>Ga0081455_10000596_pt1 | contig 46863 bp, 53 predicted proteins | sample TabmetS3T2R1_FD_70207 | JGI IMG/M metagenome (GOLD analysis project Ga0081455, IMG submission 70207) | Tabebuia heterophylla rhizosphere microbial communities from the University of Puerto Rico - S3T2R1 | ecosystem: Host-associated > Plants > Roots > Rhizosphere ...
TGTAGCCGGAGGGGTAACGGGCGACATCGCCACGCGCCTTGGCCGGCGGCCACCGGCCAAGGCGCTAAGTCGCTTCCATCGCACAAATCAGTGCCGTGCAGATACAAGGGGCCTGGCCTGGCCCGTCCCTCGAGCCATCGGGCTCCCCGCAAAGCTCCGCCGGGTTCCTCAGGACGGAGAGAAACTCAAGCCGCATGGTGAGGAGCGCGCATTTTTCGCGCGTCTCGAACCATGAGGCCGGGTGTCGTCGCCGGGTTATAGGGGGGCCGCTTGACATCTTGCGCCGCGAATGATGTCTTGCCGGCCATGAACACCGTCGCCCGCCACGCCCGTCGTTGGTGGCCCACCTCCTAGAAGGTGGCCGGTGCGATTTATTGAACAATTCAATCGTCAGGGCCGTCATGCAGTGCGGCGGCCTCTGTTCGTTTGCCCTGCAGTGATGCAATGAGGACCAAATGAACAGAGCCATCTTTTCGCTTCCCCAGCATGCCGCCTATCGGACCGGGCTCGGTCTTGACGTCACGCGCCGGATTGAGCCCTTTTCGGGGGGCGCGGCGCTCGATGAGCTGATCAGCCTGCTCGATCGTCGCCGTGGCGTGGTGCTGTCGTCGGGCACGACCGTGCCCGGCCGCTATGAAAGCTTCGATCTCGGCTTCGCCGACCCGCCGCTGCGGCTCGAATCCACCGGCTTCAATTTCTTCATCGAAGCCTTGAACGTGCGCGGGAAGGTGCTGCTCGCGTTCCTCGCTGAAACCTTAAGCGAGCCCTGCGTTGCGATCACCGAGCGTGGCGCGTCCCGGCTTGCCGGCCATATCATCCGCGGCGACGCGCCTGACCTGGAAGAGCAACGGACGCGACGGGCTTCGATGATTTCCCTGGTGCGCGAGATCGTGGCTTGCATGAGCTCGGATGAGGATTCCTTGCTCGGCCTCTACGGCGCATTTGCCTATGATCTTGTGTTTCAGGTCGAGGACCTCGTGCAGAAGCGCGCGCGGGAAGCCGATCAACGCGACATCGTGCTCTATATCCCCGATCGGTTGCTGGCCTATGATCGTGCCACCGGTCGCGGCGTCACCATCAATTATGATTTCAACTGGAAGGGCCAGTCCAGTGAAGGATTGCCCCGCGAAACACCCGACAGTCGCTACATCCACACGGGACGTCAGGGCTTTGCGGATCATGGTCCGGGCGTTTACCAGGCGACGGTGCAAAAGGCCCGCGAGGCATTTGCGCGCGGCGACCTGTTCGAGGCCGTGCCGGGGCAATTGTTCGGCGAACCCTGCGAGCGCTCGCCGGCGGAAGTGTTCCAACGGCTTTGCAACATCAATCCGTCGCCTTATGGCGGCCTCGTTAATCTCGGTGATGGCGAATTCCTGGTGTCCGCGTCGCCGGAGATGTTCGTGCGCTCCGATGGCCAGCGGGTCGAGACCTGCCCGATCTCCGGCACCATCGCGCGCGGAGCCGATGCGATCGGCGATGCGGAGCGAATCCGCGAACTCCTGAATTCGGAGAAAGACGAATTCGAACTCAACATGTGCACCGACGTCGACCGCAACGACAAGGCGCGCATCTGCGTGCCTGGCTCGATCAAGGTCTTGGCGCGGCGGCAGATCGAAACCTATTCGAAGCTGTTCCATACGGTCGACCATGTCGAGGGCATGCTGCGGCCCGGGTTTGATTCACTCGATGCGTTTCTGACCCACGCCTGGGCGGTGACCGTGACCGGCGCGCCGAAATTGTGGGCCATGCAGTTCGTCGAGGATCATGAGCGCTCGCCGCGCCGCTGGTACGCCGGCGCGTTCGGCCTGGTCGGGTTCGATGGCTCGATCAATACGGGCCTGACGATCCGCACCATCCGCATGAAGGATGGGCTTGCCGAAGTGCGGGTCGGCGCAACCTGCCTGTTTGACTCCGATCCGGCGGCCGAGGACCGGGAGTGTCAGATCAAGGCCGCGGCGCTGTTTCAGGCCTTGCGCGGCGACATTCCGAAGCCGCTGTCCTCAGTCGCGCCCGATGCGAGCGGCTCCGGCAAGCGGGTGCTGCTGATCGACCACGAAGATTCCTTCGTGCATATGCTCGCAGATTATTTTCGGCAAGTCGGTGCCGAGGTGAATGTCACGCGTCACAATCGCGCGTTGGAGGTGCTCGAGCGTGGTCAATACGATCTTCTCGTGCTGTCGCCAGGACCCGGACGCCCCGAGGACTTCAAGATTGCCAACACGCTGAAGATCGCGATCGAGAAGAAGCTGCCGGTGTTCGGCGTCTGCCTCGGTGTGCAGGCGATCGGCGAGTATTTCGGCGGCACGCTCGCCCAGCTCGCGCATCCCGCCCATGGCCGGCCCTCGCGGGTCCAGGTGCGGGGCGGCTGCCTGCTGCGCAATCTGCCGAATGAGATTGTGATCGGACGCTATCATTCCTTGCATGTCGCACGCGACAGCGTACCGGCGGCGCTGAGCGTGACGGCGACCACCGAGGACGGCGTGGTGATGGCGCTGGAGCACCAGACGCTGCCGATCGGCGGCGTGCAGTTTCACCCGGAATCACTGATGTCGCTTGGCGGCGAGGTGGGACTGCGCATCGTTGAAAACGCGTTTCGTCTTGGTCAACCGGCCAATTGAAGAGATTGCAAAGCATGACTCTTGAAAACGATTTGAAAGCGGCGCTGCGCACCATTCCCGACTATCCGAAAAAGGGGATCATGTTTCGCGACATCACCACTCTGCTCGGCAATGCGCGGGCGTTCCGCCGGGCCGTCGACGAGATGGTGCAGCCCTGGGCCGGTTCGAAGATCGACAAGGTCGCCGGCATCGAGGCGCGCGGCTTCATTTTGGGCGGCGCGATCGCGCATCAGGTCTCGGCCGGCTTCGTGCCGATCCGCAAGAAAGGCAAATTGCCCCACACCACCGTGCGCATCGCCTATTCGCTGGAATACGGCGTCGATGAAATGGAAATGCATGAGGATGCGGTCGGCAAGGGCGAGCGTGTCATCCTGGTGGATGATCTCATCGCGACCGGGGGCACCGCGGAGGGCGCCGTGAAGCTGTTGCGCCAGATGGGCGCCGAGGTGCTGGCGGCCTGTTTCGTCATCGACCTGCCGGAGTTGGGCGGGGCCGACAAGCTGCGCAAGATGGATGTGCCGGTGCGGACGCTGGTCTCGTTCGAGGGACATTGACATAAAGCCTGCCGCTCCGGTGCGCTGTTGCGCGACCGTCCGGGAATCAGTTCCCTGTACGGTGATAGAGGGTCGCCATGGCTCATGATCTGCTTCCGGCAGCCGATCTGATTGACCGCACCTTACGGATCGAGACCGACTACACGGTCTCGCGACTGATGGTGTTGAAACATCTGTCGGGTAATCCGGTCGGCGTGCAGGTCCGTGATATGGGGCATGGCGCCGTAGCGATGATGGCGCGGTATTTCCCAAATCCGAATTTCAACAAGGTGGTCGGGCTGCGCGGCGGACAGGTCGGCGAGATCAAGCCGCTGATCCGCTGGTATCGCGACAATGGTATCAGGCTCAGATTCGAGATACTGCCGCGGCAGGAGGATGGTGAGCTGGGCCGCGAGCTGGCGAGCCTAGGTCTGTACCCGGCCGAATTTCATACCTCCTTGATCCGCAATGCAGAGCCGGCGGGGACGGGCAAAGGCATCGCGGTGGAAGCGGTGACGACCCTAAACGCGCTCGAAGAGTTCCTCGATGCGTATATCGCGGGATGGGAAATCCCGGATGGCGCCGGCTTCAAACGCAACGTCAGCCCGGCCTGGTTGAACCGGCCCGGCTGGTCGCTATTCGTTGCCCGGATCGACGACGTCCCTGCCGCGGCTGCAATCCTCTATGTCGGCGATCGGGCGGCTTATCTCGCCGACGCCTGCTGTGATCCTCGGTTTCGCGGTCGTGGCTTGCATGCAGCGTTGCTGAGGGAGCGGATCGAGGCGGCGCGAAAGTACGGTGTCGACTTCATCTGCAGCGGCGCGGCCTTTGGGTCGACCAGCCATCGCAACATGGAACGGGCCGATATGCGTATCCAGTTTATTCGCTCGATCTGGCTCGAAAAAAACTGAGCCGATGTCTCACCGCAGCATCAGCTGAAGTTCGATCTCTCGGAAATGCAGGAAGATATCCCGAATCCAGTCGTAGAGTTCCGACGATTTGTTGGATTTGTTCTGCGCGAAGGCGCTGAAGGAAAATTCAGTCTTGCCGACATAGCCTTTGAGGAAATCAGGCAGCAGACCGATATCGAGCGTGCGAGCGCTGCCGATCCAGCGAGGCGTCTCGCCGTACAGAATGCTCTCATTGTTGACCGGCACCAGGGCGGATTGGGGAAACATCCGCTGCAACATCTTATAGCCGCGCGAGGACGCTGTATCGCTGCCGAGCACATACAGCACCAGCGGAACGACGCCCTGGAGTTTGGCTTCGCGGGAAAAGCCGATCTGTTCGCACATTTTGAAGAAGCCCTCAAACGGGCCGGAGCCGAGATCGAGCACTTTCGGCACGCCGTCATTGACGATCAGCCGGTCCATCAGTTGGATTTGGCCGAACGTGTCGCCGATCTCAGCGGTTTCCGTCCACTGCGGCAGATAGTCAAGCAATGAGGGCTCGTTAGCCGCCAGATCGAACGCCGCGACGCCGCCGTGGCGTGCGACGAGGTATTCGGTCAACAGCCGGCACAGCAGCGTTTTTCCGACGCGGGGCCTTGGCGAGCAGACGATGTAGACGGCGGTACGATCCATGCAGCGTGACGGATTATCACAGCGCAGCGTTGTTGAGGAAATCCGCCTTCGAAAGGAGGTGGCTCAGCTTCCGCCGCCAGCCGCACCGGCGCTCTTGGAACCGGGTTTATCCTGACTCACAATGTCGGTCAGCTTGATCCGGTCGAACTCGCCCCAGACATTGCCGAGCCAGTGGCGGACATAACCGCGCAGCACGAAGGAATAATTCGCGGTCTCGTCGCGCTGGCCCTTATTGGCGACGAACTTCAGAAAGGGCACGGACGCAACCTCGACCTGCTCATAGGCCATTTCGTTGAGCTTAGGGATCGTGATTTCGGTCGCGTCCTTGATCTTGCGGAAATAGGAGTTGTAGGTCGCCTGATCCCACTCGAAGAAGCTCGTGTTGTTGATGAAGTTCTTGACCAGGAAATACTTCGCCCCACTCATGAAGTTAGCGGTCTCGGCGATCTCATCGAGTGAAGCGATGGAAGGGCCGAGAATGTGGAAGACGGCGAAGGTGATCTGGCCCGATTTCGCGGCGTCGAGGAAGCCGATGTCGCGCAAGGACGCCAATGTTGGCGACAAAAGTCCGGCGCGCACGTCGATCACGGTGACGCTCGAACTCGCGGTATTCAGCGTGTCGAAGATCTTCATCTGGTCGGACGTCGAGGTGACGTCGACGATTTCGGTGATGTCGGGGTGAAACCGCTTCAGCGTGCCGCGCGGCGCCTCGGTGTCGAAGGCGCGGGTCGGCACATTGTTCGCGCTGAAGTAATCGAGCACCGTTCTCGAGACGGTGGTCTTGCCCACGCCGCCTTTGTCCGCGCCAACGACGATCACTGCTGGTTTGGCCATATCGCCCCTTTATCCCGGCTCGCCCGCCCGACTCGCCCGGGTCCTTCGTGCCGGTTTTAGCCGCCTAACGTGGCAGAAACCAAGGTGAATTTACGCCCCGGACGCGGTGAGCTTAGCCGCGGGACGGCCGACGGCAATGAGGCGGACGGGGTTTTCCGCCGATGTCCCAGTTTTGAGCGGCCTCGCTCGGACGAAGTACCCCGGACAGGCGCCGGGACGGGAGGCGAGGATGGACGCGGGATTTCGGTTAAATTGTCCGCGTTTGATAGGAGAAATCCCCTCGCGGCTTGCCGAGGATCGTCCAAAATCCCCAATCAGCGCCGGCCCCAGGGGCCGGGCAAATCCGGGGGTTGCCCGGGTCCGGGAGGAGGGCTGGCCTCCCGATGCGGACCCCAGGGACCCTCGGGCTGTGCCGCGGGAGAGCCGGCACCGGCCGCATCGGCCACCCCGCTCTGCGCCTCCTGATCGTTTCGCTCGTCCGGCGGTGGCGGCAGCGCCAGCGGGCCTGGATCATGGCCGCCAGCGAATTTCACCAGCGCATCGCATCGCGCCTGGACCGAAGGATGGGTCGCGAACAGATCCGCAAAGCCCTCCCGCGGATTGTCGATGCACATTTCCATGACAGCGGAGGTTGCACCCTGGAGCTCGCCTCGGTTCTCGATCTTGCGGAGCGCGGAAATCATCGCGTCCGGGTCTTTGGTGAGTTCGACAGAGCCGGCGTCGGCGAGGTATTCGCGGGATCGCGAGAGCGCGAATTTCACCACCTGGGACAAGAGCCAGGCAAGGATCAGGAGTGCGATCGCGATCAGCACTGCGAGAATGGCACCCCCGCCGCCGCCTTTTCGATCCTCGGACGAGGATGAGGTTGATGAACGCGACGATGAGCCGCCGCCCCAGCTCCAACCCCAGCCGCCATAGCCGGTGGAATTGAAGAAGATGCGAAAGATCAGCTCGCCGAAGAATCCGACCACGCCGGCGATGATCACGGCGATGACCATCATCTGGACGTCGCCGTTCCGGATGTGGGTCAGTTCGTGGCCGAGAACCGCTTCCAGCTCGCGGTCATCGAGCGCGTTCATCAGCCCGGACGTGACCGAGATCGCGTATTGGCGACGGTTCAAACCGGTCGAAAAGGCATTCAGCGCGTCGCTGTCCACGATCTTCAATTTCGGCATCGGAATGCCGCGCGAAATGCACAGATTCTCCAGCAAATTATAAAGTCGCGGCTGCTCTGTCCGGCTTACATCGTGGCCGCCGGTCACCGCGTCGACGATCGATTGGTGGAAGAAATAGGCGATCACGATCCATGCGGCGGCTACCACCGTCGCGATCGGAGCGGCCTTGATCAGGTCGAGCGTTGCAAGAGCAAGGTAGTCGCCGAGGTTCCGGCTGCCGTCGAGCAGCACTTCCGCCACCAGCGCGCCGGCAAACACCAGCACATAGATCAGCACGAACAGCCCGATCAGCAGCAGGATCGAACGCAGTTTGTTCGAGGCGATGTGGGTGTAAAGACCGTAGGCGGCCATGCGAGACGATACGTTGATCGGTTAGCTGTGCTGGCCCGATTCCGCGAGATACGGCCCGCGGCCGCTCCGAAGAATCAGGCCCGGCTCGGTCAGAACTTCACCTGCGGCGTCTGTTCGACATCCTTGCGGCTGTCGCCGAGATCGAAAAAGTCCTTGTGGGTGAAGCCGAGCGAGCCCGCGAACAGTGCCGCCGGCAATTGCTGGATGCCGGTGTTGTATTCCTGAACCGAATTGTTGAAGAAGCGGCGGCTCGCCGCGATCTTGTTTTCGATGTCCGACAGCTCGGTTTGGAGCTGCTGGAAATTCGCATTGGCCTTGAGGTCCGGATAGGCTTCCGACAAGGCGATCAATCGGCCGAGCGCGCCGCTCAACTGGCTTTCGGCCGCGGAGACCTGCGCGGTGCCCTGCGCGGACATCGCGGCATTGCGGGCCTTGACCACGTCGTCAAGTGTGCCTCGCTCGTGTGACGCGTAACCCTTGACGGTTTCGACCAGGTTGGGAATCAAATCATGCCGCTGCTTCAGCTGCACGTCGATGTCGGCAAAGGACTGGCCGACCCGCTGGCTCAAGGTGACGAGGCGGTTGTAGGTTGCGAAAATCCACAGCGCGAGGACAACAACGACGCCAAGAACGATCCAGCCGGTCGACATGAATGAGATCCTTTTCGAGAGGTAGCCTGCTGAAGGATAGAGTAAAATCGGATGGTTTGCCGCCCGGATCCGCGTCGGGAAGGTCCCGTACCGAAGGCGAGGCATGCCAGTCCTGGCCGCAAGGTCCAATTCGGCGGCCCACCAACCCGGACATCGTAACACCCCAGCATTGGTCGGCGAACCCCGTCTCGGGTTCAATCGGCGGGCTCGGGTCGCAACGGGCCAGATTCTGTCAGCATGCGGCGACGTCCGTGTTGTAAACTGCGGGCGTAGAACCATCTTGGATGAGTACGACGTGAGGCTTCGGGCGAGAGCGGCAGGTTGATATGAGCGAAGTTCAGGCCCTTTTTGACGTGTTGCGGAAGTCCGCCGATGCGGATGCAGTTTCGGCGATCGAGCGGCTGGTTCAGGACGGGACCGATCGTGAGCTGTGCCGGATCAATACGCTGGATTTTGCCCGGAGGGCGAAGGTCGACGAGGAGCGCGCGATCGCGGCGTTCCTCCATGCCGCCCGGCTCGGCATTTTCGACCTGTCATGGAATATGTTGTGTCCGGGATGCGGTGGCGTGCTCGACGCCGGCGCGACCCTGAAGACGTTCGACCACGATCGCTATGATTGCGCGCTTTGCTCGGCCGGCTATGAGCCGACGCTGGACGAGATGGTCGAGGTGACCTTCACGGTCAATCCGAGGGTCCGCAGCATCGCCGCGCATGATCCGGACAAGCTGCCGCCGATCGAGTATTTCCGACAGGTGTTCTGGGGCTCCGGAATGGATCTGCCAAAGGACCTCGAACAGCATATTGATGATTTTTCGCTGGAGGCGCTCGAATTGCCGCCGGGAGAAAAAGCATTGATTTCGCTGCAATTGCCGCAGGAATTCATCATTATTTTTGATCCCGTCACACACGGCGTCCAATTCATCGACGTCAAGGGCGAGCCGACCAAGGAGCGCCAGGCCTTGACGGTGGTTTTCAACGCGGTGCGCGCGCCGACTGGCACGCTGGAAATGCGGCCGGGCCCGCTGCGGCTGTCGCTGGAGAACAAGACCAACCGGCGCGTGCTGCCCGGCGTCTGGGTCGCCAATCACACCTTGCATGACATGTTGGGCAAACGGCGGCCGTTCCTGACGGCGAAGCGGCTGCTCACGAACCAGACCTTCCGCGATATCTACCGCACCGACACGCTGGATGCCGATCAGCGGCTGAAGATCACAAGCCTCACATTCCTGTTCACGGACCTGAAGGGCTCGACCGAATTGTACGAACGGGTCGGCGACCTCGTCGCCTATGATCTCGTGCGCCAGCATTTCCGCGTGCTGCACGAGATCGTCGCCGCAGAGGCGGGCGCCGTGGTCAAGACCATTGGCGATGCCGTGATGGCGACCTTTTCCACCCCGGACCGCGCGCTTGCCGCGGCGTTGCGCATGCGCGATGCCATGCAAAGCATCAATGCCGAGCGCGGCAATGAGGATCTGCTGCTCAAAATCGGCATCCATGAAGGTCCGTGCCTCGCGGTGACCTTCAATGACCGGCAGGATTATTTCGGCCAGACCGTCAACATGGCGGCGCGGGTGCAGGGGCTGGCGCGGTCCCGGGCGATCTTCGTGACCAAGCCGGTGGTCGAAGACGCCCAGGCGTCGCGGATTCTGCAGGAATCTGGTTTACAGGCCGTCGAGCAGCATGCGGCGCTACGCGGCATCACCGACAGCGCGCTCGTCTACGAGATTCCCTGATGGACGTCGCAGATGCCTGGAAGGGAGCCGCCGGCCGCAACAGGCTGGAGGCGGCTCTTTGCGAAGCGGAAATCTATCCGAAGACGCTCACTGCGCGGCGAGTGCAGCGGCCCAGCTGAACCCGTAATAGACGCTCATTGCCTTCATGCAAACGGCAATCGTCAGGACGCAGATCACCACCTTGAGGGTGCGCGGCGCGCACATCTCGGACAACAATTCCCTCAAAACCGGCATTCGTATTGCCCCTGCGACCGACCCGACTGATGCGGATCCCCATGGTAGCGAAGGGCGGGGGAAAAGCAACGCACTCCCTGCGGGAACCGTTCCCGCATCAGGCCAAGCTTATCATCCCAGGCTTATCATCGCGGGGGTCCGGGTCGCCCCGTCCGCGCGGCGCTACCCGGTCCAAGAGTGCCGCCTGGTCCAGCATATAAGCTGCCGTCGCGACGGGTCAGTCGGGGTAACGGCGCACCCGGCGGTGTCGCGGAGAGTCGGGCACGACAATCTGGCCGCGAGCTTGGTAAAGCGGATTGTCAATGCAGCCGGCTCCAAGTCCCGAAGCCGTGGCCCGGCACTGTGCGTAGGTGTCAAAACTGCATTCGATGGTGTCGCCCCCGCCCGAGAAGGCGTAACGACCCTGGATACAGACCGGGTAGTCGCGCGCTTGCGCCGTATCAGCCAGTCCAGCAACCCCGAGGGTGCTGAGCAGGGCCGCGGCCAGAATGGTTGATTTCGTCATCACAAATCTCCGTCATTGTCTCGCGCCAGAGCGCAGGCGCCTTTCCGACGCCAACGCCTTGGGCTGTTTTTTGTTCGCTTACCTTCGTTGTCCGTGCTTGTTGCCCTCGGTCCGCACACGTCACGGCTGCTCCGTTGGCGTATTAGGTCTCCAAGGACAGGTTTGGTTCAACCGGCTACCTCATTCGCCTGGCATATCCTACCACTGTCGACCCTATTACCATTGACCTGCGCCCGGTCAAATTTCGTTCAGCGAGAGGCCGCAGAGCGCAGAGCCATGCGATATCCGTCGCGGAAAAAGGTGGGGCAAAACCGCCGCACACTTTTTTCCGGATCATGCTTTAGTAGGATCGTTGCTTGATCCCCCACCGCTCTTGCTCATAGGTGACGATCCAGAGATTTCGGTGCGCGCTGATTGACGTGCCATCCTGGCGATCACGGGTGTAATCGACGAGAAAGTGGACCTTGCGCGGGCTGACAAGCACAACCTGCGCCTGCTGGTACGTTGAATGGTGCCAGCCGGTCTGCCGGGTCAATTCGTCGAAAAACTGAGGCGGCAATGCCCCCGGCTTTTTCCAGGTGATCATTGTCTCCCCGGACAGGATGATGTGCGGGAAGTGCAGGCATCCGTCCATGCCCCGTGCATCCCGTGCATTGAAACACCCGGCGAACCGCTCGATGCAAGCGGCCGCCGCGGCAATCATCTCATGCTCGGCCGCAGTGCCGGCTGATGGGACGAAGATATCCTGGCTCATAGCGTCCGCTCAGTTGGGTGAGCTTTCATATCGCCATGGGCACGAAATAAGAAGCGGTCGAGCGAGGCGGAGCCAAACATCGGGCGTCGGAAGGCGTCGCAGGAGCGCGTCAGGCTGGCATCTCCGGCACCACGATTCGCCGGTAGAGGTGCCACGTGGTGTGACCGAGCACCGGCAGCGTCACCACCAGGCCCAAAAAGAACGGCAGGGCTGACAGGATCAACAGCACGACGATGACCAAGGCCCAGCCGATCATCGCGAGCGGGCTTGCCACGACTGCGCGGACGCTCGTGATCATGGCGGTGATGAAATCGCGGTCTTGCTCCAGCAGGAGCGGAAACGAAACCACGGTCAGCGAAAACAGCACGACCGAAAGGGCAGCGCCGATCAGATTGCCGATCGCCAGGAAGGCCAAGCCTTCGCGCGTGGTCAGCACAACCTCGATGAATTGCTGCAGGCTTGAGAACGAGGCTCCGATACCGAGGAACAGCGCTATCAGGAGGCGCACCTGATACATCCAGATGATGAAGATGAATAACGTGACGAACGCCATCCATCCGATCTCGGCGCGCCCGGCCATCGCGGCCCAGACCTGGCGTGCGCTCGCGCGTCGTCCTGCTTCGCGCTGGCGGCTGACCTCGTACAGTCCGGTGGCGACGAACGGGCCGATCAAAGCAAACCCGGCAGCAAAGGGATAGGCGAGGTAGACCATGCCGAGCGCAGTGACGCTGAGCACGATGAGGATACCGCCCGCAGCATAGAGGCTGCCGAAGACAAGGCCGTAGAACGGCGCCGCCTGAAAGTCGCGCAAACCCCTGGCAAGCGCTTCCGCGATGTCCGCCACCGTGATCTTTCGGATGACCGGATCGCGCCTGAACGTGGATGCAGACGTCACGTCCTTCTCCCCAATCGTTTTACTTGTTGTCGAGACAAATAGCGGGGCGAGGCCATAACGTCTTGATCGAGATCAAGCGCAAGGCTTGCTCGATTCTGCTTTACGCGCCTGAGCATGCTCAAGGCGCAGCGTGCCTTAACCTTCGGCCTTCACTCACGCCCAGTTCGCGCTCGATGAAATCGGCGATTGGAAAGGGTAGGCCGGCCTGGTCTCGAGCGAGCGCCTCGGACAATTCACGCGCGGTATCTTCGGAAATGTCGCGGCACAGACCGGCGACCTCGCTTTCATAGACAGCAAGCGGATTCCTGAAAACACCGTCGCGAAGCGCCGAGAGGACATCTGCGCGCGACAGGAACAGGGATTGCGAGATGCCGTCATCGCCGCGGCACAGGATCGTGTAGAAAACGATAGTGGCGTCCATTGGCCCAAAGAATGCCTGCTGCCGAATCTCGGACATCGAACGTCCGACGTCCACTCGGCATGTTGCCAAATCGGAAACGAAGTGTCAAGTCCATGGTATTCGCATGTTTCCAATTCGGAAGCAGGCCTCGCTCGCTCGATAAAAGAAGCAAGCCTCGCTCGCTCGATAAAATTTGGATCGGCCCCTTTGGCGGGGCAGGCCGATGCTTCACAGTTGCAATTCCGCCGGAAAATCACGGAACGGGCGAGTCGCCGCGGGCTTGAAATCAGCTGGCCTTGCTCAGCATGCGCTTCAGTACATCGGCCGCCATGGCCCGTTGGTCGGGTGTGGCGTTTTCAGCGATGGCGTCGAGACTTTCGATTTCAGGGGGATAGTTCAACTGGCTCCGGCTGATACCCAAAGCATCCGCAAATTGCTGAATCTTACCGAGATCGAGGCGGTGTTGCTCGCTATAGCGCTTCCAAACGGTGGTGCGCGAGGCGACGCCGATCCGTCCGGCCATCTCGTCATCGGAGATGCCGAGATGGTTCATCCACTCCTTGATGTAGATGTGAGGTTTGACCCCCCGGCGTATTCGATCGGTAGCCATATTGGAAACGTTACGCTTTTCGGATCGGAGCGTCTTTTTCCAAATTGGCAACAAACGACTTGATTGCTCGTTGCCAATATGGCAACATCGATTCCATGACAAGGACATTGAATTGGAATTGCTGGCTGACAAGGAGAGCCAGCTACGCCGGGCAACGACCGACGGCAACCCGGAATGGTTTCCATCGCGCGTCTTGCTCCCGACAATTCGAGACCGCCGGCGGTCTCGGCGCCGGTGGGGCTCTCGGCAGCAAACTGCTAGCTCAACGATCGCGAGATCGGTCCGGTGATTTTGCGCAACGTGCTGCGGGCAACCGCGGCCAGCGCCTGCTCTGCGCAGTGCGGGACGTTTTCAACGGGGCATACGCCGCGCCTGATTCCAAATTTCAAAATACCGGTTTCGGTTTTTTGCCAGGACCAAAAGGTGACGTGAAACATCGATCCGGTGACGAAAAGATTCGCGATGCCATCGAAGAAGAATTCCTCCATCGCGTAGGCTTCGGTGACGCTGTCATCTCCCATGGTGATTGCTCCCCCACTCATGCACTGCAAACCGATCATGCCACAGCGTCGGTGTTTTTCCAGAAGATTCGCGCATCGCGCGAAGTTGGTCGCGATCGAACGGGCCGTCACGAACAATTTTCACGACAGCATTTGAGGCGAATTGTTCACGAATGTCTCGCTGGCGCACTGCGTCACTCACACGAGAGTGCCAGAAGCGGAGGCCGATGATGACGCCGACGCAGCTCGAGGCTTATCTCAAAAAAAAGCGATTTCATGCGGCCATCGCGCGCAAGGCCGCATCATTGTCGCCCGAAGAGCCGCCGGACAAACCGAGCGCGAACCAAATACGCGACGCGTCTCGTCCGCGATCAGGCGACGATCCTGATGATGCACATCATCAAAGCTCCAAAGATGTCGCCGCCGAGGAGATCGACGATCTCGGATGGCTGGTGGAAATCGGTGGCGTGAGCTGTCGCCAATATCAGCTGGCGCCAATATCAGTGACGGTGACGGCGATGCTTAACGACCACTTTTGGCTGCTGATCGGCGGACAGAGGCGTCAATTGTTTGCGCGATTCGGCGAGCGCGCGTTGGTAGCCAGGCGAATCCATGATGCTGGGCGCCGCGCCGCGCGCCGAAGCGGCGGTCGAGAGTCCCGATAGACCGATTGTGAACAGGCAGACAGCAAGAAGGCCGGCGGCAGACGGTTGAGCCATGCGCAAAATCTCTCACGCGACGAGTGAGTTTCGATCCCAGGTAAGACTATAGCATCAAGCGAGATCTATAGCACCATCCGAGCCGGAATCCCCTTCGGAACAGTGCTTACCCGGCCGGTCGGCCTGTCGACGCTGCGCGTCTTATTCTTCCGCGAAAGTCTTTCCAGTGGCCAGATTGATAAAATGATATCGCGCGCAACGAGGGCAGGACATCGCCTCATACAGGCTTTTCGACGTGGGGGGCTGCTCGTCAGGGATCTGGTGCTGAACCAGTTCGTTGGTGATCGGGCAACGGAATAGGATCGGCCGCGGCATATTCTGCTCAGTGGCAGATCAACCGACGGCGAACTTGATCCAACGCAAAGATATTGAAGCTACATGCTCCGTCGGGATGGCCAGCGAACGATCGCCCCCGCGGTTTTCGGCAAGCGGGCCCGATTCACGCGCATTCGAGCGGCCGGCGAACGGCTGATACTGACGTTGCGATCACCGATCAGCCGGCCTGTTTCAGCTCGGCGACATCAGCGAGGTAGCGGTGCAGGATTGCGACAACTTGAGCACCTTCGCCGACGCCGGCTGCGACGCGCTTGGTCGAGCCTGAGCGGACATCGCCGATCGCGAACACGCCCTCAACGCTGGTCTCCAGGTTGCAGCGACCGCCATCCACGTCTGCGCCCGTCAATACGAATCCCTTGCCGTCCAGCGCGACGCCGGTGTTGGCGAGCCAATCGGTGTTGGGATCAGCGCCGATGAACAGAAAGAGATGGCGGATGGATTGAATCGATTCGGCGCCCGCGCCGTTGCGCAATCGAACAGTCTCGAGAATCCCGTCCTGGCCGGACAATGCCGCGATCTGGGTCTCGGTCATGACCTCGACGTTTGGCAGGCCTTCGATCCGATCGACGAGATAGCGTGACATCGTCGCGGCCAGACTCCTGCCGCGCACGATCATGAAGACTTTCCGCGCCTGCGTCGCAAGATACACCACGGCCTGGCCCGCGGAATTGCCGGCGCCGACCAGCGCGACATCGTGCCCGCTGCATAACCGGGCTTCGAGCGGCGAGGCCCAATAATGGATGCTAGACATCTCGAAGGCGTCGAGATTTGCGACGTTCAGGTGTCGATAGCGCGCGCCAGTCGCAATCACCACGGCGCGGGCGCTCGCCTGCTCGCCGCTTTGCAGTGTCAGGCTGAATTGTCCATCGCTGCGGCGGTGAAATGTCGCCGCTTCGCTCGGAATCGCCATGTCGACGCCGAACTTCTGAGCTTGATTATAGGCCCGCGCCATCAACGCCATGCCGCTGATCCCGGTCGGAAAGCCGAGGTAATTCTCGATTCGCGCCGACGCGCCGGCCTGGCCGCCAAACGACCGGCAATCGAGCACCAGCACCGAGAGACCTTCGGAAGCGGCATAGACGGCAGCCGCGAGACCGGCAGGGCCGGCGCCCACGATGGCCGTGTCATAGATCCGGCCCGCGTCGATCGGCCGAACCATGCCGAGACAGCGCGCGAGTTCAACCTCGCTCGGGTTGCGCAGGATGCGACCATCGGCGCACAACACGATCGGCAATTGGCCGGGGTCGATCTGGAATTTCTCGACCAGGGCGATTGCGCCGGGATCGTTTTCGATATCGAGCAGCTGATGCGGATGTCCGTTGCGACGCAGGAAGCCAGCGAGCCGGAGAGCGTCGCCTTGCTGGGGCCGCCCCATGATGATCGGCCCGCCACTGGCCGTCTCGAGGAGGCCAACCCGCCGCAAGATCATGGCCCGCATCAGACGTTCGCCAATTTCGGCTTCTGCGATAATGAGGGCCCGTAAACGATCTGGCGCAATCAGGAGCGCATCGACGGAATCGGCCGCTTCGGCATCGACCAGAGACGGGCGGCCCGAGAGTTGCGCAAGCTCTCCCATAAAAGACCCGCCCCCGTGGGTCGCGATGACATCACGTGTTCCGAATTGGTCGCTGCGGGTGACCTCGACCGTGCCGGACAAAATCACCAGCACTCCCTCATTGGGGGAGCCGGCCCGCGACAGCGCATCTCCGGCCTTAAAGCTCCGCGGCACGCCAAAACGCCGAATTCGGTCGATCTCTGTCGATGTCAGCGTGGGGAACGCCTGGTCGTGGCGACCATCGAGGACGGATGACGAAAACATGGGCGGGTTCCTGACGGTTTCCGACGGCCTGTGATCGGCCAGAAGCTGCCATATCACGGAGTTCGGGCATCTTGGACTGCCGTAATGTTTGCCGGAACCGGCCATGATCCGGTCGCGTTTCGCGCACATCCTTGGTTACGGCGCTTAAGATAATAAAGGGGACGAGACGTGTTTGCATTGAAGCAGAAAGTCAGCTTCGCTTTTCGGCGGAGCGAACCAGAACCTATTGATGACGTCCGCGCTCCGGCACTCGAGGCCGATGAGCCCATGCATTTGCCGCGTCCGGTCGAAGATCGCAATCTCGACGGCACCCTGGATCACATGCTCGAACGCTATCCAAGGACGCTGGAAAACCTCGCGGCGTAACCTGGACAATGCCTGCGCGACGAGCAAACGAAGTCTTGAACGACGAGATTGGGACGAACGACATGGGCGAATTGATTGATGATGTCGCATTTGACGAGGTGGCCGGTGCCGCAAACGAGCCGGTGTGGTTGACCGGAGACGAGGTGATTCGAATCAACCAGCGCTTGGCTGAAGCCACGGGCGCGCAGCACCGCGTCACTAATCCGGATCTGTTGGCCGATGGCGTGGAACGGCCCCGGCGAGAATGGGTTGAGGGTGGTCACCACGACGTGGCCGATCTCGCAGGTTTGTTGTTGCTGGAAATCGGCAAGGCGAGTCCATTCGAACAGGGCAACAAGCAGACCGCCTTGGCGGCCGCGAACGTTTTCCTCGAGTTCAATGGTTACAGCCTGGTAGCGCCGGACGTCGAGCCGCTTGCGCAGTTGGTCGACGGCGCCATTGCGGGGACGATTCCGGAGGCAAGTTTCCTGCGCGCCATGCGCGCATCGGCGATTCCGACCGACGAGTGGCGCATCTATCAAGGCGAACAGGCTTAACCGCTTTCGCTTTTCCAAAACCGCGAATCCAGTCTCAGTGCTGGTTTCGCGGTTTTTTCGCGCGGGGCTCCAGCGTCAGATCTGATTGATGCGAAACAGCAGTCCCAGCGCCACGAAAGCTCCAGCCGCGTAGAGCAGCCATTGCGGATTGAAGCACACGTCCCCCGTGTACCTGCAGACCGGTGCCAGGACAGCGCCGCCAATATGTAAGTACAGAGCGCCCGCGATCAGCGCGAGGACAACTGCAACTAAAAAGGCCATGCTCGGACCTCGCAAGGAATCATCGACGCAGCGATTCTAGCGGGAACCTGCCGATAGAACCACCCTTGTTCCATCCGAAGATCAAACGCGTCGCATGTTACCTTCGGAACTCCGGTTGACGATGCGCGCAATCGTGACCTCCGATTGCGGCCGACCGGTTGTCGCGATTATGCGATCCTTTTCGCGCGCGCCCACGCGGAACGTAACATCTGGCCTGACGTTGCAATCGATTATTGATCGGAGTTTGCAATGGCCATCAACGCGAGATCGTTTCTTGCCGGCGCGGGTGCGGCGCTTGCGACCGTGATCCTCGGATTTGGTGCCGGTGTCACCATGACCGACGCACTCTTCGGCAAGGGACCGCGTGAACCAAACCGGCTTGAACGCCGGGCAGTGACTGAGGATGTGAAAACGGTGGGCGCGGCGACCACCGTCGCGGCCTTGCCTGCTCCGCCAGCCTCGCCCACAAGCGCGGTGCCAACTACGCCCACTTCGCCAACAAGCGCCGCGTCGCAGCAAGGCGCTGCGGCCAGCGCGTCCCAGCCGGCGGAAGCCACTCCCTCTACGACGACTTCGCAGGAGCAGGCGAGCGTGCCGGCCGCTTCATCCCCCGCGGAGACAACAAAGTCCGCGCAAAATAGTCCGAATGCCTCTCAGACCGCCGAGAGCCGCGGCGCCGAGTCACGCAGGGCGGAGCGACAGCGCCAGCGGGCTGAGCGCCGGCGAATCTGGGTGGCCCGCCGAAGCCGGGAACGCGACCAGGAACTCGACGCTTTTGCAGAGCAGGTTCGTCGCCAGGATGGTCCCTCCCAATTTGAGGAGCAACCCGTCCAGCGCGCCTACACGGCGGAACGATCGTTCATGCCTTTCCGCTTCGGCGACGACTGATCGCCGAAGCCCAGTCGAGTGACGCCAGGCGGTTCAGCGTCGCCGTTGCTTGAATCGCGAAAGCAGTCCTCGCTTCTTGTTTGGTCGCGTTTTCTTCACGCGAACCGGTATCCACCGCCGGATCACGTCCGGTGGCATGGTTCGCCCGAAACGTTCCTAGTGAATCGTGCCGAGCGGAACCACGGTTGCGAGATTTCCGGCGGAATCAAAAGCAACCACGCACAGACCGGCGAGCATGGTGTCAGGCATCCCCCTGGCGAGTTGCCTTGCAATCGTTCGCCCCCGCCGGGAAGCGCCCGCATGAGTGAGATCAAATTCGCCGGCGGGTTGGTCGAACGAAGTAAGATCGGTTAATCCGAAGCTGAACTTCTGCATGGGGGCTCCTGTTACGCGGTACAAGTTTCGCAAAGCTTGCGAAACACTCCGTCTACAACGCGCGCAAACGTGACATCGCGTGAGCGAGGGTGTGATTTTCCCCGTAATTCACAGTGTTAGCCTGGCAATGTGATCGGCCAGATCGCCCGCGCGATCAGCTGTCATCACGCCGTTTCAGGAACGTTCCCGTCACCCTCGATCGAGCGCGGCCGAACTCAACTAGGCTTCGGGAAGTCAGCTCGAGCCCCGCCTGCCAGCGAGGTGGGCATCCGGTCGGGCAGCTCAGTCGTGCTCAGCCGGCCCCATTGTGGACGACCAGATGTCGTTCCACCGCCACAGCGTGGGATCACGTCTGTCGCGCCGCTCGGGTTCGTCGAGTTCTTCGCGTTCCCCCAGCGCTTTGCCGGTCGCCTGATTGATCAGGTGGACGCGGTCGCAAAGCGGGCAGAGCACGGCCTCGTAGACGTTCGGGCCGCTTGGCGCATCGTCAATGGGATGTTGCACCAATTGGCCGGTGGTCTGGCAGCGGAAGAGCACAGGTTTCATGACGCAAAAACACCATAAAACCGCCGCCCGAAACAGCCCGGGCTTTTACCTGAGGGATTCTACGTAGATCAGCCGAACGCGACGCCGATGCGCTGCGGCCGGCGCCAGACCACGCGGCAATGAAAATGGCCGCGATCCGCGGGGATCACCAGCTCGAACGTTTCGGGAATGCCGAGGGGACTGGCCACCTCGAGCGCGGCACCGCTCGGCGAAAGGTTCCGTACGGTGCAGTCGATCGCTCCGCCCTGAAACTCGATCGTTCCGGCCTTCAGCACCCGTTGACGTGTTGCACTGCGGTGTTCGTCCATTGACAGGTCCACTGTCCGCATGGCGGCGGGTCCTACGGCTCTCCGCCGCCGTCTGTTGAACGGACCGACCTCATCATGAAACGGCAAACAAATGTTGAATCGATTGACAAAGGTTTGAGGATTTCGGCTTGATCCAGCCTTGCTGCGGCTGGGCTCCCGCGCCGCCGGCGCCTTTAGGGGCGGCCCCCTCCAGCCGTTTGTCCACCTCAATGTGGAAATCTCGACGGCTGCCTTTTTCGGTTTGCTGGTCCAGCAAATCAGTTGCTAAGCATCAGCGTCCCCATTTTTCGCCTTGAACGATCTTGCGCCGCCCGCATCGCGCGAGCGCCGATCTCAAGAGCATTGATGTCCGGGCCAGTCGGGCGATCGGCGGCGCCGTGAGGCGCCCGGTTGTTTCGACGAGCCTGTTTCGACGAGCCAATGCGGCGCGGCACAAAAGTTTTCCACATCAATGTGGAAAACTCGGCGGCGGTCTTTTTCGGTTTGCTGGTCCAGCAAATCACTTGCTAAACATCAGCATCCGATTTTTCCGTTCAACGCCTCGTTGACCTGTTTGCCCGCCCGCGTCGAAGTACGCGCGGCGGGCTTTTCGTTTGCCCCCGGACCATGCCTGACGCCCGCAAAGCATGAGACCCTGTCACCGAAGGAGTGCTCAGCGCATGTCGCAATACCGGGGGCAATCCTTTGTCTGGCTGCGACCGCCAAGAAGAAAATTGATGGCAAAGAAAGTCACGACCATCCGCTCGCTTGCGCGCGCGCATACCGAAACAGCACTTCGGGTGCTGACCGGTGTCATGAACAGCAAGAATGCCACTCCGGCAGCGCGGATCGCCGCCGCCAACAGTCTGCTCGACCGCGGCTGGGGCAAGGTCAACTCCGTTGCTGCCGAACGCAATGACGAGACGCTGAAACAACAACTCACCGAGATCGTTCGCACCATTGTCGACCCTGAAGATCAAGACGGCCCGGACGTTCCTCCCGCTGATTGAGCCCGCCCGCTACAAGGGCGCTTTTGGTGGACGCGGCTCGGGAAAGCTGCTAATCTGGGACAAGATGTTCAACCTGGGTTCAACCGACCCTTTGGCGGGTTTTGCTTCCACCACGGCCAATCTGATCGTTGCGTTTTATTTCGCCAAACGCGGATTTGAAAATGTCGCGCGTATTCTGAAGCGATGAACCGTACTCTCTGACCCCGGGCCGGCCACCGGAACGTTTCGAAAAAAGTGGGTCGAGATTTAACAGACGGGTAAGGCCATGATCATCGACTACACCATCACGATCGGCAATCTGATCGAAATTGCGTCGATCCTTGGTGGCGGCGTCCTTGTCATGCTGACGATGCGCTCGGACATTGCTGTTTTACAGAAGGAGGACGAAGTGATTCGCACGGACATCCAAGGTATCCAAGACGAAATCAAGCAGATCGGGGATGTCCTGATCACGCAGGCCGATCAGAGTCGTCGCATCCTGCATCTGGAGGAGGAGATGCGTGACCTGCGCCACGGTCGTGGCTTTATTCTTTCCACGGCAAACCAGGGATCGGACGGCGAATACCCGTAAGAGCAGAGGTCTCAGGCAACGTGGCGATAATCTGCGGCCGGCCGCGGTTGCGCCTCGCCCTCAATGTGCAAAGCGAGCCGCAATTTGGTCTCAGCACGTTTCTCCCACTTGTCCGCCTCGGCGAGCAAACAGTCCTTGCGGGCCGGTTCCGCCTTGGCCTGATCGCGGAAGAGCTTTGCTGTCGCGAGGCACGCGCTGCGAAGATCCATGATCTGTCTCCGTTCTCTCAGCCGCGCAGTAGCAGCACCATGTGACGATCTTTTATCGTAAAGACGACATAAGATCGGATGATGGTGACGACGTGGATTTTGTTCGATGAAGACTCACATCGAGTTGATAGAGGCTAATGCATGACTCTCGACGCAATTGCTATGGCGGAGCCGCCGCCCCTTTGGAGTGGGACGGTCGGTATCCCCGTTTAAACCACTACTGTCTGTCGACCAGTTCGGCTGACCCAGGCCCGGAGCTTCGGCTCCGGGCCTTTTTTTGTTTTGTGGCTGCAGCCGCTCAAACAGCTCCGCGGTGGCTCCGCGAGGCGGAGTTTAAGTCGATCCCGGTTCGCCGTAATCCGCCATCCAGAGATACGAGCTTTTGCGAGCCTCGAGGGACGACTGGTCCGGGTCCTCGCCGGTCGCGGCTTTGCGCGTCCCGGTTGACCGCAACGGTGCTCCGATAGGGCGGGCAGTTCAAGGGATGCTCCTGGGCAGTGGTGGAGTTGGAGATTGATTTACCTGTTTCTGCAATTATCGGTGCTCGCGAGCCTGCAGTGGGGCGTCTGGCCAGAGGGCAGATGGCCATAGGCGTGCATTGCCGCATTTGTCTCGGAAACTCGCGAGCTTTGATGGGCATGGATCTCGACGCGACCAGGGAGATTGGCGAGGCCGCGATGCGCTCGATGCAGCACCATGCGGTGCCATCGACGCCGTCCAATTTTGCGGTCTGGTTTCATTACCATCTTGGCTCGGTTCCGACGTTGAAGCGAACGATCGATGTCTTGTTGGCCAATAAGCGCGATGTCGACGAGGCGACGAGCCGTGATTTGTTTGCGATGTACATCGCCTCGACCAATGCCGCTCTGGGGCTCGGTGTGCGAGATCAGATCGACAGTGTGTTTGCGGAGGCTCAGCGCTATCTCGCCGGCGCGATCGCTGATAACAAGCAACAGATCGAGACGCTGGACGGTCTGACCGGGTGTGCCGTACCGGATCGTGATCCGCGTCCGCTCGTGGAGCAACTTCTCGCGGAGCTCTCGTTATCAATGCAGCGGGCAATTACGCTGGAAGCGAACTTTGCCGCTACGGCCTCCGAGCTGAATCGGGTGCGCCAATCCTTCAATGAGGCCGAGGAACGATCCAAAATCGACGAACTCACCGGTCTGGCCAATCGCCGCGCTCTTCAGGCCTTCCTGCATGGTCTGCAAATCGTTGCAATGGAACAAGGGACACCATTCTCAGTGTTGTTGCTCGATATTGATCATTTCAAGACGTTCAATGATACCTATGGTCATCAAACTGGAGACCAGGTGTTGCGATTGGTTGCAAGCGTTCTGAAAGATCATGTCAGAGACGGCGACCTCGCTGCGCGCTACGGTGGCGAAGAACTGATGGCTGTCTTGTCGAACGCGCCGTTGGACGCGGCGTCTCAAGTTGCGGAGCGGATCAGAGCCTCCTTGGCACTGCGAACACCGCGGCGCCGATCTACAGGTGAAGAACTGTCAGCGGTTACCGTTTCGATTGGCGTCGCGCAATTCTGGCCAGGCGAATCGATGGATGCGCTGGTCGCGCGGTGTGACCGAGCGCTCTATTTGGCGAAGGCGACGGGCCGTAATCGCGTCGTGACCGAGACCGTCAGCGAGGCGGACACGGCTGCATAAGAGTTAACCGGATCCGACAACGAAGGCAGATCGCCGAGAGCGGCAATGGTGACTCTTTCGATGCAGAGCTTTTATGGCACTGAGAGCCAGTCCGATTTGCGCGCCGATCTTACCCCTTGGCAGGGAATTAGGTACCCCGCATTGGTGTTTTGGTACCTTTGGACGGGTCGGAAGCCTTAGTCCGCGCTCCCTAACCGCCGCATTGTGAATTCGATTCGGCCGTCGCCGAGTTCTCGCCAGGACTCAACCTCGGTCATGTAACCTTCCTTCGGATACCGCCGGAAGAATGTCCGCGCGTGCTGTCGCGCCTCGTCGCGGGGAAGGGTAAAGGTGACGCGCTGAAAGCCGTCGCCTCCTGATCGGAGGGCCATTCGCGCTGCAAGATCTTTCGGCTTACGCGATACCATGACTATCACATAGGCAACCGGAAAGCGCCGGCCAGTGGCTGAACGCGGCAAATTCGCGCCAAATCGCCGGCTGCGGGCTACTTCCGGCGAGCTTAGGCACTTGGAGGCTCTGGCAGGCATTGCCTGGGTCATGGCATACCGATTGCTTGCTCGAACGACGCTCGGGGGGGCAATCGATGAATGCGCCAGCAATCCTTGACTACCGGCTACAGCCGCGGAGCGCCGGATATAACAACCCGCCGCCGTTGCAGCAGTTTTTGAACCGGTCCTATGAGCAGTTCAAAAGCGACGATAGCGGCCAACTGGCGGACTATATTCCTGAGCTGACGCGCGCCGATCCGAACCATTTCGGCGTCAGTATCGCGACGATCGATGGACATGTCTATGAGGTCGGCGACAGCGCTGTGCCATTCACGATCCAGTCGGTGTCCAAAGCGTTCGTCTTCGCCTACGCTCTTGAATTGCTCGGTGTCGACACTGTCGAAGCCGCCATCGGTGTCGAGCCGAGCGGCGAGGCTTTCAACTCGATCAGGCTGACCGCGGACAATCGCCCGTTCAATCCCATGGTCAACGCCGGCGCGATCGCCTGTTCCGGCCTTATTTATCAGGCGAAGAGAGGCGCGGCGTTTGAATCGATCCGCGACATGCTGGGTCGTTTCGCCGGACGCGAACTCGGCGTCGATGAAGCCGTCTATTGCTCCGAACGCGACACCGGCGACCGCAACCGCGCGATCGGCTGGTTGCTGCGGAATTATTCCGTAATCCGAGGCGATGTCGATCAGGTTCTCAACGTGTATTTCCGCCAGTGCGCCGTGCTGGTAACAGCGCGGGATCTGGCCGTGATGGCCGCGACATTGGCAAACCGCGGCGTCAATCCAATTACGGGCGAGCAGGTGATCTCGCCATACGTCGTTGCTCGGACGCTCTCGGTGATGACGAGTTCGGGCATGTATGACTATGCGGGTGAGTGGACCTATCGCGTCGGCATACCCGCAAAGAGCGGTGTCGGAGGTGGAATCATCGCCGCCTTGCCGTCCCAGATCGGCCTCGGCACGTTTTCGCCACGTCTTGATGAACATGGCAACAGTGTGCGGGGGCTTAAACTTTGCGAGGCCCTTTCGTCGCGCTTCGATCTGCATATCCTCAATCGCAGCGCCGATGTCCGAACGTGTATCATCGCTGATTATGACATTTTGAGCATTTCGTCACGCCGCATTCGCCAGCCCCACGAGCAAAGGCTGCTTGAAACACATCACGATGACATCCGAATTGTCGAGTTGGTCGGCGCACTCAATTTTGCCAACATGGACTATGTGGCACGCCGCCTGGCGAGTGATCGTCCGAATGCGCCGCTGCTCATTCTAGATTTTCGCAGGGTGCCGATATCACCACGGCAGGTGCACGCCTGCTTGGAGAGAATCTGACGACGTTGTCGGAATCTGGAGTGACGCCGATCCTGACCGGCTTTGAGACGTCGTCGGCGCTTGGTCAAGCGATCGCCGCGTGGAGTGGAGAGGTTCGCAAGCTGCATCGTTTTGAACTATTGGATGATGCGATCGAGTGGGCCGAAGACCAGGTGATCTATCGCTATGGCGGGTTTGTGACGTCAATGAACGCCGCAGATCTCAGTCAACAAGCCCTGTTGACTGATCTGAGCGAGGTGGAGGTTGGTGCACTCGCCAAGTTGTCGATGCGTCGCACTTTTCATATGGGCGAGCGCATTATTCGCACAGGAGAAGCGGCCTTATCGATATTTTTCCTGCTCAGCGGGATGGTCAGCGTGAAGCTGCCAAGCGGTGTCCGGTTGGCGTCGCTCGGCGCCGGAATGGAATTCGGCGAAATGGCGATTAATGAAAGGATCCGCAGTGCCGATGTCTGGGCTGATTCTGCGGTGGAGTGTCTGGAATTGCCGCTTGCGGAATTTGCGACCTTCCGGAGCAGGCATCCGGAGGCCGGCCATAAGATCATGGCCAATCTCGCCAGATTGTTGGCGCGGCGTCTTATTTTGGCCAATGCCAAGGTCGAGTTGCTCAGCGCGGGCTAAGACTTTGCTCGCGGCCGGTCAGGCCACATGCCGCGGATCAGGCTGCTATGGCTGTTGCCCGATCAGCCGCCGATGATTGGACGAAAAGCGGTACCAAACGCTTCCGGCTGCTCGAAGCGCCGGGGACGCGCCGGCGTTTTGGCAGTATGCTCCGTCGATAAGGGCCGGTTCAGAGGCCAGCGTCGGGAGGATATTATGCGGAAAGCCGGCAGCTATGTGAGCGGCAGTTCCACCGAGCCGCTGCTTGGTGTGACAATTGGCGAAGCACTGGATCGCGCGCGGAACGCCTGGGCGAACAGGGCAGCGCTGATTTCGCCGAGCCACAAGGCACGCCTTACATGGCGCGAACTCGTCGATCAGGCTGATGCTCTTGCGGCAGGCTTTCTGGCGCTCGGACTCGAACGCGGCGACCGCGTCGGCATCTGGTCGTTGAACCGTCCGGAATGGACACTGACGCAATTCGCCGCTGCGAAGGCTGGACTCATCCTGGTGACAATCAACCCGGCATATCGCCTGCAGGAGTTGGAATTCGCGCTGACCAAGGTTGGCTGCTCGGCGCTTGTGACCGCGATCGCGTTCCGGACATCCAACTATATCGAGATGATCAACACGCTTGCGCCGGAACTGGCATCCGCCGCGCCGGGCCAACTGAGGGCGACCCGATTGCCAAAGCTGCGCGCGGTCATCCAGATAGGTGGACCAACTGTTCCCGGCGCCATTGCTTTCGACGAGGTTGCGGCCATGGGGCGCGACCGGCATCGCGATCAGCTCGAGTCATTGGCAGTGGAGCTGCAATTCGATGATCCCATCAATATTCAATTCACCAGCGGAACGACAGGCTCGCCGAAAGGCGTGACGCTCACCCATCACAACATCCTCAACAACGGGCTGTTCGTCGGTCGTGCCATGGCGCTGACGCAGGAGGATCGAATATGTATTCCGGTGCCGCTCTACCACTGCTTCGGCATGGTGATGGGAAACCTGACCGCGCTGACAAACGGCGCCGCTATGATCTATCCGGGTGAAGGGTTTGATGCGGGCGTGACGCTTGCAACGATCGCGCAAGAGAAATGTACGGCGCTCTATGGCGTGCCGACGATGTTCATCGCCGAACTGGATCATCCAGAGTTCAGCCGCTTCGACTTGCGATCGCTCCGTACGGGGATCATGGCCGGCGCACCTTGCCCGGTCGAGGTCATGCGGCGCGTGATCGACAGGATGCACATGCGCGACGTCACGATCGCTTATGGCATGACGGAAACCAGTCCGGTGAGCTTCCAGACCGGAATCGGCGATTCCCTTGAACGCCGTGTCTCGACCGTGGGACGCGTTCATCCGCACACCGAAGTGAAGGTTGTAGATGCCGAGGGCAACGTGGTGCCGCGAGGCGAAAGGGGCGAACTGTGCACGCGCGGCTACAGCGTCATGCTCGGCTACTGGGATGAAGCCGAAAAGACGGCCGATGTGCTCGACAACAATGGCTGGATGCATACTGGCGATCTAGCCACGATTGACGATGAGGGCTATGGCAACATCGTCGGGCGCATCAAGGACATGGTGATCCGCGGCGGCGAGAACCTGTATCCGCGCGAAATCGAGGAATTCCTCTACAAGCACCCGAAGATTCAGGACGTGCAGATTTTTGGCGTCGCTGACGATCGGTATGGTGAGGAGCTCTGCGCGTGGATCAGGACCAAAGCCGGCCAGACCATGACAATTGAAGATGTGCGCGCGTTCTGTGAAGGCCAGATCGCGCACCAGAAAATCCCCCGCTACGTGGAATTCGTCGATGAATTCCCTATGACGGTTACGGGCAAGATCCAGAAGTTTGTGATGCGCGACGCGGTTGAACAACGGCTAGGCTTGAAACGTGCCAAGACAGCCTGAGGCGTGGTTTTAGCACGAGGCCGACCGGTCGTTGAAGGTGGTCAAAGGCTGAGCGCTATGGAAAGCTCGAAGGCTACAGCTCAAAGCTCATTGTTTTGGCGTTGCACAAAAATTGGCGATGAAGCAGCCTGCTGCATAAGCCCTTTCGACGGTCCGACTTGACCTGAAACGCCAGCGGTGTCGCCATTAAGGTATTGTATACAAATGAGATTTTCCGATCGGCGTCCCCTGCTTAGGGCGTCGCTGCACGGGCCAAAGGCCTCCGCCGGCGTGTGGCCCGGGATTTGCTTTTCTTGATCTATGGAAACATTCAATGATTTGGATTTGGCTTTCTTGCTCATCGACATTTTGGTGGTCATTGCCGGCATATTTGCCGTCGGCGCCTGGTACACGGACTACCGGCGCAACGCGCAGCGTTCGCGCGGGCGTGCTCCAATGATGTTTCAGGGCAAGTAGCTCTTACGGCGCGCTTGGCGTTACAGGCCGTTGTCGAGCGCGGCGCTTGACGGCGCTGTGCCAGAACGCGCCAGCGTTGCTTGCTACCTTAAGCTTTCGAACGGCTCCGGAACAAATAGCGGCCGAATCGCTGACATCGGAGATGCGAAGAAAGGCGGGTGCCTACATTTCGTGGCAGGGCGATCATTTTTTTACCAGATCGACCAACACGGAGTCCGCGCTCGCGAACCTTAGGCCCGCCAGAGGTTAATTGCGGCGTAAAAGTCACGCCAAGCCCGAAAGAGCGGGGAATCGCTCACCCGTGGGGTTCCGGAAGGGGCGGTTAAATCCTTGTTAACGCATCGAATAGCATCTTCGCTAAAATAACGGAGATCGTGCGATGAAGCCCAGCCACGACGCGCTCGAACAAGACGTGTGTCCCGTCGGCGAAGACATGCTCGGTGCGCTCTATCGGTCCAGCGAACACGGTTTGACTGCTCTGATCGACTCGGTTCCGCCATCGACGCGGGCGATGCTGGCCTTGTTCTGCTATCGCCGCAGCCATCTGCAACCACTGGCTCTGACGATCGCGTCAAGCTGCGAGGAGCGGGATCTTGTCCATTGGGGAGCGGCGCTGGGGTCGGTGCTTTATGCCAAGGCCAGACAAACTCAACCGCAGACGGTCGCAACCACAGGGCGCAACAAAGTCACCTTGGCCACCAAACCACTGGCGACCTTCGCCAGGATCGACGTCGATCTTGACGACGAGGCCGACGCGCCGTTGAGCGCATAAATCATTGGCGCGGGATGGATCGCGGGCAGGGTTATTTCCCCATGGCCTGTCAGAGATCAGCTTTCTTGGAGCAATCGAGGGGAGCCTGCGCCTCGCCTGCAGCAGGATCATAACAGCGGCCTCAAGCCATAACTGGCGCCCGGGCAAAGGACCGTCTAATAGTCCTTTTCCGACAACGAGGTAGCTATGGCCGACCCGATTCCTGACGTTTTAAAGGCATTTTCCGAGGGCGAAGTTGTCGTCGTGACCGACGACGACGATCGTGAAGGGGAGGGCGACCTGATGGTTGCTGCATCGCTTTGCACGCCGGAAAAAATGGCCTTCATCATCCGTTACACGTCGGGGATCGTCTGTGCTCCACTGACCGAGGACGATGCACGGCGGCTGCGGCTCGACCCGATGGTCGCTCATAACGATTCCGCGCACACGACCGCCTTTACCGTTTCTATCGACTACAAGCCGGGAGGTACGACCGGCATTTCGGCGGAGGAACGCACGGCCTGCTGCCGTGCCCTTGCCAATCCGAACGTCGGAGCCAACGATTTTTCACGGCCTGGGCACATCTTCCCGTTGATCGCGCGCAACGGCGGCGTACTGCTTCGCTCGGGCCACACCGAGGCTGCGATTGATCTCTGCAAGTTGGCGGGTCTTCCGCCTGTCGGCGTGATCAGCGAATTGATGAATGAGGATGGCACGGTCACCAAGGGAAAGCAGGTCACCGCGTTCGCACTGAAGCATGGGCTGAAGCAGGTCACGATCGCCGACCTCATCGCTTATCGGCAAGCTCGCGATAAACTGGTCGAACGGGTCTCAACCTTTACCACAGAGAGCCCGATCGGTCCGCTGACCGGACATGCCTATCGCACACCGTTTGAAGAAATCTATCACATCGCCTTCGTGTTCGGCAGCGTCGGCAACGGCAAGCGTGTCCTGACCCGGTTCTACAAACCGAATTTGGTGCGCGACTGGTTTACAGGGCCGGCCAAGATCAACGCAGCTTTGAACTACTTCAAGCAGAACGGAAGCGGCGTTCTTGTTTATCTGCGCGACGGCACCGCCGGCGTTCCGATGTCTCCGATGGCTGAGCCAAGCTCGGCAGAGGCGATGCGCCATCAGCAATGGCGAGAGGTAGGGCTGGGAGCGCAGATCTTGCGCGATCTCGGCGTCACCTCGATCCGTCATCTCACCAACAGCACCATGGATTTCAAGGGGCTGAGCGGCTTCGGCATCGAGATCGCGGAGACCGTGCCATTCCAGCTCGGTAAGGATCAGCTATGATCAATTGCACCGATCCTGCGGGGTTTTTCATCGCGCGGACACGGCTCTAGCCTATCCCGGCGAGGGCGACGCATCTTGACTGGTAAAGCAACTCTGTTGAAAGACAAGAGACATCGCGATGAGCGCAACAGTGAAGGCCAATACGTCCAGCGGCGCAGCTGGCCACACGCGCATACAAGTTGATGCGAAATTCGATTGGGTTGATCCTCTGTTGCTCGAAGAGCAACTCACTGAAGAGGAGCGGCTGGTCCGCGACACCGCGCGCGCTTATGCGCAGGAAAAGCTGCTGCCCCGCGTAAGCGACGCCTATCTCAACGAAACGACGGATCGCGCCATCTTCAACGAGATGGGGGAACTCGGACTGATCGGCGTGACACTGCCGGAGGAATATAGCTGCGCCAATGCTGGCTATGTCTCTTACGGACTCATCGCGCGCGAAATAGAACGTGTCGATTCCGGCTATCGCTCGATGAATTCGGTGCAGTCGTCGCTGGTGATGTATCCGATCTATGCCTACGGCAGCGAGGAACAGCGGAAAAAATATCTGCCAAAACTCGCGAGCGGCGAATGGGTCGGCTGCTTTGGATTGACAGAGGCCGACGCCGGGTCAGATCCGGGCGGGATGAAGACGCGTGCCGCGAAGGTCGCAGACGGCTATTGCCTGACCGGCTCAAAGATGTGGATTTCGAATGCTCCAATCGCGGATGTGTTCGTGATTTGGGCGAAATCTGCCGCGCATGACGACCAGATTAAGGGCTTCGTGCTTCAGAAGGGGCTGAAGGGTCTGTCCGCGCCAAAGATCGAAGGCAAGTTGTCGTTGCGCGCATCGGTTACCGGCGAGGTCGTGCTCGATAACGTTATTGTGCCGGAAAGTGCGTTGCTGCCGAATGTGTCGGGATTGCGCGGTCCGTTCGGCTGCCTCAATCGTGCTCGTTACGGCATTTCCTGGGGTGTGATGGGCGCCGCTGAAGATTGCATGCATCGCGCGCGGCAATACACATTGGATCGCAAGCAATTCAATCGTCCGCTGGCGGCGACACAACTGGTACAAAAAAAGCTCGCAGACATGGAGACCGAAATAGCCCTCGGCCTGCAGGGATCGCTGCGTCTGGGCCGCCTAATGGACGAAGGCAAAATGGCGCCCGAGATGATTTCGCTCATGAAGCGCAACAATTGCGGCAAGGCGCTTGATATCGCCCGCACCGCCCGTGACATGCATGGCGGCAACGGCATTCAGATCGGCTATCACGTGATGCGACACGCTGCCAATCTTGAGACTGTCAACACTTACGAGGGCGCTCATGATGTGCATGCGCTGATCCTTGGCCGGGCCATCACCGGTATTCAGGCGTTTTCGTGACTTTTCGCCGCCCGCAATGAACGGCGCGTGCCCATGCGTCGTTTCGGGAGCGTGTTGGATCTTTCCACAAAGCACAGGATCGCTGCCGCGAAGGTGTGAGTTGATGACCGACGACAATCAAAAAGAAGAAGTCTTTTCATTCAACAGAAACTTCCCGCTGCCGCCTGGAATGGTCGAGGAGGTCGTTCCGGGGGTGCGTCGTGTCGTTTGTAATAACCCGTCGCCCTTCACGTTCACCGGCACGGTGAGCTACATCGTCGGACGGGGTGAGGTCGCGCTGATCGATCCCGGTCCGGACGACGAGGCTCATGCCAACGCATTGCTCGAAGCCGTGCGTGGCGAGCGCGTGACGCACATTTTCGTCACGCACACCCATATTGACCATTCACCCAACACGCCGCGGCTGAAGGCGGCGACCAGGGCGATCGTTTATGCCGACGGCAATCCGCTGATCTCGCGACGTGTCGCTGCGGGCGGACCGCGAACGTCGGAAGGCGGTGGCGATACAACCTTTCAAGCGGACGTGAAACTGCTCGATGGGCAAACCGTGACTGGCAAGGACTGGGCGCTGCAGGCGATCTCGACACCCGGCCATGCCTCGAACCACATGGTCTTCGCTTGGGTCGGTCGAAATATCTTGTTCTCTGGTGACCACGTTATGGGTTGGTCGACCTCGATCGTCTCGCCACCCGACGGCTCCATGCATGACTATATGCAGTCGCTCGAGAAGCTCTTGTGTCGCGACGAAGATCTTTATTTTTGTGGTCACGGACCGGAGGTGCGCGACGCCAAGGCCTATGTCAGTTATCTGAAGCGGCACCGCATTGCGCGCGAGAACTCCATCCTCCGCCGCCTTGCCAAGGGGCCGGCCGACATCCCAACGATCGTGCGTGCAAGCTATATCGGAATCGATCCGCGGCTGGTGTCAGGGGCGCAACGATCCGTCTTTGCCCATCTGGAAGATCTTGTCGCCCGCAAGCTGGTCGCAACGGATGGCGAGCCCGGCATCAACAGCGTTTATCGTTTGGTGGCCGTTTTGGCCTGACGGGCTTTCGCCTGCGCCGGCTGTTTGGCCGCAGGTTTTGCGACTTCTTCATCGGCATCGTTGATGTCGTCGATCAACCGCGCCAGCCGTGCGGCATTGCTGCCGAGATCATGCTCGAAATAGCGCGATGCGGACCGCAAGTCGACGCGCGAGCCGTCGCCATCGGGAACCACGCGGATTGCGATATCCTCGCTAAAACCCATGATCGGGGTATAGGCCACCGCTTCGATTTTGCCCTCGCGCCGAGGTGGTTGGGGCGGATGTTCGTCGACAATGCGCCATTTGCGGCGCTTGATCAGGTTGAGGGTGGTGTCGTAGGCGCGCTGGGCAGGCATGTCGAGCACAACCGGCTCTATCGCTGGATAGGCCGAACGCTGCTGTTCGGCTGAATAGAGCCCGGCATAGACCGCGGTGTTGACGCCGTCGCCCGTGCGCAAGCGAGCGAGCGCTTCGTAACGCGGCGGATTGATCGGATCGGTGGTGATGTCGTGGATGGCCGGCAAAGTTCGATATTTGTAACCGAGGTAGGCCGGGTAGGCGAGGATCGCCGCATCGAGGAGAAGCGCAACCAGAATCCGGCCCATGCCGCGCGAGCCGTTATGCCAGATGGCGATAAAGCCGAATAGCGCGATCAGGATCGACAGGCCGGCTGCGCTTAGCGCACCGAAAAAGGTTGCAATCGCGGGACGAAACTCCAGGAAGCCGAAGCGGACGATCCCAACCGATACCAATGTAGCGATCAGGGCGAACACCGCCAGGCGCCGTGCCCATGACGCGAGGGCCGAAATCGGTTCGGATTGATAGGCTCTGGCAAACCTGCGGGCCATTGCGGCGGCTTGAAGTCCGATATCAGGGCTGGGCCCGCCGTGTGAACCACGGCTTTCGTCAGAATACAAGGCGAAGAATGCCCGCATCACGGGCTTTCGAACACTGGATCGCGCGAACCATCGTCACAGGTTGGCTGCCGGCTCCAACGCGGCCCCTCGGAACATATCCGTTCGGCTCGTGTAGCCGGCGGATCAAGCCGCGGCCGATGGAAAGCGGTAATCCTTGAAGCGGGTGCGCAGATCCGTCTTCTTGATCTTGCCTGTTGCGGTGTGGGGGATCTCATCGACAAATTGCACGTCGTCGGGCATCCACCACTTCGCGATCTTGCCTTCCATGAATTTCAGGATTTCCTCGCTGGTTGCCGTCTGATCCTTCTTCAATTGCACGATCAGCAGCGGCCGTTCGGCCCATTTCGGGTGTGGTACGCCGATGACGGCGGCTTCGGCCACCTTGGGGTAGCCCACCGCAAGATTTTCCAGATCAATCGACGATATCCATTCGCCGCCGGACTTGATGACATCCTTCGAGCGATCGGTAATCCGCAAGTACCCGTCCTTGGCAATGGTTGCCACGTCGCCGGTGTCGAAATATCCGTCCTTGTCGAGCACCGTGGCGTCGACTTTGTAATAACCCGCTGCGACCGCCGGACCGCGTACTTTAAGCCGCCCGAAGGTCTTGCCGTCCCACGGCAACTCGCGGTCCGCATCGTCAGTGATCTTCATTTCGACCATGAACGGAGGGAAGCCCTGCATCGCCAGGATATCAAGCTTGGCCTCGCCCTTCAGGTCGGCATATTGCGGCTGCAGAGCGCCGACTGTGCCAAGCGGGCTCATCTCTGTCATGCCCCACGCATGGCGCACTTCTATTCCCATGTCGTCGAACGATTTGATCATCGAGCGCGGCATCGCCGAGCCGCCGCAGACCACGACCTTGAGGTCCGGCAGGCTGAGCTTGTGGGCGCCCATGTGCTGCAGCAGCATTAGCCAGACCGTGGGAACACCCGCGGTGTAGGTCACCTTCTCGGTACTGAGCATGTCATAGATCGATGCGCCGTCGAGCTTGGCACCGGGCATCACGAGCTTGGTGCCCATTGAAGGTGCTGAAAACGCGATGCCCCAGCTATTGGCGTGAAACAGCGGCACCACCGGCAACATGACGTCCTTCGACTTGGTGCCGAGCGCATCGCTGTTATTGGCCATCAGTGCATGCAGCACGTTGGAGCGGTGCGAATAAACTACGCCCTTCGGGTCGCCCGTCGTGCCAGACGTGTAACACATCGCCGCCGCGGTGTTTTCGTCGAACTGTCTCCAGGCAAAGTCACCATCGATTTCGCCGATCCATTCTTCATAGGGGGCAGCGTTTTTTAGCTTGGTCTCGGGCATATGCGCTTTGTCGGTATAGATGACGTAGCGCTCCACATTCGGCAGCTTGGCGGCAATAGCTTCCAACAGCGGTACGAAGGTCAGGTCCAACATGACCACGCGGTCGGCCGCATGATTGAGGATCCAGGCGATCTGGTCCGGATAGAGCCGCGGATTCACAGTATGGCAGATCGCGCCAATGCCCATGATGCCGTACCAGGACTCGAGATGTCGCCATGTGTTCCAGCCGATGGTGGCGACACGGTCGCCGAGTTGGATGCCGTCGCGTTCCAGGCGTTGCGCTACGCGTAGCGCGCGCATACGAATGTCTCGGTAGTTGGTCCGATGGATCGGTCCTTCGACCGAGCGCGTCACCACTTCCCGTTCGGGATGAATTGACGCCGCATGATCGATCATGCGATTGCACAGCAACGGCCAATCCTGCATCAAGCCACGCATTCGACGTCTCCTCGAGGGATGTGCGCCGTTCTGCGACGGCGTTTGGAACATCCGGGGTGGTCTTCGGCTTTCCACAAAAAGGCGGCCGAGCTTGCGATCAATCTAGCGCGGCGACGATGGGCCGCAAATGGATGTTGTCTTCAACCAATGACGAAGGCTTGGTCGGATTGTCGCAAATGGGGGAAGCCGTGGAAAACGGATCGCGCGATGATTGCGCGCGGCGCCGCAGTACGTTGCGCTGCGGTAATCACCCTCTCGGTTGGGACGCTAAGTGTCGCGACGTTTGCGGCACCAGTCGCCGCCACCCAGGCCATCGCGCGTGCTGGTCCGATTTTGCGCCCATCGGTGTCAGAGCATACCGGGCGCCGGACGGTCGCTGCAAGCGGATTGATTCCTTTGCCGCGACCCCGCCCCGCTGAAGCGCCGCGATCCTCTGACGCGACAAGGAAAGGCGAACCGCTCGAGCCCGAGCCGAATGAGGCAGCAAAAGGGACGGAAAAGGACCAGGCTGAAAAGCCGCCATTGTCGGCCTGCCGTCAGGCGCTCACGGAATGGATCGCGATTGCTCCATCGATTCCGCCGATCAAAGGTCCCGGTGCGTGTGGTGGCAACGATCTTGTCCGCTTAGAGGCCGTGGTCCTGCCCGACAAAAGCCAGGTTGCGCTCAGGCCGGCAGCGACTCTGCGGTGCACCATGGCGGCTGCGATTGCGGACTGGGTCCGCACCGACGTGAGCACGCTGGCATCTTCACTCGGTACGAGCGTGAAGGAGGTCGACAATTTCGACTCCTTCGAGTGTCGAGGACGCAACCGGGTCGTTGGCGCGCAGCTCTCAGAGCATGGCAAGGCCAATGCGCTGGACGTGCGGTCATTGAAGCTGGCCGACGGCCGTGTGATCGGTCTGACGGACCGCACCGTCGATCGAAGCTTGCGCGAAACCGTGCTGCAGTCCGTCTGCGCGCGCTTCACGACCGTGCTTGGTCCGAGTTCGGACTGGTATCACGAAGACCACGTTCATCTCGATCTCGCCGAGCGGCGCAACGGATATCGGATCTGTCATTGGGACGTGCTCGATCCGCTGCCGGCGGTTGCCCCGATGCTTCCCGTGCCGCGACCCGATGACGCGCCCCCGCGCGAAGCCAAGGATAAAACTGCATCGCCCGGGCAAGGGGAAGCCACAGGTGACGGTGCGGGCCCGAAGGAGCAACCCAGCCAAGAAGAGCCGGCGGCGCAAGAGCCGGCAGGCAAAAAGAAAGGGCGCCCATCAAAGGCGCCCTTATCCTCCGGATTGCGGAAATCGCTGTAAGAGCCGGAGCTGCCGCCTTAGTAGGAACGCGGCCCTTCCGCCTGCATCGCGAGCCGCGAATTGACCGGCGAGTCACCGTGGTTGGGTTCGAGAACCACCACCACCGTTCCGACTTTGACTCGGTTATAGAGGTCGATCGCGTCTTCATTCGTGAGGCGGATACAGCCCGACGAAATCGACTCGCCGATATATTCCGGCTGGTTGGTACCATGGATCCGGAACAGCGTATCCTTGCCATTGGCATAGAGATACATCGCGCGCGAGCCCATCGGATTGTCCGGGCCGGGTGCAACAAATTTCGGCACGCCGAGGCGCTGGATTTCTCCCGGCGTCGGATGCCAAGCCGGCCATTCGGTCATGCTGCCGATCTTGGCGATGCCAGACCATGCCATGGCCTCTTCACCGACGGTGATGCCGTAACGGATCGCCTTGCCGCCATCCATCACGTAGTAAAGGTAGTGATTGTCGGAATCGACTACGATCGAGCCGGGCAGTTCCTTGCGATGATAATCGACGATCGCGCGCCGAAACATCTCGCGCACTGGCGTCTTCACGTACGACACCTTGGAGAGGTAATCCTTGTCGCGCGGTTTGAAGCTTGCTTCAGAAGAGGGCTCGTAAGTCGTCTGGACGCAGCCCGCCAGCGCACTTGCCAGCAGCGCAACGGCCAGCATTGCGGCAGATCGAGAGGTTGCGAACTTCGAAGATTTCATCGTCGATTTCCAAACGCAAGCGACGGTGGCAAACCACCGTCTAAGCAGCCCCCCAGCCGCCGATTCCAGATGATTGAAGTATCGCAAAAACTCGCCATATTTCCAGCATTCTGGTGTCCCTTTGGCCTTATCGCGGACAACCTGTGGCATATTTGCCGCAATATCTGGGTCTTAAAGCCGGGAATTTAGGCAGAATTAACTACCACTTATCGGCGAGCCGGTTTTCCGGCGCTGATTAGCACTCAGAGGTTGGTGATCGCCCGAGATTGATCGCGATGTGCACTCAGGTGGCTGTGGCGGGCCGGGGGACGGGGGGTGGCCCGGCACCGTGCGCAGTCTGCGGATACGGACGCCCGGCAGGAATCGGGCTGGCGACTTGCTCGAATCGCCACGTCGTGCGCGTCTATGTTCATGCGGCGGTCACAGAGCACTGCCTATCTCCTGACCGCCACGCAATCCGGCGACCGGCTGCCATGACCGAGATCTGATCCGATGTTATCCGCCTTTGTCCCGGCCGGTGGATCCTTGAGCAAAATGGAACATGTCGAGAGCGGGACGACGCTGCCGGAAGGCGCGGTCTGGATCGATATGGCGCGACCGACGCTCGGCGAAGACAAGCTCGTGGAGCGGTTGACCGGCGTCGAAATCCCAACCCGCGAGGAGATGCAGGAAATCGAGATTTCCTCGCGCCTCTATATAGATCGCGGCGCGCGTTACATGACTGCGACGCTGATGTGCCAGTCGGACACCGACACGCCGCGGACCACCGCAGTGACCTTCATTCTCGTCGGCCACCGCCTGGTGACGGTGCGCTATGACGATCCGAAGCCGTTTTCGATCGTTGAGCACAAGCTGGCACGCAGTTGTTCCGCAAGCATCTCCGGCGAAATGGTGCTGATGGAATTACTGGACGCCGTAATCGACCGCAATGCCGATATTCTTGAGCGTGCTGGTGCCGAGATCGATCAGGTCAGCCATGACATTTTCGAGCCTGAAAGCGAGCGCCACGGCCATGCCAAGCAATACTCGCAAATTCTGATCGAGATCGGCCGCAAGGGTGACCTGACCTCGAAGGTTCGTGAAAGCCTGGTCTCGGTAGGCCGTGTGGTCACGTTCATGTCCGCGGTCATGGAAGGCGTCAAATGGTCGAAGGACATGCGTGAGCAACTCAAGACGATGCAGCGCGACGTCGTCTCGTTGACGGATCACGCCTCTTATCTCTCGAACAAGATCACCTTCGTGCTCGACGCCATGCTGGGCGTCGTCAATCTTGAGCAGAACAATATCATCAAATTGTTTTCTGTGATGGCGGTGGTTTTGATGCCACCGACGCTGATCGCCTCCGTTTACGGCATGAACTTCAAGAACATGCCGGAGCTCGAATGGGAGCACGGCTATCCCTTCGCCGTGCTGGCGATGATCGCCGCGGCCGTGCTGCCTTACGTGTTCTTCAAATGGAAGAAGTGGTTGTGAGCGGCTTCGGTCGCTTGCGCGATGCCGAGCCCCTCACACGTGCTGGCCGCCATTGATGTGGATCTCGGCGCCGTTCACGTAGGAGCTTGTCTCGGTGCACAGCACGTAGATGATCTTGGCGACCTCATCTGGCGTGCCAAGCCGATGCAGCGGAATCTGGTTCTCGACGATCTTGTCGGTGCCAGGCGACAGGATAGCAGTATCGATCTCACCAGGTGCAATCGCATTGACGCGAATGCCGACACGGCCGAAATCGGAGGCCATTTCACGGGTCAGAGCGGCGAGCGCCGCTTTTGACGTCGCGTAGGCCGCGCCGGCAAATGGATGCACCCGGGAGCCGGCAATCGATGTGACGTTGACAACCGAACCCTTGGCCGCCTTCAGTTCTGCGATCAGCCCTCGCGCAAGCATGATCGGAGCGAAGAAATTGACGTTGAAGACATGCGTCCAAGCTTCCACGTCGGTCTCGATCGCGCCGAGCCGGCTGCCGCCGGCGCCCTTCGGCGAGATCGCCGCATTGTTGACCAGCGCATGCAATTGACCATCGGCGAGCCGTGAGCGGATCTCCTGGATCGCGCGTTCGGTATCGGCGTGGTCGGCGAGGTCGACCTGAATATGGTCCTCCGGTCCCGCATCCCACGGGCATTCCTCGGGAAAGGGATGCCGTGAGCAGGTGATGACGCGCCACCCCGCGCTCGAGAATCGGATCACGGTGGCATGGCCGATGCCGCGGCTGGCGCCCGTCAGCAGCAGAGTCCGTCGCGGAACGTTCGAGGAGTTCGGCATTACGGATAAAGCCGCGTCTTGATCCAGACGCCGGCCTCCGTTTCCCGCGCAAAGACGATACGATCGTGCAGGCGGAACGGGCGGTCATGCCAGAATTCGATCTGCAGCGGCGCGATGCGCCAGCCGCTCCAACCTGGCGGGCGCGGCACATGGCCGACGAGATACTTGGCCGCAACGGTCGCGATCGCCTGCTCGAACGCAAAGCGGCTTTCCAGAGGTTGGCTCTGTTTGCTGGCCCAGGCGCCGAGCTGGGCCTGTTTCGGCCGCGTGGCGAAATAGGCATCAGCCTCGGCCGCGGTGACAGTCGTAACGGGACCACGGATGCGGACTTGCCGGCGCAGGGATTTCCAATGAAACAGCAGCGCCGCTCGCGGATTGGCCGCCAAGGCCCGCCCCTTGGCGCTGTCGATATGGCTGTAGAAGACGAAGCCCCGCTCGTCGAAGCCCTTCATCAGCACCATCCGGGCATCTGGTATGCCCGAGGTATCTACCGTCGCCAGCGTCATCGCGGTCGGATCGTTTGGCTCCGCTTTCACTGCGTCATCAAACCACAGAGCAAACAGCCGGAATGGCTCCGTGCTTTCGGTGAAATCACCGGACGTTAACGACTTTGCGTCTTTGATGGTGGTGGAGTCTGTCATTTGGCGTGGAGTGCCTTGCGTTGCGTTCGCCGTGGGCAATACGACTGTACCGCCTTCCTTATAAGGGATGGGCGCTGCCGCGCCTATCGGCCTGGACCGGCCCAGCAGGCCTCGCTGCCGCCGTTTGCTGCGGTCTCGCGTCATCCGGCTGCTCTGTTCAGTTGGGCTCGATGTTCGACAAGCACAAGCAGGACGATGCCGAGTTGACCGGCTCGATTAATCCCGTCGCCAACGCGATGGCCGCAATGCTGCCTGACCAAACCGGATTGCCCGAGAGCGATCTGGCTTTCGCCCGGGTCGCCGCCGCGGACGTGCTCTCAAAAGGCGACAGGAATGTCAGCCAATCCTGGGAAAATCCAGCCACAGGCGCCCGCGGCTCGGTAACGCCGCTCACCTCATCCTTTACCGAAAATGGCAACACTTGCCGGGAATTCCTGGCGAGCCACGTCCAGGGCAAAATCGAGACCTGGCTTGAAGGCAATGCCTGCCAGAACGGCTCAAAGTGGGAAGTGCGGACGCTTAAGGCCTGGAAGCGCTCTTAGGCGTTATGTCTTCGAGATCGCCGTTGCAAAAATGACACGGCGGTCCCAAATATCCAGGAACGTTCGAGCCTTGTCCCTTGCGGAGAGGCCTGTTGTCGGGTCGGGTTTCGCCTGTCAGATCGCGGGCCCGAAAGGGAGAAGTCGGCCATGAAAGACCCCTATGAGATCTTGGGGGTGAAGAAGTCTGCGAGTGCCGCCGATATCAAGAGCGCCTATCGCAAGCTTGCGAAGAAGCATCATCCCGATGCGAACAAGAACGATCCGAAGGCGGCTTCTCGATTCGCTGAGCTCAATATGGCGAACGAGATTCTGGGCGACGAAACCAAACGCAAGCAGTTCGATACCGGCGAGATCGATGCTGAGGGTAAGCCGCGCTTCCAGGGCTTTGCCGGCGCGGGCGCCGGTCCGCGCGGCTTTTCTCGGGATGGTTTCGAGAGCTTTTCGTTCCGAGCCGGGCCTGGTGGGGGCTTTGCTGGGGGCGGTGGCGGCGCCGGCTTCGAGGAGGTGCTGAAGAGCATGTTTGGAGGGGGCGGCCCGCGTGCGCGGGGCTTCGATTACGAGGCTGCGGATGGCGGCGGACCGGATCTTGATCTCAACGTCACCCTTGCCGTTTCACTTGAGGAGGCCGCTAACGGCGCGGAAAAGCATGTCCGTTTGCCGACCGGCAAGGAACTCAAGGTCAAGATTCCAGCGGGCATTGCTGCGGGTCAGCAAATTCGTTTGAAGGGGCAGGGGCAGGAGGTGTCCGGTCTACGGCCGGGTGATGCTCTGGTTACGGTGACGATCGCCCCGCATCCACTTTTCAAGATCGATGGCAATGACTTGCGTGTCGATGTTCCCGTTGCACTTTATGAAGCCGTGCTGGGCGCGAAGGTGCGGGTTCCCACGCTTGGTGGCGCGGTGGAGCTTACAATCCCCAAGAACACCTCGAGCGGCCGAGCCTTTCGCCTCAAAGGCAAGGGGCTTCCAGTAAAAGGCAAGACAGCAGGGGATTTGTTCGTCACCGTGCGTGTTGCGCTGCCGGACGGCAATGACGCCGAACTGGAGGCGCTGATGGAAAAATGGCGGACGACCAAGCCCTATAACCCGCGAAATGGCATGTGAGGGTCGACGAATAAATCATCGAGACGACGTGGTTTCGATGCGCGGCAGGGCCACGCATGTCTTGATGCCCCGGTTTAAACTGGCCGGTTAATCCCCAGCAATTCCACGACAAGCGACTCGGCAAAGAATCAAAGAAATGGGTGCGCTGAGCCGTAGCTCCGCGCACCCTGTAAGCGCCGCCCCCTGCGGGCTAAATTCGGCCCATCAGCAAGAGAATCAGCAGGATGATGATGATGAGACCCAGCCCGCCGCCGCCGTAGTAACCGGTACCATAGAACGGCCCTCCGCCGATGCCGCTGAAGCCGCCAAGCAGCGCGATCACCAGAATGATCAGAATAATGGTGCCAATCGACATCTCAAATCTCCCGGATTGACCAATTTGCGGTGGTCAACCAGCGGAGGCGGAACTGGTTCCATTACCTGAACCCGGCTTTTACCGCACCGCCGCAGTGCAAGCTCGTGTTAACGCTCATCGCGCCTTTTCGACCTCGTCGTAAACGGCACTTGCAACCTGCTGCAGGCGGTCACGGTCAGCCGGTCCAGACAATGCGTAACCCACACCGGATGCGCTCCAGAACATCGATGCGTCGCTGTGTTGCACGACGTAGTGCATCTGCATATCGGCGGTGTTGGCGCGCGACGAATAAATCGTAAAGCGGTCGCCAGCCGACCCTTCATACATGAAAAAAGCCGCTGGGCCCGCTGGTCCAGGTAACAGCCTGCCACCGACCAGCTTCAGCCCCGACGCTTCGAGGTTCGGAGGGCTTACGGGATAGCCGACACGCTTCGACAGCCATTGCTGCAGGTGCTGCCGCTCGGCTCCGGCAACTTCAACAGGATGGCGCACTTCGACTACATAGAGCCGATGCGCTTCGAGCGCGTCGTCAGTGAAATTGGCGAGTTCCGGCGGAAGTGTGCTTACGCTGCGCGCGACCCAGCCCGTCACACCGCCTACGGCAAAGGCGAGCACGCTTGCGGCCACCGCCGCCGCCATCCAGCGGCGGGGGCGGCTGATGATCCGTTCCAGCTCAAGCCGCCTCGGAATCGGTTCCTCACCGACACCGCCATAACGCCGCTGCAGGGCATCAGCCATCGCGCGCCAGCCCGCTACGCGTGCTGCGTCATCCGAGTGCGTCTTCAGCCAAGCTTCGACAGCATCGTAGCGATCCTCCGGCAACTCGCCATCGACATAGGCGTGAAGTTCGTCTTCGGTGACCGGTACATGGGGTTCTCTCATGGTCGTCTTCCTTAGACCTACTTGACCCTGCGAAGCGGAGGCCGCTGGCCCTCGATGGCCAATTTGACATGAGCTCGGGCGCGCGCCAGTCGCGACATCACCGTTCCGATCGGAACCCGCTGGATTTCGGCAACCTCCCGGTAGGACAGCCCCTCCAGCATCACCAACAGAAGGACCGTCCGCTGGTCCTCGATCAGGCCTGCCAGCGCCCGCTCGATATCGCGGCCTTCGGCCTCCGTGCCCCCGGCATCGGCAGCGTCGTCCGGCAACTGCGTCAGGGTAGGCCGCCGAGCCAGGGAACGACGCCGGTTGCGGTTCAGATTGGTCAGGATCGTGTAAAGCCAGCTCCTGATGTCTCCCCCGTGAAACAGCTTTTCTGAACGCAGAGCCCGTACCAGAGTGTCCTGAACGAGGTCGTCGGCGATGTCGGCGTCGCGGGTCAGCGCCCGGGCGTAGCGCCGAAGGGCGGGTATCATCGCTTCGACATCCTGTCTAAAATCGACCATCTCGGCCTTCCCCGGGGTTCCAAGACTAATAACATCCTGAAAGCAAAGCTATTCCTCGCCGGGTGAAGGTAGGTTGGTAAGGCGGCCATCGGCTTGAAGCCCCAATAGGGCTGTGCCATTAAACGCGCAGAAACCCGCATGCGCTTGCGCGGTCCGTTGCGGAGGGCGACCCGGTCCGCCTGGTCGAATGAGGATCGGAATGGTTGAAGCCAAGAACCTGATGTCCGGCAAGCGGGGGGTCATCCTCGGCGTTGCCAACAACCGCTCGATCGCTTGGGGCATCGCCAAAGCCTGCGCCGACCAGGGCGCCATGGTCGGACTGACTTGGCAGGGAGACGCGCTCAAGAAGCGAGTCGAACCCCTGGCCGCCGACATCGGCGGCCTCTCGTTGGGGCATTGTGACGTCACGGAGCCCGCGACCATCGACGCAATTTTCGAAGCGGCGGGAAAGGCCTGGGGCGGGATCGATTTCGTCGTCCACGCAATCGCATTCTCGGACAAGGATCAACTCGACGGCCGCTATGTCGAGACCACCGCCGACAACTTCTCCAAGACCATGCTGATCTCATGCTATTCGTTGACCGCGATAGCCCAGCGCGCCGAGAAACTGATGACGAATGGCGGCTCGATCGTGACGCTGACCTATTATGGCGCCGAGAAATGGATGCCCCACTACAATGTCATGGGGGTCGCCAAGGCGGCTCTTGAAGCATCCGTCCGCTATCTCGCGGCCGATCTGGGCGAAAAGAGTATTCGCGTCAATGCGATTTCGGCTGGTCCGATCAAGACGCTCGCCGCTTCCGGTATTGGCGACTTCCGCTATATCTTGAAATGGAATGAGTACAATTCGCCGCTGAAGCGCACGGTATCGATCGAGGAAGTCGGTGACAGCGCTCTGTACCTTCTCAGCGATCTGTCTCGGGGGGTCACCGGCGAAGTCCATCATGTCGATTCCGGCTATCATGTAGTCGGCATGAAGCGGCCCGATGCGCCTGATATGACGCTGGCCAAGGACTAGGCGCGCTATCGCTTCAGGGCGGCCATGCCGAAGCCGATCATCTATTTCATCCGCCATGGCGAGACCGACTGGAATGCGGTCGGGCGCCTGCAGGGCAGGAATAATATCCCTATTAATGCCCGAGGTCGTACGCAGGCATCGGCTTGCGGCAGCATCCTGCGCGATTTAATGGGCCACGCGGGACGCGGACCCAAAAGCTTCAACTATATTTCCAGCCCTCTGATCCGCGCCCGCGCCACGATGGAGATCGTTCGCCCTGAGCTCGGATTGCCGACCGGCGGCTATTTGCTGGACGATCGACTGCAGGAGATCGCCTATGGCGAGTGGGAGGGACTAACCTTGCCGGAGGCGCGAACACGCTATCCGCGTATATTTGCGCTTCGAGAGCGGGATAAGTGGAAGACGGTGCCGCCAGCGGGCGAAAGTTACGCGGTGCTCGCCCAGCGAGTCGCCTCCTGGTATGGTGACGTCGCTGCGGATTCGGTGGTGACTGCTCATGGCGGCACCTTGCGCGCATTGATGGTCATCACAGGCTTCGCCAAGCCAGCAGAGGCAGCGGATCTCAGGATCGAACAGGGCGCCGTCTATGCATTCATCGAAGGCAAGATGGTTAGACACGGTTAACGACGTCAAGGCCGACGTCGGCAGCGCCGCTGAATTGACCCTGCGACCCGCGCGGGCTACCACTTCGGCTATCGGGTTTCGACGTCCGCCGGGCAATCGTAGGCTCTGCTGTATGGACTGAAATACCGGGGCACGACCGATCTCTCGACCTCAGATTCCGGGCCGGATCGGCGGGAATTTCGATTGACGGCACGCGCAAAGATTTCCAGGCGAGCACATGTCCTACAACACCTTTGGCCACATGTTTCGCGTCACGACCTTCGGCGAGAGCCATGGTGTCGCGATCGGCTGCGTGGTCGATGGCTGCCCGCCCATGATTCCGCTGGAGGCGGGGCAAATTCAACGCGATCTCGAGCGCCGTCGGCCAGGGCAGTCACGGTTCACGACCCAGCGGCAGGAGCCTGATCAGGTCAAGATTCTGTCAGGCGTCATGGACCATCCAGAGACCGGCGTCCAAGTGACTACTGGAACGCCGATCGCGTTGCTGATCGAGAACACCGACCAACGCTCCAAGGATTATTCCGACATCAAGGACAAGTTTCGGCCGGGCCATGCCGATTTCACCTACGATGCAAAATACGGCCTGCGCGATTATCGCGGCGGTGGCCGTTCGTCGGCGCGCGAAACGGCGACTCGGGTTGCGGCCGGTGCGATTGCGAGAAAGATTTTGCCAGACGTCACCGTGCGCGGCGCGCTGGTTCAAATCGGGCCTCACAAGATCGATCGCGAACGCTGGGATTGGGACGAGGTCGGCCGCAATCCGTTCTTCTGCCCGGACAAGGCGAGTGCCGAGTTTTTCGCCGACTATCTCGACGGCATCCGGAAGAGTGGCTCGTCGATCGGCGCCGTGATCGAGGTGGTTGCTGACGGCACGCCAGCAGGTTGGGGTGCTCCAATCTATGCAAAGCTCGACGCCGAATTGGCTGCCGCTCTGATGAGCATCAACGCGGTCAAGGGAGTTGAGATTGGCGCTGGCTTTGGCGCGGCATCGCTTACCGGCGAGGAGAACGCCGATGAAATGCGCATGGGCAACAATGGGGCGGTGTTTTTGTCCAATAACGCTGGCGGCATCCTCGGCGGAATTTCAACCGGTCAACCGATTGTCGCGCGTTTTGCGGTCAAGCCGACGTCGTCGATTTTGACGCCGCGTCAAACTGTAGATCGTGCGAACCACGACACCGACATCACGACGAAGGGACGCCATGATCCCTGCGTCGGCATTCGCGCCGTTCCGGTGGGTGAGGCGATGATGGCTTGCGTCCTCGCCGATCATTTCTTGCGCCATCGCGGTCAAGTCGGCCGCTAGAGGGCGCGCCTGCTCTGAGCTCGGGGCTTTCCCCGGCATGCACCAAGACGTTCGTCCTGCGGCAATCTGGTTTGTTGATGACCGGCTGGATAATGCAAATAGATGAGGCTTGTCTTGAAAACCGCGGACCTCGAATACGCCGTCAACGATACGACATACCGGGGCTATCTGGCGCTCGACAACGAACGTCGCGGCAAACGGCCCGGCGTGCTGCTGGCTCCTGCGGCGCCGGGCCTCGGTGACCTCTACAAATCGTTTGCGCGCAAACTCGCTGGGCTCGGCTATGTCGCCTTTGCGATGGATTTTCATGGCGGCGGGAAAATTCTGGAGGGAGACCAGATGAGGGCCGTGGTCCGAGCCTTCCGGACTGATCCGCCGCTCATTCGCGCCATCGCGGCGAAGGCACTCGATATTTTGAAGGCGCAGCCGGAGACCGACCCGGCGCGTTTGGCCGCGATCGGCTATTGCTTCGGCGGCTGGTGCGTGCTCGAGCTGGCCCGGAGCGGCGCCGATGTGAAGGCGGTGGTCAGCTATCACGGCATTCTCACCACCCATGCGCCGGCCCGGAAGGGCGAGGTGAAATGCGAAGTCGCGGCCTATTGCGGCGCGCTCGATCCCTATGCGCCGATGGACACGGTCGACGCGCTGCGTCAGGAAATGACCGAGGCCGGCGTGAGCTACAACATTTCGGTCTTCGGCGCGGCCGCGCACAGCTTCACCGATCCCGATGCCGCCAGCATGGGGATGCC
>Ga0081455_10000597_pt1 | contig 46858 bp, 37 predicted proteins | sample TabmetS3T2R1_FD_70207 | JGI IMG/M metagenome (GOLD analysis project Ga0081455, IMG submission 70207) | Tabebuia heterophylla rhizosphere microbial communities from the University of Puerto Rico - S3T2R1 | ecosystem: Host-associated > Plants > Roots > Rhizosphere ...
CGCTTACACCCGGATTGGACGAGACACTCACTCCCGACGTCGCAACGGCGATGTTATGAGAGCCATTGGGATTGGTGACGTCACTCCAAAGCAGCTTGCCGCCGGCAGCATAGTGAAAATCCTGCACCGTGCTCGGTGTCGTGGACGTTCCGCTGTAGATCGAATTCACGACCTCCGACGTACCGTCGGCCGACGTTATTGTGCGCGAGATTTCGCGGCCGGCGGTATCGTAGCTGTGCACCTCCGAAGAGCCGTCTGCATTGGCAACCTGGGTCATCGCCAGAGTATGAGCAGCATCGCCATAATACCGCGACATGCTGACTACTTTGCCGGCCGCGCTATAACTGATCGTCTGCGACGTATATGGCTTTCCAACGATGGCGTTATTGATATCCGTGTGGGATCCGTCGGCGAAAACCGTGGAGGATTGCAAGACGGCGCCGCTGGCCGGATCATACGTAGTTGCGACGCGGGTGCCGTCGCTGAAACGTTGGCTTTGGCTTATCCTGCGTCCCAACTGATCAAAAGCGTCTATTTCCGTCAGTCGGCCTGCGGTATCGAAGATTTCGCTTTCTGTTAGCACGCCCGACGAACCATAGTTGAAGACGCTTGCTCGGATCAGTGACGAGCCCGGCTGGTAGGCTGTCACGACCTTCGAGCCGTCGGCCCGGGTCTGGGTCTGGCCGGTTGCGAGGCCGCTCGCCGGATCAAATGTCGTCAGGACGTCGCTGCCGTCCGGGGCGAATGCATCGCTCGAGAGCTTGGCGCCCGATGGATCATAGACGTCCACCTCGGTCTTCGCCCCGGAGGCGCTGAATGTCGTGACGCTCGCCACGATGGCCGACGAGCCCGGCTGGTAGGCTGTCACGACCTTCGAGCCATCGGCCCGGGTCAGGGTCTGGCCGGTTGCAAGGCCGGTCGCGAGATCAAATGTCGTCAGGACGTCGCTGCCGTCCGGGACGAACACATCGCTCGAGAGCTTGGCGCCCGATGGATCATAGATGTCCACCTCGGTCTTCGCCCCGGAGGCGCTGAACGTCGTGACGCTCGCCACGATGGCCGACGAGCCCGGCTGGTAGGCTGTCACGACCTTCGAGCCATCGGCCCGGGTCTGGGTCTGGCCGGTTGCAAGACCGCTCGCCGGGTCAAATGTCGTCAGGACATCGCTGCCGTCCGAGGCGAACACATCGCTCGAGAGCTTCGCGCCCGATGAATCATAGACATCCACCTCGGTCTTCGCGCCGGAGGCGCTGAATGTCGTGATCGACGCGACCTGTCTTGTCCCTGCCCAATAGATCGCGATCACCTTCGCGCCGCTTGGGTAGGTCTGAGTATAGCCCAGGATCTGTCCACTGATGTCAACAGAGAAGACAGTTACGGAGGAATCGGAGTTCGTCCTCTGCGAGGACAACAACGTCCCAGCGCTGTCAAATGTATCAGTGCCGATGATCTTGTTGCTTGCTGAATACAGAATTGTTTTTGCGGAATACGGTTGATTCAGTATTCCGAATGTCTCGATGGAATAGGTACCATCAGCATAGCGGATCGTCGTATTGGTCGGAACGCCCGCATTACTGAATTGCTGCGTGACGTTCGAGCCGTCGCTATTGTAGGTGACAACGTAGATTTCTACTCCATTCGTTGTCAAACGCTCCTGCTTCAGGAGCTTGCCGGCTGAGTTATACGTCAGGATCTGGGTGCTGTAGGCTTGCCCCGTTATATTAACGGTCACAATCTGCTTTGCCCCGGTCGAATCGACAGAGGTATAACCCGTCTCTACGCCGGTGGTTTGATTGAAGGAATATGTAACGCGCGAACCGTCCGCATTGTAGATTGTTTTCGAATACAGGATGTTCGTCGTGGTATAGAGATCTGCTTCTGTCGTCCGGCCGGTCCTGTCGATGTATGTAATTGACACGCCAGACGAAGAATAGCTCTTCGAGACCTGCGAGCCATCTGCGGCGATGACGACAGACGATATCAGCCGCGAGGAGGCCAGGCGATCAGTCTCGTAGAGGACGCCCCCAGATGTATAATACTGCTTGACCGTATCATACGGCAGGCCCGTGACTGCCGTGATCTTCAGAAAGGAATAACTTCCGGAAATTTTATTCAGCGTCGAAGCGTAGTTTTTCGAAAACGACGAAACCGACTGTGTCGGCAAGATCAGAATGTTTGAATCTGTGAGAACGATCGCCGCCAGATTTGAGCCAGCCTGGATTGCATCGATATTTGCCACCACATTAGCCGCGGTATCGACCACGAGGACAGAAGCGATGCTGCTCCGGCCCGTCGCATCTGTCGCCCAAGTGGAAATTGTATGCGGAATCGACAAATCCAGGTTTACGTCAGCAGCATAAGACCCATCGGGATTCGCCACCGCAGTCCCAAGAACAACATCGTTCTCTGAGAAGGTTATATTTGCATTTGCCTTAGTGAGGCCGGCGAACGTTACTATTGCAGCGGTCCCCCCATTGACCCGGCCCGAGACAACAGATGACGTCACCGACGGGGCCGTGATCGCATCGGTGATCGTTACGCCTGGACCTGAACGGATCGAGAGGTCACTATAGTCCGCCGCCATCGTCACGGTGCCGGTCGAACTGCGGTAAATTCCTTCCCGCCAATAGACGGCCGTCTGATTCGGGTACCCCAAAGAGCCAGTGTAATCGACGAGCGTCGCGCCGTCCCGCACCACCACCAATCGTCCGGCGCCACTGGGATCGAAAACAGCTCTTATATCTATGTCGTAATAGTGCCCTCGCACGATGTTCGAAACGTCGGTGTAGAGCGTCTTGACATAAGGCAGACCATTGTCGCCAACCGCGACAATGTTGATTTGCATCTTCTCGCCGACCAACGCGATTTCGAATGGAGGCCCGACGAGAACGGGGGTTACCAGAGAATCTCCGGGATGCAATTGGCCGACAATCGCCCACTTCGCATCGTTTGGGGCGCCCGGTTCGATCTGGAATTGGTACGAAACCTCCAGAGGAGTTCCATTGGGTATTCCAGCTTGATCCTTAATCTCCGAACGCTCGCTGAAAGTTCCAGTACTCTTGTCGTAGAACGCGACGTCGTTATCCCTCACTTCGAACCGAAGCGTATTTGCGTCAGGAGCACTTATGCTCCAAGGCTTATAGGCGCTCTGCACCCACCAAATATCCCCGTTCATCACGAGCGAGAGAATATTGGGCGCCACGGAACTTAGAGCGCTTTGATCTTCGATGTAGAAATTCGCTGGAGCGCTCGACACGCTCACCTGACCGGCTTTGGTCGTATAAGACGCATCCAGGAAGTGGTTGCCAAGGCCGGACAAGGTCACGGATGTTGAATAGTATCCGTCGGTACCAGCGGTCGTCGTGCCAATCAGAGACCCATTGGAATAAATGGAGACGACGGTTGATCCCAGCGCGTAACCCGCCACCGGAACCGAAACATCCGAAGATGTCCCGGCGACCAGCGAGAATTGTCCCATCGCGAATGAAGGCGGGGCGGCATAGGGCACAGGATCCGGAAAGCTGATCGCGCTGTTGCTCGTGATCGTCGTGTTGCTGAAATCGGCGGCAAAGGTTTGAGAGGTGCCTGCGCCGCGATTGATGCCTTCCGCCCAACTCGAACTCTGCTGGCCGATATAACCAAGAGGCCCGGAATAATTTGCGACGACGTTACCATCTATCGTTAGGACGGCTTGGCCGGCTCCGCTCGGGTTAAAGTTTGCCTTGATGTCGATATTGTAACTCTGACCTCTTGTAAGGAGGGCGTTTGACACAAAGATCGGCTTGGCCGCGATCTTGCCCGAGGCGTCCGTGTACCTCGCATAAGCAACGATCTGATCGTCGATCAGGTCGATTTCCAGAGGCGGGAGGGTTGCCGTGGTCCCGTCCGCCATCTGCGCATAGAACTGGCCCAAGACAAGGAACGATGCATCGTTTACCGGTCCTGCCTCGACGGTCAGATTGAAATTGACCTCGGCTGGAACACCGACCGAAAGAACCGAATCGAAGACTACGTCTGAGCGTTCGTTCTTCGTGAAATTGTTCGCATCGATCGGCGCCACGTCGCCGGGACGCAGCTCAAAACGCAACGTAGCATCATCCGGAGCAGTCAAGCTCCAAGGATCGCCCGCGTTCCGACTGTAGTAGCCCATCAGCTGGTGTCCGAGAGAGATGTCTGCCCGGCTCTTAGCACGGTTAGCTGCATTTTAACTATGGCGGAATGTTAAGTTTAACGATATGCTGCGGCGCGTCAACCGATGAATCTGCGTGGTGCCGCACGCCAGTCAATTATTGAATGTTAATCCGGACTCAGGCCACAAGGATCGAAATGAGAAGTTTCGGGCAGGTTCTCGATCAGAACAAGGGCATTGGCCACGGTTTCGATTTGCTCAGACTATTCTTGGCGTCCTCTGTGGTGTTCTGGCACAGCTTCGTCGTCATTCAGGGAACCGACCAGCCCTACCACGAGTCCTGGCTTTGGATTTACAAGTTCGCCGTCCTGCCGTGCTTCTTCGGCCTCAGCGGCTTTCTGGTCGCAGGCAGCGCGTTTCGGCTGAGTCTCGGCGAATTTCTCACCAATCGCGCTTTTCGGATCGTGCCTGCGCTGACGGTTGATGTGATCCTGTCAGCGCTCGTCCTCGGACCGATCTTTACCACTGCCACTCTGCACGAATATTTTTCCGACAGGAGATTTTGGACGTACTTCGAAAATGTCCTTGGTCTTATTCACTTCAAGCTGCCAGGCGTCTTTACCCAAAATCCGCTCGACTATGTGAACATGTCGCTCTGGACGGTTCCATTCGAAATCGCCTGCTACATCATGCTGGCAGCCATTATCCTGCTCGGATGGCTCAAGAAGCCTTCCTGCATCATTATCCTGGTGTTGTTCTATTTTCTGCTTTCGATCCTATTCGTGAATTTTACCGGATTGCCTTCAGCATCGTCCGGCACCATCTCACGGATCGTCTGGTTTATCTTCGCGCCGAACGCCGCAAACACGTCGGGTCCCAGCTTGGTCCCGATCTTCCTGTGCGGTTGCTTGTGCTACATTTTTCGATACCGAATCCCCTACAATCGCCACTTGCTGACGCTCTGCCTAGTCTGCATGGCGTTGCTCGCGGTTTTCGGCGAGTGGACATGGGAAACGCAGCCAGTCTTTCAGCTCGTTTCCATTCCGATTTTTATATACACGACAATTTACATTGGCCTTTTGGACGTGCACTTACCGGCATTGTTCAAGAACAATGATTACTCCTACGGCATCTACTTGTATGGTTGGCCGCTTCAGCAGGCGGTGGCCGCAACCTTCCCAGACCTTAAGAATCCCTGGCTCGGTTTTATTGTTGCGTTCGTTCCTTTGCTGGTGTTTGCCGCTTTCTCGTGGCACGTCATCGAACGGCCGATCCTGAAACTCCGCCGGAAATTGCGGTTTATGCAGTCATCCATTTCGCCCAAGCAGCTTGAACAACTGCAAGCCAATCCACCCGTTAGGAATGTAGCAACTTCGGCGCGTCCTGGTCACGATCGCCTGCCGCCTGAAGAATTACCCGTTCATTCTCCGAATGCCGCGCGCTAGCCTGGGCGATGGCTGAAGCAACCCAGCCTATTTTTCAGGACCGCGCGTGTCACGCGACTTGGTGGCGGTCGCTTATTTCGCGCTAGACTGTTTCGCTTTTCTTTGAATCGCGAAAACCGTCTAGATCCTTGTTTGATCGCGTTTTCTTCACGCGAACCGGTTTCCACTTCGCTCGAAAACGCGCTAGCCCCATCACTCCGATGCGGCCCTTTTGCGGTCGAGGGCCGAGGCCGCTAATGAACAAGCCTGTCAGGCCGGAGGCGGCTTTTCTTCGCAAGTTCTTGCAGCCCGGCCGCGCACTAGCTCGCGGCCAAAATGAATACCAGGAACTTCGATCAACCGGTGCAGGATCGCGGCCAGCGCATAGCTAAAAACCAGCGTCACGCCCGAGACAACAAGGAATGACCGCAGCGGATTCACTTGAAGATCGGCGACAAGAAAGGAGAGCACCCAATACATGATGGCCGTATGAACAAGATAGACGGCATACGACATGTCGCCTGCCCAACGCATAATTCGCATGGAAAAGAAGAAGCGAACGGCCGAGGCCAGCTTCGAATCGAGAGGCTTTGTGCAAAATAAAACTATCCCGATCATGGCCACGCGGCAGATTGAATAACTCAAACTGAAGGACGGCACTGGCAGGACGACGCAGAGCGTGGCAAGAGTGAGGTACCCCGCCCCCCAGGTACTCCCCTTAACAAAAGCGGCGATGAGCATTCCTGCGAGGAAGACGTGGAGCTTCAAAGGCAGCACGCTTGGGAACACATACGCGACGAACATGTCGCGGAACAAATAGAAGATTCCGACCTGGACAAAAAGCAACGGCACGAGCGATCGCAGAACACCAAACCGCTTCATGGCCATCAGAATGAACGGAAATGCGAGATAAAACTGCGCTTCCAGCGTCAAGCTCCAATCCGGAAGCAGCGTGCTCTGTTGTAAGGCCGGACTCAGTCCGAAAAGGAACGTCGGATGGGCAACGAAGCTGGCAATAGAATTACTTACGGGCCATCCATGGAGATGTGGCGTTCTAGACCAGATTTCGGTGGCGACCTCCAGGAACCAAGGCGTCAGCACGAAACTGGCGATCAGGCACACGTAGTACAATGGCGCCAATCGAAAGAAGCGCTTGAGCCAAAAATCTATGATACCGACTTCAGACAGTTCCTCATGGATTGAGTACATGAGGAACCCGGAAAGCAGCATGAACAAGTCAACGGCCAAACCATTGTTCAGTAAGATCCAGACCAGCCGATTGTAAAGTGTAGGCTGAGCGACATGCCCCAATAACACCCAAAGCGCGGCAAGTCCGCGCAATCCATCCAACGCAGGGTACCAGACGCCTCTCGCGTGAGCGTCACTCATCGTCATTCTTTGGAGTCATGGGTGTATCTGCCGGCATTTGCGAACGAGCACGAAACGTAAATTCAATACCAGTGCGGCAGCGAACGTGGCGGAAGACTTTCGAGACCACAATTTATCGGGCATCAGCCGCCTTTGATGAAGCCAGCGTCGGCAATATCTGCGGCAACATCTTCGAGATCACGATCTTTGATCCATTTGCAGTGACGTGACCATAATCGAACTGAATGGGTTGCCCCTCATCGTCTCGGACCATGCATGCGCCACCCGGGCACATTGCATCGTAAACGGAGACGTACTCGGCGCCGCTTCCCCGCAAATCTTGTCTCATCTCGGAATCCAAAACGGGAACATCGGCGCTCCGGTGATGGGCTATCAGGGTGTCGTCGTCTCGATACACGCTTTGCGCGAGCACTGCGGGAAGCGAGATATCGTATTCGATGATCGGGCCGATCACGACAACGCGCGGCACGAAATCCCGCAGCTTCCCGACGACCGACAGAAGGCCGGGAATATCAGAATCGTGCCATCGAGCAGCCAGAATAACAACGTCGACGCGATGTTCCGGCAAGAAATGGTCGAACATGAAGTCCATCAAATTTGTGCAGCGAGCTTGACCGAGTGATCCGCCGACTGGTTTGCAGCCGGAAGATGTCGCCTGCAAAACATTGATACTGGGATTGCTGGCAAGGCCGGCGTAATACTGGGCGGCGTGACTGTCCCCAATCAGGGCGACATTCGGCTTCTCGGTCGAGATGTCCAGGCACGGGTGTATTTGAAACAGGGCAAAGCTGTTTGATGACGACGTCAGAAAACACTTGTCGGCCCTGAAACTTCTCACCGGATCGTAATATCTGCCAAAGTTTGCGATGGCCTCCACACTGTCGGGTACGGCCCAATAATTCCTGGCAACGCTGGGAGCGGCGAACGCCACCACGGCCACGGCGGCCATTGCGGCGAAGCCTCGCACCAACACTTTGCGTCCTGAAACGTCCTGCGAGGCTCTTCGAAACGGCTGCTCGACAAATTTCCAGCTTAGGGCTGCGACACAAAAGCTGATCAATATCACGATCGCCCGATCGATGGGCCCGGTCGGTTCGTGAAATTGCCTAGCCAGCACCCAGATCGGCCAATGCCAGAGATAGAAGGAATAGGACACCAGTCCAACAAATCTGAGCGGTCCGAATTTCAACAGGCGGCTGACGAGCGTGTCGTTCGAGGCGCCAGCGTGCAGCAGTGCAGCGGTGCCCAAGCAGGCGGGAAGCGCAGATGCCCCTGGAAACGGGGCCTGCGCATTCAGGACAAGTACGCTCGCTCCGATCATGACCAGACCGCACGCGGCAACCACATTGCTCGAGAATCTGCTGCGAATCGTCGGAATCAGATTCAGCGAAAGCAGCCCACCGATCAGCAACTCCCAGCATCTGTAATGAATAAGATAAAACGCGGCCGACGGATTCGCGCGGACCGCATAGATGGATCCGGCAAAACTGCCGAGAGTTATGAACAGAATGAATGGATTTCTGAACCGACCAAACCACGTGTTTGAGACAAAAAGCAGGGCCGGGAACACCACATAAAACTGCTCTTCGACCGACAACGACCACGTATGGAGAACGAGATTGGATTCGGAGAACGGATCGAAGTATCCGGCCTGACTATAGAAATAGTTGTTCGAGACGAAGAGTATCGAAGAAATGAGGTTGCGGCTTGTTTGCGCGGTATCGCCCGGCATGAAGACGAAAAACGATCCGAGCAATACAAATACGTACATCGGCACGAGCGCTGGAAATATTCTGCGAACCCGGCGCCTGTAAAAATCTACAATGCTAAAGCGGTCATGTGTCAGATCCTGACATATCAAACCAGTGATGAGATAGCCGGATATGACGAAAAAAATGTCGACGCCGGTAAAGCCGCCCGGGAAAAAACGGATGAATCCGCAGTGGAAAAGCACAACGGATGAAACTGCGATCCCTCGCAATCCATCTATATCATTGCGATGGGCTTTCTCTTCCGATCGGTGCCGGTCAACCAATGGCGAAAGCTCCAATCGAACTGCCGAGCCTCTTTGTTGACATAGCGGGAACAATTCGTCAATCAAGTAACGTTATCTCATAACATTTGCGCCATATTTCAGCCCGCGCATTGTTAGATTTTATGTTAGATTGGCGGGCTGGCTAGGATGGGCGGTATCATTCGGGCGAGAGACGCTCGTTGCGTCAAAGCAACAAAGGCTTCAGGCCAGGATATCAATGGCGATTGAGGTGGAGTTTGGAGCCCGTACGTTCTTTCTCAAGGCGAGCCGCGCTCGGTGGACTTCTCGGTTTGGCCTTGCCTAGAATTTCGGCTTCAGCAGCCGAGGAATCGGTTGTGATCCCTCCAGACGGTTCGACGATAGCGTATTGTGGACGCAACTGGACCGTCAACTCGCCTCCAGGTGCCGTCGCAATCACCGGTGATAAGCTACATGCGATGGTCAAAAATCCGATGCCGGCCGCGAAACTCGACGCTGCGCGAAATCCGGTACCGGAGCGAGCCTTTCTGACCGCGGCCGGCTTTTCAGCCGGGATAGGGCTACAAAATCCGACTCACTTCACCTTCGGGCTCGAAGTTCCGGAAGGACCAAGGGTGACTTCCCTGTGGTGCGTCTTGTTTCAACTGATGCCGTTCCCGGATCAGGATCCAGTTACGAAGGCCTTTATTGAGCCGTGGACATCGCCGATGCTGGAACTGAGTTTAAAGGTGTTCGGCAAGGCCGAATATCTGACATGGATTACGCGTCACGAACCCAACGCCATCTCCACAAATCCGAATGCCAACTACCGAGAACAAGGACGGGTACCGCTGGTCCGCGGTCAGCACATGACTTGGGATATCGACCTCGTCGACAGCCGCGGAAGTCCAGGCGGCTCGCTCAAAATCGTTCGCGATCGAGGCCTTTCAAGCGAACAGGTCGTGGTCAATCTCTCCAACGCCCCGATGGGCTTTAACAACCTTCGTGGGGCGTATCCTTCTGTCGGTGTTTATAAAGATCACTTCAACACACCCGGGGAAACGACCGACGCCTTCATCGATCGTTTTCGCATGAGCTAGGCCACGGAGGCTGCTTCTCAGATTCTGAAATTCTCAGTGGCAAGATTGGCGAGAACCGTATTCTTGAGCATGACGGTATCGGTGGGAGACACTGTCAGGATGACGTCGTTGCCCGACTGCCGGAGCATTTGGGCCAAGACTCCGGCACCTGAATCTCCCGAATTCTGGGAGAGATGAAAGGCGGTCAAATCCAGGGTATCGTGGTTCGTGCCGGCTCCGGCATGGAAATTCGTCACCAGATCCTGGCCAAAAGCCGGCTGGAAAACAAACGTGCTGGCGCCGGTGCTGGCGCTCAAGAAGGTATCGCTTACACCCGGATTGGACGAGACACTCACTCCCGACGTCGCAACGGCGATGTTATGAGAGCCATTGGGATTGGTGACGTCACTCCAAAGCAGCTTGCCGCCTGCAGCATAGTGAAAATCCTGCACCGTGCTCGGTGTCGTGGACGTTCCGCTGTAGATCGAATTCACGACCTCCGACGTACCGTCGGCCGACGTTACTGTGCGCGAGATTTCGCGGCCGGCGGTATCGTAGCTGTGCAGCTCGGAGGAGCCGTCTGCATTGGCAACCTGGGTCATCGCCAGAGTATGAGCAGCGTCGCCATAATACCGCGACATGCTCACCACCTTCCCCACCGCATTGTACTGGACGGTCTGGGACGCATACGGCCTTCCGACAATCGCGTTATTCACATCGATACGAGATCCGTCCCTGAACACGGTCGAGGACTGAAGCACAGAGCCATCGGCCGAACTGTAGATTGTCGAAACACGCGATCCGTCGCCAAAGGATTGGATACGGCCGACCCTTTGACCTTGCGCATTGAAGCTGATCATATCCGCGCGGAGGCCGGTGGCGTCATAGACCTCCTTTTCGATGAGAGTTCCCGCGGCATTGAAATTCGAGACGATAGCGGGCAGGCTTGAAGATCCCGGTTGATAGTCCGTTATCATCTTCGAGCCATCGGCTTTTGTTTGCGTGACGCCGATACGCATATTCGTTGCCGCATCGAAAAGCGTCAAAGTATCGGTGCCATCGGCCGCAAAAATCTCATCGGAGATTTTTGCTCCCCCGTTGTCGTAAGTGACAGCCTCAAGCTTTGCGCCCGATGCGCTGTAGGTGATCGCCATTGCCGGTATCGTTGATGATCCGGCCTGAAATGTCGTGACTGTCGTCGACCCGTCAGCATTGAGAAGCGTGATGGGATCGGCGGTTGGCGCCGACGCCATTCTCTGACCTGAAGCATCAAACCAGCTTCCGTCGACCGAATTTATGCTCGGGAGTTTCGTCGGCGACGTTGTCTGCAGAAGCCCGGCAATAAAATTCGAGGTTGGAGCCGCTTCGCCTACATCATTTGACGTTGTGATCTTTGTTACCTTGCCGGTCTTGTCGAAATAGGTCGTCTGCTCGCTATAGCCGCGTCCCGCAATTCCGAATAGTTCCTGCACAGAGCTGCCGTCAGGCATATAGACGGTCGATTTGGTCTCACGTCCCGTTTTCGCATCGTACGTGGTGATCGATCGAGAGCCATCTGCATTCGACACCGAAGACAGGGTCTTTACGCCGTTCGGGGTGAATCGCTCTTGCAGGACCAACATCCCGGCTGAATTGTAAGTGAACGATTGGACCGAGTAGTCTTGCCCCGTGATATTGAGTGTGATCGCAATCGTCGATTTGTCGCTGTTCTTTTGAAACAGGCTGATCAGCTTGCCCGTCTCCAGGTCGTATTTTGTTGTGCTGCTGAAGCCATCGCGGCCGAAGGTCTGCGCAGAATAAAGCCGGCCCTGTGAATCGTAGCTGTTATAGCCGGTCAAGAACCCGTCTGCCGCAATCGATCTGACGTCGAAGCCGCCGGAGCCGTTACTCATCCTGACGACGCTTGACTTGTCCGCCGAAATCACCTGATCGAAAATCAGACGTCCGCCGGAGTAGCGCTGCTGTTCCACGGCATTGCCGGACAAGTTATCAATTATGATTTCCTTGTCATAAGACTTGCCGGTCAAAACGTTTGTCGCCCGCAGATACTGGACGCCATTGAGATCATGCAACAGCGTCGTGTAATGCAGGATTCGACTTAAATCAGTCGACGTACCGACATCCAACACCTGCGAGTCGGTGACGAAGATGCCGCCGAGATTCTTGTCTGCCGCGAGTGCATCCAAGCGACCGCCAATGTCCTTAGCCGTCCCTATGATCACATCGACAGGACGTGCCATCGGACTCTGGTGCCCGGCCACATCTGTGGCTACAGCAAAATATTGGTGGGTTCCGGTGCCGTTTGCGACGAGGTCCATTGTGAGATGGCCGGCTTGATCAGCAATTCCACTCGCCACGATCGAGCCGTTTTCATATACGTCGATCTTGCCGCCAGCGACGGTATTGCCGGACAGCTTTACCTGAAAGCCACCCGCCGGCGCCGACGCTGCTACTTTGATGCCGGTATCACTCGAGCCGCCACCACTGGTCGCAGAGGCATCGATTTCTCTGACAGTGAGAACAGGAGCCGCGACGAACTCGCTTCGATCGGGAAAATGAACCGCGTTACCGGTCGAGATTTTCAAATTGGAATAATCGGCTGCCATGGTTTCGCTGGCATTGCCATCTCGATAGATGCCCTCGGCCCAATACACTCCTGTCATGTTCTTGTCGCCAAGAGCACCGGAATAATCCGCGACAGTGACGCCGTCGCGCGAAACGATGAGTCGGCCATTTTGGCCGGAGGGGTCCGTTACGACCTTGATGTCCATCTGGTATTCGTGACCGCGAACGATTGGCAGCGGGTCACTCCAGAGTGTCATTTGGACCAGCTTGCCGCTGGCATCGTTATAGCGAGCGATAATCTGCATATTTTCGCCCGCCAAAGACACCTCAAACACAGGACCTCCGGTCGCGGTGGTGTCTTCGATGTTTTGATGGAGTTGCCCGAGAACAATCCAGTTCGCGCTGTTCGCAGCGCCCGGTTCCAGCGTGAAACCATACGAAATTTCGAGGGGTGTGCCGTTATAGGCCAAGGTCGCGCGGCTCGCGAGTTCATCTCGCTCGGCCGAATGATTGACCATGGCGTCCCAGGGCGACATATCGCCGTCGTGCAGTTCAAACCGCACGGTGTCCTGGTCAGGGGCCGAAATCGAATAGCTTTTGCTTGCGCCTTGGTACCCGAACAGGGTCGAGTCCACCTCGATCGAATAGTATCCCTTCAGGGCCGAATTCCAATCCGAGGGTTTGTATACAGGTAGTGTCATCTCATTACTCGCTGATTTGACACAACCGTGAGCTAAGCTTCGCAAGATTCAGCAAATGCATTTCGTAAAGTTGCAAATGACTTCACTGAAATGTTCGTCATCCACCCGTCGGATCGCCGTCTACTTAACGAATGCTATTCTGGAACCCGGATCCTTGAGGAGGCTCCGCGAAGAGACGATGACGGTCTGATAACGGCCCCAACCACAGAAAAAAGGGCGGTCTAAAAGGCGGGATGCTCAACTTCTAGGCTCATTTGGCTGGAAGCCATGCAGCCAAATCGTGGCCATATTGCACGTGCTAACATATAATTAACGGAAGCTATCTTTATCCGATATTGAAATGATAGGATGAATTATGCCGACGATCGGGAATGTCTTGGAGCGACATCGGGGTATCGGTCCGGGATTTGATTTCCTGCGGATTTCGTTGGCCTTGCTCATCTTGTTCACGCATTCGACCGACATCGTCACAGGCCTTTACGGCGAATATGCCGATGGGCCCTGGCAGATCCCGGTGCGGTCGCTGGTGCCGATGTTCTTTGCCCTCAGCGGATTTCTTGTTACCGGCAGCGCGCAACGACTGAAGTTATCGGATTTCATTCTCAACCGAGCAATGAGAATCGTCCCGGCCCTGGCAGTCGATATTATTATCGCAGCCTGTATTATCGGACCGATTTTCACGACACTGACGCCGGCGGCTTACGTCACGAGTGCCGAGTTCTGGAAGTATTTCACCAATATTTTCGGGATCATTCACTACCAGCTGCCCGGCGTTTTCAAGAGCAACATCAATCCAAACATCGTCAACGGTTCGCTTTGGACCGTTCCGTTCGAAATCGGCTGTTATGTGATCATGTCACTGCTGATCTTCAGCGGACTGATTAACAAGCGGCGCATGTTCGCGGCCATTGCTGCTGTCTTTTGTGTCTTGACGTACGCAGTCGCGGTCGCAGTCGGCCGCCTTGGCGGTGCTGTCGCCGACAGCGGGACCCAGTCGACGGCCGCGGCGATCATTGCCAATTTTACGACCAACAAGGCCGGCTATTATCTCTATTTTTATTTTCTCGCCGGCTCACTTGCGCATCTATTTCGGGAACGAATCCCTTTTCGTCTTACATGGTTTCTGACCTCGATCGCCTGTTTTTTGGCAATTTCGGTTGCAGGCATTTTTCACAGTGGCCTGATGCTGACGAAGCTCGTCATTCTGATTCCATTTCTGACTTACGCGACGCTGTACATGGGCATGCTCAACATCCCCAAGATCCCACTCTATAATCGAGGGGACTACTCGTACGGAATTTATCTCTATGGCTTTCCGATCCAGCAGAGCCTGATCGCAGCGTTTCCAAACAGCTTCACGATCCTCTCGCACTATCTTTGGTCAGTTATTTTTACCACGAGTTTCGCGGTGTTTTCTTGGCATTGTATCGAGAAGCCGATCCTGCAACTCCGGCGGAAGTTCAGCTTTACCGCCCGAAAAACGGAGCGCAACGAGCGGCTGCCCGAACCGGAGATGGGTTCCGCACTCAGCGTGACGCCGGCCCATGACCCGGCGTCCTGAAGCCTAGAAGATTTCTCCACGAATATTGAGCCATCCACGCGCGAACCTGAGTCGAAGCCATGAAGTCCAGATCGCCAATCTTGTTGATCTTGATGACGGTCATCGTGGCCGTTCCGTTGTTAGGGACGTTCTTCCCATTGGAATCCTACCTGTCGGCTCCCACGCTTTCGAATCCGCTCGGAACGCCCGTAACACCAACGATGGCTACGATGTTGGTGCTCACCACGCTCTATCTCATCTTCGGCCTCCTGGTTTTGCAACAGCCCGGCCCGGCGATTCAGACATTCACACGGAACTGGTTTCTCCTGGCATTTGCGGTTTGGGCGATCGTGACCGCTATCTGGGCGGAATCACCGGCCCTGTCGTTCAATCGATCGGGCCGACTCCTGATTAGCGTGCTGTACGGAATGTACATTGCTCAGGCGTTCGAACAGCGAGACCTATTCCGGATTCTTTTCTGGTCACTATTTGCCGGCACCGTCCTGTCGGTCTTGGTCACGGTTGCGGCTCCGGGGTTGAGCTGGGTCATCGATGCCCGTGGCGCTATCCGAGGCGCCTATGCGCATAAGAATGTTCTGGGCGGCGTTGCGAGTTTGGCTCTCATTATCAGCATCTTTTGCTATCTGGCCAATCTGGCGCCGCGAGGTCTCGCACTGCTGAACGTCCTTCTATCATTCGCTCTGCTGGTTCTATCCAATTCAATAACAGCGCTGTTGGCGTTCGTATTTTGTAGCTCGATCGTCGTCTATCTAAGGCTGTTTGGAGGTTCGTCGCCACGCGACCGCTTCTCGGCTTTTGTCATCGGCGGCACTCTCGCCGCCGGAGCTTACTTGCTCTTTTCAGCGAATCCGACACTCTTCAATTTCATACAAAGAGATTTCAGCACGCTAACCGGACGGACCGACATTTGGCGATTTGCCAACAGTATGATCGAGATGAAGCCAATCCTCGGATGGGGCCATGGTGCTTGGGATAATGAGGTCTTTCAAAAATTCACGCTGGTGGAGCTGAATTGGACCGCGCCGGCCGCTCACAACACATGGCTGGACTTTCGGCTGCAGCTAGGGATTCCCGGTCTGATTCTCGGTATCATCTGCGCGATTATGGCGGTTCGGCGGGTCTGGCGGGCGATCCTCACATCTTGGAATAATGAATATCTCGTTTGGCTCGCGGTGCTTCTCAGTCAAGGCGTCCGCTCGGGCACAGAGACGTTGTTTGTCGATCCGTCGTCGGTTGAAATCTTTTGGGCATCCCTCGCTATCGTACGGCTTGCAAAAATCAACGCATTCTCAGCGCATCTCGCGCGAAGGCAACAGTCCTCCCCGTCGCCCCAAACGAGCATGCGCTCGTCCTGGGCGCGGGACGGTGGGCAGCACTTGGCGTGAATGGCAGCCTAAAAATCGATTCACACCGAGTAAATGACGTCCGCGGAGCGATCGTTGGAACATACCCCTATTGAAAATTCGCCAAAAAGGGCCGGTTCTGTTCGTCGAGCGCTGTTCTGGGCCAGCCTCGGCCAGGCCGCTTTCTTTGCACTGCAATTCCTCAGCTCGGTTGTGCTAGCGCGCTTGCTTGATCCACGGGAAATGGGCGTTTTTGCAATCGGTGCCGCAACGGTCGGGTTGGTGTCCGCGCTTCAAGCGCTTGGCCTGAACAATCTTCTGATACGCGCCGAACGTATCGATCAACCGCTGCTCTCGACGGTCTTTACCGTCAATTTGATCTTGTCCTTCCTGGTAAGCCTGGCCGTGATCGGGCTGGGCTTATTTTCCGCATTTCTGTTTGATGAGCCTGGTACGATCCAAGTCATGCTCTGGCTTTCTGTCACGCCCTTGCTAACAGCGCTCGGCCTGCTCCCGTCCAGCTTGATTCAGCGAGAGAACAACTTTCGCGCGCTCTCACTTTTAAAAATCTTCAGTACATTGATGGGAACAGCCCTGACGATTGCTCTAGCTTTGTTCGGCTCCAGCTATATGAGCCTTGCTTACGGGTGGCTGCTGACCTGCGCGGCCAATTGCTTCGGCGCCTGGATACTTGCTCCCCATCACGTTCATCTCCGCCTCGGGGTCAGAAGATGGCGCGAAGTGCTGAAATTCGGCTCCGGGATGATCGTGGTGAACGGGGTAACCCAAGCGCAACGGCAGGTTCTCAACCTCATTCTCGGCCGGTTCCAAGGTCTCGAAGCCGTCGGCCTCTATACGCGCGCAAACAGTCTCTCCAGCCTTTTGATAGAGAACACTCAAACTGTCGCGATGCGCGTTTTTCTCGTCGATTTTGCCGAGGCGGCGCGAAACGGGCTGGACCTTCGAAGCCGTTATCTCAAAGTCATCGAACTGATGACGGCCACGCTGTGGCCGGTGTTTGCTGGTTTGGCCGTCCTGTCAGCTCCTGCCGTAAAACTGCTGTATGGCCCGACTTGGCACGCATTGGCCCTTCCGCTCTCGCTCCTGTGCGTATCAGGACTGTTTTGGATCGCGGTTGCGATGGCTTGGGAGCTCTTCGTGGTCGCAAATGAAACAACCCGCCAGGCCGTTTTGGAAACGCAACGATCGGCAGTCGGAACGATACTGTTCACCATCGGGTGCCAGTTTAATCTCGTAATCGCCGTTGCCAGCCGGATCGCGGAAACATTCTACTCTGTTTTCCTCTATCGGCCTCACATCGCCAGAATTACCGGGTGTACGTCGCGCGATTTCTTTTCGGTGTATCTGCGTAGCGCCGGTCTTACAATCGCGGCCATTTGCCCGGCTGCGATATTGATGCAGCGCTATGACTGGTCGGCGGACACACCACTCATGCTCGTCGCCGGAAGCATGGCCGCGGGTATCGCGCTTTGGCTCTTATGTTTGTTTGTCATGAAGCATCCGCTCTTGCTTCAGTTCGTATCTTTGATCAAGCGCCCCTCCACGCGGTTGAATGAATCTGCCCTTTGATGCGAAGGACGCAAGAACGCTCGCCGCGTTGAAAGTCGCCTCATGTTGAAATCGACATTGCAAAAACGAGTCTCGGCAGGCTTCCGCCTTAATATAACACCAACAGCGAATCTCGTACCGACGTTTGAGATCGGCGACAGGATCCCGAAGATCATTCATCAGACCTATCATTCACGACCTTGGCCGGACGCATTCGAAACCAATGCTGAACACCTGAAGACCGTCAATCCCTTATGGGAATATTGCTTTTACGACTACGAACAACGGCGAGTGTTCATCAAAGATACGTACGGAGCGAGCGTTCTTGAGATCTACGATTCGATCGATGAGCGTTACGGAGCCGCACGAGCTGATCTGTTCAGATACTTGCTCCTGTATAAGCGAGGCGGTCTTTACCTCGACATGAAAAGCACCACCAGCCGAAGTCTGGATGAGGTACTCAGGCCGGGCGATGTCTACCTTCTATCCACTTGGCGAAACGAAAAGCATGATGATTATCCCAGCTGGGGCAGGCATCCCGAGGTTAGCCACCGGCCATTTGGCGAATTTCAGCAGTGGCACATCGCCGCGGCGCCAGGACATCCCTTTCTAAAGGCCATCATCGAGAATGTTCTCAGGAACGTTCAGGTCTATTTAAGCGGGCTGCATGGAACGGGCGCCTACGCGGTTTTGCGTGTGACCGGTCCTGTCGCATATACCTTGGCGATCGAGCCACTTCTGAACCGCTGCCAATTCCGTATTGTCGACAGCAAATATGACCTCGGGCTTGTGTACAGCGTGTTCGACCGCGGCGATGCACGGCGTCACGAGAAAATGTTTCCGCATTATTCGAGTGTACAGGCGCCGCTTGTCAGGCAGAATTCGCTTCGACGGATACTCAATCTGCCGCTTTTGGCAGGACGAAAGTTGACTAGGCTGAAAAAAATGCCGGCCGGCATTTGAAGCGTTGGTTCAGCCCCGACACGTACTCTGCCGTGGCGCTAAGGCGATCCTGATACGCCAAGCCGGCTCAACAATGGTTTTGGGTCATTTGCCGCCGGTATATCCAAACGACTGTCCAACGCGACCGTGCTCAGGCATCCGCTGCAGATCACAAGAGCCTTTGTTAGCCGGTTGTCCGAAGCGATCTCGGCGTCAGCTTCGCGCGCTTCAGCTTTGACGTGCGCTGCATCTTTGATCTCGACGCGCGACAAATCTGAACTGCGGTCGGCGCGACGTTTCGGCTCAAGCTCAGCAGGATTTCGGCCGCGGCCATCCCAAGCCGGCGGTCCCGCGTCGCTCAGATGACGATCCATCGACGCCACGGCCGTCATGACGCATCCGCCTTCAGGAACGGCCACAAGGATCAAAACCGCTGCTGCCAATTTGTGCATATTAAAGGCGGATGAGTCTCAGCTTGTGAGCAACCAAACACGTCGTCGGACCGAATTATATTCACCCAGTTTTGGTAAATAAGTTCTAATCAATTGGGATCGTCTTGAAATTGTTCCGACATTCCGGCGCGAAGCGCATCATATATCGATCTTCCGCTACAGGTCGACGCATTGGCGGCCGAACCGGCCGAATGTCAGCGCGCTCGCCTGCAGGGAAAGCCACAATGGCTGAGTTGAGATGCCGCGTCCGTGCGACGGGCAAAGTAAGTCGTGCTCAGAGTCCCCTAGGGACGGCGCGAGAACGGAGTCCGGCCGTGGAGCCCTTTCCTCGACCGCGATATAGGCGGCTCGGAAGTTAAGAATTAACGCTCTCTCATCGCCTCAGCACCGACCTGAGTTAGCGGCGACAGGATGTAGTCAATGATGCGTCTGCTTCCGGTTCGAACCTCCACGGAGACGGCCATACCTGGCCGAAGCGGAACGTCCACGCCGTCGACACTGATCGATGCCCGCTCGATTTTCAACGTCACAGGGAAAACTAAATTCTGCACGCGCTGTGCAGCACCTCCGCGCTCAAGTCCCCTCTGTCGCAACGTGTTCTGTTCGGTCGCCTGAGCCTCAGGTTCTGGAACCGCATCTCGTGACACCTGCACGACCTCTGCGTCGAGCAGCCCGTACCGCGTAAAGGGAAACGCCTCGAGCTTGACGACCGCTGCCTGCCCTCGCCTGACGAAGCCGATATCCTTGTTCGGCAGGTAGCACTCGATTTCGAGACCCGTTCCGTCCGGCACGATCCGCATGAGTTCCTCGCCCGGTGTAATGACCTGTCCAATGGTCGTCACCGAAGATGATTGGACCACGCCGGCAACGGGACTTCGCAAAATCGTCAGTTCGTTTCGCACATCCGCTCTGACAAGCTTTTCCGTTTGCGTGTTGACCTGCCGCTGGGCTTCATTGAGCTTCTGAGCGTTCTCTGCCACGAAGTTCTTAAAGCACTTCTGGATTTCTTTGGCGATAACTTCGAGATTCGCCTCGCTCTCCGTTAGCTGTCCCGTGTCGCGCGCGAGTTCGGCCTTGCCCCGTTGCAGGGCTTCGACGGCGTCAAGCACATTGGCCTTCGAGCCGGTGCCGTGTGACATCAACTCGGAGCGCATATTGACGCGTTCCTGCAACGTATCGATCAAGTTGCCTTCGATAGCAATCATCGTGCGTAGACGAGTCTGTTCGACCTTCTTTTGATCAGCTTGCGCTTGGAGTGACGCCACTTGGGCGGCCAATTGAGCAAAATCGGATCGAAGCACGCGCTCTTCATTGAGACGAACGGATTCCGGGATGGCGCTTGGCCAAGCGATCGATGGCAACGGAGATGTCGCGCCGGTACGGGCGAGCTCGATTCCTGCACTGCGCCGGAGTATTTCAGCCGTATAGGATGCTAGGTTTTGTGCCGCAGCCGTCTGGTCGGCGCTTGCATCCCGCGGATCGAGCTCAATCAGTACGTCTCCAGCGTTGACATGCGCTCCGTTTTGAACAACCACGCGCTGTACGCGACTGGTCTCGAGCGCCTGGATCGTCTTCACCCTGCCAATGGGCTGCAGCTTGCCCTGGGCAACAGCGACAATGTCGACATGCCCAAAATAGAGAAGGAGCACGGCCAATACGAAGAACGCGCAAATGACCAAAATTAAGGTCAATCCGAGCGGTGACGCGGGCGTTTCCAAAATTTCCAACGCCGCAGGAAGAAACTCTCTGTCGAGCTTGCTTAGCTTGAGTGACACCACCGGGCCGCTCGACTTTGGCGCAGCTATCGCTTTGACACCGCTCGATTTGAGTTTAAGCGAGGCTGCCATGGTTCATCTCGGATAGATCTGAGCGACTACCGCTCCGTCATTTGGATGTTCTTCGCCATTCTGCAACATCCACAGGTGACGATAGAGGCCGTCTGGCTTGCGTAAAAGCTCGACATGCGAGCCACTTTCGATGATGCAACCGTCCTTCATGGCCAATATGCGGTCGCACTCGCGTACTGCTGTAAGCCGATGCGCGATCACGATCACGGTTCGGCCTTTTACGATTTCGCGCATATTTTCGCGAATAATTCGTTCGCTTTCGTAATCCAGGGCACTTGTTGCTTCGTCCAAAATCAGGATACGCGGATTTGCCGCAAGCGTGCGAGCAATTGCAATCCGCTGCCGCTGACCGCCGGAAAGATTTGCCCCTCTCTCCTCAATCATCGTCTCGTAGCCCTGAGGCATACGCTCGATAAATTCATGCGCTCCAGCGAGTTTAGCGACGGCCTGGATTTGCGCTGGTTCCAGCGTAGGTACGGCCAGTGCGATATTCTCACGGATCGTTCGATTGAACAGCAGATTTTCCTGCAGGACCACGCCGACATTCGAACGAAGCCAGGCAAGATCAGAATTGGCGATGTCGGTTCCATCTACGAAAATTTGCCCTTCCTGCGGAAGGTACAATCGCTGAATGAGCTTTGCGAGCGTCGATTTTCCAGAACCTGAAGCGCCAACAATGCCGATGACCTCCCCGGCGGCGACGGTCATCGAAAGCCGACTCAACACGTCAGCCGTTCCGGGACGATACCGAAAGGTCACCGAATCAAATTTGATGTCCCCACGGGCCGGCGGCAAAGAAGAACGTTGCGGCGAAGCGGGTTCGGGCGGCGCATTCAACAAGTCTGCCAGACGATCTATCGATACCTTGACCTGCTGAAAGTCCTGCGCGAGCTGCGACAGACGCAGGATCGGTTGCGCTACCTGAGCAGAAATCATGTTGAAGGCGACAAGTCCGCCGACGGACAGATCGCCATCAATCACAGCTCTCGCTCCAAACAACATCAGGAGCGCAGTCGTCAATTTGCTGACGTACTGAATTGCGTTTTGGCCGCCCGCAGCCATCAGCGCCGCGAGGAATGACGTCCTGACGTATGCCGCAAGCTTTTCCTCCCATTCCGCGCGAACGATCGGCTCAATCGCGGCAGCCTTGATGGTATGAACACCAATTACGGACTCGATGAGAAACTGCTGGCTTTTGGCACCACGGTGAAATTTCTCTTCGATGCTCTTTGCCAGCGCCGGACGGATCAGGACGCCGATCAAAAAATAGACGGGTATGGTCGCCGCGACTATCATGGTCAGAAACGGCGAATACGCGAAAAGGACAACGAAAAAGACGAACGCAAACACGCAGTCCATGGCGCAAAACAACGCTTGGCCCGTTAGAAACGTTCGAATGTTCTCAAGCTCCCGGACGCGAGCCACTGTCTGTCCGGCTGCGCGTGTCTCAAAGTAGCTCAGGGGCAATCGCATCATGTGGGCAAAAACTCGCTGGCCGAGCTCGACGTCGATGCGATTTGTGGTGTGGGTGAGCGCGTAGGTGCGCAGATACTGCAAGATCGTATCGAACAGACCGATGCCGGCCACGCCGACGACCAAAACCATTAGCGTAGAGTAGCTGCGATGAGACAAGACCTTGTCGATCACCTCCTGGAAGAACAACGGCGTTACCAGGGCAAAGATCTGGATGAACAACGAGGCGATCAGAACGTGGACAAGGGGCTTACGAAAACGCCAAATGGTGGGAAGGAACCATTGGAGTCCGAAAGTCTGCGGATTGCTGCCACTTCCGGCAAAGCGCCGGGCGAGGAGCAACACGTCTCCTGCTGCGATATTCTGAAGTTCCGGATAGGTCAGTGCCTGGTCCACATTCGTCAGCGGGTCGACCAGACGAAAGAGCCCGTTGGGCAGACGTCCGCCGTAAACGGCAAACCCGCCCGCTTTAAGTCCCACCACGGCGGGGGCGGGAACGGTAAGAAGTCTCTTTTCTTTCGGGAAGGCGATTTGTCGAGCTTTCAATCCAATGAGCTTCGCCGCCCGCACCAAGTCTAACATTTTGATCGCGGGACTAATTCCAAGTTCCCGTTGAAGGAACTGAGGGCTGGCGGCAATTCGATAGTACGCCGCAATCCCGCAGACGGCGCGCAATCCGCTTTCACGATGGTCTGGCAACTCACTCATATGATTTCATGGATCGAACTATCAATCAGCAGATCCGTTAACGATCAAACCGAGACTAAATTAAAGCCATGCATCTTTTAACAAAGTCTCGATTCGTTCGTTCAAGCTGAGGAAATGCGGCCGATCTCGCGCGCGCACATGCGCAATAACTCAACTTTAACGATTATTGGTCCGGGGCCGACGACTGCAGCTCCTGCCGTCGAGGGAGCCTTTACGGCGTTAGGAACCGCTATCTGCGATGGTGACGGGCTGTTAGCAATCTGGAGAATCGAGGAAAAAGCGATCGATCGGGTTTCCCGCCAATAAAGGCCTTCAACCCTTGGATCAGATCTGGGTTGGCACTGGCCGAAATATTGCGAGCCTGCCTTAGATTGGTTCGGTCATCGAGCCGGGCGATCAATTGCTGTTCGTCGCTAACAACCTCTATTAATCCATGCTCAGTCATATGGCGGGCGGTGGATAGCTGATGGTCGTTTCGGTGCTCGCCCAGTTCCGCCCGGCGCGGCATAACAATAATCGGCTTGCCAAGTTCAAGGGCCGTTAAAATCGACCCCATACCAGCGTGAGCGACGACAAGTTCCGCGCGCGTCACAAAGGCGTTGAAACTGGCCAGTTCCATATAGGGTCGGGCCTCTATGTTGCGGCATTGATAGGTCGAGAATCCCGTCTGCGCGATAACCTCGACGCCAGTGGCGGTCCCCGTCCATTCGTCGATTGCCTTGATCAACCGATCGAATGGCAGTTGAACACCAACAGTGACGAATATCATACGACCGATCCCAGATAAGTTGGCCCATGGGAGTTAGTTAGATGCGACCATTGCGTGAGCCAGAGGTCAGCGGCCCAGCGGGCGCAATTGCCGGACAATGAGAGGCGGTCGACATTAGCTATGCTGTCGAGCCAAATCGTTCGTGAGCCTGTGAGCCGGCCGAAGAACAGACCGATCAAGCCCGGAGCGGCACCGGTGGAGATGACAACATCGGGCCGCTCCCGCAGAACGACGCCGGCCATTTTGACGGCGAGCTTGGTCAAGAGAAACTTCTCGCGACGATTTGCGTCGGGCACCTGAACAAACGAGCAGCCCGGATTGGCAGAAGACTGATCCAACGTGCTGACAAAAACGACCTCGCATTCCGCAAACGCCGCTCTAAGACGCATGAGTTGTGTCCAATGACCGCCAGCCGAAGCGATCGCAAGTACCTTTAGTCGTTCGCGCATGGGTCTTCTCCGAAGGGCCGTGTCTGGGCGAGCCGCACTGACGCTGTAATCACGCTAGTAGGCGTTTCGAGGTCGAATTAACTCAAAGCAGGTTTGAGCGAGGATCCTAAGATCCAGCATCAAGCTCCAGTTATTGATGTACCAGAGGTCGTGTTCGACGCGGCTCTTCATCTGCTCAAGTAGTGCAGTTTCACCGCGATAGCCGTTCACTTGAGCCCAGCCGGTTATGCCGGGCTTGACGTGATGTCGAAACGCATATTCTGCGACGATGGCACCGTAATGGCTGTCGTGCGCCAGCGCATGAGGCCGCGGACCTACCAATGACATATCGCCTTTCAGAACGTTGAGAAGCTGCGGCAACTCATCAATGCTGGATTTGCGCAGTATTCGCCCTATCCGGGTCACTCTCGGATCCAAGCGTCGAGCCTGCAGAATATTTGAGCCATCTTCCATCACGCGCATGGTGCGAAATTTGAAGATCATAAATTGCTTGGTGTTGAAGCCGTTGCGACGCTGCCTGAACAGCACCGGTGCTTTGACGTCGTCCAACTTGATCATGATGGCGGTCAGCAGCAAAACGGGCGCAAGCAGAGCCACCCCGATCGATGCACCAATGACATCGACGCAACGCTTGGAAAACTGTTCGACGGCGGACAGCGGGGCGCGTTGAACCTCGACGGACAGCGAGGATCTGACCGCAAAGGATGGGTTCATGGCGATGCTGCGGATCCGCCGGTCCGGCAAGAGCTCGACCGGAAGAGGTGACGAACGCAAAATTTCCCGAAACAACTCGATTTGACGCGCCTCATGCCACGGCAGCGCAAGCACTATCTCGTTGGCGCGGGCTTCGCGGGCTCGTTCGAGCGCCTCGCCAAGCGAATGAAGGGCCTGATTGGTGAGAGCGAATCCATTCGAACCTTCGTTCGGAGCCCGCACGCGGGCAACCTCAGTCACGCCATATCGGCTCAACAACGCCACATCGTCTATTGATGCCAGTTCATCACGAGAGCCGATCAACACGGCGCGCCTGCCTTCAATCCACGCACGGCCCATAGCGATCAAAATCAGGCGGCGAAAGGCTATTCGCCCTAAGATCAGAAAGAGCAAGGCAACCGCCGCGAAGCCAAGAATCGAGCCGCGTGAGAACTCAGCTCCTACCTTGAATAAAAACGCCATGAGCGTGAGGAACAGCGTGATCAAAGCCCAATTATAAATGATCTTCTTCTTGATCTGGGTCGCCGTGGTCATTTCCGGCAAGTGATAGAGACCGCTGGCGCGACCACTCAGGCAAAAAAGTGCCGCCGCCAAAACGCCGGCAGCAAGCATTTGATCCACGCGCCCGGCTATTCCGTTTGCAAGAAGCTGATAGCCTCCGCCGCCGAGCAGGCTCGCCGACGCGATCATCGCGATATCAAGCGCAGCGCACAGCAAAGCCACAGCCTGAAGCGGCACGTGCAGCCGAGGCGACGACGGAAAATTATCCTGGATGATGTGTTCGATCGCCGATTTGGCGCTTACCGCCTCTGACATCGCAAAATCCCAAGACGTCGCCAAACGGCTGGCCATTGCCAACTAGCGCTGGCCGCTCGCCAGACCCCAGAGCCGCGCCACCAGTCTGTGTTAGCGAACGATATAATTTTAATGATATTATCATTGCATCGCAACAAATTTTTAGGGTGCGTTTCAGCGATGCCGTCGCCATCACCCGATCGCCGGCTCATCGGGCGAGAGACGGATTCGCAACGGTCCTAACAGGATCGATTCAGGTTAAATATTGAAATCGCGGGATTTTCTGTCGCAAGATTCACGCATTCTTTAACGGAAGCGAACAGCGTAGCCGACGCATCTGGTCCACGGCTATGGTCATCTCTTCGATTCTTGCAATGCTGCTCGGCGTAACGCTCGGCCTTCGTTACCGAGTGCTGATACTCGTGCCTGCCTCAATGTTAGTTCTCGCCGTCGCCGCGACAACGGCCGTAACAATGACTATCCCCTGGGATCAGGCCGCGGGAGCGATCGCGTCGGAAATTCTGTTGTTGCAGGCCGGCTATGTTCTGGGCCTTGCGGTCCATCAGGTGATGCGACGGTGGGTACTGACGGACAAGACGCGTGCTGACTTGCGTACGACCCGATGATAACAACATTAACGCCCATTCTAAGACCGGGCGCCGGTCGGCCCATTTCAGTGCTAGCCGACACGCCGGGCGTGCTTTGGATTCGTTAGGTGCCGAGTCTCACGCCGATGGACCAAAGCCTTGAGTTGCAAGCACTTTATCAAAGCCAGATCATCTCGCCGAGGCCGCGCGCAAAGTTGAATGCGAGCTATCTCTCTGGCAAATATGACCTATTCGAATAGACAGCTTAGGATTACCTGTCCTTGCCGGCCACGCGCTTTTCTAACATTTCCTCGATCTTGCTCTTTTCAAGAAGCAGATCCGCTACGATGCGCCGCAATCGCTTGTTTTCCAACTCAAGGTCCTGAATGAATGAGCCGGCCGAATGGTTTTCCATTCCGCCCGGAGTTCCTTCGACAGCAGCGGCCGGCGTGGTGGGGCGTAGTTTCCCGGCCGCGTGAGCGGACTTCCGCCAGCGATGAAAAGTCATCACGCTGACACCAAGCGCCTTGCAAATCTCACTTTGCGAGCGTCCTTGGCCGGCCAGTTCGGCGGCCTTGCGAAGTTTGTCGCTGATTTCCTCGAAAGAATGTCGTTTCATTGGAGATCTGCTACCCCTTTGCAATCGGAACTCTTTATTACTGCAAATCTGAACTCTTTTAGCATCAGGCACTTATTCCGCACAACTTACCGGCAGTTCATGCCGAAGCGAGCGCTTCATTTTTTTGCACCAAAGGAAAATGTTTGTGCGTCGCAAAATGGGCATCTTCTGAGAATATCGCTCAGCCGGCAGCTAACTCTATCCTTCACCTGAAGCCTACCGCGGAGACGTTTAACATGCATAACAGTTTCCCCTTCGAAAAGCAGCACAAGGCTCAGGCGGTGCCCGCCTTGAGCCAGAAGCTGATTGGAAACCTGCTTGCTGAAAACATTTGTCTCCGGGAACAAATCGCGGAGCTGGTGCTCGAAACGGCATCGCTGCGTGAGGAACTTGAGAATTGGCAGAACCGGCATTAGTCGCGGTGTGCACTGGAGTGGATTCACCCGCCGATCTGCGGGCTCCTTCATTGATTGCGCTCGCAAGAGCGCATCGTTTTCAGCTCTTGCAGTATCCTGGACCACGCCGGGCAACGAAAAAGGTTGGCGGCATCAAGCAGGTTGGCGTTGCCAGTTAAGGCGCCTTGATAAAGGCATCGGCACGCCGCAAGCTTATCCTGCTCCTAAGCACAAGCGAGGCCAATGATTATCCCTGACGCTTCTTGGTTGCCGTGAAGGCAACCATGGGTTCCTTTCCGAGATCGCGCGGACAGCCTCGGGTACCCGACGGCCTGCGAATTTACGCGATGACTGACATTCATGGTCGCGCCGACCTGCTGCAGCAACTGTTTCGTGTTATCGACCGCGACATTGCGGCTTCCAGCCATATCCGCCCCATACACGTGTTCCTCGGCGACTACATCGACCGCGGAGCCTACTCGCGGCAAACCATTGATCTTTTGATCGACAGGGCCCGCCGGTTTGAGTGCGTATTTCTGAAGGGAAATCATGAGATGGTTTTCTTGGAGATGTTGGCGAGGGAAGGGTACGAAGATCATTGGTTGCGATATGGAGGACTCCAGACGCTCCTGTCTTACGGAGTACAGCCCTCGCCGAAGTTCGACAAAGCGGAAAGGGCTGCGTTAATTGATGAACTGCGACATCGCATTCCGCCAACGCATGTTCATTTTATGCAAAGCCTGCGGCCGTGCTTCGCGTGTGGCGACTTCTTTTTTGTGCATGCAGGCGTCAGGCCAGATCTGCCTCTGAACGAGCAGAATGACAAGGATCTCTGTTGGATCCGCGACGAATTCCTCCTGAGCACAAAAAAGTTCGAAAAGTTTATCGTGCATGGACACTCGCCCGTGGACGCCCCGGACCGCCGACCGAATCGCATCAATATAGATACGGGCGCCTATGCCACCGATAATCTGACTTTATTGTCCATACAGGGCGATCGGATGCTCGCCGTGTAACAAACGTATTCCGGCCTCGGCTTTGCTTCCCGCATATCTGCCCAGAATAATGTTATAGGTGTTATGTCGCAGCGCAATATCTGATATAATGTACCATATCGGCGACGCTAGCCGCGCCGCGTGCACAGCGAGCCATGAAAAGCAGGGGCGAGAAGATATGCGGGTCTGTGTGGTTGGTTCGGGTTACGTGGGGCTCGTTTCAGGAGCCTGTTTCGCCGATTTCGGGCACACCGTGGTCTGCGTGGATAAGGATCTTCGCAAGATCGAGAGCCTGCGAGCTGGCCGCATTCCAATCTTCGAACCCGGTCTCGAATCTCTTGTTGAAACGAACGCGAAGGCCGGACGCCTCTCTTTCACTACTGATCTTGGCCGATCAGTCGCCGGAGCTGACGCCGTCTTCATCGCAGTGGGCACGCCGTCACGACGCGGCGACGGGCACGCCGACTTGTCTTACGTCTATGCGGCCGCGCGCGAGATAGCGGCGGCTGTCACCAGCTTCACCGTCATCGTCACAAAGTCAACTGTGCCGGTCGGCACCGGCGACGAAGTCGAGCGCATCATCCGTGAGGTCAATCCGAAGGCAGATGTCGCCGTTGCGTCAAACCCGGAATTCCTGCGTGAAGGCGCCGCCATCCGCGATTTCAAACATCCGGACCGGATCGTGATCGGCGTCAGTGACGATCGCGCTCAAGCCGTGCTGCAAGAGATTTATCGGCCGCTCTACCTCAACCAGGCCCCGATTATGGTCACCGGACGTCGTACCGCGGAACTGATCAAATATGCCGCGAATGCATTTCTCGCGACCAAGATTACCTTCATCAATGAGATCGCGGATTTGGCCGAGCGTGTCGGCGCCGATGTTCAACAGATCGCGCGCGGCATCGGCCTGGACAATCGCATCGGATCAAAATTCCTGCACGCCGGCCCGGGGTTCGGCGGCTCCTGCTTTCCGAAGGACACGCGCGCGCTGATCAAGACAGCGAGCGACTATGATGCGCCGCTGCGTATCGTTGAATCCGTCCTCGCCGTCAATGAGAACCGCAAGCGAGCTATGGCCAAGAAAGTTGCAGCCCCCTTCGGAGGCAACCTTCGCGGCAAAACTGTCGGGGTGCTCGGTCTTACCTTCAAACCGAACACCGATGACATGCGTGAGGCGCCTGCGATCCCATTGATCACGGCGCTGCAGGATATGGGCGCAACGGTGCGCGCGTTTGATCCGGAGGGGATGGAGCACTCGAAGCTCGAGATGCCTGAGGTCGCCTACTGTGCAGACGCCTATGAATGCGTCGCTGGTGCCGATGCCCTCGTGATTGTGACCGAATGGGAGCAGTTCCGCGCGCTCGATCTCGACCGCGTCAAAAGCGAGATGAACTGCCCTGTGCTGATCGATCTGCGCAACATCTACCGCCCCGAAACAGTTCGCGCGAAGGGCTTCATCTATGACAGCGTCGGGCGGTCGTCCGCGGATGTCACGTCTCCGCGGATCGAGGATTTGGCGAGCTAGTTTCTGGTGCCCGGAAATCGTTGGCTGCGGATGAGATTCGAAGAACTCTCATCCAGCCTTACAAAGTGATGCGGCTGATCCAACGCGCAAGCGACGCGCTAAGGCAGCGGCGATTCAGCGGTCGGTTTCGCTTAATCTTGTGGCGGGGCGATGACAAACCGTAACGGCACCCCCGAAAATTTCTCCGCGACAACATGAGAAACGACTCGAACTAAGTTCGACCGAATTCCGACAAAAGCGCGTCGCATTGAGGCTGCAGATTCGAGGCGACGGCGAATCGCTTGAGAGTTGCAGGGCGCTTCACAAGACCTTCGTGTCTGTGGAAGATTCCATGCTTCGGTCGAAAGGGTAGCAAGGACATGGAAGGAACCACGATACCGTCCGAGACCGTCCTGCAACCGCCGCCCGAAGCTGCCGCAAGCGATGCCGGGCGATTTATCAAGTTCGGGTTCTTTGCTGCCATCGCCCTCGCAATGTTCGGCTGGCTCTCGTTGCTTGGCTGGATTCTCGCAAAATTGATCGGCCTTTGACGCTGATCCTTTTTTCTCGCGCTCCGATATTCACCGAGGCGATGGCGACCCGCCATCGCAAGCCAGACCCGTGCGCGCTTGAAGCAAAAACGGTGCCTGCAGCATTCCGAACCGGTCGATCGCTGAGGTGCATAACGATCGCGCTCCTCACCCTTGTCATAGGTGACGCAATCCAGAGACAAAGGCGCGAGAGATACCGTCAAATATCCCGATGCCAATGGATCGCATTGGACGGCACACAAGAAAAAGCCCGCGTGTTATACGGGTTTAGCCTCACCTACCGGATCGCCTTGGACGCCCTCAGATGACCTGATGGTGCCAGGGGCGGAGCCAAAGTTGGCGGACTAAGAGATTGAGGTTGTTCCGTAAATTCGTCGACCAAACCTGTAATACCCCACACTGTTGCCAACACGCCAACTCGGCCTGGTCGCGAAGCGCGCACCGGCAAGCGTTCTTCCTATTTCGATTCTAGCACCGCAACAGGCGACCAGTTTTCGTCCGCGCCCGGCTGCACCAGCGATTTGCATCGTTCCAACATCAGTGCAGACGGCCCATCGTGTGGATTGTGGTGCAGGACGGCTTCAAAGCGGTCGATCGCGTTTGCAAAATCGCGGCGTCTATAGGCCGCGAGGCCGGCCTGGTAATCCTCAATCCAACGCAAATCGCGCGCATTGACGATTTCTGCCAAGTCGATCAGTTCGTAGACTGCCAACCCCTCCGCCCGGCCGTACACCGCGATGTTGTCGATCTCACGAGTTGCAACACAGACTTCCGCCAGTCGTTTGGTCTCGACACCAATCAAGATCCGCGTTCGATAATGTTTATTCGCGCCTTCAAGGCGGCTCGCCACGTTCACGGCGTCGCCGATCACCGTGTAGTTCAAGCGTAGTTCCGAGCCGATGTTTCCGACCAGCATCCGACCGGAATTGATGCCAATGCGAATTTGCAGGGGATTTCCGAGATCGTCGACCAGATCGGAAGTTTCGATCGCGTCCCGAAGCGCGAGCGCTGCACGGCAGCCGCGTAGCGCATGGTCCGCCTGTGCGCCCGGCGCTCCCCAGAAGGCCATCACGGCGTCGCCAATGAACTTGTCGATTGTGCCGCCGTTCGCAACGATGATCTCAGATGCGAGATCCAGGTAACTGGACAGCAGCGGCACTACGCGATCACCCATCCGTTCGGACAGTCCGGTGAAACCGGCGATATCGACGAACATGACCGTCAAATCGCGAATCGTGCCGCCCGGCTCGGCCTCGATACCTTGACTGAGCAACAATCGGACAAGATCGGCGGGCACGAACTTGCGGAACGCCGCCAAACCATTTGCCATCTCGGCAATCGCGCCAGAGAGGCTCGATATCTCGGCGAGCCGCGAGGGATGGTAGCGCACCTTGTCCAGCGCAAAGCTCTCGACATGCCGGATTTCTTCGACGACCCGGGCGAGCGGGTCGGCGATCAGCGCACGGGCAAGCCATGCTGACAACAGCGCAGCCGCCAACGCCGCAACGCCGAGTCCCGCGATGAGCCGCTTCAGCGTGGTTTCGACCGGTCCCAAAAATTCCGCTTCGGGAATCACGGTTGCGAGCGACCAGCCGGGAAGCGGCAGAGGCGTGAGAGCGACCTCATAGGCAGCTCCGTTCCATTGCAGCCGGCGTCGCCAGGCTTGCTGCCGTCCTTCCTCGCCGGCCTGCGCGAACGCCGCCCGGGCCAGTGGCAGCATCATATCATTGGCGCGAGCCGGATGTAATTCATCGGCCTCCCGGTCCGGAGCCGCAACCAGTTCGCCGCTGCCGTCAAGGATAATGGCCGTACCTGTCTTGCCGACCTCAAGCTGCGCGAGAAAATTTGCAAGCCGCGTGTATTCGATGAAGACCGCGAGCACGCCCTGCCGTTCCTGATAGACGTCGACCGGCCCCGCCAGTCCAATCGACGGCCGCGGCCCGATCGGGTGGTCGATGACCCTGAACCATTTCGGCTCGTCCGCAGCGAGACTGTCCTTGAACCAGGCCTGCTCGCCGACCCTGAAATCCGTGGGGACAAACTCACGCCGTTCGAATTGGATATCGCCCGGGATGACCTCATATTCGTCAATCCGGCGCTGGCCTGGATGATCGGTCAGTGAGATTTCCATCATTTCCAGGTGCCGATCGCCAAGTTTATGCGCGGCAAAAAACGAGCCGTCGGGCCAGCCGAACGCCACCCAGGAAATCGAAGCCTGGGACTGAAGCTGCGACAGGAAAACGAACTCCCGCTTGTCGGCCTCCCGGGTATCGAGCACGTTCTGCAGGAATAGCGTCCGGATCGCGGTCTGAGCCGCAAACGCCTCGCCAACGATGGTCGAGACTTCCTTGCGCACGGCGTTGACGATCTGCTCGTTGATCGTGCTCGCGAGCTGGCGGCTGGTGGACTCCGCTGTCCGCCACCACACCAGGCTCGATGCTGATGTCGTCAAAAGGATCGCAATCAGCACCAGAGCCGAGATGGCAAGCCGGATGCTGATCGTTGCTCCCGGCCAAGCTCCGATGCGACCCTTGCGAACAAATCCCTGTTTCACGGCCGTCATCGCTCGAAATGCCTGCTGGCGGCCGTCTGGTGCCGACCTCGATCATTGTTCGTTTCGTAAGCGGGCTTGTTACGCCTCATCGCGCCGAGACTGCCCCGAAAATATCGCGGCTGCCCAATGCCCGGTGGCTAAGGCGTCGATAGACATTGTGCATTAGACGGGCGGCCGCGCCGGGGTGAATGTGCCCCGCACGCGACACGCTGTCGTTGGACGGCCAGGACGTAACAAGGCAGCCCGCGGAGACGAATAGATTTGAAGCGCATCGCCTGATGCGGGCGCAAACCTTTGGAAAGGAAGATCATGTCTGCAAAAGCCGTTGTCAGTTCGCTCATGCTCGCCGGCGCGGTCACGACCGCGCTCGCCACTCTCGCCCTCGCCGGTCCGTTGACCAAGGCCGAAGCCGACGCCGCAGTAGCCGCCAAGAAGGAAAAATGCTTCGGCGTGGCTCTGAAGGGCCAAAACGATTGCGCGGCGGGTCCCGGCACGACCTGCCAGGGCACCTCGACATCCGATTTCCAGGGCAATTCGTGGAAATTCGTTCAGGGCGGAACCTGCGAAGGCATCACCCTGCCGAACGGCAAGCACGGCTCGCTCAAGCCGGCCTGACCGGAAAGATCGGCACACCATCGTGACCCGGGAAGTGGAGCGATTCATGGGTGAATCATCGTTCAAGCCAAGCACAGAACGTCTCAACTTCCCGGACTTTTCGGCGAAAGGCCTCGCGGGCACAAGCTTCAAGCATGAGCATCTGCCCGCGATCCTGGCGGAAGGCCCGCAGCGCGGCTTCTTCGAAGTTCATGCCGAAAATTACATGGGCGCGGGAGGACCTCCCCATCGCGCGCTCGAAGTGATCCGGCAGGACCATCCGGTCTCATTGCACGGCGTGTGCATGTCGATCGGCGGCGCGCAGCCGCTTGATGCGGCTCATCTGTCGCGGTTTCGCCACCTGATCGACCGCTACGAGCCCGTGCTAGTTTCAGAGCATCTCGCATGGTCGACGCACGATAGCACCTCCTACAATGATCTTCTGCCGCTGCCCTACACCGAAACGACGCTCGGTCGGGTCTGTGATCACATCGACGAAATGCAGTCGGCGATCAAGCGACCGATCCTGCTGGAAAACCCGTCGACCTATCTGCTGTTTCGCGAATCAACCATGAGCGAAACCGATTTTATCCGCCGTATCGCTCGGCGCACGGGCTGCGGTCTGCTTCTCGACATCAACAATGTCTTCGTATCGGCGACCAATCACGGCTTCTCGCCACTGGATTATCTCTCGGATTTCCCGCTCTCCCGGGTCGGTGAAATTCACCTCGCCGGACATTCCGAACAAGCCGATGACGAAGGCGACAGACTCCTCATTGACAGCCACGATTGCCCCGTTGGCGATGCGGTCTGGTCACTGTTCGAGCGCGTCATCGCAAAATGCGGTCCGATCCCGACTTTGGTCGAGTGGGACAGCAAGATCCCGGACTGGCCTGTCTTGAAGGCCGAAGCCGCAGCCGCCCAGGCCATTCTCGACGCTCATGCCTCGCACTCAGGTTTTCGCCATGCTGCCGCTTGAGCACACATTGCGCGGAGCCAACGCCGCTTTCGCGGCGGGCCTGCTCGATCCCGAGCGCAACGCGCCTGAGGGCGTCATGAGTTGGAACGGTAAAGTTGCGACGCGCCGATACAACGTCTATCGCAACAATGTCACGGTCAGTCTGATCGAGGCGCTGGCTGCGACCTATCCGGCCGTTCAGCGGATTACTGGCGTCGATTTCTTCCGTGCCATGGCCCGCTTTCACGTCCGCGCCGAACCGCCGACATCTCCGCTCCTGTTCGACTATGGCCGCGGCTTTCCTGATTTCATCGATCGTTATGAACACGCCCGCTTGATGCCGTGGCTCGCAGATGTGGGGCGCATCGAGCGCGCGTGGCTCGACGCCTATCACGCCGCCGATGCCGAGGCGCTCTCGCCTGCCCACCTCGCCGCATGCCCTGCCGACAGCGTCGGCGACCTGGTGTTCGCTGCGCATCCCGCAACGAGGATTGTTCGCTCGCCATTTTCCGCAGTCACGATCTTTGCGGCCAACCGCGGCGACGGATCGATCGGCCGCATTGACGCCAGTTCGCCGGAGGACGCCCTCATCACAAGGCCTGACAACGATGTTGTCGTCAGGCATTTGCCGGCCGGCGGCGCGACATTCCTGACCGAGCTGATCTCAGGAACGTCGCTGGCCGGGGCCGCGGCAGCCGCGCTTCAAGAGGCGACCTCCTTCGACCTCGGCTCGAATATCGCCGGCATGATCCAGGCCGGCGCGTTTGTCACCGCCTCACCCGGAGAACTCCGATGATCACAGATCAGTCCTTTGGCCCTGCCACCTCGAATCCAATCCGGGCGGTCGGTCAGCTTGTGGAGAAGGCAAGTCGCCTGGTCCAGACCATTGCAACGCCGTCCCTGACCCAGCTTGCGCTACGCCTCGCTTTGGCGGTGCCGTTCTGGCGCTCCGGCATCCTCAAATGGAACGGCTTCCTGCATCTCAGCGATACCGCGGTCAGCCTGTTCACCGACGAGTTCATGCTGCATCTGCCCGGCGGGCCGTATCACTATCCTGTGCCGGCGGTGATGGCGTTTCTATCCGGGTGTGGTGAAGTGACATTCCCGATCCTGCTTGTGCTCGGCCTGGCAACCCGCTTTGCGGCCTTCGGGCTGCTGTTCATGACCATGATCGTCGAACTCACCGTTCCCGACGGATGGCCGATCCACCTGACCTGGGCCGCGATGGCACTCGGCATTGCAGCGTGGGGACCGGGCCGCTTGTCGGTCGACCACATCCTGAACCGGGTTTACGGAGCGGCGCTGGCGTCACGCAAGTGACGTGGCGGGATCGCCGGCCGCAGCGCAAGTCCTCAATCCTTGCCGCGAGACAGCGCGAGCGCCGGCAGGCCGAACCATTGCTTGTGCAACGCTTCCCGCACAAGCGCGCCGATGCCCGGTGAGTGTTTGCGGCCGCGGACGGTAACGAGGTTGACCCTTCGCCAGAACTCCGGCTCGACCAGCGGCACTCCGATCACGCCCGGATGCTTCACGGCATTGGCCGGCATGAAGGCGAAGCCAAGTCCGGCCGCGACCATCGCCAATGTCCAGTCGTCACGCTCGCTCCAATAGGTCGGAGTACACGTCACGCCCTTCTCGGCAAGGATCTTGTCGGCAAAGCCGGCGAACTCGCAATTGGTGCGATGAATGTAGCTTTCGCCGTTCATCGCGGACACCGGAAATCCGGCCGCGTTGGCGAGGCGGTGTTCACGATGCACCGCCAGCACCATGCGCTCATCGAACAACGGCATGACGTGGGTGCGATCGCCCCGCTCTTCGCCAGGAAGGGCATAGATCACAGCCTCCAGCTCACCGGATATCAGGCGATCGCGGAGCGTCCAGGCGTTGGCATCGCTGAGCTGAAGCTCCAATCCGTCATGGCTCTGCTTCAGGGCGCCAATCAGCGGGACGATCTCATCCGGGGCGATCGTGCTCATGATGCCGAGCTTCAAAGGCACCTTCTTCATCTGCGCCAATTCGCGCGAAACGCGCTTGGCGGCAGACGCGCCTCGATAGGTCTGCTCGAGATGCGGCAGCACCAATTGGCCGAGATCGGTCAGATGGGTGTGATTGCGTTCGCGGTGAAACAGCGCGCCGCCCAGTTCGCTCTCCAGCGCCTTGATGGCACGCGACAGCGATGGCTGCGACACCTTGCAGGCTTTCGCGGCGCGCGAAAAGTTGAGGTGCTCGGCAACCGCGAGAAAATACTTGATCTGATGCATCTCCATCGCGATCGGCCCTGCCTGAACACGCCAAAGCCCCTCGCGCGGGACGCGACCGGGAGCTACGGACATGCCGATCCTACCATGGCAGGGACTTCGGAAGCTGCCGCAAAAACCGGCCTCCGGTCAGGGGCGATCCGGCGTGGAGGGCCTCAGCCTCGGCGCAAGCCCGGCTGCCGCGGCCAGCGATCCGGCAACACCCATGACGCAGGCCGTCCAGCCGAAGGAATCGAACAGGCGCCCGAGCACGGCCGTACCTGCCAGGCCGCCGAGGAAATAGCAGGCAAGATAGACCCCGCTGGCGATGCCGCGGCTTTGTTGAGCGGTTTGCCCCACGAAGCCGGTCGCGACGGCCTGCGCAAAGAAGGTGCCGACCGCGACCAGCACCATACCGGCCAGCACCAGCGGCAGCTCGCGCATGAGGAGGAAGACCAGACCGAGGCCGGCGAGCGCAAGGCTACCGCCGATCGCGGCGCGAGTCCCGATACGGTTGACGACGCGCCCGGCCATCAGCGTTGTGACGATCGAAGGCAGAAATACGAGGTAGACCCAGCCAAGCTGCATCCGGTCCAAGGACAAGGGTTCGCGGACCAGCACGAAATTGACGAAGGTGAACGTGCCGATAAAGGCAAAAAGGATGCAAAATCCGATCGCGAACGCCGCCCGAAGCGACGGGTCACGCAAATGAGCGCGCAACGCCGCAAACGGCGTGTCACCCTCGGCAACCATCGCCATCGGTCGTACACCGCGCAACGTGAAGTAGACCAGCACGGCGCCGGAAAGATTGAGCGCCGCAAAGAAATAAAAGTTAGCCGCGAGCCCGAACGTGTCGGCAACCGCAGCCGAGATCAATCGGCCGATCAGATTGCTCGCAACATTACCGGTGATGTAGGCCGCAAACGCACCCCCCGCGTCCATGGCGCTGCATTGCTCGCCAAGATAGGCCAGTGTCAGCGTGAAAGCCGACGCCATGCACAACCCCTGCGCAACTCGCAAGGCGGTGAAAACCGCCAGATTCGGCGCGCTGGCAAGCAGCGTCGTGGGAATTGCGAGAGCAACCAGGCTGATGAGCACGCCGAAACGCCGATCGATCTTCGGACTGAGGAAGCCGACGGCGAGACCGGCGATTGCCATGCCGAACGTGCTTGCGTTGACCGCAAACCCCATCGCCGCCGGCATCACGCCGTAGGCTTTGGTGAGCGACGGCAGGATCGCCTGGGTCGCGAACAGGTCGACGACGGTCAGAAACGCGGTCAGGCCGATGATCAATGAACGCAGCACAGCGCCATGGCTGACCTCATACGAGGTCATCGGAGCGACGTGTTGCGCATCTGTTAACGAGGACATTGTCAGCGCTCCCTTGCTGAAAAAGATGGATGTGACGCCGCGGAGCGTGTCGGGGCAGCACGCGGGGATCTGCGGCGCCACATCCGTTTGACCCAGCGAACCCAAAGGAGGCGAACGCTGTGTCTTGCCCCCGGGCAGCGGCAATGGCGAAATCACATGTTGTGATCGGCAGGGTCGCGGCGGACGTCGCCGACATAGAGGATCACGGTCTCGGAGCCGGTATTTTTCCACCAGTGCGACGTGCCGGAGACTTCGGGACGAATCTCGCCGGCCTTGTGGACGATCGGGACCGAGCAATTCGAAGCATATTCTTCGATGGTCCCTTGCTGCACAAAGATCAGCGCCGGACGATCGTCATGGCTGTGCCAGGGCACGATGCCGTTCGGCTCGATGACCAGCTTGCGGAAACGCAATTCACGGCCCTGGATGTGAGCCGGCTGTTTCTCCAGATTGATGGTTCCGAGGGTGGTGTCGGTGACGCCCTTGGCGTCGACCTTCACCATGTCGCGCGCGCCTGGCTTGAACTTATCGGCCGGACATTCACCGGCCAGGGCCGTCGAGACAGCCGAACCAGCGAGCAGAACGGCGAGCATTGCGGATGACACTGAGAATTTGATCATGACGATGTCTCCTGTTGTGGCCCAACCCGCTGTCGATCAGGGGCCGCAAGCCGACGAGAGCACTATCGGGCTGCAACGCACGGCGCGGAAATGCCTGCTGTCTCTGGTGTCGATAGCGCGGCGCTATGTCGTGGCACCCAACGGGAGGGCGGGATCGTCGACCGTGTTGGCTCGGCGCGATACGCCCCGGCTATCGCAGCAATCGGCAGCAAGCATTTCAGTCTGCTTCCGGAACGCGGTGTGGTCGCGGCATCAACGAAAGAAGCCACGAGGAGGCGCGCCGATGATCCAGCTTCAGGACTCCGCACAATCAGCCGCACCAGCCGCGGTCGCCCATTTCACATCCGTCGTGCCCGTCCGAGCAGGCGGCAACGCCGGTCTTGCAATTTATCGCGACAGCGCCGCGAACGAATTGCTCGGCGCGCTTGCAGACAACTTTCCGACCATCGTCCGCATGCTGGGCGCGGACGCCTTCCGCGAAATGGCCGTCGGGTTCATCGCGCACGAAGCCCCGACGGCTCAGGCGTCGATATTCTACGGCGACAATTTTCCCGACGTCCTGCGCCAGGCCGGCCCTCGCCCATCTGCCGACTACATTGCCGATATCGCGGCCATTGACGCCGCCAGCGCCGCCGCACGGCAGATCGCGGAGGCGGCGGCGATCCCCTATGAGCCGTGCGGCTCGCTGTTTGACGATCTCTTATCGCGACCCGCATTGCATCCCTCGACGATCCTGCTGCGATCACAATTCCCGGCTGTCACCGGCTGGCGGGTCAACCAACCGCGCGGCGATCGTTGGGTCCGGCGTTGGGAGCCGGAGGACGCGCTGGTCGCCTGCACGCGGCTCGATGCCGAGGTCTGGCGCCTGCCAGGCGGAGGTTTCGCGTTCCTCTCCGCACTTGCCGCCGGCGGATCACTGTCCGATGCCAGTGACGCGGGCGTCTGCGCCGATGCATCATTCGACGTTCTGGAAATGGCCGCTGTGCTCGCAGCCAGCAATATCGTGACGCACGTCGCCCGGGCCCGCGGCCGGGTGCCGAGGCGGCGCCACACAGCTTTCAGGCTGCCGGCAAGCCGGCTGCACCCGCGACGCGGCGCTCAACAATATGCGGCCGCGTCATCGAAGCCATAGCCACGCGCTATGGCGTTTTTGCTGGACTTCCCGTGGCTTAGACCCCACCCTGAAAACAGGGGCACGAAAAACGCAATCATGGCCGTAATCGTGACGCACTCGACCGCTGAGCAAAATAAGCCGCGCATTGTTATCGTCGGCGCTGGATTTGCCGGACTTTCCCTGGCCAAGGACCTCGCTGATGCTCCTGTCGAGGTCACGCTGATCGATCGGCACAATTATCACTTGTTTCAGCCGCTGCTGTATCAGGTCGCCACGGCCGGACTGTCCCCGGCCGAAATCGCGTCGCCGATCCGTAGTATTCTGCGCGGCCAGGCAAACGTCACGGTCATGCTTGCCGAAGTTTCAGGGGTTGATACGACGCGCAAGGAGGTTCTCGCCGAAGGCAGCCGCGTTGCTTTTGACACGCTTGTCCTCGCCACCGGCGCCCAGCACGCCTATTTCGGCCATGACGATTGGGCGAACTCGGCACCGGGGTTGAAAACGATCGACGACGCGACCTATCTACGGCGGCGTATTTTGCTTGCCTTCGAGCGTGCCGAAACCGAGTCCGACCCAACCGAACGGGCGCGACTCCTCAATTTCGTCGTTGTCGGCGGCGGCCCGACCGGCGTCGAGATGGCTGGCGCGATTGCTGAACTCGCCAAGCGCGCGCTTGCGACCGATTTCCGCAGCATCGACCCCCGTTCTGCCCGGATCATCCTGGTCGAAGCCGGACCCCGCCTGCTTGCTCCGTTCGATCCCAGTCTTTCGGAGAACGCCAGGCACGCGCTTGAGCAGCTTGGGGTTGAAGTCTTGCTCAACGCTCCGGTAACCAGCTGCGACTGTTCGCGGGTGATGATTGGCGACCTGCTGATCGAGACCCGCACCATCATGTGGGCCGCCGGGGTCATGGCGTCTCCCGCAGCCGCATGGCTCGGCGTGGCGGCGGACCGCGCCGGTCGCGTGAAGGTGGAAGCCGACCTCTCGGTCAAAGGGCTGCCCAACGTCTTCGTGCTCGGCGACACCGCTCTTGTACTTGACGAAGCCGGCCGGCCCTACCCTGGTGTCGCGCCGGTCGCCAAGCAGCAGGGGCAGTATTTGGCGCGGCTTCTGAAGGCACGGCTGCAGGGCCAAACCGTCGCGCCGTTTCGCTATCGGGATTTCGGCTCGCTTGCCACGATCGGGCGCAAGCGAGCGGTGTTTCAGCACGGCAACATCAAACTGGCCGGCTTCGTCGCATGGTTCCTGTGGAGCACGGCGCACATCTATTTCCTGATCGGTTTTCGTAATCGGCTGGCAGTGGCGATGAACTGGGCCTGGAATTACCTGACCTTCCAGCGCGGCACCCGGCTGATCACGGGAATTTCCGGCGCGCGTCCATCCACGGCAACCGGATCCGACCGCGCGAATGGGGATGACCTTCTTCGAGGCGCCGCATGAGTGAGCAGCCCTCCGTCAGCGAGCGGCTCGGCGCGGTGTTCCGGCATTTCCGTGACCTTGAAGCGCCGCTGAACAAGCGGCTCGACGGCTACACCTCGGCGTCGCGTGAGATCTTCCCGGACTATGCCAACGCGGTCGACCGGCTGGTGCAGCGATTGAATGAAAGCGGCGGCATCGGTCGTGCGCCGCGGATCGGCGACGACATGCCGGACTTCCTCTTGCCCGATGAGAATGGCCGGCTGGTGTCCTTGTCGGACCTGACCGCTCGCGGGCCGACGGCCGTGATGTTTCACCGCGGCCACTGGTGTCCGTATTGCCGGATGAATATCGGCGCCGTCGTGCGCGCGCGCCACCTGATCGCGTCGAAAGGCGGCCAGGTCGTCGTGATCATGCCGGAGAACCAGCATTACGCGAAGATATTCAAGCTGGAGTCCGGCGCGCCCTACCCGGTACTGACAGACGTCGATAACGCCTACGCACTGTCGCTCGGGCTCGCAATCTGGTTGGGGCCGGATATTCCATCAATCCTGACCCAGGTGGGGCGCGTGTTGCCGGCCTATCATGGCAATGACGCCTGGATGCTGCCGATTCCAGCCACGTTCGTCGTCGGCGAAGATCAAATCGTCAAAGCGCGATTCGTCGACCCGGATTTCCGCCGGCGCATGGACATTGACGACTTGATTACGGCGCTCGCAAAGGCGGCCTGACATGACGGCTTCAACCCCGGCGACGCTGTTGCAGAAGGCCTTCGAACACTGCCGCGACATGGACGGGCCGATCAATGAACGGCTCGCCCGTTACGCCCAAACGCTGATGACGATCAATCCGGATTTTGCCCGGGCGGTTGAACGGCTGATCGAGCGGCTGAAAGCCAATGATTGCGGCGACGGCGCTCCCAACATCGGCGAGACAATGCCGGGCTTTGCCTTGCCGGACGAACACGGGCGCATCGTCCGCCTCGATCAATTGCTGGAAAACGGGCCGGCCGCGGTGATGTTTCACCGGGGCCATTGGTGTCCCTATTGCCGGATCAATCTCGCGGCCATTGCGCGCCATGGCGATGAGATCGCGGCCATCGGCGGTCAGCTCGTGGCGATCACGCCCGAAACGCAAGCATTTAATGCGCGTTTCAAGTCGGAGGCCGACGCACGTTTTCCGGTGCTGACGGATGTCGACAACGGCTATGCGCTGTCTCTCAATTTGGCGATCTGGATCGGTCAGGAATTGAAGAAAATGATGTCGGATCGCGGCCGATCACTTGCGGATTCGCAAGGCAACGACACCTGGATGCTGCCAATTCCCGCGACTTTCGTCGTCGGCCGCGACGGCCGCATCACCGCGCGCTTTGTCGATCCGGATTTTCGCACGCGGATGGACCTCGATCATCTTATCGAGGCCATGAAACAGTAACGTTTAGGTCTGCGCCGCCACAGCAGCTGTCGGCGGTACAAGAGCATGAAGCCTCTGCTTCCAGTCCGCGCTGCGCAGCAGCTTTAGAATGGCGGTTGCGACCGCTGTCCGTTCACGGCCAGCCACGCCGTAAAGCCGCACGGTGCGGTGCACGTCGAAGCCGTTGACCCGCACCCTCTTCAACGGATCGGGTGTCTGCGTGCTCTCAGGCAACACGGCTATCCCGAGGTCGGCACTCAGGAGCTTGATCAGATCGTATTCGGACGCAATCTCGTGACCGCGATCAATGTCGACCTGGCGGCTGCGAAACAGCTCTGAAATCTGTTCGCGATTCTCGCAATAGGTCCGCAGCAGCACTTTCTCCTGTTGCAGATCCTCGAAATCGAGGCTCGGGCGCGACGACAACGCGTTGCCCTCATTGACGACAAGTTGAAATTCTTCCGTGAACAAGGGCCAGCTATCGAGCCGGTCCCATTCCTCGCCGATTTCGGCCGCGATCGCGAGTTCGGCGTCACCTTTCTTGAGAAATTCCGCCACCTCGGCCGCATTGCCGCGCATCAGCTTGAATTCAAGCCCCTTGAAGGACCGTCGCAGTTCCTCGAGGAAAGGAATGATGATCGCCATGTCCAGCGTGTGCGACAGCGCAAGACGCAATGCGCCGATGTCACCGCTCCGGAACGACGACGCAAGCGAACGAGCGCCGACCGCGGCGTCATAGCACTGCTTGAGCAGCGGCAGCATGCGTTGGCCGAGTTCGGTGAGCTGCGCAGCGGGCCGCTCGCGGCGGAAGAGATCGCCACCCAGTTCGCCTTCGAGCTGCTTGATGGCGCGCGTCAGAGACGGCTGCGTCACATTGCACTCGTCCGCGGCGCGCGTGAAATTCAGCGTGCGCGCGACAGCTAGGAAATACCGGACCTGGTGCATTTCCATGGTGATGCCCTCAGCGTCTCTATGCCGTATTTCGGGTGGCAGATAAGACCGGCCAATAGTCGCATGCCGGCCCGTTTCTGCCAATGAAATCAGGGCGAAAACCCAATAGCCGCCACGTATCGATACGGTAGCCGGCGAGCATTTCCGCTTCCCTTCGCCCCGCCGCACTGTGCTCCCATCCCGGCGCCCCGCAGGTAGGCGCCTTTGATGAGGAAGCGACATGAACATCCAGATCAAGACCCAGGAGACGTCGTCGGCCCGCCCCCTGGCCGGCAAGGTTGCGCTCGTGACCGGATCGACCAGCGGAATCGGGCTGGGCATCGCCCGCGCGCTGGCCGGTGCGGGATGTCAGGTTATGCTGAACGGCTTCGGGGCCACCGATGAGATCGAGACGACGCGCGCGGCAACCAGCGCCGAGTTCGGCGTCAAGACAGGCTATTCCGCAGCCGACATGACCGATCCCGCGGCGATCGAGGCGATGATCGCGGAGACACTCCGTGAGTTTGGAAGGATAGATATCCTCGTCAACAATGCCGGCATCCAGCACGTGGCGCCGATCGACCGATTTCCCGTCGAGAAATGGCAGGCGATCCTCGCCATCAATCTGTCATCGGCGTTTCACACCACACGGCTCGCGCTGCCGGCGATGCGCGACAAGAAATTCGGCCGCATCCTCAACATTGCATCCGCGCACGGACTGGTCGGCTCGCCCTTCAAGTCGGCCTATGTCGCGGCCAAACATGGCATCGTTGGCCTGACCAAGGTCGTCGCGCTGGAGACGGCGGAGGACAACATCACCTGCAATGCGATCTGCCCGGGTTACGTCTACACGCCTTTGGTCGAGTCGCAGATCGAGGGCCAGGCCAGGGCTCACGGCATTCCGCGCGACCAGGTGATCCGCGACGTGCTGCTCGCGCAGCAACCGAACAAGCGCTTTGCCACCGTCGACGAACTCGGGGCGCTTGCGGTCTTTCTAGCCGGCGATGCCGGTGCCTCGATCACCGGTATCGCGCTGCCCGTCGATGGCGGCTGGACGGCGCATTGATCCGCGCAGCAACACATCTCTCAACCGCAAGGAGCCCGCAATGACAAACCGTAAAGCGCTGCCCGGCCAGGTCGTGCTGGTGTTGCAAGGAGGGGGCGCGCTCGGCTCCTACCAGGCCGGCGTCTATCAGGCCCTGCATGAGGCCGGCATCGAGCCGGACTGGATCATCGGGACGTCGATCGGCGCGATCAATGCCAGCCTGATCGCCGGGAATGATCCGTCCGTAAGGGTGGAGCGTTTGCGGGATTTCTGGAAGCGCGTCGAGCAGAACGCGATACCAATCGCACCGGGTGCCTGGCCCGGTGTGCACGATACGCTGGCTTATTGGGCGACGATGCTGGGTGGCATCCCCGCCTTCTTCAAGCCGAACCTGCTGGCGCATTGGGGCGTGCACTATCCCCTCGGCCCCGATCGGGCCGGTTATTATTCGACAGCGCCCCTGGAAGCGACTCTCAAGGACCTGATCGACTTCTCGCTTCTGAACCGCTGCCGACCGCGACTGACGGTGGGCGCCGCGCATCTGCGCACCAGCGAAATGCGCTACTTCGACAGCAAGCATGGCGAACTCGGCGTCAAGCATGTGCTGGCGTCGGGCGCGCTGCCACCGGCGTTCCCGCCCGTGCGCATTGACGGTGAGCTCTATTGGGATGGCGGCATCCTGTCCAACACGCCGACGGAAGCCGTGTTTGACGACAATCCACGGCAGAACTCGCTGATTTTCGCCGTCCACATGTGGAATCCAGAAGGGCCCGAACCGGATTCGATCTGGGAGGTGCTGCACAGGCATAAGGACATCCAGTACTCCAGCCGGATCGCAACCCACATCAACCGCCAGCAGCAGACACATAATATGCGGCGCATCATCAGCGAGCTCGTCGCGCAATTGCCGGCCGATACCCGCAATTCGCCGCGCATGCGCGAACTCGCGAGTTATGGCTGCGTGACCCAGATGCATGTCGTGAGACTTTTGGCGCCACGGCTCGACAATGAAAATCACACCAAGGACGTCGACTTCACCGCGCACGGCATCCACAAGCGCTGGGACGCTGGCTATCGTCACACGCAGCGCATGCTGAAGCGCGCGCCTTGGGAAGGGGCAACCGATCCGTTCGCCGGCGTCGTCCTGCACGAGCAGCTGATGGACGCGGCTGAATGAAGTTTCAGCGCGCCCTCCGATCACTTCAATCGAAAAGCCGCGGGTCTTGCGATCCGCGGCTTCTTTCGTTCTGTCAGTTGTGGCGTTACGGCGCGCGACGCTCGATGCCGCCCTTGACCATCGCACGCGGGGCCAGCTGGATCGACGCATTGGCGTCCAGGACCGATTCCGGCACGACACGAACCTGGCTCGACGCCGGGACGTAGGACCAGCCGAACTTCGGCGACCCGCTGTAGCGGAAGTCAGCAAAGGACGGCGTGGCGAGCATCGAGATCACAAGCGCGAAACCGACTTTCATTGTCGTCATTTTGAATTCTCCTTCGAAAGATCCGCAGTCCGTCTGCGGAACATGCGAGGAGAGTGACGCGTCAGTCGGAAAAGCTGAAATGCCTTTGCGCAAGCGTTTCGATAGATCACGGGCATCGAACCCAAAAAGCGTAGTTCAACCGCCATCTGGTTTATGGGCGGAGAATCCGAAGTCAAACGCGCGTCGGCAATCGGCCGCGCCGTAGGTCGGCTTGCCTGACCTCAGCTATCCCTTCCATGACCGCGACGTCCTCGTCACCGCTTGCGGTCGCCTCTGCCTCCACCGCAAGAAGATCAACATCTCCCTGGTGCTGGCAAGCCAAAGGCTCGGCATCAAGGAAGTCGACGACGGCATTTGGCTCGCAAGCTTCATGCATTATGATCTGGGATACTTCGACCTGGAGCAGAAAACCCTGCAACCCCTCAACAACCCGTTCGGCACGAGATTGTCACCATGTCTTAGGTACGATCCGTCACCTATGTGTCCGGGCTGGACAAACATCAATCTGGTGCCCAGGGGCGGAATCGAACCACCGACACTGCGATTTTCAGTCGCATGCTCTACCAACT
>Ga0081455_10000598_pt1 | contig 46737 bp, 53 predicted proteins | sample TabmetS3T2R1_FD_70207 | JGI IMG/M metagenome (GOLD analysis project Ga0081455, IMG submission 70207) | Tabebuia heterophylla rhizosphere microbial communities from the University of Puerto Rico - S3T2R1 | ecosystem: Host-associated > Plants > Roots > Rhizosphere ...
CTCCAGGATTAGGCAAGTGGATTGGTGCGTACAAAAACTGGTTATTCGAGGACATGATTCCTCGGTACAAAGGCGAGATGTATCTGCAGGCTTTCGAGCGAAATAAGTCGCGTTATCCACTACTTAATGATGAACAGATCGCCAAACTTACTGCGCGTCAGGCCAACGCTACTTTCGGGGAGCAGAACTACCGGCAGATGATTGGGAAATTGTCAGGTGATCCTCGATTCTGGCAGACGTTACAGGGATTGTTTTTAGCACCAGACTTTGGAGTATCCAAACTACAGCATATCGGGCAGGCTGTCACTCCGTACGGCGGCGAGCAGCGCATGGGTATTGGAACCGTAGCGGCTACGCTTTATACTGGAGCAAGGATATTAAATCAGATTTTGGACAATGATCCGCACATGGAAAAAGAAAATATGTTCGCGGTTGTCATTGGGAATAGGCGCTACATGCTGCGGTCTTTACCAGGGGACTTGGAACACTTAGTCACGGATACTGGATCGTACGCTTATCACCGGATGGCTCCTTTAATCGGCCCAACGGTTCAAGCTATGTTTAAGCATGATTACATGGGCCGACCGTACGCGCTCTCGGATTATTCCAAGGATCTTATGCTTTCGGTAGTTCCGATTCCAGTTTCGGGGGTAGCCGGTGGCATGGTTCCGTGGGGCAGGAAAAGCCAGTACAATGCAGGAGATGCTGTAGTGCAGACTTTAGGTGCCAGCGTCAGTATTTATCGTGATGAACTTGAGATCAGAAAACTGGCAACCGAATGGAAGAAACAAGATCCAGAACTGGTAGCCGATATCGAAGCACGCCAAGGATACGCGAATCCGCCTTCGATTTACGCAGACTTTCGCAGTGCTCTTGCTAATGATGACCTCAGGTCTGCTCGTTTTGCTTACGACGAACTCCTAGCCAGAGGCGGAAAGATGACCGAGAATCATATCGCGCAACAAATGAAGAAATGGTCAACAGCGCCGTGGGCAACTGGCAGCCCAAAGCTCGAATCACAATTCCTAGATTCCCTCACCAGACGTCAGCATGATCGTTATGATGCGGCTACTGAGGAACGCCAGAAGGTTTACGAGAACTATCAAAAATTCATGGCAGAAGAGGTGGAATAAAAAAAACCATGCCAAGTTCACAGGTAATGCATAAATTCAAAACCGGAAAACTACACAGTGGCGGTCGTAGCGGCCCTGTGGTCAGATCACGGAAACAGGCCATTGCCATTTTGCTTAGCGAACGGCGCAAGGAAAAGCGCCAAGGCGGGCGGTATCACCGCTAATGGGTATTCTTCAGCGTTTCAATCGCTTGATCTTCGACTTTATAGAACAGCTTCTCAGCTGGAACAATGCCGGGATAATTCTGTTCGATATGCGCGTTGAGCATAAGATCAGCCAGTTGATCCAGGGTGACCTGTAAACGCTCCACGTTGCCCGTAGAATCGTTTTTAAGTGCCGGACCTAGCCCTGCTGCCCGAATCCACTTCAGGCGCTTTAGCGTGCGTTTAGAGACGTAGATGGTCGCTTCGCGGTAAATGCTCATTTCTTCCTCGCCTCGTCGATGTCCGCGCGAATAGTCATTCATGGAGGAAATCCGACTCTTACCGCCGTGATGAATCCCCAAGCCAGCGCCGTAGGTGTCCCGGTCTGTGGCTGGTTTGAATACACCACGATGTAAACCGGCGTGCTACTGTTGACTTTAATGAACTGTCCCGCCGGCGAGAATGGAAACACCAGACCAACCTGGCTCTGCGCCCTTTGCGTGGCGTGCGTCAAAGCCTTAGGATCCCGCAATAGGTCATCGTTCATGTTGAGCGATATGCCCGCTGCTCCGTACACGGCGCCCGCAGCGCCTTTCATGTATAGGTCCACTTGCCCACTGATAAACCAGAATCCTGCCGGAACGACGACACGCGCCACCATAGCCGTTTGATTGTTTGGCAACGGGTTTATTACTCCGCTGCCTTCAAAACCTTCTCCGTATGCCTGTAACCCCAGGCCCAACCCCGCTATAACCAATATTAATGATTTCATTACAGAAATGTGACTTAAAAACGACTTAGGCGTTCAAAAAATTAGGTTGCTACGATTTACAATTAAACAGCCTCATTGCCCGTTTACGATTGGTTCGCCGGGTTTATTGTTCAAAATGGTGGTTCTTCTTCTTCTTCGGTTTGTGGTTTTTGTGGAATATGATCCAGATCAAGCTGAAACCAATTAGTCCAGTTTTCAATCCATTTCTGTTTCTCGCTCAGGATCAGGTCTTTATTTTCCATATCTCCAAGCATATCGAGAACCCTCAGAGCCATTTCCTGGGAATGTTGGCGCTCAATACGATGCGAGCGTGTATCGAATGAAGAAGGGTTAGCTTGCGGCAGCTGGCTTGGTTCAGTTTCAAGTTCCACGTTGAAACTGATATTTCCGCGATCGTCTTTGTAATCCGTCTTTCGCACGCTGACCACTTCATACGGTGTTCCGTTGTCGCCCTGCATGTTGACGATCTTGTTCCATTGTTTGCCAGTGGCAGATGTCTTTTGAAGCACGTTAAAACGCCGTATTTCGCCGCATTGCGGGACTGGCGTAGTTGGTTTCTGGATTAGAAGTCCTTGTATTGTCATCTTATCCTCCAAATCGTTGCGGCGACACGGTAGGAACAACACATTCGCCGCTGTTCGCAGCTAGATGACCGTGCCGCCGCTCCAAATCATCGTGTTTAGCGATGAATGTGAACCAAGCTATATGATCCGCCAGATACGGTATTCGCGTGTTCCTGCGCTTATTCCGTTTCTTAAAAAGTTTTGGACGGCCAGTTTCGTGTTCACCTCGCCCCTGACGTTGCAATCGACTAGCGAGCATAGATTCCGGTGTCCGTCCAAATTTGAAAAGTCTCATATTTCAATCTCCTCGGGTTCTGGAATAGGAGGCTTGTTCGTTATGTCTTTAAGTTTCTCAATCAGCTTTAATTTAGCTGATTCCCAATCTGAACTACAGCCGTAGAGCGATTGTTCATTTATTTTTGTCTCTGCCCAGTGAGTCGCTCCTGCGCCGTAACTGGGAAAATATCCGTATTTGATCGTGTATCTCATTCTATTCATCCTTTGGATAAAACTGCGTTTCTTCTTCCCAATATCTGTCCTTAGCTTGAATCTCTATCGCGGGGCTTTCTGCCCACGTGTGATCATACCAATCGCTTAACGACTCGGTTTGTTCCAATGTGTACGGTTGGCCGTTTTCCCAGCTTCCAACGACTTGTTCAAAAGCAGATGGTTCTTCTGGTGGACACACGCAATCCAAGCGCCCGCATATCATGCAACCGTCAATCTCGTGCGCTTCATCCGGGGTCATATAATCTTCTGCTTTCATTTTTGGTTGTTTCCTTTCAAACTCCGTATCGTGCCAATCTCACCAAAGATACTGTTTTGCATATCTCGAAAAGCGTCATAACCAATCTCCGCTATGATGTTTTCTCGCACAGTTTCATAACGTGGTTTTTCCAAATCGAGAAGTGCTTCTTTTAATTGTTGTCTTGCTGTTTTCATTTTAGTTGTTCCTTTCAATGTGTTGTTTTCTATTCTGACATGGTTAAATCAACAACCGTTCAATCTTTTCTTTCGATAAAGCCGATAAAGTCCCTGATCACTCTCAATTTCACAGTGTTGCTCAATCATTCCTAATGCCTTTTTTACGCTCGGCCATTGCACGTCATCGAACCAAATAAACCCGCCTCTGCGCACGCGCGGAAGCCACACCTCGACATCTCGACAGCTGCTTTGATCGCTGTGGCCGGCATCGATGTTCAGAATGTCGATGTTCCCGAATCCTTCGGTTTCTTCGTGTGAATCCCAAGGAAGTAACGTGGCCCACCTTACAAGATCCAATTCCTTAATTCTGTCTAAGCACGCTGTGTACGCGATGTTTAGTTGCTTTTGCGTAATTGGATCCTCTCCCAGCGCTGCGTTCTTCGCGACCGTCTCCGCGTCCCACGCGTCGATCCCGTAGATATGTCCAAAGCCATTGTATTTAAGGGCAAGCGATTGTGGAATTAGACTACGACCGCCGTACACGCCCAGCTCAACGACAATATTCGGTCTCGTATCGAGGATTAACTGCGCCATCTGCGCTTCGCGCTGTGGCATTGGCCAGCCGGGTAAATCTTCGGTTGCGAGCTTAATTAGATCCGCGATTGGTTCGGCCAATGGAGCCTGCCACTCGATCATCGCAAGTGTTCTCTCTTGAGCTTGTCAACTGCGTACTTGTGACACAATCGCGTCATGCTTTGCATCATTCTCAGAATATTCACGCCGTCCGCCGAATTTTGCGTGATATTGCCGATATCCAGCGTCCCTAATTCTTCAATTATGCGTTCTAAAGCTCGTATATCTTCGTTTAACCGCAGAGCCGCTACCGGAAGCCGGAAAACCTTTTCAATGCGTACTACGGGTTCCTTGGGAAGTTCGCGCCACTGCCCTGCAAGCTCTTGCAACTCTAGATTGACTTCGTATTGGTTAAGCGCCATTGCCGTTTATTAATTGGAGCGCTTCGTGCAATTCAAGGCCGAGCTTTTTTAGCGGCCAATGCAACCGCACCCTCAGTTTGCGTAGGATCTGATCAACTTGTTGTTGCGCGCGGGAGCGACTTACTCCTTGAAACGCGGCGATGATCTCAAGCCCGTTCACATCGTATCCTAGCGCCGCATAAACAGGAGCCCGAGCCCGTAGTATTGCTAGTCCGAGCTCGGGACTCCAGTCGTTGTCGGGATTCTTACGGCCTTTCATCATCCCTGACTTTCTGCTTTGGAAATTGCTTCCATGAGAAGACCGCGCGCGGTTTGTGCATCGCCACGCAAGATTGGAGCACCATCGAGGCTATGCGTAAATTGCACGGGTTGCGATAACGCTGCGTGGGCTGCTTGTGCAGCCGCCAGTAATTCGTCGCGCTGTGACTCAGCGCGCTTAGCTCTATCTTCGAACCGTGTCGCGGCATCAATTAAGTCGCAAATGTGTTCGCGGCTGTTGATGACCAGGTAGTCGATATAGTGTTGGTAATCGTACTCCCCAATTTCATCCGACACGGTTTTCCAGCCAGATTTTTGTGCTATCTCAACTAAATCGCAATTCTGGCTCGCGCGTGTGTTCATACAGTATTAGTTTCTCAAACCCGCGTTGCGTTCAAAATTAAAATATTGAACCAATCCCAGATTTGTTCGCTGACTCCAATCACCCTCACAAGCCAACAAGGCGCCATTGATCCAGGGTTCGGTGTCCTAATGCCAATGCGCCTCCATAATTAAACTTAAAAACTCCAAAACATTTAAGCCCGTGGACTTGCAAACTCGGGCTTTCTTGTGTACTAATCCAAACATTGAGTGACCGTCGAGAAGCATTACTAGAACTCGCTCGTTCCTGGTCCCAAGTCATCGGACCACGCGCTACTGCCCGTAAACTCGGACTCCCGGAAGATCGCGTCCGCAAATGGTCCTCCCGCTATAATTGGCCAGTCCCAGATTGCTTCAAGCCTGTCCGCGATTATTACCGTAAACATCTTCGTCACCAAGCAGTCACCGTTGCACACGAAGCAATGGATGCTGTGATCAGGGAAAACGGCAGTGATACGCGCTTATTTTTGTCAGCAGCAGCATTAAAAGCGAGTCACGAGGCAGCGTCTAGTAGTGGCGCCGAGCTTTTGGGCAAGGACAAATCAATTGCCGTCTTAAACGCAGCCAGGACCGGTGACGTGGTCCACGGTTGGACCGCTGAACGCACCCAGGGCGTCAATGTCGGTGTGCAAGTGAACATTCCGTTGCCCACCGCTGAAGAGATAGCAGAGCGTAAAGCGATTCATGATAAGCTGAGTTTGATATTTAAACCCGATTCCGGGACGCCTATGTAACGTTCGGATACAAAGGTAGTAATATCAGACAACGCTACCTCATATAAAATCGGCTTTACATGTCAGCTAATTGACGCACGCTGACACACTTGTACTGTGGGTGTACTCGCACTAAGCGTACCGTGTACGCTTAAATCTTTCTTTCATGCTTCAAGACCGTCCTCCTAGTGCGTGCCATGTACCTAAGTACCGGGGGGCGGGGGTCACGCTTAGCCCTCGCGCCAAACGTATGCGTACCTGTTGGTGTGAGGGAAATTTATGATGTGTGGGGCTGGGTCGGCTACGCCGACGGGAGTATATGGCGAGCCCTAACCCGTTGGAGGTTTATCCAACAGACGGTAAAACGCGCGTCTAGCGCCTCACTACGCTTCCGTAGGCTGGTCTTGGGCTACAGAGTGCCCAGGCCGAGCGCAAGAACCCTGATTCGAGGGATTGTTGCGTTTTAGCGGAATGTTAAACACCTGATATTTGAAGAAAGCTTTAGTGGCTTTACCGCCGGTGGAGAAGAGGTGTCCGGTTTCGTCGGTGGTAATTTTGGAATGATCGCGGAAGAGGAAGTAGCCGTTATTTCCGCGTGAGCGCCAGCCGAGTTTTGTTGCGATGGCGGCGATGATTTTTCTGCGTTTGACAGGGGCGCGGAAACGTTTGTCGCGATTGAGTTTGACTTTTCGGGGTTTATCGTTTAGCATTACCATGTTGTTGCGTTTTAGGATAATCGCAGATGTGATTTGAGCCGTCAAGTTGATTCCTTGGCGGCTCTTTTTTTTCTTTATGGAAGAAATATCCTTGGGGGCGAAAAGAGGGCGAACTTTTTATCTGAACGGAGCGGCGTAGTTGACTGTCTGCTTTGTTCATGAATGTTTGGGCGAGCCAGTTGCGTAATGAATTTCGTGAGCCGCTGCAAGAGAATTTTGCCATGAACAGGTGGCGCGACACGTTGAATAGGTCGGCGGCTAGTCGACCGCCAGTCTGAGGCACCGGGATGAGTGGCAAGCGGGGTGACTCCCGTACAGGTCCCGTCAGCCCCACGATACGGGGCAGACTTTTTTTGAACGGGACTGAGGATTTGGTTGTCGGATGTGTTTGATATGAAAGACATGATAGAAGAGATAAGGTTTCTGCTGTTATGCGCGATTGACGTCGTTATTGGGATGATTATCGTAATTTTAGTGATGTGTTTTTCGGGCTGCACAAATCCGCAACCGCTGACGTTTGAACAGCGCATGGCACTGGCGAGCATTGGGGCGGGTTTGCAGAGCGGCGGCAATTACATACAGGCACACAGCGTTCAGCCGGTGCCGGTATTTCAGACGCCGACGTTTACGCCGATGCAGATTCAGGCTGTTCAACCGGCGTTTATACCGCAGCCATGAGCAGGCCGCCCAAATCGTTGCCTCGGAAATCGCATAGCCGGTCTGCGAATTGGCTGGATCGCTTGGTTAGAAAATGGGGCTCATTCGAGGTCAGACTGAATGCCGACAAGACGATTGATGAAATTTTCTGCTCGGGCGTGCTAAATGTCCACTTGGAGCAAATGGATAGCGGTTGCTGGTGGCTTGGAATTAGCCGCTCCGATGGTCAAATGTTGCGGGTGTTCTTAATGACGAAACACAACGCCACGATTTCGTGCAATGCTGCGTCCGATGACAACGTGATTTCGGAAGGGTTTGGGAAATTTTCTGACAAGCTAAAGGAAAAGGTTAATGGCGGTAGCGCATCAGCCCAAGAGCAAGAAAACAGCTGAGAAACTGCGTCGCGGGATTGAACGCAACCGTACGGCGTTGCACGGTAAAATGGCGCTCTACGCGACTTTGGAACAAATGGGTAAGGGCCATAGCGAAGAGGCTGACGCACTGATTAGGCGGATACAGAGACTGCGCTGTTACGTGAGGAATGCTACAGGAGATGATGAATGACGTCGCAGCTTAGGGTGATCTGCGGCGATGCGCTTGAGAAGCTCAATGAACTGCCCGCTGAAAGTGTGCAATGTTGTGTGACCAGTCCGCCATATTGGGGACTTCGCGATTACGGAGTGAATGGGCAAATCGGACTTGAGAAAACGCCCGATGAATATATGGCAAAGATGGTCGCGGTATTCCGAGAGGTTAAACGTGTGCTGCGGAAGGATGGGACGTTGTGGCTGAATCTCGGAGATAGCTATTGGACTGACTCTCCAGTGCGCTTGGCTGCATCAGAGGCTTTCAGTGAGACGTGGGATAAATCGCAGACCGCTTCGCGCGGGGGACTGAGAAAGTCCGCTGCGAAATGCGGAGTGTATAAGAACAAAGACTTGGTGGGAATCCCGTGGATGGTGGCCTTCGCTCTGCGGGCCGATGGCTGGTACCTGCGAAGCGATGTGATCTGGGCGAAAGCGAACTGTATGCCGGAGAGCGTGCGTGATCGACCGACACGAAGCCACGAATACATCTTTCTGCTGACGAAGCAGCCAAAATACTTCTACGACGCCGAAGCGATCAAAGAGCCTGCCAGCGAAGCGGATTGGGAGAATCGCGCTGGACGCGGACGTCTGAACGCTGATGGAACCATGTTCAAGGATGCGTCGCTGTATAGCGGCAAGAACAATGGCAAAATCAAGCGGTCGCCGAACTACAAGGACAAGCAACGTGGTCACTCGCGGCGACACGATGGCTTCAATGATCGCTGGGGCCACATGGAGAAGTCGGAGCAATGGGCCGGGATGCGCAATAAGCGCGATGTGTGGACGGTGGCGCCAACGAGCTATCCAGAAGCGCATTTCGCCACGTTCCCCGAGGAACTGCCGAAGATTTGCATCTTGGCTGGCACAAGCGCGAAAGGCTGTTGTGCCAAGTGCGGGAGTCCGTGGGAGAGGGTGGCCGATTCTGAGCTTGACCGCTACGGAACTGGCAGTGCGGGCGTTCACCGCAACATCGGAGGACAATATCAGAAATGGCTAAATGCAAATCCACCACAAACAATCAGATGGTCTGAATCATGCGCCTGTACAGCGGAGACAATTCCCTGCACTGTGATTGATCCTTTCGCCGGCAGCGGGACAACTGGCGCGGTGGCGATCGAGATTGGGCGCTCCGCAATCCTGATTGAGCTTAATCCAAAATATATCCCTCTGATTAAACAACGTTGTACGATCACGGTAGGTTTGCCGATATGACGAATGAACTCCAAGAACTGCTCGACTTCCGTAAAGACCACCTTGGGTGGCCTATACCTTCGGGTTTATTGTCCCGATACGATGTCCAGAGTGCTACGCTGGCGCTTAAGGAAAGGAAACGACAGATTGAGGAAGCGGACAAGAACCCGCTCATTCACGGATTCGTACCCAAAATCTGGGAAACCGTTGACAGAAACATAGCTGATCTCCGGGCAGTGTTTCCGAAAGGTGTAATCAAGATCTGTATCTTTGGCGGGAACCGGTGCCTTCGCGGTGATACAGAAATCTACGATCCAGTAGCGAAAATCAAGCGCCGGGTCGATGAAATCACGGAACCTTTTTACGTCTATTCATGGGACGGTAAAGAGGTTGTTGTAGCTGAGGCATCAGTGCCTTTTCAGAAGGGACGTGGTAAAATGCTTAGGGTTCGGTTGAGCAACGGCGTTTCTTTTTGCGCAGCGGAATCCCATCGCGTCTATACTTCGCAAGGGTGGCGCGACCTTTCGCAGTTGAGGCAAGGCACTTCGCTTTTCCTGCCTCGCTCCAGTTTGGACATTTCCCGGTTAGCTCATGTTGTAGATGCTGGGCGTTATGTGAGAACAAGAGAAGGTTTTCAGGACGATTATCGTTTCTCTGACCGTTTATATGATGCACGACTTCGTTTGGATGCAGAAATCGGCCTAGTAGATCTTCCATCACAAGTCGGTGTTCCCACACGTACTTCGCTTTTCGATAGTACCCGCCATTGGCTTTGGCGGCACGTCGATCATTTACAGACTGACACGTTGGATGATTGGGACAGAATACCTTCACGTATCCCAGCTTGGTTACGATCCGGCCTCCAGTCCATTCAGGATGTCCTTCGCCGGATCGCGGGCCGGTGCGCTGGCATTTTATATCGTGTTTCTTGCAGACCTTATAGATCAACTTCGGCGTTATTCTCGGGTCAAGAGTCGAAGCTAGATTCCGAGCGATCATTTCTTGGGTTTGACCTTCCTGAATCCATGCTCGGATTTGATCTATCGGATAACAAATCGCGTTGTAGTGAGGCATATATAACGAGCATAGAATCAGTGGGAACAGATGTCAAATGGGATTTCTCTGTTCCCGCCTATAATAATTACATTCTTGGAGGTGTGATTCATCACAATAGTTCCAAAACTCGCTACGCAGCGAACTACCTCAATAAGGCGTTAATTTCCAAGGCTGGGGCGCGCTGGTGGTGTTGTGATAGTACTGAGGCCCAGAGTAGGGCGAATCAGATGCGTCTGATCTGGGAACAATTTCCTCCGCAGTGGAAGAACTTGGAGCGCGATAGCCTCATCGACATACGTTACAACGTCGCTGATGGGTTTCCCAAGAATATGTTTGTATGTCCGAACAAGAGCGAATGCCACTTCAAGTTTTACTCGATGGATTTGGAAGGGTTGCCCGGGGGTGAATTCGACGGTATTTGGGCAGATGAGCTAATCCCGCTTCCGTGGGTTGAATCGTTGACCTACCGACTTGCGAATCGTAACGGCATATTCCTGATCACGTTCACACCGGAGTTCGGCTGGAACGAGACTTTTGGACACTTCTATGAAGGCGCTCAAACGATTGAGGACACTGAGGCGCTACTTTTACCCTACTTGGACAAGAAGGGCCGTACAACGGGCTATGAGCGCGTTCCACGGGTCATGCAGTGCCTTGATCCGATGGCTCGCATAATCTTTTTTCATACCCAGGATAATCCATTTGGTAATCCAGCAGGCATAATTCAGGAAGAAAAAGCGAAAGGAAATAACCGTGACTCAATTAAAATCAGGCTCTACGGAATCTGCACAAAAGCGCACAAGGTCGCGTTCCCGATGTTCAACCGTAAAACTCACGTCATTACAGAGGAGCAATTTAATAGAATCGTTGAGGAGCATCCAAAAGGTGTGCGATACCATCTCGTCGATCCTTGCGACGGTAGAAACTGGTTCATGGGATGGATATTCTGTCCCCGGAGCGATTGGTGGACTATTTATCGCGAATGGCCTTCGTATGGACAGACCGCAGCGTATATCAAAGGTATTGGTATGCTTGGACCGTGGGCCGTCTCAGGTGCCGCAGCAGACGGAGTTAAAGGACCGGGGCAAGACACTCTCGGATTCAGCCTCGAACGTTATAAAGAAGAGATCGAAGATAAGGAAACTTGTGAAGGCGTACCAGAAGAAATTTTTGCCCGCTACATTGACTCCCGATACGCTACGAACCCAAAGACTCAGCGCGAAACGGTTACGACTCTCCATGAACAGTGTGCAGAAGTAGGGATGGATTTCCTGTGCATGGTGGCTGAGTCCAAGATTTTAGGAGCTAAAGATGGAAGCGTCGATATGATCAATTCTGCGCTTTTCTATGATATTGAAACCGAGATTGGTAAATGGAGCAAGAACCTTGGTCGGCTTAATCAGCCTAAGCTACAGGTCGTGGAAACCTGTCCTAATACCATCTGGGCACTGGAACATTGGACCGGAGAGGATGGCCAGCGTGGTGCCTGCAAAGACCCGATAGATGTTATCAGGGGCGCGTTTCTTAGTAGAGTCAATTTCGTGGATGAAAAGCTGAATGTTTTCGTTGGTGGCGGAATCCCGCGTTAAATTTTTTGCTTGCACAATTATTTCAGTTGTATCAATATCAGATTCCATGGGCGGCGTGGGCGGCGGTTCTAATTCAAGTCCTCCGAGTGACGTAGCACCGGGAGGCGGCACGTATCCCGTGGATGCTTTCGGGAACGCTTACAATCCAGCCTGGGGAGGTGGCTGGCAGCGGAACGTGGGCGTGGTTGGGAGTGGACTAAGTTCTCTTGGACGTGGACTTTCAGGGGCCCAAAGTCCGATACCGCAGTTCAGCGCGCCGAATATCTCGTACGTCACGCCATCTGGTGACATGGGTAGCGGGCTGATTCCACAGACACAGCAGCAGAATCAGGGTATCGACATTGAGGAAGTTTTTAGAAGATTACTTGGGATATAATGTAATGGGCGGTATGGGTGGACGCGCGAATTGGGAAAGTCAGGGTGGTTACCAGCTAACCCCCGACATGCTAATGAATCAGCAGACGCCGGGGGTTACGGATCGCATGGTGATGGATCCAGTGCGTGACCAAGGAAAACGTAACTACGGTGAGAAGAAAATTTACGATGTGGACGAGATCCAGAGGTTGGTATCAGCCTTACGGCGGATAGGTATTTTTGAGTTAGCTAACCCGCCAGAGACTTTTCGTCCCAATCCTTTTGGGACCCGGTACGCGCTTCCGAACATTCCGTACACCATTGGGGAAAACCCTGATTTTTCATTCTGATGGATAGAACTCTTTATCTAGAAGTTATTGAAGCAGCTGATGGAGGTTATCTACTCAGGGCGTGGTCTGGGGGCGCTATAGTTCCAGATCAGTGGCATCGGACAATGCAGGAGATAGTTGATTTTATCGGAAGCGATTTTGAAGTTCACTGGAACGTAAATGGCTGATTACGACGAGCAAGAATCCCTGGAATCGGGGGACACCAAGGAACCTGATTTACAGAAGATCGTCGAGGAAATTGAGCAAGCCAACGTGGATGCATCTGCGTACATGCATCGGATGCTTAACTGCAAAGGTTGGTGGCTATGTGAATGGCCGAATCAAACCATAGACGGTCGCAAATGGGCTTTGTCCGATGCCGATGTGGATAGGGTATTTCCGTGGAACGGTTGCTGTTTCTCTTTGGACACAGAGGTTTTAACTGAGCACGGTTGGCGTAAGATTTCTGAAGTCGCGGAAGGAGAAGGGGTGTACTCTCGTTCGGAGGACGGAATGGCTGAGTATCGTCCAGTTGTAGCAAAGACCCGTAACTTTTCCAAGTTTGCGGTCGAGATGAAAGGCAAGAGCATCGATCTCTTTGTAACGCCTAATCACAAAATTTTGATAAATCACAAGCGGAGCGGAAAACAAGATTTTGTTCCAGCACTGACTTTCACGGAAAGATACGTTTCTGGCTTAATACCATTGACTTCTCGGTGGAATGGCGAGTCGCCTCTAGAGATTTGCGGGCTTCCATCGCGTTCCTATGCTCGATTACTTGGATGGTACGTGTCTGAAGGGTCGATAAACAATGGCAACACTGTCGGAATAGCGCAGAGTCGGAAAAAACAGTCGCACTGCTCAGTACTTGAGAATGATATAAAGGAAGCCGGATGCACGTTTAATTATTCTGGAAATACGTACTGGATACGAAGCTCAACATTGCCAAGTGAATTTAGAGAACAGGTTCAGCGATTGGGAACAGCGAAAGAAAAATATATCCCTGATTCGGCACTAAACTTATCTTCTGAATTATTAGAGGAACTGCTTGATACGCTGTTGCTTGGAGATGGTTCCAAAAGACCGAATGGTCACAGAATTTTCTATACGACTTCAAGGAGATTGGCAGACCAAGTTCAAATTTTGGCTCAAAAGACAGGTCAACGCGCAAGGATTGGAATTAGGTTTCCGCGCAACACAATAATCCGTGGAAGATCGATTTTGGCCCTAAGCTGCCAGCCTGTCTATGAGGTATCAATAAATCGTAAAACGGTGGTGCAGACAAATAAGCTAGTATGCAGGCTTATTGAGACAGAATCAGAGCAGGAATTTGCCTGCGTGAACGTACCGCCTCACCACACGTTATACGTACGCCGGAATGGGATTGCTGTTTGGTGCGGAAATTCCGACAGCCGGTTACGGATTGTCTCAACATTAGTTGATGAACACGTACGACTGTCGCTGCAGGCGTTCTGGTCGGCTAAAGTCCAGACCAAATCCATCCGCCCGTTCATAAGCGCTCGTGAAAGCAACGTGCTTCAGCAGATGCTTAACTGGACGGTTTACACCAAGATGAAACGGGAACTCCTGAACGAGCTTCCCCTGGCGTTTGCGTGGCGTTGGGGTAACGGTCTTTCGTTTATCGGGGTAGAATGGGAACAACAGCGTGAACTGGCGTATGTGCCGATTTCGCTCGACATGCTGGTGCGGCTTACTCAACAACTCGGGCTACCGGACATCAGCCAGCAGATCATGGATCCGGACAGGGCGTTTGACGATGATTTGATCACTGTTTTGCAGGCTATCTCACCCGTTCTGCCAAAGGGCGAGGGACGTAAGATTCTGACTGAACTTCGGAACACTGGTGCCTCGCAGATACCGATCGCGTCGTTCCGGGTGAACAAACCCAAGTGGACCGCGCTCAGGCCGTTTGTCGATCTTTGGTTCCCCTCAGAAACCTCTGATATTCAACAGGCTCGCTGGGTTGCGCGCAGGGAACTAGTCAGTGAAACCGAGCTAACCGACCGCATCGTGACGGACGGATACGACGATGATTTTGTCGCTGAAGCCTTGGAGCATAAAGGCGTGTTCTCGGGGATTGTGCCGTACAACACCAATCAGCTTACGGCTTTGGGTAGTGACAGAGACCTCGTTGAACTCTTTCATTTTCGTTCCCGTTACTTGGACAATGATGTTCCCTGCCTTTACAAGACCATCCTGTGTGTGGCGGTCAATAAGGGCTTAAATGGCAAGCCGCTGTATGCAGTCCATCGCAAGGATGAATATGATCATCAGCTGTATCCCTTCGTAGCGCTACGGCGTTCTAAGACGTTCAGGCCGCTTCTTTCTTCGACGGGGATAGCGGAGGAGGCGTACACAGATGAAAACGACGTTAAACGCCAGCAGGACGGTCTAAATGATCGCACTGACTTGATTCATCAACCGCCAATGATCGTTCCAACACTGAGGGCGCAGGCGGTATCTCAAAACTATGGTCCACGGTCTATAATGACTTCGATGCGACCGGAAGCGATTCAGTTCCCGCCCTTGCCGCCGATGGATCAAACGCCAGTGCTTGTGATGCAGTTCGTGCAGATGCGTTTGGACAGACGCTATCCTACGGCAGGTGAAGCTGTTGATCCCAACATGAAACAGCTTTACTGGCAACAGTTAGGTACAGACATCCTTGGAGAGCTTGAGCTTGCTTTGGAGCAGACGATGCAGCTGGGACAGCAGTACTGGACTCAGGAAGATGTACAGCAGGTCACAGGAAGTCAGGACTGGGGTTATACGCGCGCTCAGATTCAGATGCAGGCTACTGTATCTGCTACCGTGGATATGACGTTGATCGACAAGGAAGTCGCTAAATCGAAGCTAGAAATGCTGGCTCAACTGCTTCCGTTTAAGGACGCTGGCGGAATAGTGTTTAACGCCGCTGCGAATGTCGTTGACACCGATTTGGCAGATATGCTGACTGAAGATCAGATGAGTCCCACCGCGATGAAGAAAGAGAAAGACGATGAATACGCGGCTTGGGGTCAGATTCTTTCTGGGTTAGTACCGCAAAAACCGATGATGGCGAATAACCAGTTGAGGCTCCAAACGATTGGGCAAGAGATCATGACGCAGCCTAATGTGGCTGCGATATTGCAACAAGATCAGATGAAGCAAAAGATTGCTCAGGATCGTGTAGAATTTTTTCAAAACCAGATCCAGCAATATCAGGTGAACCCGCAGATTGGTCGCGCTTTAAGCACGCAGCCGTTCACTGGTGGCGCACCGCAACTGACAAACGCTCAAACATAAGTGGAAGGGGAGCATCCAGACTTGGCTCGATTGCGTGAGGCTTGCGAATGTCTAGGGGAGCATTTTGATACTGTTCAGATATTCGCTACTCGTTACGAGACGCATGATATTGGAACGGTAAACGTGAATTTTGGTACTGGCAATTGGTTTGCGCGATTAGGGCAAATATCGACTTGGCTGACAAAAGAGGCTGAATCTAGTAAGGAAGATATTCGTAGAGAATCACGAGAATGACCTTCCTAAAGCTTGAGAAGCCCGTGATCGTGCTTAACCATGGCATGCGTTTAAGCGACGATCAGATTAAAGAAGCATTTGCCGGTCAGAGTAAGACATTTTGGTATAGGGCGCTTGTACAGGAGCTAAACGATCTACGCGAGCAGAATGCGTTGAATGCGTCTCAGGCTGCTTCTACGGGGAACACCCTTGCAATGGCGGGCGGCCTGAACGTTTACGAGGCGTTCACTGCCCTCATTGCAGAACTAGCAAAGAAAACGGGAGACAATGGTAATCGAGAGTAAACTTGACGATGGTCGCACGCTGCTTGAGGCGACGGTGGGTGGAGTTCGGTTATGGAGGATTGCTCCAAGTCCGAGAATGGTTGAGAAAAAGCGGATACTGCTAGAGCGCGATATAGCTCTAGCGGAGAAAGGGATTTTTCCCAGGTCCCTTTAATCTTTCCAGTAAAAACCTTTTTCGGTAGCCTCTGCTTTGTTTAACCAGGTTTTCTCAAACGGTCCAGTCTGAAACAGGCGAGTAGGATTTTTACCACTGAACTCCGCGCCTTTGATCTCCATGTGAGTTGCTGCCGGAGCAGGTATTGCGCCGGGCTTTGACTCAGCTAATTCTTCTTTTGCTTCCTTTTTATCTGCAGTTTTGTTGCTCATACAAAGTGAATCGTTCGCTAAAGATTGAACAGATGCAAGCAAAAAACGGTCATAGGATAGATGGACAGAAGGTTTATACCGGACAAGTTTGTTCGTCTCTTGTCTGCGGCTGATCGTAAGCGATTAGGCGTAGAGACGTACGAGGAACGGATGAAAAAGATGGTGGCCAAAAGTGAGCGACAGCTGCAGGGGCAGATTGTTCAGTACTTGAGGTCCAGAGGAATCGAGGTGTTATGGCACAGAACAGACAAAAGAAGCGCGGCTACAAAGGGTTGGCCGGATATTACATTTGCGGTCGTTTCGAATGGATTTCCGATGGCGTGTGCGTACGAGGTGAAATTTGGAAGCGGGACGACAAGTCGGGATCAGCGTTCGGTCTTGGATCGGATGCAGACAAGGCCAAATTCATGGAGGGTACGGGTAATTCGTAGTTTTATCGAAGTCGTGGACGACATGCGGGAGATGGGACTATGAACGAAATAGAGATCATCGAGTATCCCGATATTGGTATGGGGAGACGGTGGGATCTGGAACTCAAGTTTCACAGAACGGTCTACGGTAGTCCTGAAGAGGTTAAAAGAAAGAGTAAGGAACTAATGCGCGAGGTCGCCGCGTGGCTAGGACACGCCTGGAAAGAAGAACCGTCGGTTGAAGATTTTTATCAGGCGGCTAAGAAGATTTGAAAGCGATCGACATCAAGCACGCTGAGGTAGGCACAGTGACCAGTCGCGTCGATGGGGCTGTTCGGTTCGCGATCATCACGCCAGAATTGACACTTGAGCAGCGTGCTACAGTCTTGGGGCTGCATGGACGGAACGTGCGGGTGATGTTGGAGCCTATAGATGTTGCGGTGGAAGGATTGGATAAGGTTGAGACTGAACTTACGCCTAAAAGCAAGTGTGCGAGATTACGGGCGGTTTTATTCGTGTTGTGGAGCAAATCGAAGAAAGAAGGCGCATTTGATTCTTTTTATAGTTCCAAGATGGAAGCCATCATTGACAAGATCAAAGATAAAATTCCTGAATAAAAAAATTCCTTGCACATCAAAATCTCCTGATGTAAAAAGTTAATCCGTGGTCTTACACGGAGTGAACCAGATAGCTCGCCAGCGGCGAGTGTTAAATCAATCCGTGCAAACTCATGTGGGAGGATTCTCGCGTGGATAAAGCACTGAGTGCCGATACCGGGATCGAGTCCCCGGAAGCCGCACCTGAAAAGGGTGCAGTAGAGCAAGAAACGCTCTCTTTCGAGCAATCCCTGATACAGATGGCTAGGGAAGAAGGCATGTTACCAAAGGCAGAAGCGGCGGAGCCGCCAGCTAAGGAATCACAATCGGCTGAGGAGCAGCCGGAAGCGGAACCTGAAGCAAAGCCCGGGGAAAAGCCTGAAACCGAGCCAAATACAGAGGAAACCGAGGAAGAAGAAGAAACCGAAGCTGAAGAACAAAAACCAGCGGCTGAAGAAAAGCTCGTACCGCTACGTGATGTACTGGACGAACGAGCCAAGAAACGGCGAGCTAATGAACGCGCTGATCGCGCAGAGGCTGAGATAGCCAAACGCGAGGATCGGATAGCGGAGTTGGAACGCACGGTTCAGCAGCAACTAGCGCCGACGCCTACGCCTGAAAATCCGTTAATAGACATTCAGGACGAAGCGAGTCTGGCGCGACTGGAAAAATCCTATAAGCAGATTGTCGAGATCGACCGGGACAAGGTAAACGATGACGGGATGATACCGATCGTTACTGGTAAGGGTGAAGACGGCAGACCGCAGTATCAGGAGTTTAGTCCAGAACAAGTCAGAATTCTTCAGGCGAGGGCTGAGTGGGCTATCAACCAAGACATCCCAAAGCGTCGGGCGTACCTAGCCAAGCGTCAGCAAGTAGATGCCGATGCTGCAGCGTGGTATCCGGATCTGTCCGATCCGAATCACGACTTCACCAAGGGCGTGAATCAGCTTACTGAACAGGTATTAAGTGGGCGTGCGATGAGCGATCCAGAAGTCAAATTCTGGGCTGCCAACGCGCTCTACGGGTATCTGCGCAGGAAAGCTGAGTCCGAGGCGAAAGAGGGCGCAAACGGTAAATCGACCAAGGAAGACGCTGTCAGAAAACTGGCAGAAGCTTCCAAGACAAAACTTGCTCCAACGGCGCCAAGAACCCGAACAATCGTGGAACGCAAATCGGGTGCGGAACTGGCAAAAGCTGAGGAAAACTTCTTGAAAAACAAGAACACAACGCATAGCGAAGAGGCAGCTTTAGACTACATCAACGCATTGCGCTCTCAGAAAGGCCAGGTTAAGCGGGTTGAGCCTGTGGCTGGGTAGCCACGAAACAAGGCAAGACATTTCTTTAACGATCTAATCAAACACCCAATGGGTGTGTCATAAGTTGACTGTTAAAAGGCGACTTCAGTTATCACGAGCCCAAAAGGCGTATCGGTTTCGCTATCCTGAAAGGCAACGCGCTAGGAATAATTCTTGGCGCATGGCTAATCTTGATAAGCGTAGAGCGTACGAGAAATCGTACTATGTCTGGAACGCTGATAAAATGCGAGCGAAGCAGAGAGCATGGAAGAAACGTAACTCAACTATCTGTCGAATGTTTAAACAACTTCGTAGAGAGCGCGAGCGACGCGTGGAACAATGCGATTCTATAAGCGCAAATGCATTAGCTCAAATAATCGAATCGCTTCCAAAGATGCGATGTTCCATATGTCGTAGGAATATGCGACAAGGGGACAGGACAATCGACCATATTATCCCGCTCTCTAAGGGTGGGACGGGACACATCGGAAACCTTCAGGTAGTTCATCGGGCGTGTAATTCACGCAAAAAGTCGAAGTTTCCGCATGAGTTAGATGGTCAACAACAAATTCATTTTGTCGGAGATGTGGCGGCATAGAAATAAGGAAGGATAAATATTAATGACCGGTGTAACCACCGTGGATCAGGTCGTCCGCGAAGATTTAAGCAATCTCTTTATCAACATCGACGAGCGTCAGACGCCTTTTACAAGCAAGCTGAAACGCGGCGAGGATCTTGGGAACGTTAAATTTTTCTCTTGGGCTTTGGAACGTTACGATGGTCGCATGACCTCAGGCGTACCGGAGAACAAGGATGCAGACGATTTTGAGACCGACAAACAATATCAATTGTACGGTCGAACCCAGAAGTTCTGGCGGAGACCGCACGTAACAGTCGAGGCGAACACGATTAACCGTGCGCCTGCGGACTTTGGCAAATACAACAAACAGGTTCTGAAAAAGACCGAGGAACAGAAGCGTGACGTTGAACAGCGTTTGCTTTCCGACTCAGACAGTCGGGATGATGACGGGCTTAATGGCCGCGAGTTTATGGGCCTTGGCCGATTCGTGAACGACGCCACAAGCGTTGGGGTAGCGGGTAGCGCGTTGACCTTCGGGGATACGCAGACCGCTGTGCCGACCGCGTTCAGGACGCCCACGGCGCAAATCTACGTGGGCGCATTGACAACGAGCGCCGTTCTGACGTTCGATGCCGATACCTTCAGCGCGATGCTGCAGAATCGGTACGATCTGTTTGGCACAAACGGAATGCTCAGTGGCTTCGTGGATCCGCTGCTCAAGCGGCATTTCACGAAGATGGAGCGCTACATCAAGACGATGACTAACTACACGTCCGTGACCCAGAGATATAATATGGATTATTCAAGTCCGAATTGGATCGACTACGGGAGTGATATCTACGAGTCGGACTTCGGACCGATTGATCTGAGTATGATCTCGTGGGCACCGCGTACAGCGGCTGGGGCGTTGTCGGGTCGTGGATATTTCCTCGATATGAACTACATGTACTTGCGTCCGAGCGGTCTCTTCCTGACCCATGGTCAGTTGGAGGACAAAGGCGCGGGTCCGCGTGGACTTATTCAGTCGATTCTTGGACCGCAATGGGGCGACCCACAAGCGCACTGCAAAGTCGATCCTAACGTAGCGGCAGCTTAAGAAAGGAGAACAATTATTATGGGTAGAGTATCAAGCTTAAGCAACGAAGAAAAAGCTGCGTATGGGTTTACTCATCGCATTGATTTCAGCTATTTGGACATCCCAGCCGGTATTGCCAATAATACTGCACAGGTATTTGCGGCAGCGGGTTCACCGTCTGGCTGGATTGGGCTGCCAGCGACTAAGGCAAGTGACATTGTCCGCAGGGTGGAACTCCACCTTACTACGCCGTTTGAGAATACGGCGGATGCGGCATTTAACGCTACAGCGATAAGCCTTGGTGACGCAGGGAGTGCGACGCGTTTTATTAACGCTTCGGAAGGTAACATAAACGGAACCGAGGTTATTGACGTGCTGCCTGGAGCATCGGCCAACTACATTTACACTGCGGCTGGTCAACTGCAGATCACGATTGGCTCAATGGCGGCTAAATCCATATCGAACCTCAATAAAGGGAAGTTCTACATACTTCTCGATATTGAGCGAGCAGCGGACCAATCAGCAGAGAAAGCTGCTCCGTTCGGTACGGGATATACCTAAGAAGCAAACTTCTCTGAGGCTGGCGCTCCCGAGCATAGATATGGGACTGGGAGCTTGAGTGGATAGGGGGCGTCAGCCGACGAGATTGAAACGGAAGAACGAATGAAGCCGTTCGTTGCTGTGCCGTGCTACAGGGATGCCCCGATGATTTCGGCAACCTGTATATCCGCCTTAATTAAAAGGGGTTATCAGACTGGCTTTGTAATAGGCTGTCCGTACATGGGTAGGGCGGTCAACCAGCTGAGCCGTGATTTCTTGGATACGGACTGCACGCACATGTTCCGCTTGGACTGCGACATCGTATTCAACGAGGAGAACATTGATCGGATCTTGTCGCATGATGTTCCGATTATTGGTGGTTCTTATTATAAAAAGCAGTTGGAACGACAGATTGTGTGCAATGCGTTGCCGGACGTTAAGCCCGAAGATGTGACGGACAGTAACGGGGTTATGCAGGTGATGTACGTCGGGTTTGGGTTTTCGCTAATAGCCAGAGAGGTATTTGAGAAGATGCGTGAGGTCTTGGGCAAAGAGATCACGTACCGGGACGACGCTACGCGGAGGATCGAGTGGGACTTTTGGCCAGTTGGAATCCATCAAAAGAGCGGACGTTGGCTGAGTGAGGACTGGTGGTTTTGCCACAGAGCTGCAGAACTTGGATACAAGGTATATCTGGATACCAAGTGTTTGGTCGGCCACATCGGCCAGATTATTTTTCCGTTATGACCATAGAGGCGTTGATCGTTGATGAAGCGTTTAGGAATTTGGAAGTCCACGGGCAAATCAAGAATATGGATCCGATGGCGCAGCATCTTCTAAAGACTTCAGATCGTCCCCTTTTGAGGTGGATGCGTACTTGGATGCGCGAGACAGCCATTCGGCAGGCGATGCAGGCTGAACGTGAGCAAAAAAAGCTCAACGCACAGGTCAATGGTTCCACGTGGAACAAAGGTTCGCTGCGGTTGACGGCATCCTTGGCTCCGTATTACGCAGCGCAGATGCCCAAGATGCACGGCACCACATGGAACGACAAAGATTTCATCGGTAGCGTGCGAGAGGGTAACCCGAAGATATTCCCGAAACGCGATGGCTGATAGTAAGCCCAATACCCGGATGCAGTGCGGGATTGACCCCACTGGCAAGGTGCGTCCGGTGGCGGTTGATTCGGCAGGTCGTCAGCTTTATGTAGGGGTTCAGGTCACTTCTCCGGCGAGCATTGTATCCGCCGATCTGGCAAGCGTGGACGCTCACGCCAACACGGTCAGCGCGAGGATAGTCAGTGTCAGCGCAGAATTAGTGTCGCTCCTTGCTTCGGTAGAGCATAGGCTATCGGCGAGGATCGACACCGCTTCTGGAGCAGGAGGCGGCGGTAGTGTTACGAGCACTGAGGTGTCTGCCGGCGATGCCGCCGTGAGCGCGCAGGCTGCCAGTGCAAGAAACGTGGTGTCGCAGCGGGTGGTGAGCGTTAGTGCCGAACTGGCTTCACTTGTTCAGATCGCCTCCGCTGCGGCCACTTCCGCCAATAATCACGCTTCAATAGCTTCGGCAGCGGCAACTAGCGTGGATTCACGTCTTAATGCCGTTTCAGCTAATCCGATTGGGCAAGGCGGCCCGTACATAGGGCTTCAGACTATCATCAACGCATTGTCCGCTTGGTCGTCAGCGATTGAGACCTCCATAGAAACCAATTCTGCACGAATGACTTCTATCAGTGCGGAACTTGCTTCACTGGTTCAGGTTGCGTCTGCGGCTGCGACCAGTGCCGACGCACACGCTGCAGCCGCTTCAGCAGCCGCTACAAGCGTTCTGGCTGGCATTAGCGCGGTATCAGCCAGATCGACCGGAAACGTGTCTACACGGGGCTTACAGAGCGTTGTAGATGCCCTCTCGAATAGGATTAGTGCTGCTGGCGGTGGCGGTGGAGGGAGCGTAACCAGTACCGAACTCTCTGCGGTAAGCGCGCAAGCTAAGTCAGCAATAGACGTGGTTTCAGCGCGTGTGGTATCGGTTTCTGCAGAACTAGGTTCATTGGTTCAAATTGCTTCGGCTGCTGCGACTAGCGCGGATGGCCATGCAAACACCGTTTCGGCAAGAGCAGTTTCCATTTCAGCGGAACTAGCATCGCTTGTTCAGATCGCCTCCGCTGCTGCCACATCGGCAGATGGACATGCGAACACTGTATCCCAGCGGGTAGTTAGCGTATCGAATGAGCTTGGGTCGTTGTTGGCCAGCGCAAGCGCGAATCTAGTTTCAATAATCGAAGCATCAGTTTCCAACGAGGCATCACTGAGGAATGTGGTTAGCCTCGACTTAATATCATCCAAGGCTCGAAGGGCGTTCAATACAGCGAATCAGGCCAGCATCACGGTTTCGACGGGAATAACGGTGAGCGGTGTCTCTATTGCTCTTACCTCTGGGCAGACTTACGAATTCCAGTTTCAGATACCATTTACTGCATTATCCCCAGCGGGAATTGTTGTTGCTGTGCTTGGCCCCACGGTTAATAGATTCGCCGTTACTTATGCCATTCCTGGACCGGGCGTAGCCGGCTTCGCTGGAGGAGCGAACGTTATTCTAGGTTGTCCGAGTCCGGCAGGACCGGGAACAAAAATGAGTGCCACGTCTATCACTGCCACTGGTGTAACCCTTATGGCTGGGGCATGGGGGATAATAAATCCCAGTGCTAATGGCTCGATCAAATTCTTGATTGGTCCCAATATCAGCGGAGCCGCAAATTCTGGTGTCGTGGTTTTACGAGGCGCTTATGTGGAGGTGTTTAGAACTGAGTAAGAAATAGAAGATAAAACAAAAATTAAATGAAAAAAGAAGTACTAATTAAGTCATTGCATATTATTAGCGTTGACGGATTCACATCGTCTTGGGACGTAGAGTTAAAATGGTCCGGTGGGGCTGGCTGGATAGTAGCGGATTCAATATCGTTTTCTGCTCTAGAAGGATTAACCGAAGTTCCTGAACTAGGAATATTCGCTAAGTTTTCGAGTTCAGGAGATCAGGTTAAATTAGGCGAAATTGTTGCTGTATCTGAGGGCGCTACAACACAAGAATTCGCATTTGATCAGCCCGAATGCACGCTGCATTTACGGATTGAGCTTCCAGGCGTGACCGGGTATCAACTCACGTGCAATTTGCTTCAGCTATTTGGACCTTGAATTCTACAATCCTTAACTTCAATAAGGAGAACATCTGTGACGTACAGATTACCACGAAATATTGTGTTGATTCGAGCACGCACGACGCGCATGTACGCCACGCGTGCAGCCTTGGGTTACCGCCAGTTCCGGTGGCCAAGCCGGACGAGCGCCGAGATCATCCGATAGCGATTGTCTGTAGCGGTCCGAGTCTGAAAGACACGTGGCAGGACGTCAAATCGTTCAAGACGATCCTAACCTGTTCAGGGGCGCACGATTACCTCATCAATCATGGTATCGTGCCGACCTATCACATGGAGACAGACCCGCGCCCCCACAAGGCGGTTTTCACGCGCGTACCACGCGAGGACGTCAAATATCTTATTGCTTCTAATTGTCACCCCGATGTCTTTCGCAATCTCAACGGAAAGCAGGTGTTCCTCTGGCACGTCTCCGACCCCAACCTCCACAAGTTCCCACGGGGGCACTGGTGCCTCACCGGGGGTTGTAACGTTGGACTCCGGGCGATGGTCATGGCTAGGCTCTTGGGTTTTCATGATGTCCATATTTTCGGTATGGACTGTAGCGCAGAGAAAAGAAAGTTCCACGTTAATTATCACCCCAATGAACCAAAGCCCAAAGGTCACAGAATCGTCAAAGTCGGCAAGCGCAGGTTTTATTCGTCAGATGTGTTTATTGAATGTGCTCGACAATTTTTCAAAGAAACCATGCTACTCTCGGATGTACAGACTACCCTCCACGGTGACGGGTTACTTCAGGCGTTGGCGATCAAAAAGATGGCTGACCCCAAAGAGATAGAGAAACGTAAACAATGGATTTTGGAACACGGCGGGATCACGATAGCGACCTCTCTCCCCGTGACCATCAGCGCGCAGTATGCGCAACTCAATAAACAACTGCACGAGGAGAACATGCATTATGGAGGACACGGAGATAGATATGCTAAGGTTATACGTAAAATGGCTCAGTCGGATAGCGTCCGAACAGTGTTGGACTACGGCTGCGGAAAAGGAGCTTTGGCTAAAGCCCTGGATTTTCCTATCTGGGAATATGACCCAGCAATCCCAGGAAAGGACGGTGTCCCGCAGCCAGCCGATCTTGTGGTCTGCACGGACGTACTGGAACACGTTGAGCCGGAACTCTTAGAAGCGACCTTGGAGGACTTGCGCAGGGTAGTCAGGTTCTCCATTTTTTTCACGATACATACGGGTGCGGCTGGCAAAACGCTGCCTGACGGTCGGAACACTCATTTGATACAGGAGAACAAAGAGTGGTGGCGGAATAAGCTTTCCCGCTACTTTGACCTTGCCTACTGCGAAATGCAGTTACACAGCCCCACCTTATGCGTAATCGGAGGCGTTAAAAGGGAGATCGCAAAGGCTGCATGAACACGATTTACATGGGCTGGGATAGCAGAGAGCAGGAAGCCTACGAAGTCGCACGAGCCTCTATCCTGCGCAGGACTTCCATTCCCCTAAAAATTATCCCACTCAAACTTGATCATCTGAGAGGCATTTTGCGTCGACCCATCGAGCATCGGGACGGGCAACTCTGGTGTCCAATTAGCCGGGCACCGATGTCCACCGAGTTCGCGGTTAGTCGTTTCTGTGTCCCATTCCTCCAAGAGCAAGGTTGGGCGCTCTTTTGCGACTGTGACATCCTCTGCTGGGAAGATATTCAAAATCTTTTCGATTTGGCAGATGACAGATTTGCAGTTATGGTGTGTAAGCATAGACATGCCAGCTGGGCGCCTTCGACACCACACACTGAGGAAATGCGCGAAATGTGGCGCAGAGCCGAGGCCGAGCCAGTCCTACTGCAGCAGTTGCTACAACGCTTGGAGAAGAAATTGGAGCCGTGGGCGACCGATTCCTCCACATCGCAGGAAAAAAAGCATTTGCAGGAGCTATGCGAACTCCTATCTAAAACGGGGCAAGATCGAGAGGAGGCCGTGCGAAAAGTGTGGGGAGAAGAACTCCCAAATGCACCATCCCGATTACGACAAGCCCTTGCAGATTGTTTGGCTTTGCCGTCCTTGTCACTTGGCGCTCCATCGCTAAAGATGGACGGCCAGGTTCAGACATACTACGCACGGAAGAACTGGAGTTCTGTGATCCTCTACAACTGCTCGCACCCTGATCACGCTACTCTGACCCTTCAAAGGCTCAACGGATGGCCTGGTCGGGATTTACACGCGTTTAAATGGCTATCTGATGAGGTCATAGGAGAATTGCCCGTTAAATGGAACTGGCTGATCAACGTGACCAAAGGCATGCCGAATCCTGAAGGCATTTGGCACTTTACGCTTGGGGGACCGTGGATCAGGGGATGGCATGGGGCGCTTTACGACGCTACGTGGCGCTGTGAGAAAGCTCTATTAACCGAGGAGGCAGTATGCGCACAGTAACGTTCCAGCGGGTGTTTAACCGGATAGTTCGCAAGCACGGTCGTAATCCGCTCAAGGAAATACCGCCAGACATGGCTCGCGCGATTCTTGAGCCTGTTAATGACAGGGTACGAACGATCTGTAATGTCTGGCCGTGGCCTGAGTGGGAATTAACCGAAGAACGAGCATTCAGACAAGTCTGGAATGATAGTCGTCAATTCTTGCGATCGAACATGGTGGACGGTACTCCAGATGAGGTGTTCTATATTCCGAACACAACGTACTACCGAGTGCTGGCAAGTGCTGCGGCTGATCCTCCGATCGGCGGTCTTCCCACTGATACGACGTATTGGGAGGTAATGGACACGCCAATTGATACTTATATCGAATATGCCCAGGTTTGCCGTCGAGAGATTGGGATGGCGGTCGGCGTGTACTCGCAGAATCCGCGTCTGAACAAATGCTCTGATTCTGGGCTGCTTTGTTTTCATCCCAGTGAGAAGGGGATCGACGTATGCAATCCCACTGGGCCAACGGTGTTCATCACATACAAGATGCCGGTGCCTGAGTATACGATCGTTCCCTATGTGGTAGGCAGGCTCTATTCGCGCGGGGAAATTGTATTTGACCCGACTATAGGCGAATGTTTCCAAGCGTTGACGACAACTGCGGCTTTGCCTGCTGATACAGATTTCTGGCGAAGAGTTCCGTTCTTGCAGAAATGGTTTGAGTATGTGGCGGAATCTGCGTTTGCAGATTCTCTATTTGAATTTGATCAGGGCGGCAACCAAGATTTTCAAGTTAAAGCGTTGTTATCCCAAAGGGCTGAACAAAAGGCTAATGACGCTTTACAACTTGAAGTGGACACTCTCGCATCTGAAGGGCAAAAGCTTCGATACAACTTTTGCAAGCGCAACGTGTACTGGTGCGAGACGCAGCCGTGGAGCGGAGGCACAGTATCAACCTTAACCGATGAATGTCAGGATGAACTTGGCTGGGTATATCCGACACCGACGGTAGTACCGCAGGTCACGTGGCGTTACTACGATGACATCGTGGCGCTGAAAGCTGCCACGGCTTCTCCATCACTGGATCAGGTAGCGACACAGAAACTTCTGCCTAAATCCATTGCGCAGTTGATGATCTTGGAAGGCGGCTATCGGACGTCCATGCAGTGGGAACTTGTCACTGGCACGGCTAATTCGGCTAATCCAGGTCATGTAGCGCCATTGGATTACAATAATATCAGCAATGTTAAATACTGGGAGCGTAGGACTTAATGAGAATGGTACGATTTCATGCTTATGAATTGGTCTGGATTGGAATTGCAATTGTTCTTCTTGTTCTTGGCGCTCTCTCGGTCAGCGGACAGACGCAGGATCTTAAGCAGGACACGTACACGCATAAGGTCATTAAACCGCCTGCTTCAGCCGGAGCAGCGTTCGACATAGATTTTAGCAACGTCACGACCAACATCGGCGGAGGCGGTGGCGGCGGTATCGGCGGTGCGAATACGCAGTTTCAGTACAACAATTCATTTGCGTTCGGCGGCGTTCCGTACACCACGTACAATGGAACAGTGGTCACGCAAACCGCTGGTGCGCGGTACATGTTGATTGACCCGACTGACATTACTAAGAAAACGAGCGTCAATCTCGCGCTTATTCCAACAGCTACTACCAGAACGTTTTCAATAGCTGGCGGTGGCGATTCGGTATCGGTGGTGCCTGCTACTGGCGCAGCTAACCAGTGGGCTAATGGTCTGAGCAGCTCGGGAGCGTTGACCTTTTCACAACCGTCATTTGCGAATCTTTCCGGGACATTGGCGTTTAGCCAGACCAGCATGAGTCCTAACAAGCTTCTTGGTCGCAACCCTGTGTCTGGAACCGGAGCGATTGAGGAGATTACGCTGGGAACTAATCTGTCGCTAAGCGGTACAACGTTGAATGCTACCAGTGGTACTGGGACCCCCGGAGGTTCAACAACGGAGCTTCAATATAATAGTTCCGGTGTGTTCGGTGGTATATCGACGGCGACCTTTGACGGCACGGCGATTACCCTTCAAACAGGCGCTGGTCTTAGCCCAAAACTGTATTTGGTTGACCCCACTGATGTAACTAAACGGTTGAAGATCGATCTTTCTGGGTTTACAACAGGAACACTTCGCAAGCTGACGCTTGCAAATCTTGATAGCGTAACGGTGGCTCCTGACGCTGGAGCGTCCAATAACTTCTTAACCGGAATAAGTACTGGTGGAATCATAACCAAGGCGCAACCTTCTTTTACTAATCTGAGTGGCACCATATCGTTTGCTCAGAATAATATCCCGATTGGCCACCAGATTTGGCAGGATGCGGTAAACGGGAACGACGGAACTGGTACATCTGGCAATCTTGCTCGACCGTTCCTGACGCTCTCTGCTGCGTTGGCGGCAGCGGTATCCGGGGATGTTGTTTATGCTGGTGTTGGCACGACTGATATTGGGACTACGCCGTTACTGATTCCCGCCGGTGTAACGTTGGTCGGAGCTGGTGCTGATTCCACGCTTATCACTAGCGCAGTAGCGGCTGCGAGTAATAGGGCGGGGGTTGAGATTGGTACTGGCGGTGCAATCTATGGGGTGTCCATAACGAACACGTCCTCGACTGGTACAGCATTTGGCGTGAACACTAGCAGCACTGCGTTTACGTCCGCGTACATGGGTGGCTGCAAGATTACCGCTGTTCAGGACGGTATTAAGATCAATAAAACCAGTACAACGGGTTTGACTGTTGAAAATACGAACATACTTAGCCAAGGCGCGGCAATAAACATTGCCGTAGCTGGGACGCATAACTTTCGGAACTGCGCCCTGACGGCTGATGGCACCTCCTCATCTGCCGCGTACGGAATTTTAGCTCCCGGTGGTACAACGATCTTCAGGGACGGCTCAATCGTTGCTGGTAATTCCACCGGCACAAACGTCGGCGTAAACGCTACGGGAGCTTCTACTACGGTAGAGCTGCATAACGTGGCAGTTACCCTGACCGCCACAGGAGTGACGAATTGGGATCTTTCACAGGCGTCCAGTGCTGTAATTAAGAAGGATAACGTTTCTCGGACTGATGGAACAGCGCTGTCGAATACTGGCACGATTACTGATCTTATCAGTGTTTATACAGGCAACATAAACAACGTCGCTGTGACTACGGCAAAGGTCGCAGACGGCGCCGTAACCTATGCCAAGATCCAGAATGTGAGCGCGGGTTCCCGGTTGTTAGGGCGCGGTGCTGGTGGCGGTGCCGGAGTGCCGCAGGAGATTACGCTGGGTACAGGGCTATCCATGACGGGAACGGTTCTTGATACTACCGGAGGCGGTGGAGGCGGTACTGCCGGCGGTAGTGATACGCAGGTGCAATTTAACGATGGAGGTTTACTGGCGGGTGATAGCGGCCTGACTTACAGCAAAACAGGTGATGAACTTACGATCACTAATCTTCCGGCTGCCAATACGTTCGCTGCCGGGCTATTGCTTACGGATACGACTACCGCCAGCAGCGGCAGCCAGCAGTATTCACCGGGGCTGATGTTTACTGGGCAAGGCTGGAAAACCAATGCCACCGCCGCTAGTCAACCTGTGGACTTTAGGATTTATACGACACCGGTTCAGGGAGCAGCCAATCCCAGTGGGAATCTGACGATAGACGGGCGCATAAACAACGGGACATGGGGCGGTTCCAGTGGCGGCACATGGACGTTTAACAGTCTCGGACAATTCATCGCGACCAACAGCGCTACTCCTACGACCCTGCCGACCTATAGTTTTGCCAACGAGACGACAAAAGGGATCTCGGGCTTCACAAATAACCAGATTGAATTCGATATCAACAGTGCGCAGAACAATGTGTTCGCGATCAACAAAACTTGGTCGTTGCCGACTGCTATGGATTTTGGCGGTACTCTTGCGGCTCCGACCTACAGGCTTAGTCTGACTGGTAACGGTCTGGAGGTTTATCAAGGAGCTACGTCTGGTAACTGGGGAACGTTTAAGAGCGGCACATACGACACGCTGAATAATGGTGTTGGTGTAGCGCTTACTTTAAACCATCATCTTTCCAGCGGGACAGCAGCGGCCAACATTGGTACTGGGATACAGTTTAATATTGATTCAGACACGACTGCCAATCGCACCGCTGGATCCATATCATCGAAGTGGAGCGATGCAGTGGACGCTACGCGATCGGCGTATTACGATTTCTTGCTTGTAAGTTCCGGGGCGGCTCAAGCAAGTAAGATGCGCCTTTTCTCGGACGGCGGTTTGAGCGTGAACAACACAACTGATCCGGGCGCAGGCGTGATTTCCGCTAATACCGGATTCAGGATAGGCACTGGGCCGTCCACCAGCGGTAAAATTCTTAAGTCCGATGGAACAACGTTCACGGCTTCAACTGAGACCTACGCTGTTCCCGGCACCTCGGGCAACGTGCTAACTAGTGACGGTACAAACTGGACAAGCCAGCCGCCCGGTGGTGGAGCGGGAATAAGCGATGTAGCCTTCGCTTCGTCTTGGGACGGAGTAATCACGATAGGCCCGAGTAAAAACGCAGTTTACGATTGGGGTCATACGTTCGATACGGATGATGATGGCAAAGTAAACGTCTTGGATATGGGCGCTGGCGTTGTTAAAACCAATTCTTCCGGCGTTGTGGCCGTGGCGACAGCGGAAGTAGATTACTGGGATACAGCGGACTTTATTGCTAGTGGTGCCAGTCACGCTCACGGTCTAGTGCCCGATCCGGGTTCAAGTGCTGGTACAGCCAAGTTCCTTCGCGAAGACGCGACTTGGGTTGATCCTCTGGCCGGAGGCGGCAGCTTAATCAGTGACACGGCGTTTGCCTCTTCTTGGAATGGTGTCACGACAGTCGCCCCCAGTAAGAACGCTGTGTACGACTGGGGTCATACGTTTGACACCGATGATGATGGCAAAGTGAATGTTCTTGATACTGGAGCTGGCGCTGTGCTGGCAGATTCAAGCGGCGTAGTAAGTTCAGTTTCGCCGGGTACCAATGGCAATGTCCTGACATCGAACGGCACTACATGGGTATCGTCCCCGCCCAGTGGTGGAGGCGGAGGTGGAACGCCTGGGGGTAGTGATACGCAGATCCAGTTCAATGACGGTGGAGCTTTTGGTGGGGACGGTAATTTCACGTGGAGCAAATCGAGTAAATTTATGTCGGTTCTAAACGCGGCTGCAGCGAGCGTTTTCATGGCAAATGATGCCACTAATTCTTCCACTACTACTCTTCTTAATTTCCGGCATAATACCACTGGAACAGCATCAAATGGTTTAGGTGTTCGGCTTGCTGCACAAGCCGAAACCTCTACGACGGACAACCAGACAATGGGCAACGTGGATTGGGCCTGGACTGATGTAACCGACGCTACTCGAACAGCAAAGCTACAGTTTCAGCTCGCCAATTCTGCCAGCCAAAACAATGTCCTCGCGCTTTTTGGCAGTGGCGGGATAAGCGTGAACAACACTACGGATCCCGGGGCTGGATACGTGAACGCGAATACTGGCTTCAAGGTTGGCGGGACAGACATCAAAGATACCACCCAAACTCTTACAAATAAGCGTGTTACTAAACGTGTTGGCACGGTCAGTTCAAGTGCCACGCCGACGATTAACACTGATAACGTGGACATATTCACGATCACAGCGCTGGCGACCAATATCACGTCGATGACGACGAATCTCTCGGGTACGCCGAATGAGGGCGATTCATTGCTGATCTGGATTAAGGACAATGGAACTGCACGAACCATTGCCTGGGGAGCGAGCTATATCGCGCTAGACGGATTTACGCTCCCTGCTACAACGACGGCGAACAAGTATTTGTATATCACGTTTTACTACAATGCGACAGCAGCCAAGTGGGTAATGACAGGGACCGGACAACATTCATGAAGCGAACATTTCTTCTCTTTCTTTTATCAGCCCAACTGAGCGGTGCTGCGATTGTTGATCGTTGGTTTGACGTCACCAGCGCAGGTTCAGGGGATGGAACCAGTCACGCAAATCGAGCTGCGCTATTTTCTAGCGGTAACTGGAGCACGGTCATAACCGGATTTAACTTCTCGGGAAGCGATTCGCTTCGCTGCTACATCGAGGCTGGCAGTTACACGTGTTCTCAAGCGTTGGCGAGCGGGCTTTTCACCAATGCGCCGAGCCAAGCCAATCCGCTTTTGCTTCTTGGTGCTGATTCGTCAGGGAACATTCTATCTATTCCAGATACAGGTTGGGTCAGCGCGCAGCCGGCGTGGAGTACAAGCACGCTTCCGACGATTGCCACTACGACTAATATCGCTACGATAAACCTTGCCTCGACTACGGCTTACCTGATCAACTTCACGGCAAGCGGTCGAAATAGCACTGTGATCGCTGGGGGATGTCGTTTGTTCTGGTGCCAAGTATCAAATTCAGCGGCAAATACCGCAGCGGCTGGCGTGGCCAATGGTGATTTCATGTACGGAAGCGTGATTAGTTGCACTGGTTCATCATATGATTCGGTGATTCTATTGGCTGCCACGACGAACTGCCAAAATGTTCGGGTTGTAGGAAATTCGAGTGCTTCAAGCGGTAATCGTCGCGGAGTGACAACGTCCACGACTCTAAGCGCGTCGCGGCTTACTGTAATTAATAATCCCGGTGAAGGCATAATTAGTACCAGTTCTTCCACAGGCGCGAGTATTCAGATAGCCAGATCGGTAATAGCCAACAATACTGGCACAGCGTTTAAGGCCCATAGCACAGCCTCTCAGACCACGAATTATCTGGCCGAGGGTTGCATGATCACTGGGAACAATCCAGGCATTGACGGGAACAGTAACGCCGCGCGTTTTCATGTGCAGGCCAACCGGCTGCGTAATACCACGAGCGATATTACAGGGATCGGAAATTATCCTACGAACTTGGGCAACGACACAACGGCTGGGAACGATACAGATGAATACGCCGACGCTACCAATGGTGATTTCAGAATCAAGAATACTTCGATATACTGGGGATTAGGATATGGCGCTGGAGATCAGCCAAAAGTACCGGGATTTTTTATACAGTGAGGAAAGCAGTTTTAACCATCTGCCTATTTATGGCGGCGGCGAATAAGGTTTTTTCGACGACTTGGGGAAGCGATGGAAGCCCTACTAATATCCAGTCGATCCACGACACCCTCGCTGTTGATGGAGACATCATCACGGTTCCTGTTGGGCAGTTCCATTGGACGCAAGGCGTTACCATTACCAAGAAGATTACGGTTCAGGGGAGCACAACGACTACCGTCGGCGGTGGTCATCGTGAATGGGTGGATAATAGCGCGCTGATTGACGATATCACTGTGGGTAAACGGTTTTTCACCCTGAGCGGAAACGGCGGTCAACGACTTACTGGACTCTCTTTTCTGCAGGGTACAGGGACCGCTGGAGGATCAATAATTCAGGTCAGCGGTAAAACACCGACCAGAATTGATAACTGTCACCTGAGTGACTTTGATAAAGCGCCCTTCATCATCGTAACCGACTATAACTATGGCGTAATAGATCATTGCGTAGCTCATAACTTCAATACCTCGGCTGGCTTGGTGCACTGTTGGCCGGGGAACAATCCCGGTGGCAACGATCACGGGGATTACGCTTGGGAAAATGATGCTGGTTTTGGTGGTCCGCAGTTTTTCTTTATTGAGAACAACGCTGTTGGAAATCCCGGCCAGCTCAATACTGGTGGCGGATCGGATATCACCCTTGGAGGTAAAGTCTGCTGGCGATACAACGAAATCTGGGGCGGTGCCAGTGGAGGAAACCACGGAACAGGTCAGACGTTCAAGGACGGGCGCGGCGGTCGTGCGCAGGAATGGTACAATAACCTGCGGCATTGGACGAGCACGACTGTGGACGGAACGACCAGTGGCCCCATCATACATCATGATAACGTTTTCGACACTAACCAGCCGGGCAGCATTGGGATTGGTCAGTACCGCACCCTACAGAATTTTGGGACACCGTTCGGTGGGGCGACGGGATTTAACGACTGGGATTACAACGCTACGCGAGCGGACGGCACGCACGTTGACGGGGAACCTGGCTACGTCTTTGAGAGCGGTTCGATCACATCAATTCCGGTAAGCGGTCAGGTGACAGATAATACTAAGAGCTGGACTACGAACCAATGGGTCGGCTACAGGTTCAGCCGCAATTCAGATGGGGAAGTTGCCACCATCAAGTCGAACACGAACAACACGCTTACACTGGCGGCGTGGCCGTCAAATCATAATTATGCCACGGGACAGGCCTACAGCATCGGCAAATCCCTGCGAGTTGTTGACGGGCCATGCAACGGTAAGGCGTTGATCCACATGAACCAGAGCGTACCACAATGGTTGAATGAAGGAATCGAGCCAAGTTATGCTTGGAATAATACGTACACCCCGATTCCCTCGTTCCGGCTTGAAATGAGCATAGCAGACGGAGCGCTTGGGCTGGTTACGGAAGGCGTTGATTTCTTCAACGAAGTGGTCGCACCGAATTACACGACGTACACGTATCCGCATCCGTGTGTGCAGAACTGGCCGAGCTGCGCAGTTGCGACACCCACGCCTACGCCAACCCCCACAGCAACCCCTACGGCCACGCCAACGCCTACTGCTACTCCTACGGCGACTCCGACCCCGACACCAACACCCACGCCTACCCCGACGCCTACGCCGACTCCAACGCCGACGCCAACAGCGACCCCGGCTCCGACGCCTTTTGCGCAGAAGATCCCCAGGCGCCGCGGGCACAGACCGTTTTAGAATGACACTCTACTACTCCTCAATTACGAAGAACGATGGCAGACAACTTTGAACAAGGATCGAAAACCAATCCAACTAGCGGCATCACGGCCAATACTTATGTTAGCTTGGGCCTTTTAATCTCAATCGTGGCAGCGACTTGGATCATATCTTCTTCTGTGAACAAGGCAACGAACTCAATCGAGAACGCGAGGCAAGAGTTTATCGGTAGGATGGATAGGATGGAAGCTCGTCTTGCTGCGGTGGAAAGAAACAAGGAATCTTGGACAGACGGAGATATGTTTAGGTGGGCGGTACACTTGCAAAAAGAAAATCCCACGTTAAAAGTTCCAGAACCTGAACAGCATACGTCCAGATGAATGATGAGGGTGGCAATATTCCTTCTCGTGCTATCATGTGTGGTTGCGTGCACAATAACTGTAAAACCGATCGTTCAGCCAAAGAAGAAAGTCGTTTACAGAACCCGACATCACACGGTCGTAAAAGAAGTTCCCATCATAGGTGCAATGACAACGCCAACTCCATCGCCTACGAACGGGAAATTACAAAATCTCAAAGGGGCTTACAAAGTGCTTCCTTCGCAATCTCCAAACCCAGAATATAACCCGTACCCGTGAGAAGAGTAAAATTCAGGGACATACTTTGGGCGGTGGCCCGAAAGGCTGGCTTATCGCCCGAGAGCGGTAATTTCCTCACCAACCAAGCCATAGCGATTGGGGAATACATCAACGAATGGGTAAGCCGCTTATACTCTGCTCAGGACTGGCCTGAATGGACGAAGATCGTTCAAGGTACACCGGATACGAACCACATCGTGCCGTACGATTTCTCATTATTTGGACCGCAGTCCACTCGGATACCAATCCGTCTTGGCAGGATCTGGGATGTTTATTTGGTTGACCCAGCTACGGTAAGCACACCTGTTTCGACCGATTATACGCTGCGCGAAGAAGGTATCCACTGTGGCTTTGAGCATGGTCTGAATGTCTGGCTGAAGTATCAGACGCCATCGCCTGAGTTCACGGCTGAGAAATGGCTTTCAGATCAGACGTACAAGATTGATGAGCCGGTTTATTCATACCGAACTGGGGAATGTTACAAGAGCAGGGTGAACAATAATCTCGGGAACGATCCGGCTGATCTGGGCATCTCGCCTCCGCCGCATCTGGGAGTTGAAACCACGAGCCAGTACTCGACGTCTTTCGGAGTGGCAGGGCAAAACAAGATTATGCAGGTCGGGTTGTTTTTACCGTCTACTCCTGGTGGTCCGGTCACGATCATACCAGATCCGCCTGCTGCGGGATCTTCGTTCAGGATAACCGTGATGGACGTCACTGGCACGATACTCGGGACAGCGTTTACAGTAGGCACAGGCACGAGCACGCTGGCCGATGCGGTCACGGATCTATACAACCAGTTGGTGGCTGCACTTGGTGGTAGTGGGTTTATCATAACACCCGACACGATCGGTTTGACGATCACGATTGAGCACAACTCGGACTTCCAGTTAATTAATCCGAACTCGTCTGATTATCCTGTTTACTATGCCACAACCTCAGCGGCGCCACGGATGCTCGCCAACCAGCAGCTGCAGGCTTATGTGGCTGCGGTATCTAGTACGGTGGTTATTCCTCAGGTTTCAAAGGTAACGATTGGCGCTGGGCAGGTGATTCCGGGAGCGACGTATCAAGCTACGTTTGTTGATTCTTCTTCGCAACCACACGTGGTTGAATATCTTGCGGATAATTTCGTAAGCGGTGAACAGATCGTAACCGGACTGTCAGACGCGATTATCGCAGCTCAAGCAGGCGACGCTTTCTTACAGGCCCTGACGCTGTCTCCGAACGCATCTGAGCCCTCGCTCACGATTCAAAGCCTTACGCCAGTGGGAATTGACGTCCAGATATTCACCCTTGGCTCTCCGTATTGGGAACTGGTACCGTTCCCGCTGGCGTTATTTGAGCCCGTATTGGTTGGAGCAGGGTCTGATGTCCTCAAGGAATGGGGTCTGCAAGACAAGGGATTGGCCGAGGAACAGCTTGTGTCGCAGGAGACGGCACAGAGTAGCGGTGATTTTGAAACGGCGCCTACAGCGCCCTTAACGGAGCAGCAAAAGGCATTCTCGCGTTATCGGATACAATCTTAAAACCATGGCTGTACGTTTATTGGCAGGACGGTTTCAGTTGGTTGATGGACAGGCAATTGACGATTTCGAGGCGATCGCTGCTGGCACGATCACGGCCGTACCACAGGTCACAGGAAACGCTGGTTGCGTACTATTGGAGGGGTTCTTCGTACCGAGATGAGGAGGATTAAATAGCCAAAATCTACATCAAGGGAACAGAACACGTTGTGATCCAAGCGGTTCGCGAGATATTCGTGCGCCCATTTCAGGCTACTGGCTGGACGGATCTGAGGATTGGATTCTGTCTAAGCCTGACGTCCTCTGGCGCCGATGACGCTGGGAATCCTACAACTAATCTCGCAGAGACGATCAGCGCGGGTGGCACACTTTTGAGCATCAACGATCGAGTTCGTATCGGCGTGGTATCCAGCGTTACGAGTAAATTGTTTCTGGGGTACACGAATGCGGGGAACTTGCGCAGGAACTACAGTCTCGGGGACAGCGGTTTAGTATCCAGTGACATCGGGATCGGCACCAGCAATTCTGATTACTGGCGACCGAAAAACTCTGTCAACGATGCGTATGCGCTTTCGATTATTGACGGCGACAACGAAATACGCAACGCTGCTGATGGTTCGCAACTACACTTGGTGCAGAATTACACTGGCGGTCATGCTGCTGGATACTCAACGGTAGTGGCGTTGCGGTTGACCAGGGATAATCCCGATGGACGGGCAAAGATCATTACGATGTCGGTTAAAAAAGCTACTGCAGGTGGACATAGCTCCGACATACTATTCACCAGCACGCCTGATTTAGCCACGCTACAAGCCAACCTAGAATCGTTCCCGACGAATGTGCAAACACTTGGGCCAGTAGAACTCTCTGAGGTTCCCGACACGCTCTACATGTACTGGCCTTTTCACAATTCACGTCTTCGTGTACACGCGCATGGTATCGTCAAAATAGCAGGATGAATTTCCCCCGAACAATAAACAAACAAAGGAGACAAACATGGATACAAAACCTGGGTATAAAACCACTGAATTCTGGATAACCGTGATTGGCAATGCCACTGACCTTGTGACAGCGGTCAGCGGCGCGTTGCCACCGGACAAAGCTCTGTGGATAGCGGCAGCGATCAACAGCTTCTACGCTATCAGTCGAGGACTGGCCAAAAAGCCGGTAAGCCAATAATGGACCTAATCAGCCATATAAACTTAAGGAGGTGAAACAATGGCCAAGAAATGGATGAAATCAGCGATAAACCCAAAACACCGTGGGTATTGCACGCCCATGAGCAAATCAACCTGCACCCCGCGTCGCAAGGCGTTGGCGAAACGGTTTAAGAAAGGCGGCGACCTGTACAGGGGCGCAAAAGGCAGATGACCAGCAAAGATAAGATTAAAAAGATTCAGGGCATTCTTGGTGTGGAACAGGATGGTCTGTGGGGACCGATCACCCAAGGAGCTCTGGATGATTTATTAAACTCGTCTATGTGGAACAAAGCCAAAGCATCATCGTTTGCTGATCCTGCTGATATTCGCGCTTATCAAAAGTGCATCAAGAATGGAGGAACAGAAGCGCAATGTCTCAAGGTCGGAGATAACGGCATTGGGGTCTATGGAGATGATACTACCGGTGGATACCCATCATGTGCCTTGAACAAGCAATGGCTTATTGAACGTTGGGGTTCTGTAGAGAAGGCTAAGCATCAACTGGTTGAGGTTAAAATTGGAGGGAGAATTGAGACATGCACGCTGAAAGACATAGGCTGTCCTAAAAATCGGATTGATTTAAATCCGGGCGCTTGTGCAGCATTTAATCTCAGTCCTCCGATATTAATCCAATGTGAGTGGAGATGGGCATGAGGCTTCTTCAGGAACGTGCGCTCAAATATTTACGCGATTGGGAATGGCGTTGGGCATAAAAGACTTGGAAGTGTTGAAGCTGATATTGATCATTATCGCTTCCGTGACGTTAATGGGAATCTTTTCAATACTGGCCGGAGTGATCCTGGTGAGCCGTGGACACGAGTCTGGTGAAATCCTGATACAAGGTGGCGGGGTAGCCGTGATAAGCGGTTTAATGGGCATTCTGGGCTCTTTAATAGGCCGCTGGTACAGCGAGGATAAAGACAAATGAGGGGTACACCGCTCGGACAACGGGATACGGTTGGGTTCACGGACGGCGATCGAGCTTGGATCGGTATCGACATGCCTCGGGACAAGCCGCTGGTCCAGCCGGGGTACCTTTCCGAGGGACGCAACACGCGACTGCGGACAGGGAAAGCCAAGCAACGGCTGGGCAACACTATTCCGCCTGACTTTAATCCCGTGGCTGGGTTTGGGAACTTTCTTATTGGGTCTGGCGTGTTCAGGGATCCCAACGGTGACGAGCGCTTGATGGTTGCGCCAGCGAACACAACGTACGTTTGGGCGTTGCAGGACGCCAAAGATCCTGTGCAGATCAATTTCGCCGGTGGTGTAGCTAGCACCGGCACATTGTATTGCGAGTTTACGCAGGCATTCGATCAGCTTCTTTTATTCCGGGCGATCACCAGTCCGGCCAATCTGGTCTGGGATGGAGATAATACCCACACGTTCAATCTGGTAACGTTGGCTGCTGGCGGGAATACGTTGGTTCCACCTGCCACGAGTGCCGAGCCATTCCAAGATCGTGTGGTTTACTTTATCATCACGCCAAAGTTCCCGAGCAGAGACCAGCTCATTGTCTCGGACGATCTCGATTACACGAGTTATGATCCAGCGTATCAGCAACTTAGGGTGAACTCGGCTGAGAGCGATTTCATAACCAGCGTCAGCCAGTATTTCAGGGGCAGTATCTTGGTCTGGAAGAATCAGTCGATCCACATGGTGACGGATCTCGGTGTGTTACCGTTCCAAGCAGGCTTCAGAATACTGGCACCGGCACTGGGTTCCATCGGTCGATATATGCCTCTGGAGGTTGGCGGGGACTACATCTTTCTTAATAACCCACGCGGGTTCTATCGGTTGAGCGAGATCATCCAAGAACAGATTGTGACGCTACCATTGCCGATCAGCGAGAAGATCCAGCCTGTGATAGACACGATCAACTGGGGCGTCACACAATCATTGGGCTGCTCTGTGGCGATGGGTGAATACGCTTTCTTTGGAGTTGCTACAGGTGCCGCGCCTCGGGCGTTGAATGCGATTTTAGTTTACAACACGCAAACCCGCGAATGGGAATCGGCTGGGGATACGTGGTCCGACCCAGATTTCTTTTTCCATCGGCTGCACATTACTAACTATAACGGCGTGCAGCGTATCTTCGCAATCGACTACACTAATTCAGCCATCTACGTCTTGTACGAGGGACTGCGAGACGAACTTAAGAACGGCACGTTCTCAATTCCGTATAGGCTTACGACACGTGGCTACGTTGGGGACGATGCGATGGCCTTTAAGCAGTTCGGACGGTTAAGCGTGAGCATTTCCACGTATGATCCATTGGCAAACGTGACCGCTATCATGGACGGATTCAACGAGGAGTTCCAGCTGACCGACAGTCCGATCAGTAAGGACCGGAACACGTACTATACGCATGGCGTGGCGACGTTTGACCCTGAGACTGGGAATTTTGATGCTCCGTTCCGTGAGGATTATTCCATTGAGAACTTCGACAATGTAGCGATCGATGATTTTGAAGCGTTGCCCGAAGGACCGATCAGCTACATCCCGCCAACCGGAACGAGTGGGGCTGTATCCGACAAACAAGAATCGCTTGAACGGTTCTGGATACGCGAGAATGGGCGTTGGTGTGCGCTTAAGATTGAGAACGAGGACGGGTTACTTGAACTAAACGGAGTTTCCATCGAAGGCAGGAAAGTTAGCGAAACGTTGAGGGTTGTAGCATGATCACGAGATATTACAGGAAAGATTTACCAGCGCGACAGGTGCAACGGATGATTAAGACGGTGAAAGCGCCGTTGGCAACCAAGATACCAACAACGATCGGCTCGATTAAGATGCCGAAAATGCCCAAGATGCCAAAGGTCGGGCAACCAATGGGATTGCATCCAAACTATAAGCGGTGAAGAAATATGAGAGACTTGCAGACGACGAGCTTTCACCGCTCAAGTTCGAATGCTGCGCTTTTGGCGACGCAATGGATCACTACGCAAAGCTTAAAGGTGTGGATTTTCTGGCTGATCTATTTGATTATCTGGTTAACGGCTTCGTTGTATCGAGGCCGACGGTGTTCGCAATGGGCAAGCTTATAGAAAAAGACGGTAAACGCGGCTGGTTTATCCGGTACGCGTGTGGTAATATACTGGAGTTATTAAGTTTGCTACCGTGTCGGATGGATTACATCTATTTCTGCAGAACGCACAAAGATAATGACCGGGTTTTACGTAGATGCAGTTGGGATGCGTTCGTCAGAAGAGCGACAGTGAAAGTGAGGGCAGAATGTGGCAGAAACGATGTCGGTTGACAATAGCCGACAAATATCATGGTGGCGTAGGCGGTGGAGGTGGTGGTTCAACGGATATTCAGGAGATCACTCCTGGGACGATTAAACCGTTTCAACAGTTCTATTACAATCAACTGGACAAGTACGGCAATCGTGAGCCTTTAGAGAAGGCTCTACAAGCGGGCGCACTGAAGTTTTTCGGGCAACTGCCAGGGTATTTAACGCAAGCCGAACAGTTGCTCCCGAATCTGCAGAACGCGTATGGTTATTACGGCGACATTATTAGGAATCGCGGTGACATCGGCCCGACGACCAATCCTGAGCTTTTCCGCAACATACAGCAGCAGACTAACATTGCGGCTAGCCAAGCTGGAGCTGGACGTCAGGTCAGCAATATCGTCAACCGCGCTCTCAATACGCAGCAAGCTCGCGAGCAACGGTTACAGGGTGCAGTGCAAGGCGAGCAGGGTCTCGCCGGTTCGATCCTTGGCGGTCTATCTGGAATCCAGGGACTGCAGACTGGAGGTCTGAATCAAGTTATCGGAGCACAAGCGTCCAAGGTTGGCACCTTTGTTCCTCTGGCGCAGCTGGCGCAGAACCCGGTACTAGCGAATCTACAGGCTTGGATAGCTAAGGCACAGATTGCAGCGCAACAAAAGATCGCCGCAGCCGGTAACAAGTCCAGCACTACAGGCGGGATTGCCAGTGGCCTGGGTAGCATCATTGGCGGGATTGCGATGAGCGATGAACGGCTAAAGACAGACATCAAACCAACTAGATTAAAGACCGTTGAAGGATTGCCCGTCAAGACGTTTGAATACCGTTTCAACCCCGGCAAACGGTTCGCTGGTGTCCTGGCCCAAGACGTAGAGGAAAAGTTGCCAGAACGGGTCATTACGGAGCCGCGTAGCGGCATTAAGATGGTGATCGGATTTCCGATGATTGAAGTCAGTCCGATCGGAAAGAGAAAGGTGGCGTAAACTGTGCCAACATTGGGTAGTGGGATAGCAAGCGCAGGGGAAGATATTGGGCGCGGAATTGCTTTCCAGATGCAGCAATATCACAAAGAGCACGTCGCATACGACGAAGCTTATGGTATCGCGGAAGCACTGAGCCGCATTGGAGTTGACCAACAAGGTCGCGTAGTCCAAATACAGCCTGACGCACAAGGGAAAGTGGACAAGAGCCTCACTCCTGCCATTGATCCGAAAGCCCTGGAGCGTTTCAAGACCTTCAATCGCCAAAATGCTGCAGAGGCTAGAGGAGCGCTCAATGCACTGAGCGGAATAGGAAGGTTGTACATCCAAGGTGCAATTCGGCAAAGCGTTGGCGAATCTGGTTTAGCGGGTCAGCTTAAACAGGCGAGAATAGAGCAATCGCAAGCGCGAACTACTTTAACTAATACCCAGACGGCGCAAGCTCTTGGACTGTTGCCGCCAAAGGTTAACGCACCGACTGGAGGCCAGATAATGGCTAATCAACGTGCGCAATGGAAAGATTTAGAATCCCAGAGAACAAAGATCGAGAACGTATTTTCCAAGTACACCCCGGCAATTCCAGATCCTAACGCGCTACTGGACCAAAGCCAGTGGACTTATGGAACGAAGGGAACCAAAGGTGGTTTGGATGTTCCGGTGGTTGGAAAAGTGGGAGGACAACAGAATGTTTTTCTTCCGACTGCCAATAATACGGAGAAGGGCGCTACCCATATTCAGATACCCGGCGTAGCAAGACCGCTGCCTATTGATCAAGCCAGATCGTTACAGAAACGAGCTCAGGAATGGCAGAAACTCGGAACTGATGTCGAAACGCTAAAGAACCAGCAAAAGGTATTTTCGCAATTGTGGAATCTTCTAACCCCCCAGCAACAGGCAGCCAAAGCTGGTTTGCTTTTGAGCAATCCAACGCCTCAGATGAAAGCCTTTTTCGATCAGAAATTTGGGGCTGGGGCCGCAGATACCGTAATCAATGCGCAATCGAAGGTTGCGCCAAATTCGACGCCTCAGCCATCCACGGAAGAATCGGCTGAAGATATTGATACTAGCGGCGAGGAAGAAAATGGCGAATGAGAATCCGTTCGATGCTGCGGACGATCCCAACCCGTTCGATACGAATACCCTTTCTGATGCTCGCGGGAGCTACGCAGAGGAACTTCGCAGCAATCCGAATCTGATCGGACAGCTGTTCTCGCTGACTCATCGCGAGGTAGGCGGGCAAGGAATCGAAGCCCAACAAGCTTTCGTGGAGACGGTATTTAACCGTGCTGCTGCTCGTGGACAGTCTCTTGAGCAGGCTATCGGTGACAGGAGTTACTATCCTTCCATAAGCCACGTTCCAGCCTCTATACCTGAACAGAGCGTATCAGATTACAGCAGCATTCTTGGCGATGTCGCGAATGGCAGTAACATCAGTAACGGTGCAACTGGTAATGCATCCGGTAACGTTGGATTTGCGGGTGGCCCCCAAACTTTCTCTGCTGGCGGTGAACGTTTTGGCATAGAGGGGTCTGATCTGGGCAAGAGTCCAGCTCCGTTTAATCCATTCGATAGCGACATTGTTGTATCTGCAAAGGAAATACCGGGTGTGAGCTTTGCAACTCCTGCTGGCCCCAGCAGAACGCCTGCACCTATCCCAGAGGTGCCCTTGGATGTAGGATTAGCTGCTGCTCCCGACGAATTTCCCGAAGCGTCGCCTACTGAAATTCCACCGCCTGATGACAGCTACATGGATCTTCTAGCGCACAAGGAGGGGGATAAACCTCTACTGACATTCACACCTGAACAAATCAAACTTGGATTCCAAATCGCTGCTCCGAACATAGCCAGAAACTTCGGCATGAATCCGCTTACCCAGAATGCGTATGAAGGCTTAAACCGTAGCGGTGCGAGACTTCTATCGGGAATGACAACGCCCAACAACGTTATCATGTTAGGAACAATGGCGGTGGCGCCAGAACTTGCAGGTGGACAGTTTATAGGCAGAGCAGCGAGTCTCGGGTTCAGTGCGGCTACCGCCAAGGCTGTGTGGGACACGCTACCGTTTTTGGGACAAGACGTTGGAAGCTCTAATTGGTGGGCTAATTTTGGCGATCTTGTGTTCAACGCCGCCATGATGGGATTCGGCTTGCACGGAACATTTCGTGCTGGACAACCGGCAGGAACTCCCAGCGGTGGTGGTGCGCCACCGGTTCAGTATTTAGGGAATTTGGCAGCGAAGAACCAGTTAGCCGCTCTTCTTGCGGCAACGAGCAGGGTCACGGACGCAACGGTGATTCCACAAACTCCGGTTGCTTCGGTAAAGCCTGCCGGGACGCGATACAAGTACAGATTTCTGCCAAAGGTGCCGCTGATTCCCGCAGGGAAGAAACTTATCCAAAGTCCATTTCAACGCTGGCTAGGTAATCGTGATGCGGCCTTGCAGTTTTCCGATTTCGCTTCAATGGATCTGGCGAAAAAGATTGCTAAGGTCGTGCCGCGCAAGGATCGAAGGATAGCGATTTACAACTGGGCATCAGCCGGGGGCGACGAAGCGTTACTGAATACTTGGACGAAACAAGCACCAGCAGACATAAAAAAAGGATACCAGGATGCGCTATCACTTAATGCGCACGAGAAGGATATAGGCAAGACAATCAGAGACGGATTCGATCAATGGCTGGCACGGGCGATTGATATGGGGATGCTTGAGGAAGGTGTGCCGAATTATCTACGCAGGATTGTAACTAAGCGTCCTGATATTGCGGATGATTCTTTCACCGGAGCATTTCGCACAAGTTCCGGGCTCAACCCTTCGTTCCCAGCCGCACGTCAGCGTTTCTGGGAAACAATGGTGGACGCAGAACGCAACGGCGTGCGATACAACAAGGATATTGGAACTACAACTTTTTCGTATGCGCGTTCCTTTGGTCACGCAGCGATCGACAAGGCGGCGATCGCACAGCTATTTGACAGTTTAACCGAGAACGGGCGACCGATGTTGATTGTCGAAGGCCAAGGAATACGCGTAGGCGATCCGCAAAACACGGCGTTACTGGTCAGTCCGTACGGTGTGCGCAAATTTCCAGGACAAGCTGCGGAGGCGAAGCGATTAAAACAGATGCATCCAAACTGGTCGGACGAACACGCCAACGCAATAGCCCGAGATAATATCCGTAAAGAATACGTGAGCATGGATCAGTTGAAGGTAAGCATTCCCGCATTACGGAATTGGACATGGATAGACACCGCGCCGGATGGAACGCAAACCTTGATGCGCGGGAATGCCATGATGCACAAAAGCGTCGCTAACCAGTTGGTTAAAAAGTTTGCCACAGATCGGATAGATTGGTTGGATAAATTTGTAAAGGCACAAGGGCAAATCAAGGGCGCAAAGCTCTCGATGTCTTTATTCCATGACGTTCATGAACGCGTGAACGCTGCTGGTCACTTGGTCAATTCTTTCGGTACCCGGTCCTTGGAATCTTTGATGACCGATCCGCGGATTCGATATGGAATGCAGAATGGACTCCAGATGTTTGGCGGTCGCATGGATGCTGCGCTGTTGGGGGAAGGAATGGCTGCTCAGAGCTGGATCGAAAAAACTCCAGGATTAGGCAAGTGGATTGGTGCGTACAAAAACTGGTTATTCGAGGACATGATTCCTCGGTACAAAGGCGAGATGTATCTGCAGGCTTTCGAGCGAAATAAGTCGCGTTATCCACTAC
>Ga0081455_10000599_pt1 | contig 46691 bp, 44 predicted proteins | sample TabmetS3T2R1_FD_70207 | JGI IMG/M metagenome (GOLD analysis project Ga0081455, IMG submission 70207) | Tabebuia heterophylla rhizosphere microbial communities from the University of Puerto Rico - S3T2R1 | ecosystem: Host-associated > Plants > Roots > Rhizosphere ...
TGGGCCGATTGCCGATGAAGATGTGCAGGCACTCGGTCGAGCCGATGCCGTCCAGGATCACCGTGCCGGTGTGTTCCTTCCAGCGGCGGAAGATGTCGGCGGGCAGGGGTTCGGCCGCCGAGACGCAGGCGCGGATGCTGTCGAAGCGGCGCGGCCGCGCGTCGAGCGCGACCAGCAGCGGCGCGTAGAGCGCCGGCACGCCGTAGTAGAGCGTCGGCCGGAAGCGCTCGATGGTCTCGAAGGTCGTGTCCGGCGTCGGCCGACGGTCGTCGAGCACCGCCGTGCTGCCGGTCCATAGCGGGAAGGTCATGGCGTTGCCGAGGCCGTAGGCGAAGAACAGCTTGGCCGACGAGAAGGAGACGTCGTTCTCGCCGACGCCCAGCACGTGCACGCCGTAGAGCTCGCTGGTCACCACCATGTCGCGATGGCCGTGCACGGCGCCCTTTGGTCGCCCGGTCGAGCCGGAGGAATAGAGCCAGAAGCAGTCGTCTGTCGGCGCCGCGAGGTGCGCCTCGAGCCGCGGCGAGGCCTTGGCCATCTCGCCAAGGAAGGCGTCGACGGTCAGCGCCTTGACCGGGAACTGCTTCAGCGCCGGCTCGGTCTCGCCGGCGAACTCCGTCGAATAGACCACCAGCCGGCAGCCCGAATCCTCGAACATGTAGGCGTAGTCGGCGGCGCGCAGCAGGGTGTTGGGCGGGATCGGCACGATGCCGGCCTTGATCGCGCCCCAGAACAGATAGAAGAACGCCGGACAGTCCTTCACCGGCATCATCATGCGGTCGTTGGGTTTCAGCCCCAGCGCCAGCAGCGCATTGCCGGCCCGGTTCACGCGCTCGGCCAGCTCGGCGTAGGTCACTGTCTCGCCATGCACCGTGCGGATCGCCGCCTTGGTGCCGCGGCCCTCGCCGACATGCCGGTCGATGAAGGGCACCGCCACGTTGAAGCGCGCCGGCAACCGGACCTTGTTGTCCGGCCCGAAATCGACCCCCTGCACCATTGCCCGTCTTCCTCCCGTTACGAGCGAGCTTACGTCGTCAGTTGAACCTGACGTACTCGAAATTGGCCGGCTGGTTGTTGATGCCGCGCTGCGGCGGCGCGATCCAGTTGGCGAACTTGCCGGGCTCGACCACCGCCGGGCCCATCAGCGACGTCACGAACGCGCGATCCTCGGGCGTCGGCAGCCACTTGCTCTCGTTTGCCTTCCACTCGGCCTCGCTGACCACCTTGCCGTCCGGCGTGACGTGGAGCTCGGCGAAGGCGCCGATACGGCGGTTGAAGGCGCGATGCGGCAGTTTTAGCTCGAAGGCGATGCCCGCCTGCTCGATCACCTTGTTCCAGCGCACCAGGCCCTTGGCGCAATCCTCGACGTAGTCATTGCGCAGCCGCTCGTTGAGCGCCGACAAAGCCGGCACGGTCTTGCGCACGATGCGGCCGTCCGCGACGGCGTCCATGTCGAAGCTGGCGCCGGTCAGCACGTGATCGTCCTCGATGCGTGTCTCTAGGTACCGGCCCTTGACGCCCATCGTGTAGTAGTTGGCGGCGTTGGTGGAGGCTTCCTGGCCGAACAGGTCGAGTGACACCGAGAAGTGGAAGTTGAGGTATCTCTGGATGGTCGCGAGGTCGATCGCGCCCAGTGCCCGCACGTCGTCGGTCTTGTGCTCCTTCATCAGCTCGCAGGTGCGCTGGACGATGCGCTGCACACCGGACTCGCCCACGAACATGTGGTGCGCTTCCTCGATCAGCATGAAGCGGCAGGAGCGCGACAGCGGATCGAAGCCCGATTCGGCGAGCGACGCGAGCTGGTACTTGCCGTCGCGGTCGGTGAAGTAGGTGAACATGAAGAAGCTGAGCCAGTCCGGCGTCTTCTCGTTGAAGGCGCCGAGGATGCGCGGCTTGTCGGGATCGCCGGAATGGCGCTCCAGCATGGCCTCCGCCTCCTCGCGGCCGTCGCGGCCGAAATAGGCGTGCAGCAGGTAGACCATCGCCCACAGGTGACGGCCTTCCTCGACATTGACCTGGAAGACGTTGCGCAAGTCATAGAGCGAAGGCGCCGTCTTGCCGAGCAGGCGCTGCTGCTCGACCGACGCCGGCTCGGTGTCGCCCTGCGTGACGATCAGGCGGCGCAAGGTCGAGCGCAATTCGCCGGGCACTTCCTGCCAGGCTGGCTTGCCCTTGTTGTCGCCGTAGGCGATCACGCGGTTGGGATCGCGGGCGGCCAGGAAAATGCCCCAGCGGTACTCCGGCATCTTCACGTAGCCGAAATTGGCCCAGCCGTTGGCATCTGCCGAAATGGCGGTGCGCAGATAGACGTCGAAATTGGCCGTGCCGTCCGGCCCCATGTCCTTCCACCAGTCGAGAAAGCGGGGCTGCCAGTTCTCGAGCGCGCGCTGCAGGCGCCGGTCGCTGGCAAGGTCGACGTTGTTGGGGATGAGCTGGCTGTAGTCGATGGCCATGGTTACCTCCTCAAGCCCGCTTGCGGTCGTATTTGCTCTGCTTGCCCGTTCCGTAGAGTTTCAACGCGCCTTCCGGGCCGGTGGCGTTGGGACGCTGGAAGATCCAGTTCTGCCAGGCCGACAGGCGGCCGAAGATCTTGGTCTCCATAGTCTCCGGCCCGGCGAAGCGCAGGCTGGCCTCCATGCCGATCAACCCGTCGGGCGAGAAGCCGGCACGCTCCTCGACGGCGAGCCGCACCTCGTCCTCCCAATCGATGTCGTCGGGCGTGAAGGTGACGAGGCCGAACTCGTCGGCCTCCTCGGCCTCGATCGCCTTGCCGATCTCGTCCTTCAATTCATCGACGTGACCCGGCTCGGCCAGGAAGCGCGTGGCCAACCGTGTGAGGCCGTTGCCCATCGGGTAGGGGCCGAAATTCATGGACGTGAGCCTGATGGCGGCACCGGGCAGGTTGGATCCCTCGACGACGCCGTCGAGCATGTAGGAACGATCGGACGCCAGCACGAGCTCGAACAACGTGCCGGCGAAGCAGGAGCCGGGCTCGACCAGCGCGATCAGGCTGCGCGAGCTGACGTCCAGGCGCTTCAGCGTGCGCTTCCAGTAGAGCACGATCTCGCGCACCAGCCAGTTGGAAGCTTCCTTGGCCAGGAGCGCGTCATAGGCCTCGACCAGGGCCGCATCGCCTTGGCTCTGCAGCACCCAGGTGCCGATCTCAGTCTCGTTCAGCCGAAGGTGTAGCATCGCATCGTCAAGGTCGCGTGCCAGCGCCAGCGGCCAGAAGGCGGCGCCCTGGGCGTGGATAGCGGCAGCGTCCGCCGGTGGAGCGGAGGCGGGGCCGTTGACGCGCAGCCGGGCGGCGCGGCGCTCGCGGTCGACCTCGACGCTCAGCGTGGCATAGCGGATGGTGTCGCCGTCGATCGTCCGCTGCACAGGCGGCAGGGCAATGCCTTTGGCGTCCTTCGGCCGGTCCGACTTCGCAGCGATGTCCTCGGCAAACTTCTTCGTCTCGTCGGCCAGCTTGCTGGGCGGCACCAGCTTGTCGACCAGGCGCCAATCGCGCGCCCGCTTGCCGCGCACGCCCTCGGCGGTGGTGCAGAAGAAGTCAGCGTGGTCACGCCTTACGAGGCGCTTGTCGACCAGCCGCGTGAGACCGCCGGTGCCCGGCAGCACGGCCAGCAGCGGCAGCTCGGGCAGCGACACCGCGCTCGAGCCGTCGTCGGCCAGCAGGATCTGCTCGCAGGCCAGCGCCAGCTCGTAGCCGCCGCCCGCGGCGATGCCGTTGATCGAGCAGACGTACTGCTGGCTCGAATTCTCGCTGGCGTCCTCGATGGCGAGCCGAGTCTCGTTGGTGAACTTGCAGAAGTTCACCTTGTGGTCATGGCTGCTCAGCCCGAGCATGTTGATGTTGGCGCCCGAGCAGAAGATGCGGTCGCGCTGGGAGCGGATGACAACGGCGCCGATCTCGGGATGCTCGAAGCGCAGGCGCTGCACGGCGTCGGCCAGCTCGATGTCGACACCAAGATCGTAGGAGTTGAGCTTGAGCTTGTAGCCCGGACGCAAGCCGGCATCCTCGTTCACATCCATGGTGAGGTAGGCGACGCCGCCCTCGAGCGCGAGCTTCCAGTGGCGGTAGCGGCTGGGCTCGGTGCGGAAGTCGATGGTCTCGTCGGCCATTGGCGTTCCCTATTTCTGTAATTCGGTACTGAATTACCTATTTACTTTCTGCTCCGCAAGCGCATTCTTTCCCCCCACATATGGTTGCGATCCGCCCTGCTCAAGCCTCTGATCTGCCGGCGATTTCGGCTCTGGACGCGCGGCTGACCGGCTCTTCCAAACCCGACTATTGGCAGGACATGCTGGCGCCGGACCGGCATTTCCTGGTGGCCGAGACGGAGAAGGGAGCCCTGGCGGGCTTCATCGCCGGCGAGGTGCGCGCCTGGGAGTTCGGCCAGCCGGCGGCCGGCTGGGTCTTCGCCATCCAGATCGAGCCCAGGCTGCGCCAGCGCGGCGTGGGCAGCGCGCTGTTCGACGCCCTGGTGGCGCGCTTCAAGGCTCAAGGCGTGACGCGGGTGCGCACGCTGGTTGACCGCAAGGACCATCTCATCCTGTCCTTCTTTCGCGCTCAGGGCATGGTGGCGGGCCCCTCGCTGCAGCTCGACATGGATGTCTCGTGAAGGACGTGTCGTGAAGCTGCAGACGGCGACGCGGCTCGGCCTCTACGCCACGCTCGAGCTGGCGCGCGATCCCGACCGTACGCTGTCGGCCGCCGAGATCGGCGAGCACTTCGGCGTGTCGACACATCATCTGGCCAAGGTGCTGCGCGTGCTGGGCACGGCCGGTCTGGTCGACGCTGAGCGCGGCGCGGCCGGCGGCTATCGTTTCATCGGCAACCGCAAGCGTACCACGCTGATGGACATCGTCGCCCTGTTCGAGCCCGCACCGGGCAGCCGGCCCAAGGAGCCGGGCGAGGACACCGACATCGGCCGCGCCTTGCAATGCGTGCTGCTTGAGATCGACGAGATCGCCGAGGCGACGCTGCGTTCGATCAGCCTGGAGACGATGCTGCGGAAACCCAAGGATCGATGAGCTCGATCCCGAGACCGCGCAGATCGCTGTTGTCCCGCGTTGCCAGGGAACACTCGTTGGCTACTGCGATTCCCGCGATTTGAAGGTCGGCGAGCTTTACCGGCAGTTGGTGCAACGGCAGGCCTTTGCTCCGCGCTAGCGCGAACAGTTGTGATGCAGCACGGGCCGCATTGTCGTCGAACGGCAGGATGCGAGGGCGAAATCGCTCGACTGCAAGTTCGACAGCGCTCCGAAGGCGATCTCGCCGCCGCCCTGAGGGCAGCATCTGAACGCCGACCTCCAACTCGAGTACCGTAATCGCTGACACGGCGCAGTCGTCGAAATTCGCGTCGAGCCAGCCAAGCACGGCAACCGACGGCGCGGGCTTCAACGCCTCCGAAACGACGTTGGTATCAATCAGGATCACGCGCGGCTACTCGAAATCGATTTTTCTGAGAGGAGCGGAACGCAGTTGGTCTAGTACCTCGGAGAGGTCTCCGCCGGGACGGCTGATGGACGCGAGCCAAGTCCCGAAGCCGACCTTTGACCTGCCGCCGCGATCGTCTTCGACTGCAATCCGTTCGAGCGTCTCGCGAAGATCGGCCTCGAGGCTCCTGCCCCGCCGCTTGGCACGTTGGCGCAACCGTTCTTTCGTTCGGGGGCTAATGTTGCGAATCAGAATATCGGCCATGGCTCACCTTGATTGATATCATGATATCAAACGGCGGGCAGGACGATCAAGAATGATCGTTGCTCGCTAAAGGCCACAATTGGCGGATCATCTTGCGCATTGGCCGTTATACCGTGACATTTGGCGAGGCGGTCGATGCAAGCGAAACTCCTTGTCTTGTCTATGCTCATGGCGTGCCCGCTGCTCGCGGGCGGTACGTTTGCGCAGGGCAGGAGCGATGCGCCGAGGTCATGCGAGCGGGATGGAGTCCCGCTCAGCCAGGACTATGAGCGCGACGGCCGTGCGGAGTGGCCCAAGGAAGCGCAACGCCTCAAGGGCAATGAGCAATTCGTATTGCGGCAACAGGACCGTCTGCGCCTGACGCTCGACAGTGGCAAGACCGTCGACCTGGTCGACTGTCCTTTTGGTCAAGGTGGCTATTGGTATCTCTACGACCGGTTCGACCAGGCCGGTGGGTTCCATGTCGTTCGCACGCTCGCGCTCGAAGACTTCTCGTACGCGCTCGTGATGCGGCGCACGGGCCAGCTGTTCACGGTCTATGGCGCGCCGGTATGGGCGTCCGACAAATCCAGGTTTTTGACGGTGGCCTGCTCCCTTCAGCCGCAGCGCGGCAGCCTGACGATAAGGGCTCCTTCCGCGGAAGGCTTGGCAACCGAAGCAGAGATCGCTCTGCCGTGTGAGAGCGAAAGCTGTTCGGCGCGCTGGGATCACGCGTCGTGGATCTCGGTGACCTGCGTACCTCGCGAGGAACCAGGCAAGAGAGGAGCCGAGTTCGTCGTGATCCGCGGCAATGATGGTACTTGGAAGAAATTTGGCCGTTGAGCCAGTTGTCTTGCTGGACCGCAGACCTCCAGGCCCGCTCATGAGCATGATGCGGACCTGGAGGTCCGTGGTCCGGCAAGATTCTAGGCCTTGCTCCACCCATCCCGCGTCTGGGGCAGCTTCTTCTTGAGCAGGGCGCCGGCGACGACATTGCGCAGCACTTCGGCCGTGCCTCCGCCTATGGTGAACATGCGGACATCGCGGGCCATGCGTTCGAGCGGCAGCTCGCGCGAGTAGCCACGGGCGCCGAAGAACTGCAGCGCATCGTTCACGACCTGGATGGCGCTTTCCGAGGTGAACACCTTGGCCTGCGCGGCCAGCAGCATGTCGGGGAAGCCGCCTTCGCCGCTGCGCGCGGCGTTGTAGACCAGCGCCTGGGCCGCCGAGAGTTTTATGGACATGTCGGCGAGCTTCCATTGCAGGCCCTGGAACTCGTTGATCGGCCGGCCGAACTGGTGGCGTTTCTCCGACCAGTCGAGCGCGAGCTGATAGGCCCCCTGGGCGATGCCCAGCGCCACGGTGGCCGCGCCGACGCGCTGGCTGTTGTAGGCGTTCATCAGGTCGGCGAAGCCTTTCTTGAGACCGCGGGGCGGGATCACGAGGGCCGAAGGCGGCAGCTCCATCTCCTCGAAGTCGATCACCGCCTCGGGAATGCCGCGCAAGCCCATGGTCGGCTCGCGCTTGGTGATTTTCAGGCCCTGGGTCTCGTCGCGAATCGCCAGGAAGCCGCCGATGCCCTCCTCGTTGCCTTTCTCGTCATAGACCTTGGCGAAGATCAGATGCAGGCGCGAGACGCCGCCGCCGGTGATCCAGTGCTTGCGGCCATTGACGACATAGCGGTTGCCCTTCTTGTCGGCCCGCGTGGTCATGCCGTTGGCGTCAGATCCCGCTTCGGGCTCGGTGATGCAGATCGCCGGCTTGTCGCCGTCAAGCACCATGCCGGCGGCCATCTTCTTCTGCTCCTCGGACCCATAGGCCATCACGGCACTGATCGCGCCCATGTTGGTCTCGACGGCGATGCGGCCGGTGACGGCGCAGGCCGACGACAGCGCTTCGATCGCCAGCACGGCGTCGAGCCAGCTCCGTCCCTGGCCGCCATATTGCTGGGGGATCGTCATGCCGATCAGCCTGGCGTCCTTCAGAAGCTCGACATTGTCCCAGGGATATTGCTCGGTCCGGTCCACCTCGGCGGCGCGCTGGGCGACTGCGCCTGCGGCGAGCTCGCGAGCGCGACCCTGCAGGCTCAGCTGGTCGGGGGACAATCCGGAGGCATTCATGAACTCTTTTCCTGCTTCTTGTGATCGATGCTGAAGACCGCGACCGCATCGCTGCGTCCGCGTACGACGACACGGCCGAGATCGTGGAAGATGAAGCCCTCGCCGCAGGCTTTGCGCGTGCTTTGCGAGACGAGAATGCGCGTGTCGTATTGCTTGTTCAACTCCTCCAAGCGTGCCGCGAGATTCACGGTATCGCCCAGCAGGGTAAAACTCAGCCGCTGGCCGGCGCCCACCGAGCCGCCAATCACGTTGCCGGTGCTGATGCCGATGCGGGTGTCGAGCGCCACGCCTCGACGCCCGAAGGTGCGTGCGCCGACGGCGCGCTGGATCTCGATCGCGGCCCGCACCGCGGCGGCGGCGTGATTTCCGCAGGCGAGCGGCATGTTGAAGGAGGCAAACAGGCCGTCACCGATGAACGTGTTGACCACGCCGCCGTGGCTCCGGATTGGCGCCAGCACGGTCTCCAGATATTCGTTGAGCGCCGCCACCAGCTCATGCGGCGCCAAGTACTCCGCGATGGTGGTGAAGCCTGCAATGTCGGTGAACAGGATGGTGGCCTCGCCGGTCTCGCCGGCGAGGGCGCCTTCGCCCTGGCGGCGCAGGATTGCGGCGGCGACGCTTTCATCGACATAGCGGCCGAACGTCTCGCGGATCTGCTCGCGCTCGCGCAGGCCCTCGACCATCTTGTTGAACTGGCCGGTGAGCTCGCCGACCTCGTCGTTGGACGTGACTGGCACGCGCTGGCTGAGATCGCCGTCGGCCACCTTGCCCATGGCGCGCGACAGGATGCGGATCGGTCGCAGCAGCGAGCGCATGATGAAGTAGGCCGAAATGACGATACCCATGAGGGCGACGCCGACGTCATTGGTGATCTCGAGCAGCAATCGATCGCCTTCGTACGAGAAGAGGTCGACGATGATGGCCGCGAGCGGCAGGATCGCGATCACCAGCAAAGCGACGACCAGCTTGGCCCTGTAGCTGCCGAAGAAAAGCTCGAGACTGCGGCCGTAGCGCCGGAAGATGAGGGTGCAGAGATCGGCCAGGTAGTCGCTGACGACGAAATAGGTGTAGGTGAAATAGAAGACCGGCAGGATGGTGCATACGGCGATGAAATCAGCGATCGCGACACGCGGCAGGCCGGGGGTGTAGTAGCTCGACCCCAGGCGAAGCAGAGCGAGGATCAGCGCCAGGATGCCGACGTTCCGCGCGGTCAGGATCGGAAGCTGCGTGACGCGGCGCTGCGTGTCCTCGAACGTCGCGGCGCCCTTGAGGTAGCGGTCGATCGGATCGAACAGGCGGCTCGACAGGAAGTAGTTCACGCCGAGCAGCAGGATCAGCCCGGCGCCGAGCGAGATCGGCGCGAAATCCCAGACGTCGACTAAGGCGATGAAAACCAGGGCAACGGCCTGATCGACGACTGCGGTCGACAGCACCATCAGGAGGTATCGCCTCCGGATGCCCGCGATCTCGTCAGGCGTGGCGCTCATGGCTTGGGGCCGATGCGATGGACGACGATATGGCCTTCATGACCGCGCACGTCGGCTTCGCCTAGCCGCGTGCAGGCGGCAAACGCGCCGGCCAGCCGAACCGTGCTTTCGGTGGCGAGGATTGTCGTACCGAACTGCTTGTTGAGCTGCTCGACCCGCGAGGCGATGTTCACGGCGTCGCCCAGCAGCGTGTAGTTCAGGCGGTTCTCGGTGCCGATGGTGACGCCGATCACCGTGCCGGTATTGATGCCGATGCGGGTGCGCAGGCCCAGCTTGGCCACGATCGGAGAAGCTGCGAGGGCATCCTCGATGTCGAGGGCGGCGCGCAGGGCGGCACGGGCGTGGTCCTCGAGCGGCAGCGGCAGGTTGAAGGAGACGAACAGCCCATCGCCGATGAAGTTGTTGATCACGCCGCCGTGGCGCTGGACGATCGGCACGACGGTCGAGAGATAGGCGTTCAACAGACCGGCGACCTCTCCGGGCGTCATGCGCTCCGAGAGACCGGTGAAGCCCTCGATATCGGTGAACATCAAGGTGGCCTCCTCGATCCTGTCGGCGACACGGCCGGTGCGAAGGCGGTTGTCGAGGATCGCGGCCGCCACGCTCTCGCTGACATATTTGCCGAACGTGTCGCGCAGGTATTTGCGCTCCGAGAGCCCTTCGACCATCTGGTTGAAGCGGCTGACGGCGTGCCCCATCTCGTCGTCGGATGTCACCGGCAAGCGCACCGTGTAGTCGTCCTCGGCGACGCGATGCATGCCGTGGTCCAGGCGGGCGATCGGCCGGGTCAGCGCCTGGTTGATCCAGAAGTAGATGAAGACGGTGCCCGAGACGGACGCGACGATGTCCATCGTCGCCTCGCGGATCAATCGTGGTCCGCTATAGCTTGCGATGTCGGCGGCCAGCAGGATCATCGCGGCAAAGGCCACGAACAGGAGGGCAAACGCGACCTTGCGGCGGAACCGGCCGTAGAAAAGACCGAGGTTGACCCCCTTGGCCTGGAACAGGAACTCGCACAGGCCGTCGAGATAGGCGCTCACCATGAAGAAGGTCAGCACGACGTTGAAGCCCGTGCCGACCACGAAGGAGGCGACCGTATCCAGCCAGGCCGGCTGTTCGAGAATGGCCCCGAAGGCGATGTCGAGCCGGCGGGCCAGCAGCCGCAGCGCGACCATAGGCGCGTAGCAGAGGCCCATCACGGCGGCAGAGTGCCGAGGCAGGCTGGAGAGTGCCGGTTCGATCTCGGCATAGTCGGCTTCGCCAATGATGAAGCGCCTGACGGGGCGGATCAGGAAATAGGCGCCGATGCCGACGCCGCCCAGGAGAAAGCCGGCCGACAGCACCACCGACGACGCGAGCAGCTCCGGCGCCCCGTTCATGGCCGCGTAGGCGACCAGATTGATCATGTCGATCACAAAGGGCACCGCCATCGCCAGGTAGTAGCGGCGAATGACGATGGCTCGAGCAAGCCGCGGCACCGCGTCGGTCGATGCGGTCATGCCGCGGGTATAGAGCGGATCGGGACGGAACGAAACGTCTGTTCGGCGTCGTGCTTCAAGCGCTCAATTCACGCGCGGTGATGCGGTACTTGAACTTGTCCGGATCGAGCGAATCGAGAAAGCCCTTTCGGTTCTCGGCCTGCGGATACATCAGGAAGGGGATGGCGTCTTCCCTGGATCCAGCCAACTTCACGTCATGCGCGGTGTTGAAGGCGACCCAGTTGCCTTCCCAGGCGCCGAACAGAGCCTTGCGCGCCGCCAGCACTTTCGGGTCGGTCATGGCGAGATTGCCCGGCGGCTCCTCGAGCACGACCTTGCGGACATCGGCCGGATCGACCGGTGTCCAGCCGCTGCCCGACAGCCAGACCTCGGCGCGGCAGTGCTGGGCCTTGGTGACGTTCTCCGAACCGGCGCCCAGCGCCTTGAAGCCGAACTGGGAGGGCACGACCCTGATGCCGTAGATGTCGCGGGCCGGCAGGCCGACCGAACGGGCCAGGCCGACATAGAGCGCATTGAGGTCGGCACATTTGCCGTTGAGGTTGCCGCTCTTGATCATGGCGGTAATGTCGCCGACGCCGCAGCCCAGAGTCTCGGGATTGCGGAACGTGTTCTCAACCACCCATTCGTAGAGCGCCTGCGCCTTGCCGAGGTCGTCCTTCTTGCCCTTGACGATGCCCTCGGCGGTCTCCTTCACGAGGCCATCGGTCGGCAGCAGCTCGGTGGCCTCAAGGTTGAACTTGCGCTCGGCGTCGCTCAGCGGCGGCGCCGAGCCACGGCCCGGAACGACCGAGCGATCCTGCGCCTGCACCTGCGTTGTGACTTCGATCAGTGGCGATTGCTGATCGGCCGTCCATTCGACTCGCAGCATCTCCGCGCCATACTTGGGATCGCGTATACGCTCGGCGATGCGCGCATTGCCTGTCCAGTTGACATTGCCCGGTTTCTGCCAGTCCGCCGCGTCAAAGGTCGGCAAAGGGATCCAGGCCCTGGCTACGCCGCTTACGGGCTCCAGCCGCGTGGTCAACGCATAGGTGCGCCAGCCTTTGGGCGTTGGCGCGAAGGTCACTTCGGCGGACGCCAGGCGCGGCGCCAGGACGGAGGCGCCGGCGGCAAGGCCGGCTTTCAGAACATTACGGCGATTCACGATCATCCCTCCCACAGCTCTGACTGCCGAGGATGCGTAAGACATTGCAGTCCGGCGGCTGGGCCGTCAACCGTCACAGCCCCATGTACGCTTGGCGAACTCGATCATTGTCCAAGAGTTCCGCACCGGAGCCGCTCATCTCGATCCGCCCGTTCTCGAGCACGTAGGCACGATGGGCGATCTTGAGCGAGGCCATCACGTTCTGCTCGACCAGCAGGATGGTCAACCCTTCGTCGTTGAGACGGCGGACGATGCGAAAGACCTCCTGAACGATCGCGGGCGCGAGGCCGAGCGACGGCTCGTCGAACATGATAAGCGAGGGCTGGCCCATGAGGCAGCGGCCGATTGCCAGCATCTGCTGCTCGCCGCCGCTCAGCGTGCCGGCCGCCTGCTGGCGTCGCTCGGCGAGACGCGGGAAAAGGGTGAAGACCCGCTCGAGCGTCTGCTTCTCGGCGGCACGCGCGTGGCGCGGCGTGGCGCCCATCTCGAGATTCTCCAGCACGGAGAGATTGGGGAACACCTGGCGGCCTTCGGCGACATGGCCGATACCCGCCTCACAGACCCGATGGGAGGGCCAACCGGAAATGTCCGTACCCTCGAAGCGGATCATGCCGCGCGCCGGCTTCTCGATGCCGTGGATGGCGCGAATCAGCGAGCTCTTGCCGGCCCCGTTGGCTCCGACAATGGCCACGATCTCGCCGGCGGCGATCGCGAGCGAAATGTCACTCAGCGCCTGCGCATCGCCGTAGAAGAGATCGAGATCCTTGATCTCGAGCAGCGCGGTCGTCACAGCGCCTCCGCTTCGCCGAGATAGACATCGAGCACCGCCTGGTGCCGGGCGATCTCCCGCGGCGTGCCCTGGGCGATCTTCTCGCCGTAGCTCACGACCACGACCTCGGCGGCGAGCGCCATGACGGCCCGCATGACATGCTCGATCAGCAGGATGGTGAGACCGGTGCGGCCATTGAGATCACGCAGGAAGGCCACCATGACGTCGACCTCGGTCGGCCGCAGGCCGGCCATCACCTCGTCGAGCAGCAGCAGCTTGGGATCGGTGGCGAGCGCGCGCGCCACTTCCAGCCGCTTGCGATCGGGCAGGGTCAGGCTTTCCGCAAGTTGATGGCGACGGTCGTGAAGACCGAGCCGCTCCAGGATGACAAGCGCATGTTCGCGCGCCTCAATGAGGCCCGGCTTGCGATGCAAGGCGCCCACTGTGACGTTCTCCAGCACGCTCAGCCCCTTGAAGGGCTTCACCAGCTGGAAGGTGCGGCCGACGCCGGCATCGCAGACTCGATCGGGCCGCAAGCCAGAGATGAGCTTGTCGTCCAGCCTCACGGTGCCGGCATCTGGTGCATAGACGCCTGCGATCATGTTGAAGATCGTCGTCTTGCCGGCGCCGTTGGGACCGATCAGGGCATGGATGGCGCCTGCCGGCACACTGAAGCTGACATCGTGCACCGCGCGCAGGCCGCGGAAGCTCTTGCCGATACTGTCTACGTCGAGCCGGGCGCCACTCACGATGGCCGGCCTCCGACCCCAAGCTTGGCGGCGAGCCACGGCCAGATGCCGGCCGGCCGATAGGTCACGATCACCAACAGGGCGAGCCCGTAGAAGATCTGCTTGATGCCGGGGATGCCCAGCGCGTCGCCGAGGTCGGTGAAGGCCTCCCCTAGCCCCGTCAGCACGACAGCGCCGACGATCGGCCCGAACAAAGTGCCGAGCCCGCCGATGATCGGCGCCAGCGTGATCTCGATGGAGCGCCCCATGGCGAAAGCGGTCTCGGGAAAGAGGTTGTTGTAGTAGAAGGCGTTCCAGACGCCGGCGAGCGCGGTCAAGGCCGCCGAGATCACGATCGCGATCATCTTGCAGCGCAGGACCGGCACTCCGACTGCCTGCGCAGCCTCGGCGTCCTCGCGAATGGCGAGCCAGTAGCGGCCCAGCCGGCTTTCCAGCAAGGCGCGACAAAGCACGAACGCACCGGCCGCCAGCGCCAGGATGACATAGTAGAAGAGCGAGGCACCGCCGCGCAGATTGAGGATGTCGGTGCCGGGCTCGACCTTGAGAAAGAGGCCGCCCGAGCCGCCGGCCCACTCCCAATGATCGAAGGCGATGCGCGTGAACTCGCTGAAGGCGATAGTGAGCAGGGCGAAGTAGACGCCGGCCAGAGAGAACCTGAATCCCAGGTAGCCGACGACGGCGCCGGCCAGGGCCGCTGCAGCAATGGCGGCGATCAGGCCGGCCCATGGGCCGACGCCGTAGTGAACGAAGAGGCCCGCCGCGATGTAGCCGCCAAGCCCGGCATAGAGGGCGTGGCCGAGCGAGAGTTGGCCGGCGAAGCCCATCATGATGTTCCAGGCCTGGCCGACATAGGCGAAGTAGAGGATCAGGATCAGGACCGAGAGCCAGTACTTGCCCAGGATCGCCGGGGCCAGGAGCAACAGCGCCAGCAGTGCCGCAAGGCTCCAGAGCACGCGCGGTGAGGCGTCAGCGGTGAGGCGCCGCACGAGGCTCACGGGCTGCTCTTGCCGAACAGGCCCTGCGGCCGCAACAGCAGCACCAGGATCAGCAGCCCGAAGCTGAACATGCTTTTGAGCGACGGCTGCAGCAGCAGGCCCGCCACCGCTTCGCTGATGCCGATCAGCAGGCCGCCCATCAGGGCGCCGGTCATGCTGCCGAGCCCACCAACGATCACGATCACGAAAGCGAGCAGCGTGTACTCACCGGCGAGGAAGGGCGTCACCGGAATGATGGTGATCATCAGCGCGCCGGCCGCGCCGACGCAGGCGGCGCCGACGCCGAAGGTGACGGCATAGAGACGGCGCACGTCGAGTCCGACAACGAGGGCACCCATGTGATTGTCGGCGGCGGCGCGGATCGATTTGCCGGTGCGTGTGCGGGTGAAGAACAGCCACAGCAGGCCGGCAATGACGACAGCGGCCAGAGCGGCATGCAGGCGCACCGCGTCGAATACCAGCGGCCCAAGCTCATAGGAATCGAACTGCGACTCCATCTGCACGCCGCGCGAATCGGGACCGGCGATGGCAAGGGCGGCGTTGACCAGCAGGATGGCGACGGCGAGCAGCAGCAGGAACTGCTGGTGCTCGGGTCGGCCAATGAACGGCGAGATCAATCCGCGCTGCAGCACGTAACCCGCGGCGAAGAACAGAGCCGCGATCACCGGTAGGCTGAGCAGCGGCGAGACCTCGAGATACTCGAAGCCCATCCAGGCGAGATACATGCCGATGACCATCATCTCGCCGTGCGCGAAATTGACCACCCGCATGACGCCGAAGATCACCGACAGCCCGAGTGCCATCAGGCCATAGACCATGCCGGTCAGCAGGCCTTTGGTGACGGCTTGCGCCAGCGAGAGAAGGAAGTCGTCAGGCAAGCGTCACGTACGACGCTTGTCGTTCCAGCCCGGCATCGGGAACACGAGCGGCGCGGCGGCCGATTCGAGCGGCATCACGACCGTGGGCTTGCGCTTGATGTTCTCCACAGCCGCCGCCTTGATGTTGACGTTCTGGCCCTTGGTGTCGAACTGGATCGGCCCACCGATGATCACATGTTGGTCGATCTTGGTCTTGCGCAGGGCATCCATCAGGGCGTCCGGCTTGGTCGACTTGGCGCTGAGCCACGCCTGCGCTGCCACAAGCAGGCCCTCGAAGGTGAAGCCGCCGTTGATGTCGAGCTGGTCGTTGGGGAACTTGGCGGTGTGGCGCTTCTCCAGCGCCTGGGTCATCGCCGATTTCGGGTCGAGCCAGGGCACGTTGGAGATCATGAAGTCGCCGTACTTGCCCATGGTCTTGAGGAAGTCCTGCTCGTAGAGGCCGGGAGCGCCGGGGTTCATCACGCCCATCGGCTCCCAACGCTGCTTGACCATCTCCTGCACCAGGAGCTTGGCATCGTTCAGCCGACTGACCGGCATCAGCAGCTCGGCCTTGGTGGCCTTGGCCTTCGCCACCTCGACCGACAGGTCCTTGGCGGCTGGATCGTAGCTGATCGTCTCGACGATCTCGTACGGCATGTCGAGCTTGGGGAACAGCGCCTTGATGCCGTTGATCATCGAGGTGCCGAACGTGTCGTTGACGCTCATCATCACCGCGGTCTTCGGCGTGCTGCCCGAGACCTTGAAGATCTCCTTGTGCAGGGCGAGCGCACCGGTGATCAGCATCGGTGCGGTCGGGAAGTTGCGGACCACGAACTTGTAGCCCTGCTCAGTGATCTGCGGCGCGGCCGCGATATTGACCACGAAAGGGATGCCGCGCTGCTCGGCGACCTGGGCGATGGCGATCGTCTGGCCCGAGTCGAACGCGCCGACCAGCATATGGGCGCCGGCATCGATGGCCTTCTCGGCCTGGGTGCGTGCCACGTCGGGTTTGCTCTCCGTGTCGTAGTTCGCGACCTCGAGCTTCACCGGCAGCTTCATGTCGGAGAACACGTCGTTGGCCACGTCGGCGCCGCGCCGGCAGGCCTGCCCGATCTGCGCCTGGATGCCGGAGGTCGGCAGCAGCAGGGCGACCTTGAGGTCGGCCGCAGCCTGCGCCGACGCATGACGCAAGGGCAATGGGGCGCCGATCAAGGTTGCGCCGGCAAGCGCTGCCTGCCCGAGGCGGCGACGGGTGAAGCTATTGTGGCCGGTCACTAAAACCTCCCTGATTTTCCCGGCGGACTATAGTGGTGGCGGACCGACCGTGCTAGGTCGGCGGCCATGGTGTTCGCTTTGGAGGAGCTCAATCGCACGACGGCGACGGCCTTCGTCGCGGCCGTCGGCGATACGTTCGAGCTGGCGCCGTGGGTGGCCGAAACGGCGGCGAGCAAGCGGCCTTGTGACACTGTGACCGCTCTGCACGAGGCGATGATGGCGGCGGTATGGACCGCGCCGCGCGAGCGCCAACTCGAATTCCTGCGCGGCCATCCCGATCTTGCCGGCAAAGCGGCCCGTGCCGGCGCGCTTACGGACGAGTCCAGGCACGAGCAGGCGAGCGTCGGGCTCGACAGCCTCAGCGAGGAGGAATTCAGCCGCTTCCATCGCCTCAATGACGGCTACAAGGCGAAGTTCGGGTTCCCCTTCATCATCTGCGTGCGCAGGCACACTCGGGATTCGATCCTGGCTCAATTCGAACGCCGACTCCGACATGACACGGCGACAGAGCTCGCTGCCGCCCTGCAGGAAGTCTTCTACATCACGCGGCTTCGCGTCGCAGCGAAGGTGGCGGGCGAGGGCATGCCCAAGACCGATGGTCGGCTGAGCACCCATGTTCTCGATACCCATTCTGGTCGGCCGGCCGTCGGCGTTGCGATCGACCTCCACGAATTGGCGGGTGATCGCGCGCATCGTATCGGCACTGCGGTCACGAATGCCGACGGGCGCACCGACCAGCCTCTGATCGGCGGAAGGCCTTTGCCGATCGGTCGCTACGAGCTGCGTTTTGCCGTGGGCAACCATTTTCGTAGCAGGGGCATCGATGGCGGCGATCCGCCGTTTCTCGATATCGTGCCTTTGCGCTTTTCCATCGCCGAGCCGGAAGGGCATTATCACGTCCCGCTGCTCTGCACGCCCTGGAGCTACTCGACCTATCGCGGAAGTTAGACGGAGGAAATCATGACCTATAGCGATGTCTCCCTGATGATCGACGGCGCCTGGACCAAAGGGTCCGGCGGTCGCACGATCCCGGTCGTCAATCCCGCGACGGAGGAAGTGATCGGCCAGGTGGCGCACGCCGAGAAGAGCGACCTCGATCGCGCGCTCGCGGCTGCCGACAAGGGCTTCAAGCAATGGCGCAAGGTCTCGGCCTACGAGCGCTACAAGATCATGCGCAAGGCCGCCGACCTGATGCGCCAGCGGCTCGACGAGATCGCCACCATCATGACGATGGAGCAGGGCAAGCCTCTGTTCGAGGCCAAGGTCGAGACCAACCTCGCCGCCGATATCATCGACTGGATGGCCGAGGAAGGCCGCCGCACCTACGGCCGTATCGTGCCGGCGCGCGCCGAGAACGTGCATCAGCTGGTGATCAAGGAGCCGGTCGGCCCGGTCGCGGCCTTCACGCCGTGGAACTTCCCGATCAACCAGGTGGTGCGCAAGGCCTCTGCGGCGTTGGCGACGGGCTGCTCCATCATCATCAAGGGACCGGAGGACACGCCGGGTTCCTGCGCGCAGCTCGTCAAGGCTTTCGTCGATGCCGGCGTGCCGGCGGGCGTCATCCAGCTCGTCTACGGCGTGCCGTCGGAGATCAGCGAGTATCTGATCCCGCATCCCATCATCAAGAAGATCACCTTCACCGGCTCGACGCCGGTCGGCAAGCAACTCGCCGCTCTCGCCGGGGCGCACATGAAGCGCGTGACCATGGAGCTGGGCGGCCATGCGCCGGCGATCGTGTTCGAGGACGCTGATCTCGAGCAGGCAGTGAATGTGCTGGGCGCCAACAAGTTCCGCAATGCCGGCCAGGTCTGCGTGGCACCCACGCGCTTCCTGGTGCACGAGAAGGTCTATCCCGAGTTCGTCGAGCGCTTCACCGCCTTCGCCAAGAACCTGAAGGTCGGCAACGGGCTCGAGGCCGACACCAAGATGGGACCGCTGGTCGCCGAGCGTCGCCTGCATGCCATGGATGCGATCGTGAGCGATGCCATCGGCAAGGGCGCCAAGATCCAGACCGGCGGTCAGCGCAAAGGCAACAAGGGCTACTTCTACGAGCCCACGGTCATGACCGATGTGCCGCTCAGCGCCAAGATCATGAACGAGGAGCCGTTCGGTCCGCTGGCGCCGATCAGCCCGTTCAAGGACTTCGACGGCGTGGTGAAGGAAGCCAATCGCCTGGCCTGGGGGCTGGCCGCTTACGCCTACACCAAGAATACCAAGACCGCGGCGCAGATCGGTGCCGCCTTCGAAAGCGGCATGGTCTCGATCAACCACCATGGCCTGGCGCTGCCGGAGGTGCCGTTCGGCGGCGTCAAGGATTCCGGCTACGGCTCGGAAGGCGGCCTCGAGGCGCTCGAGGCCTACCTCAACACCAAGTTCGTCAGCCAGCTCGGGATGTAAGCGCGATCAATCCACCTTGGCGCCGGAGGCTTTGATCACCGGCGCCAATTGCTTCTCCTCGGCGCGGCGGAACGCCACCGTGTCGGGAGGACTCTTCCAGAATGGCGTCGCACCCTGGTCGAGAAAGGTCGCTTTCAGCCTCGCCTTGGCCAGCGCTTCCTGGGCCAGGGCCGATGCCTTCTCGACCATGGCGGGCGGCAGGCCGGCGGGGCCGCACAGGCCACCCCACGACGTGATCTGAAAGCCGGGCAGGTACTCGCCCATCGTCGGCACATCAGGCACCACCGGGCTGCGCTCGAGCGACGTCACGCCGATCGCCCGGACCTTTCCGGCGCGGGCATGCGGCAGCGGCCCGGGGATGTTGTCGAACATGGTGTCGACCTGCCCAGCGAGCATGTCCTGCATGGCCGGCGCGCCGCCGCGATAGGGCACATGCACCATGTTGATGCCGGCGCGCTGCTTCAGCATCTCGCCGCAGAGATGCGGCGTGGTGCCCGAGCCGCCGGAGGCGAAGGTGTACTTGCCGGGATTGGCCTTCGCCAATTCGATCAGCTCCGGCACGGTCTTGGCAGGAACATCCAGCTTCACGACGAACAGGTTGGGCAGCGACCACAGCATGCTGATCGGTGTGAAGTCCTTCTCCGCGTCGAACGGCAAGCGCGCATAGAGCGTCGGCGCGATGGCGTGCGGGGCGATGCTGAGAAGGCCCACCGTGTAGCCGTCGGAGGCGGATTTGGCGATCGCGTCGGCGCCGACATTGCCGCCCGAGCCGCCCTTGTTCTCGACCACGAACTGCTGGCCGGTGAGCTCGCTCATCTCCTGGCAGACGATGCGCGACAGCACATCGGTCGCGCCGCCTGCGGGAAAGAGATTGATGTAGCGTACCGACTTGTTGGGCCAATCATTCGCCGCGCGGGCCACTCCCGCAGCGACCATTGGTGCAGCCAAGGCGCCGCCCATGGCGGCAAGCACGCGACGACGACGCACTCGTACCCGTATCATGCCCGTTGCCTCCCATATGCTTATTTATGGGAGGCATCCTAGACGAGCAGATCTATGCCGTCACTCGACCTTGGCGCCGGATGCCCTGATGATCGGGGCCAAGCGCCTTTCGTCGGCCGCGCGGTAGGCAGCCGTATCGATGGGGCCAAGCCACATCGGCGTCGCGCCCTGCTTCAGGTAGCTTGCCGCGAGGCCCTCATCCTCCAGCGCCCTCTCGGTCAGCGCCGACAGCTTGTCGACAATAGCCGGCGGCATGCCGGCCGGCCCGCAGATGCCGCCCCACGAGTTGATGTCGAAGCCGGGTAGGAACTCCGCCATCGCCGGAATGTCGGGCGCCGCGGGGCTGCGCTTCAGCGAGGTGACGGCAAGACCGACCGCCTTGCCGCCGCGCATCTGCGCGAGCGAGCCGGGAATATTGTCGAAGATCATGTCGACCTGGCCGGCCAGCAGGTCCTGGATCGCGGGCGCGCTGCCGCGATAGGGCACGTGCAGCAGATCGATCTTGGCCATGACCTTGAACAGCTCGCCGCTCAGATGCACGGTCGTGCCCGAGCCGGACGAGGCGAACGAGTACTTGCCGGGATTGGCGCGTGCAAGCGCGATCAGCTCGGGCACTGTCTTTGCGCCAAGCCCCGGTCGCACGATCAGGAGATTGGGCAGCGACCACAGCATGCTGATTGCGGTGAAGTCCTTGTCGGCGTCGAACGGAAGCTTGGTATAGAGCGTCGGCGCGATGGCGTGGCTGGCGACGCTGTAAAGCCCGATGGTGTAGCCGTCGGGCGTTGACTTGGCGATCGCCTCGGCGCCGACATTGCCGCCCGAGCCGCCCTTGTTCTCGACAATGAACTGCTGGCCGGTCATCTCGGAAAGCTTCTGGCAGGCGATGCGCGACAGCACGTCGGTCGGGCCGCCGGCAGGGAAGGAATTGATGTAGCGCACCGGCTTGCTCGGCCAGTCGTCAGCCGCGCGGGCGACGCCGGATGCGATCATGGGAGAGGCGATCGCACCGCCCGCGAGCGCGAGCGTGCGACGGCGAGAGAGGGTAGTCTTCATGGTTGCGGAGATTGTATTGTTTCGTGGCTTTTTCGTGCTGGAGGACTTGCATGCCGGATCGTGACGACCTTGGGGCAGCCTGGAAGGTGCCGCCCAGCCGCTATCTGGTTGGTCGTCCAGCCGAGCACAAGGTCGGTGTGCCGCTTTCGCAATATGTGATCATGCCCGACGGCTGCCGGCTTGCGGTCGATGTCATCCTTCCTGATGGAAACGCAACGCAACGCTGGCCGACGGTGCTGATCCTGACGCCTTACGTGCGGCGTTTCGCGGTGGCAGCCGGCAGCAATGTCGAGCCGTCACCCAACACCTACAAGTATCGCGACATGTTCGTGCCGCGCGGCTATGCGCTGGTCGTCGCCGATGCGCGCGGCACCGGTGCGAGCTTCGGCACCCGCGATTCCTTCCGCTCGCCGCGTGAGCGCGGGGACTACAAGGTCATCGCCGACTGGATCGCGGCGCAGCCGTGGAGCGACGGCAGCATCGGCGCCACCGGCATCTCTTACCTGGGTGCGGCGTGCGACTTCCTCGCCAGCACCGGCCACAAGGCGGTGAAGGCGATCGCGCCGTTGTTCGCGGTGTGGGACACCTGGGCCGACAACTACTATCCGGGCGGAATGCTGATCAAGCGCCTGGCGCTGGTCTACGACGAGCTGATGCTGGCGCTGGATCACGACCGGCGCGACCTGCGCGCCAAGTTCAGCTACTTCGCCGATCCGGCCCTGCTAGGGCCGGCACCGGTCGACGACGACAAGGATGGCGCGCTCGCCCGCGCCGCGGTGAAGGAGCACCTTGCCAACTTCCGCATGCCCGACTTCATCACCGAGTTCAAATTCCGCGACGATACGCTGCCCTACGATCCGTCCTTCACCAGCGCTTCGTTCAGTCCGTACAACTACCTCGACCAGATTCCGAAGGACGTCGCCGTCTACGCCATCTCCGGCTGGATGGACGGCGCGGGTTACGCCAACGGCACCCTGGCGCGCTTCCTGACGCTGCCCAATGCCGAGCGTCGTATCATGCTGGGGCCGTGGGACCATGGCGCGCGGGTCAACATCTCGCCATGGCGGTCGCGGATCGAGCCCGAGCTGCCGGTGCTGGGCGAGGTACTGCGCTTCTTCGACCAGCATCTCGCCGGCCGCGAGGCGGGTCTCGGCGATGAGGATCCCGTCCACTACTTCGCGATGCACGCCGAGCAGTGGCGCTCGGCCAGGCAATGGCCGCCAATCAACGGCAGCCGGACATTGTTCACCGCAGCGGACGGAAAGCTTGCCGGCACGCGCCCGAAGGACGGCACGCGAAGCGCCGTGCAGGTCGACTTCACCTTCGGTTGTGGCAGCCAGACGCGCTACGAGCGCATCGCCGGCATCGACGCCACGTCATACTATGCCGACTGGACCGAGCGCGAGCGGAGCCTGCAGAGCTTCACCACGGTGGCGCTCGACGCTCCGCTTGAGATTGCGGGGCATCCGGTCGTCTCGTTGTGGCTTGCTTCGAGCGAGCCCGATGCGGCCGTGTTTGTCTATCTCTCGGAGGTCGAAGCGGACGGCACGGTGCGCTACGTCACCGAAGGCCTGCTGCGCGCCATCCATCGCGCCGAGGCGCCGGCACCCGCCAACTATCGCACGACCTGGCCATGGCGCAGCTATGCCCGCAAGGATGCCAAGCCGATGCCCAAGGGCGAGCCGCAACAGCTGCGCTTTGCGATGCTGCCGACCGCCTGGCGCTTCTCAGCCGGGAGCCGCATCCGGCTGTCCATCGCCGGTGGCGACGCGGACCACTTCGTGCAGACGCCGCATGGCCGGCCGCCGCTGCTCACCGTGCTGAGCGGAGCTGAGCAGGCCAGCATGATCGAGCTGCCCACCATGGGCGGCATCGCGTGACGGATAGCCGAGCAGAAAGCCCTGCGCCTCGTCGCAGCCTTCCCGGCGCAGCACGTCGAGCTGCTCCTCGGTCTCGATTCCTTCGGCGAGGACGGGGATTGCGAGACTCTTGCCCAGCGCCAGCACGGCGCGCACGATGGCGATCGCCTGCCGGCTGTCGGTTAGCCCGGAGATGAACAGGCGGTCGAGCTTGATCTTGTCGAACGGAAAGGCGCGCAGCGTCTCGAGCGACGAGTAGCCGGTGCCGAAATCGTCGAGCGCGACGCCGATACCGAGCGCCTTGATCTGGCGCAGCACATGAAGCGCACGCTCGCGGTTGGTCATGATCGCCGTCTCGGTCAGCTCGATCTCCAGGCGGCACGGCGGCAGGCCGGTCTCGCGCAGGATCTGCTCAAACACGCTGGCAAGCTCGGCATGAGCGAGCTGGAGAGGGGAGACGTTGACCGACACCTTGGCCTGATGCTCCCAGAGCACGGCATCCCGACAGGCCTGCCGCAGCACCCACTCCCCGAGCTGGAGCATCAGGCCGGTTTCCTCGGCAACGGGAATGAAGACCGAGGGCGGGATGTTGCCGCGCTCGGGATGCTTCCAGCGCAACAGCGCTTCGTAACCGGTCACTTCCCCCGTCAGCACCAGCGTTTGCACCTGGTAGTGCAGCTCGAGCCCGCCCTCGTCGATGGCGCGCCGCAGGTCGCTGGCAAGCTCGCGCCGCTCGCGCACCGCTTCATCGAGGACAGCGTCGTAGAAGCACGGCTCGATCGAGCCCTGCCGCTTCGCCCGATACATGGCGAGGTCGGCGTTGTTGGTGAGCGCCTCGGCGTGATCGGCGTCGTTCGGGAATATGGCGATGCCGATGCCCGCATCCACGCGTGCGTTCAACGACCCGATGGCCAGCGGTGCCTTGAGCACGGCGTCGAGGCGGCTGACGAATTTCAGCAGATGATCGCGGTCCTCATAGCGCGTCAGGGCGATGAACTCGTCACCGCCCAGCCGGGCCACGACATCGTCGCCTTGCAACTGTGCCTGCATCCGGTTGGCGAGCAGCACCAGCACGTCGTCGCCGGCCTTGTGGCCATGCACGTCGTTGATGTCCTTGAAGCGGTCGAGATCGATCGCGACGATGGCGAGCGTCGTGCCGGTGGTCCGCGCAACCTCGATCTGGCGCTGCAGCTCGGCCTGGAAGCTCGAACGGTTCGGCAGGCCGGTGAGCGCATCGTTCATGGCCATGTGATGCAGCCGCTGCATGGCGTCCGACTTGGTCTGGCGGTCGATGAGGGCCGCGGAGATGCCGGCGGCAATGACGATCAGGCCCACGAGAGCCGTCGCCAGGCCCAAGGCGTGCAGGCCGTCGGAGGTGAGCGGTTTGTCGCTGAGGGCGAGCGGCGTGATGCGAAGCGCCGTCATTGCCACGAAATGCAGCGTCGCGATGGCCGTGGCGAACAGGTTCGCACCGACGAACAGCCGATACCGCCCGAAGTGCGAGGAACTCAGAGCCGCAAAGGCGGCGCTCGAAAAGACGATGGCGCAAACCACCGAGGCGACGACATAGGCCGCCCGCCATTCGACAAGGCCGTCGACGCGATAGGCGGCCATTCCGGTATAGTGCATGGCCACGATGGCTGCGCCGGCGAGGCCTCCGCCGACGAGAGCGAAGACCGGGGCCGGCCGCCAGGTTGCTACGGCGAGGCCGATCGAGGTTCCTGCGATCGCCACGATCAACGAGACGATCGTCAGCACCGGGTCGAGATGGATCGGAACATCGACCTCGTAGGCGATCATGGCGACAAAATGCGTGCACCATATGGTGGCGCCCGCAGCGACTGCCGTCAGGAAGATCCAGCCGAAGCGCTGCAAGCTCGATGACGTGCGGGCCTGCTCGAACATGTGCGCCACGACGAACGCACCGACGGAGCAGATCAGGACCGCCAGCAGCACAAGCCAGAGGTCGTGCTCGACGGTAATGCAGCGAACGACGTCGATCATGCGGCTGTCTTCACGAAGCGTTGGGCGAATTCCTCATCCGGTCGGCCGACCACCTTGTTTCGTCCTTGTGCCTTGGCTTGATAGAGCGCTTCGTCGGCTCTCTGCAAGGCGGCAGGCACATCGTTGCGGCACAGGGCGGCGACGCCGATGCTCACGGTCAGCCGGTGCGGCTGGCCTCGGAGATTGATCGGCGTTGCGGCAACCCGCTCCCGAATGCTCTCAGCAATTCGCGTGCCTTCGGCGACCTTTGCGCCGAGCAGCAAAGCGCAAAACTCCTCGCCGCCGTAGCGGGCGACAAGATCGTCTACCCGCATCTGGCTGCGCAGGAGGCTGGCGAACGCCATCAAGGCCTCATCGCCCCCGGCATGTCCGAACTGCTCGTTCACCTGCGAGAAGTTGTCGAGGTCCATCATCAGGACGCACACGGGCGCGCGGCTCTGCTGCGTCCGGCGACCGAGACGTTCGGCCTGCTCGATGAAGCATCGCCGGTTGGGCAATCCCGTCAGGTCGTCGGTCAGGGCGAGCTGCCGATGCCGGCCGCTCGTGCGTTCGTTGGCCATCATGATGAGGCCGATGCTGATGCAGACGATGCCGATCGAGTTGACCAGCGCGGTGACGCCCTGCAGCGGGTCGTAATAAGCTGCGGCCAAGGAGCTTCCAGGCTCGATCCAGGCGAGCAGGGAGCGCAGCGCCAACACGGTAGCCATCACGGCAAAGATGGCCGCCAGCGCCAGCCGGCCGCGTCGAAGCTCATCGTTCCAGCCACGAGCGACTTCATAGGCAGAGAGCACCGCGCAGATCGCCAGGGCGGCTGCCACCAGGCTTGCGCGTATGGCGAGATCGGCGTCGGCCACGACCGCCGCGGCAAAGACCAAGGCGAATGTCAGGATGACCGCGGCCGCGCGCGCCTTTGCCGGTGGCCGGTCATTGAAGAGGCGAAGGCCCTCCCAGCAGAGGACATAGCCGCCAACGAACAACACGACGGAAGGGGCGCCGACCGCGACCGGTGGCCTCGGGCCGATAATCCCGATCAGCAGCAGGGCAGCCCCCGAAAGGGCGGTGCCCGTCGACCACCACAGGAGCCAGGCGTTGTCGCGGTATTGGCGCCACAGATAGCCGGCTGCGGCGGCGCTCATGAAAAGCACCGCGACATTGATCAAATAGAGGGTTTTGACGTCGAGTCCCATTACGCCATGCTCGCGTTCACGCTGGCCTCATTGACGACCCCGGACAGCAGTTCAAAGACCCGATTGCAGCACGTGTGCTGAAGCTTCCCAAAGCACAACCGATCTTCCCACACACCAACCAAAATAGAACCTCACGTAGCATGATGCAATTGACATTGCGGCCGCTAAACTCACCTCTGCAATGAGAACGACATGATCAACTCTTCGCGACGCGCCATCCTTGCGGGCCTGCTCATGCCATTGGCGGGAAGCCTGCGGGCCGCCGAGTGGCCGGCACGGTCCCTCACCTGGCTAGTGCCTTATCCGGCAGGCGGCGGATCGGACATTTTTGCGCGTCCGATCGCCGCTCATCTCGCCAATCAGCTCGGTCAACCCATGGTCGTCGACAATCGCGGCGGCGCCGGCGGCATCCTGGGCACAGCCGTGGTCGCCCGCGCGCCGGCGGACGGTTACACCTTGTTGATTGGTGACACAGGTCTCACTTTTGCGCCTGTCCTTTATCCCAACGCCGGGTTCGATTTCGATCGCGACTTCGCGCCGATCAGCGCTCTCGCCCGCGTGCCTTATGTGCTGCTGGTCAATCCTCAGCGTCTCGACGTCGCGACCCTCGGCCAGTTCATCGACACGGCACGTCGCAAGCCCGGCGCCATCGACATGGGCTCGACCGGTCTCGGCACAATTACGCATCTGGCCATTGGCCTTTTCGAGGCGCGCGCCGGCATCAAGGTCCACCACATCCCATACCGTGGCGGTGGCCCGATGCTGCAGGACCTCCTGTCCGGGCAGATCGCCGCGGCATTCGTGGTGGCAAACGCCGCGGCAAGCTACGTGAAGGCGGGAAAGCTCAACGCCCTTGCGATCGCCAATCGTCGGCGCGAGGCTTTGCTGCCCGATGTGCCAACGGCCGAGCAAGCTGGCCTTGCCGATTTTCGGGCGACGATCTGGTTCGGGCTGTTCGCGCCGCGGCGCACCGCAGACGAGATTCTCGACAGGTTGCACGACGGCGTGCAGACGGCTCTGCAAGCGGATGACATCAAGCGATCGTGGTCGGAGCAGGGTGCGCGTGTCGAGCTGGAGAGCCGCGCCGATTTTGCGCGTTTCGTCATGCAGGAAACGGAACGCTGGAGCCGCATCGCCAAGGCCGCCAATATCCAGATGAATTAGAGTTCTTCCGGATCGCGCGCGATCCGGAAGAGGAGGAAACGATGAAAGTCAAGACGTACCAAGCGTTCAGATGCGATGCCGGCTGGCGCACCTTCTCGTTCCTCAAGCTTGCCACCGATGACGGCATCGTCGGCTGGTCGGAATACAATGAGAGCTTCGGTAGTCCGGGACTTTCGGCGGCGATCGAGACGCTGATGCCGTTCGTGATCGGCATGGATCCGATGGACATCGAGCTGGTCAATGCGGTGCTGGCGACGCGGACCACGCAGTCGCGCGGCGGCATTGCCCGCCAGGCGATCGGCGCGATCGAGAATGCGCTGCTCGATATCAAGGGCAAGGCGCTGGGCGTTCCGGTCTACCAGCTGTTCGGCGGCAAGCTGCGCGAGCGCATTCCCGTCTACTGGTCGCACTGCGGCTCCTACCGGTTGCGCACACCCGAGATCATCGGCACACCCGCCGTCAGGACCTACGACGACATGGCCAAGCTCGCGGCCGAGGTGAAGGCGCGCGGCTTCACGGCGCTCAAGACCAACATCGCGCTCGATGTCGACCGCAAGCTGATCGCCTACCGGCCGGGCTTCGTCGTGGGCCGCGGTTTTCCCGAACGCAACTGGGACGAGTTCATCGCTGCGAGCGCCGCCAAGACCGTGGGCGCTTTCCGCGCCGGCGGCGGGCCGGAGCTCGGCATCATGCTCGACACCAACTTTCATTTCCGCACCGAGGGCTTCAGGCGCATTGCCGAGGCGGTAGGACCGGCGCGGCTCACTTGGCTCGAGCTCGACGTGCACGATCCGCAATCGATCGCCCTGTTGCGCCGCGATGCGCCGTGTCCCATCGCCTCCGGCGAGACGCTGCTCGAGCGCCGCGACTTCCGACCCTACCTCGACGCTTACGCATTCGACACCGCCATCGTCGACGTGATCTGGAACGGCTTCCTGGAGTCGCTCAAGATTGCCGCCATGGCTGACGTCTACGAGGTCAACGTCGCGCCGCACAATTTCTACGGCCATCTCGCCAGCGCGATCAGCGCACACTTCTGCGCCGCGGTGCCGAACTTCCGCATCATGGAGATCGACATCGACGGCGTGCCATGGCGCGACGATATCGTCGACGTGCCGCCCATCTTTGAGAACGGCGATTACATCCTGCCCAAGGGCCCCGGTTGGGGCGTCGAGGTCAACGAGGCCGGCTTGCGCAAGCATCCGGTGAAGTAATCTTGCCGGACCGCGGGCCTCCCGGCCCGCGGTCCGGCAAAATACAAAGGAGCACCATCATGAAGATCGGAGTCTTCGCCACCTTCATGTCGCCGCTGGCGACGCCGCAGATGATCCGCGACTTCGGCCGCCGCGCCGAGAGCATGGGTCTCGAGTCGATCTGGATGGGCGAGCACGTAGCCCTGTTCGACAAGAACACCTACGGCTATCCGGGCTCGAAGGACGGCCGCATCCCTGTGCCAGACGGCGGCGGCATGCTGGACGTGACGGCGAGCTTCGGGTTTCTCGCGGCGGCGACCAGCAAGGTGCGGCTGGGCACCGGCGTCGCTCTCGTGCCGCAGCGCAACCCGATCTACACCGCCAAGGAGTTCTGCACGCTCGACTGGCTGAGCGGCGGGCGCATCGACTTCGGAATCGGCGTGGGCTGGAACAAGGAGGAGGTCGAGGGCTGCGGCTATCGCTGGGAGGATCGCGGAGCCCGCTGCAACGAATTCCTCGATGTGATGCGGCGGCTGTGGACCGAGCCGGTCGTCGACTTCCAGGGTAAGTGGGTGAAGTTCGAGACCATGCGGATGGATCCCAAGCCGATCCAGAAGCCGCACATCCCGATCATCGTCGGCGGGTACGCCGATGCCGCCTTCGCCCGCGCCGTGCGCTTCGGCGCCGGCTGGTACGGCTTCAACCTCGATCCGGCGCGTGCGAAGCAAATGCTGGACAAGCTCGATGCGGCCTTCGCCAAGGCCGGCCGCAAGCGCGGGCCCGACTACCAGATCATCATCACGCCGCCGCTCACCATGGCGGACGGTGATGTCCAGAAATACGCCGAGCTCGGCGTGCACCGCCTGCTGCCCAATCTCGGCAGCCAGCGACCGGAGAAGGTCGACCAGCGGTTGGCCGAGATCGACAAGATGATGAAGATGGCGGCCTGAGTCTTCCGGACCGCGCGCGTCTCGCGCGCTCAAGATCATAAGGCGCGCGGGACGCGCGCGGTCCGGAAGAGTTACTGAATCGGATCCAGTACTACGACCGGGATCTCGCGCTCGGTCTTCTTCTGGTAATCGGTGTAGGGCGGCCAGAACTTGATGGCTTCCTCCCACAGCTTGGCGCGCTCGGCGCCACTCGAGGTGCGTGCCCGCGCTTTCAGTTTCTGGGTGCCGACCTGGATCTCGACCTCGGGGTTGCCAAGGATGTTCTTGTACCAGCCGGGATGTTCCGGCGCGCCGCCCTTGGACGCCACGATAATGTAGCTGTTGCCGGTCTTGCCGTAGAACAGCGGGAAGATGTACTTCTCGCCCGACTTGCGGCCGGTCGTCGTCAGCAGCAGCGACGGCACCTCGAGATCGCCGTAGTTGGGCGGCTTGATCTTGTAGATGTGCCCTTCCTTGCCGCCGCTCGAAATGTACTTGTTGGCATGATCGACCATCCATTGCGGCATCTTCGGTGCGAGCTTGGCTTGGGTCATCGCAGTCTCCTTCAGTGTCCGCGGCTTGTGCGCCTGCGGTCAGTCGCGCTCTAATAGCATGATCACGAAGGCAGTCCCTATGGAGGAAATGATGAACGCCGACGCCAAGAAGACCGTGCTGCGCATGATCCCGTATGGGATCTACGTTCTCACGGCAGATGACGGGAAGGGCAACATCGCGGCGGCAACGGTCAACTGGGTTACCCAAACCGCCTTCGCGCCACCGCTCGTGGTGGTCGGCGTCAAGACGGACTCCGGTGCCTATCAGGTCGTCAAGAATGCGCGGACCTTCGCCCTCAACATGCTGGGCAAGGATCACAAGGGCCTCGCCTTCGCCTTCTTCAAGCCGGCTCAGGTGAGCGACGGCAAGATCAGCGGGCAGGCCTACACCAAGGGCACGACCGGCGCACCGCTGCTCGCCGCCGCGCCAGGCGCCGTCGAGTGCCGGGTCACCGGCATCGTCGAGCAGGGCGATCATCACATCGTGATCGGCGAGGTGGTCGAAGCGCATCTCAACACGCCGCCAGCCGGACGCCCCGACGCCGCCATTCTCGAGATGAAGGATCTCGGCGACAACGTCTTCTACGGCGGTTGAGATCTTGCCGGACCGCGGACCTCCAGGTCCGCTCATGAGCCTGATGCGGACCTGGAGGTCCGCGGTCCGGCAAGACCGACTTTCTAGGTATCGCGAATTTCCGCAATTCCCGCAAGTGCTACGCCAATCAGGGACGGGTTGACGTTCCACCGCAGCGGCGGACGGCCGGCACCGGCTCGCGCACGGCCTTGCACAGGAAGCCGGCGCGTTCCAGCGACTGGATCACCTGCAGCGACAGATGCGCGTTCAGCGCCTGGCCGAGCGCGTCGCGGCGCACGTCCTCGCGATTGATTTGAGCAGCGCCGCGAGCGCGGATCCAGGCGAGCACGCGGTGCATCAGGCGCTCGCCGTCCGACGGGAAGACGCGCGCCAGCACGGCGTGTGCATGGCTGCGGAAATAATCCCAGAGATGGCAGGCGGCGAACAACATCTCGCCGACGATGGTCTTCGGCGGCGGCGCGACAGACGAGGCGTTCGCTGCCCACTGCAGCAACGGAAGCGCCGCAGTCAACCGCACGACCGTGCTGCGTCCCTTGCCGAGCCACACGGCTTCGATGCCGTCGCAGCGCCGCAGCTCCTGATGCAGTCGCGAGAGATGGCCATCGAGGTGCTTCAGTGCCTGCTCGTCGAGCGACAGCACCAGCGGTGCAGCGGGCTCGCTGGTCGCGCGAGCGATGCGCTGCAACGCGTTGACTGCATCGCTCTCGCGGCACGATGGCAGCTCGAGAAAGGAACGGTAGGGCGCGGGCGGCGCGACCGTCGTCGCTGCCGCGCAACGCCCCGTCGAGGCGCGCTGGATCAAGGCAGCCGATGATGCCGAGGGCTGGGCTCCCCGGACCCAGCGCCGTGTTGAGCGGCGACCATGCGTCCAGCAGCGCAGTGAGCGCACGCGGCTCACCGCGGCACTGCAGCCCAGCACAGCCGGCCAGGCTGTGGGCTCGTCACACGCCACAGGAGCGCGCCCGCCGGCCGCCTGCGCGCTGCCGCGAGCAGCTGGGCCAGGGCCGTGTCCTGTGCCTCGAGCGCCGGCGTCTTGTCGCTCGACGGTCCGCCGACCAGCGCTTGCCACAGGATCAGGGAGCTCGCTCACCCAGGCACGCGCCCGCGACATCGGCTTCGACTTGGCTGCGAGCACGGGCAACCTTCGCCCTTGAGCAGTCCTCCTCAAACTCGCGCACCCCAGGCGATTGCACAGCCAGAACATGCAGGCGCGCACATCGGGCGGCAGCTGCACCATGTAGTGCGCAGTCGGCGGCTGCCCGTCATGGCAGAAGACCTTGGTCATCTTCCGCTCCATCCCCGTGGCACGCGCGAACAGCGCCACGACCACGGATTCATCGGCGACGCGGCGGCCTTGCTTTACAGTGTCTCTAAACGCGGGGATCGTGGCGATCCAGTTGTCGACAGTGCGCGACGAAACCCCGAACCGTTCGGCAAGGGTTTCGTTGGTAGCTCCCAGCATGCACGAAACGCGGGCAATTTCTGCATCCTTCGGGCCTATAGCTGGTGGGACGCCCTCCAGGCATGGCAATGCTCCCCTGAAGGTCGTCTTATATAGAGTAAAGTATAACAGTAGAATTACTGTAGATGAGTTTTCGTGCCATACGGCGCACAAACTGGACCATATGTGCAGGCAATGCATGCACACATCCCGGCCTGGGTTTCTCGCCTCATCAGGCCCGGCATTGCCCATCGGGGGCTTCATCGTGTAGTCCCCATCAAGCACGCTCCGTGTGTCTCGCTGTCCCAAGATGGTCGCTCGGTTGCAAAGGAAGGCACGAACCGTAAAAGCTCTCGAAGAGCTCGGCCGAGTGCGCCTGTCGCAGTCATTCTTCATGCGCGACTTTCTCTACAGTGAGATCGCGAATTTCTACGGCGTGCCGAACATTCCTGACGATCCGCAGCTCGCTATCCATGTCGGCAAGCGGCTCTGTGAAGACTTGTTGGAACCGCTGAACGCAACGTTCGACCGAATAGCGATTCGATCCGCGTATCGATCTCCGGCCGTGAATGCACTCGGCTCCGAGAAGGGCCACAATTGCTCTTCGAACGAAAAGAACTACGCCAGCCATATCTGGGACAGGCGGGACGCCTCCGGGTGCTGCGGCGCAACAGCATGCATCGTGGTTCCATGGTTCGCCGACCGTTATGCAAAAGGGGCGGACTGGAGATCCCTGGCCTACTGGATTCACGACCATTTGCCCTATAGCCGGCTTCAGTTCTTTCCAAAGCTTGCGGCGTTCAACATCAGTTGGCACGAACGTCCCGTTCGATCGATCTACAGTTTCATAAGGCCTGCCGGATACCTGCTTCGAGGGAACGAACTTCGTGCTTCTTGCTCTGAGCTCTATCGGGACTTCCCCCCATTCGCCAGCGGCACCTGACGGGTCGGAGCAAAGGAGAGTGCCGCGCTATATCGTGGCCCTCTGATCGATGCGACGGCGCCGGCTCCCAAGCCCCGCGGCTCTTACAAAAATCGGGCGGTTGTGTAACCTGAGTTACACAACACGAATCAGGTATCAGACCCGGGCGTCCAGGACGTGGTCGGCGACCCCGGGGGCCTCCATGCGATACGCAACGTCATTGGCGAAGGTAGGGTGGTTCCGGATGAGAGCAATCCGACAGGTTGCACGAGGTTCGACGCGCAACTGTCTCGAGGTCATACATTCAGGGCGACCGGTAACACCGCTTCCTTAACCTCGGCCAGTGGCATCACCAGCAACATGACGCAGGCATCGCCGGGCGTGTACACGACGGACTACTTCACCTTCGGCAGCGTTAGGCTCCGAGTTGTCGCAAACCCGGCGAGCTCACCGAAGTCGTTCACTGTCACCGAGCCGAGGGTCGGCTGCCGTTGGAGTGCTGTAGCCCCATAGGTCAGGAGCGAGGCAGAACCCGAATTTCGAACTGAGTCTGTGCCCCCTATCATCAGGTTCGCCATAGGGCTACAGTTCCAGTCACGCGCGCAGGTGCGTAGCGTCTTCCTGGCGTGATCTTGTCAGGCGCGTTGGCCAACATTCCGAGGGGCCCACGATGTTCATACGCAACGCTTGGTACATTGCCGCCTGGGCCGACGAGCTCGGGCAAAAGCCGCTGGCTCGACGCATCTGCAACGATCCCGTCGTTCTCTTCCGCGACCATGGCGGCAGGCCCGCGGCGCTCGTCGACCGCTGCTGCCATCGCTCGGCGCCGCTGTCGCTGGGCGCGGTCGTGCCGGAGGGCATCCAATGCGGCTATCACGGCCTTGCTTTCGACGGCAGCGGCCGGTGTGTCGCGATTCCGGGCCAGAGCCGCATTCCCGAAAGCGCGCGCGTGCGGAGCTATCCGGTTGTGGAAAAGAACCAGCTCGTCTGGATCTGGATGGGCGACGCGGCACGTGTCGACACAAGCCAGATCGTCGATTTTCCCTACCACGACGACCATGCCCATTGGCCCAACAAGCACGACTGCTATCCCATCGCGGCAAACTACATGCTGATGGTCGACAATCTCATGGATCTAACCCACCTGGGCTATCTCCACGCCAGGACGGTGGGCGGCAATCCTATGGCGCATGTCAACGCCGAGATGAAGACCACCCACACCCCCACCGGCATCAAGTTCACGCGCTGGATGCGCAACTCTGTACCGCCTCCCAGCTACGTGAAAGCCGCGGGGTTCCGGGGGCGAGTGGATCGCTGGCAGGAGTTCGAATGGGTCGCCCCCAGCTCGGTCCTGCAATGGACGGGCGCCGCCGATGTCGGCACCGGTGCAGGGAACAGCAAGCGCGAAGGGGGCTTCCAGTTCCGGCTGTTTCACGGTCTGACACCGGAGACCGAAACCTCGTGCTTCTACTTCTGGTCCTGTGCCAATGGCTATCGCCAGGACGAGCCTGCGGCGACAGAGCAGCTGTATCGGGAGATCGCGCCGACGTTCGTCGAGGACAAGGCGATGGTGGAGGCGCAGCAGGCACGGTTCAGCGAGCTCGGAGAGCAGGGCCTCGTCAACATCGTGTCGGATACCAACCGCGTGATCATGCGGCATTTCATCGAGCGCCTGATGGCTGCGGAGAACGGCGCGCTGGCTGCGGAGTAAGCTCGAACGCGTCAGAAAGCCGACACGTTCACGCTTTGCAACGCGTTGAGATTCTTGACCCTCTCCTTGACCTGCTGGTGTGCGGGATGGGTGTTCGGCACCACGAGCAATGCATCGCCAATGATGCCGTCCTCAGTCGTTGCACGAAGCCGCATTCTGATTGTCGTTCTGTCGGAGGCGATGGACGCGGATCCGATCGAGGAAAAGAACGGAAAATGAAAGTGGCCTCGCACGGGCGCGTGTGAAGCCAGCTCGTCCGCGATGTTGAGCCAGTAAGCTTGCAATTTCGGCGTGGCGCCATCTTGCGAGACGACAAATCTTGCCGCACTTTCCGCAAAGGTCTCTTGTTCGCCGGCCGGCGCCGGCTGCAGCTCATACTGGGTCAGCTGGCCCTTGTCAGCGTTACGAGCGGCGACGAAGGCCGGGCTGGCAGACAGAAACGGAGACCCACCCCCCATATCCAATCCGTGGACCGTCTCGTGCACGACCAGATCATTGGAGCCTTCGCCTTCTCCCATAAACGGAATGTGAGGCCCAGCACGGGTGCCATGGCCTGTGACGGCGATAACCACCTCGTTCGACGAAGGATTGAAGATTCCAGGAACAGTGTCCCAAGTCGCGCCCTCCGGCCAGCCGCGTGGGTGCTCGCCCCGCAGCGACACCAGGAAATCAGTGATCGAGTTGCGACATGCCCGGACGCGGGTGCCATTCTGTTTCAGTCGGGCAAGGACCGCTTGTGGAAGGACGGCCAGCCGAACCGCAACGAGGGCCGCATCGGCGGCATCACCGGACGCTGCAGGGCCGACCAGCTCATTCGCAAGCTCCAGCGGGGTAGGCACAGCGTCGCTCCTGCAGTATGTACAACTAATGATAGATCATATCGTTAGGTTGAGCAACCACAAAGCACGACCGCGACCTGCTTGGGGTGAAATGGTGATCATGGAGGACCGGATGGCCCAGCCCGAGAGCATCGGACAAGCGACAATGGAGGCGAACGGCACCATCGTACTTCATTTACGGGCACAGGATTCATCCCGCGGCCCGACGGGCGATGCTGTGCTGAGGTATCCTCCCGATCACCCGCAGTATCAGTCGATTCTTGAGCATATCGGTGGGTTGCACCCAGGCGAGACCAAGCCAGTCCCACCTTGGAAATAGCGACCTAGTCTTACTGATGGGGTCGGCTGATTCCAGCCGCACTGATCAAGCTCTAACGGCCGACCACGCACGGGCTACAGATCAAGCTCGACGCGCCTCTACTTCAATGCGGCACCCAAAGGAGGTTCACCCTCGATATACTTCGTCGCCAGGTGTGCTCCCTGCTTGGGAAGAAAGGCGATGAAGCGCGCTCCTTCGGGGCCGACCGCCGTGAAGGCGTGCAGCGTGCGAGCCGGAATGGAGATCGTCTGGTTTTTGCCGACGAGGAGGCGCTGGTCTCCAATCCGCAGGTCAAGCGTTCCATCGACGACGACAATCACCTCGTCGGCGTCCTCGTGGAAATGCAACGGCGCACCAGCGCCCTGTTCCAGGATACCAAGGCTCGAGCTGACGGAAACGCCCTGCGCCTGGCCGGCAAGGACGAAGTTACGGTATCCTGGGCGCCAGGGAATCTCGTGGGCTTCCTCGTTCTTCACCACCGGCATGTTGACCTCCTCCGACGCATTGAGTGCAGCGAGAGCTTTTGGGAAGCGTCAAAGGCCTCTTCCTTCGGCTGTGCTCAGGGCTGGGCTGCTCTCGGGACGACAATTGCGGACTCGCGCTTCAACGATAGTCGATAGTAGCCCGTCCGATCTCCAACAGGAACTCAGGCGGTGCGGCCCTCTGGCCGAGGCCGCGCACCGGGCGTAAGCTGCACCGAAAGACCGGTATGCGGATGGTGCCGCGCAAGGCCAGCTGTGGGAGGATGCCGTCATGCGAGGAGCATGTATCTCTGTTCCAAAGCTCGCACTCTCGATCGGCCTGGGCGGCCTTCTGGTCTTCATGGCCGCATCCACGCTCCAGGCACAGCAGGCGGCAGACGCTCCACCGCCGTGGAAGCAGGGGCAGGCAGCGGGCTTGGCCGACATCAAGCTGGCGCCCGTCGCGCCGCCACCGGTGCCGACGGCGCCGGACAAGCTGCCGATCGACAAGCTGAAGATCAAGCCCGGCTTCAAGATCGAGGTCTACGCGAGCGGCGTTCCCAACGCCCGTACGCTCAGGCTCGGCGACAAGGGGACCGTGTTCGTCTCGAGCCGCTTGCAGGACAAGGTGCATGCCATCGTGGCGAAGGACGGCAAGCACGAGGTGAAGGTCATCGCTTCCGGTCTCCATCGGCCCAATGGCATCGCCCTGCACGAGGGCACGTTGTACATCGCCGAGCTTCATCAGATCTCAAAGATCGAGAAGATCGAAGACAATCTCGACAACCCGCCGAAGCCCATTGTCATCCTGGAAGGTCTGCCGAAGGAGGAGCCGCACGGCTGGAAATATCTGACCGTTGGTCCAGATGAGAAGCTCTACTTCCAGGTCGGCGCGCCCTGCAACATCTGCATGCCGTCGGAACGGCACGCCAGGATCTACCGGGTCGGTCTCGACGGGAAGGGCCTCGAGGTCTATGCGACCGGTATCCGCCAGATCGTGGGCATGGACTGGCATCCGACGCTGAAACAGCTCTACTTCTCCGAGAACTCGCGCGACTGGCTGTCGGAAGACGTGCCGGAGGACAAGCTCAATCGGGTCACCCAGCCCGGCAAGGACAACTTCGGCTATCCCTATTGTCACCAGGGTAACTTCACCGACCCGGAATTCGGTTGGGGACGCTCTTGTGAGGAATTCACCAAGCCGGTCGCTCTGCTCGGGCCTCACTCCGCCGCGCTGGGCTTGAAGTTCTACACCGGCAACGGGCTTGGAGATGAGTATCGCAACGTGATCCTCCTGGCGCGACACGGATCCTGGAACCGCAGCGTCAAGATCGGCGGCGACGTCGTGGCCATCAGGCTGAACGACGACGGGACGTTCAAGTCGATGGAGCCTTTCATCACCGGCTTCATCCAGAACAACACCTATGTCGGACGCCCCGTGGACGTCCTGCCGATGAGTGACGGGTCGATCCTCGTGTCCGACGATTTCAATGGGGCCGTCTATCGTGTCAGCCGCACCGGCGGATGAGACGACCTCCCCGTCTGCTTTTCGCCGTGATCCTGCTCTGTGCCTGGGCGGCGTGCGCATGGGCAGAGTCGATCGAGGACCGCATGGCTCCCTGCCTGGCGTGCCACGGCGAGAAGGGGCAGTCGAGCAATCCGGAGATTCCGTCGCTCGGCGCGCAAACGTCGCCTTACGTTCTCATCCAGCTCTATCTATTCCGTGAGAAGCTGCGCCGCTTCGATATCATGAACGATGCCATGAAGGGCTTCACCGACGACGACTTGCGCACAGTCGCCGACACGATCGCCAAGCTGCCGCCTCCGGTGCCGACGGTCGACGCCGCGGATCCGGCGCGCATGGAGCGCGGGCAGGCTCTGATCCGCCAGTATCGCTGCAACGTCTGCCACGCCCCCGGTCTGGCCGGCCGCGATAACGTCCCTCGCATCGCCAGCCAGCGGGAGGACTTTCTTGTCAAGACGCTGCGCGAGTACAAAGCCAACATACGCGCCGGGTACGACGCCTCCATGGGCGATGTCATGCAGCCCATACCTGATTCGGATATTCTCGATCTCGCCTACTTTGCCACTCGACAGCCTTAAAGCACTGACGAGAGCTTCTATCGGCGATGCAGCCGATGCTCGGTCAACCCAGCCTTCCGACGTGGCTTTCGAGCAGCGTCCAGCACTTGCTGCCGAGCCTCTCGCGCCACGCGGCGTAGACGGGCGCCATGCGCGCCCGGAAGCGGCTGGGCTCGACCTCGTTGAACACCATGCCGCGCTCGGCGAGCGTCGTGCGCAGGCTCGTGTTGAAGCGGCCCTGGTCATCGCGCTGGGCGCGGACGTATTTGGCTGCATTGCGCTCGATGACGGCCTGGATGTCCTCTGGCAGCTTTTGCCACAGCGCGCCGTTGGCCATCAGGTTGAAGCCCGACCACATGTGGTTGGTCATGGCGAGGTGCTTCTGCACCTCGTACAGCTTGAAGACCTCGTTCACTGCCAGCGGGTTCTCCTGCGCATCGACCTTGCCCTCCTTCAGGGCCTGATAGATGCCGTTGACGTTGATCGTGACCGGCTCGGCATCCAGCGCCCGGAAGGCGTCGGTGAACATCTGGCCGGCTGGCAGGCGGATCCTGAGGCCTTCGAAATCCTTCGGGTCGGCGATCCGCTTGCTTGTCGAGGAGGTCTGGCGCATGCCGTTGTCGAAAGCGCCGACCGGGAAGCCGTGGATGCCCTTGGCCGCCATCTCCTCGCGCAGGTAGGCACCCAACGCGCCGTCGGCTGCGGCGTGCGCGTCGGCTGCCGTCCGGAAGGCGAAGGGGACCTGCTGCACCTCCGCAACCGGCACTGCCTGTCCCAGGATGCCGCCCATCAAAGTGAAGAAGTCGAGCTCGCCGGAGATCAGCATCTTGAGCGCTGCCGGGTCGGAGCCCGGGAGGCCGGCATTCTCAGCGAACACCTCGGCCTGCACGCGTCCATTGGTCTCGGCGCCGATCGTGGCCCACATCTCGACAAGGCGCCGATGCAGCGGGCTCGAGGCTGCCTGGTTGTGGAACTGGCGGAACTTGTAGTCAGCGGCCATGGCCGGGCGAACGACGACGCCGATGGAGAGGAGAGCGACGCTTCGACCGAGAACCGCGCGACGCGACCAGCTGGCTGGCATGGTCGGGTTTCACCTCAATTCAGCAGCGTGTAGAGCCGCTCGTCGTACAAGCTGCCGCCGATCGGCCCGAGGGCGGTGCGGAACGCCTTCGCGGGAACGGTGGCGCTGTGCGCCTCCTGGGCTGCCGAGCCTGTCCAGGCCTCGACCAGCGTCAAGTGGTTTGGCCGGCTTGCCTGCACCAGCGCATCGAAGCGGATATTGCCCGCGGAGCCGCGGCTGGCCTCGGCGATCTTGCGCGATTCGGCGGTTCCTTCGTCACGCTTCGTCGGCACGACATCGACATGAGTGATGACGTAGACGCCGGCTTGCGTCGCGGGCTTCGGTCCTGTCGTCAGCGCAACATGTGGGCGTTCGTCGTTGGGCGCAATCAGGAGCGGCGCCAGCGCGGCGTGCAGCTCTCGGCTTGCGCCAGAGGCGGCATGGTCCTCGCGGGCCTTGGCGCTCGGCCACTGCTCGACGATCGCGAAGTGGTTGGGACGCCCGATCTGCTCGAAGACGGCGAGCTCGAGCGCGCCCTTGTCCTTGAGCGCATCGCGGTAGCGCGCCAGAGCCTGGCGCGCGGCACCAATCCGAGCCGGGTCGACCTCGATGTAGGTGATCGCGTAAGGCGCCGCCGGCGGCGCTGCCGCAGGGGCTGGTGAGGTTTGTGCCAAGGCTTCCTCCATGACCACGCTCGCAGCCAATACTGCGCCGACAAGGACCTGGCGACGGTCGACCATCCGCGTCCTCCCGGAAATGTTCTTCGCGAACGCCATGGCAGCCCAGCTCCCGCGGATTGTCAAAGACCGCTATGGCCGCGCATAGGGGGGCATCGTGTAGAGTGTGCGGCGCCATGAGTGAGACTGTTGCCGCCCGCTTCGCCGAGCATGCGCTCGACACGTGCTTCACCGATCTGCCGGCCGCCGCTGTCGAGCGGGCCAAGGTTTTCGTGCTCGACAGCCTCGGCGTCGGCATCGCCGGCTCATCAGTCGAGGGCGCCGAGGCGCTGCTGGGCGTCGCCGCCGGCTGGGGAGCCGCTTCGCCCGCTGCGGCCGCCCCTGGTGCGCCGGTATGGGGCCGCGCGACGCGGCTGTCGGCGCCGGCGGCCGCCTTCATGAACGCCTGGCAGATGCATAATCAGGAATATGACGGGCTGCACGAGGGCGCAGTGGTGCATGCCATGGCGAGCGTCCTGCCGGCGGCGCTGGCTGCCGCCGGGCTGGCAGGCGACGTGAGCGGCGCTGAGCTGATCACCGCGGTCGCCGTCGGCGTCGACATCGCTGCGGGCCTGGGCCTCGCCGCCAAGGCGGGGTTTCGCTTCTTCCGTCCTGCCACCGCCGGCGGCTTCGGGGCGACCGCGGCTGCGGCGCGCCTGCTCGGTCTCGACCGGGCAGCTCTCCAACGCGCATTCGCCTGGCAGCTCGCGCAGGCGAGCGGCACCATGCAGGCGCATGTCGAGGGCAGCCCCATCCTGCCCGTGCAGGTCGCCTTCAACACGCGGGCCGCGCTGCAGTCGTGCCTGTTGGCGACGCTTCCCTTCACGGCGGCCGAGGCGGTGTTCGAGGGCGACTACGGCTACCTGCCGCTGTTCGAAGGCGACTTTGCGCTCGAGCCGGTGCTGCAGAGCCTGGGCCGCATCTGGCGCATCGCCGAGCTCAGCCACAAGCCCTTTCCCGCCGGGCGCGCCACCCATGGCGGGATCGAGGGCGTGAGCACGCTGCAGCAGCGACACGGCTTCGCCGCCTCGGAGGTTGCCTACGTCGAGATCGCGGCGCCGCCGCTGATCATGCGCTTGGTCGGTCGTCCGCCGCGCGCCGAGAGGGGACCAAGCTACGCGCGGCTCTGCATGGCCTACGCCATTGCCAAGGTGCTCTTGAAGGGCAAGCTCGATCTTGGTGACTTCCGCGGGTGCGCGCTCGCCGATCCGGCGACGCACGCGCTGGCGCGCCGCGTCACCCTCGAGAACGACGGCAACCCGGACCCCAATGCGCTCGCGCCGCAGCGGGTGGTCGTGCGGCTGCAGGACGGCACGGTGCATGCCTGGTCGTGCGAGACGATGCTGGCCCATCCCACGCGCCCGCTGACGCGAGAGCAGCATCTTGCCAAGTTCCGCCGTTGCCTTGACTTCGCGGCACTGCCGCTGGCGTTGAACACGCCGACGCGACTGATCGAGATGACCGACCGGCTGGAGAGCGTGAAAGATGTTCGAGCCCTGGCGGCGCTGGCGGCTGGATCATCGCCATCAGGATGAGCTATGGGTTTCGATGCTTCGGGCAACAAAGGAGGTCAGGCCATGATCACTGGCGGCTGCCATTGCGGGGCCATCCGCTACCAGGTCGAGGGCGAGGCGATCGTCCATGCGCTGTGTCATTGCGCGGATTGCCGGCGCCACGCCGGGGCGCCGATGGTCGGCTGGACGATGTACCCGCAAACCGCGGTCACGGTGACCAAGGGCACGCCCAAGGTCTACGCCTCGTCCGAGGACGGCCGGCGGCATTTCTGCCCCGAGTGCGGCACCGGAGTCTTTTATATCAACGAGCGGATGCTGCCCGGGATCATCGACATCCAGAGCGCGACCTATGACGATCCGGAAACCGTCCCGCCGCGCGCCCACATCCAGGTGGCGGAACGGATCAAATGGATGGAGCGCGCGCACGAGCTGCCGGCGTTCGAGCGCTATCCGCCTCAAGCGTAACGGGGCGAGCCAGCACCATTCCGCCAAATCTTCTGAGGGGCCTGTCCCATGTGTCGCAATATCCGCAACCTCTACAACTTCAAGCCGCCGGCGACGGACGAGGAGATCCATGCGTCCTCGCTGCAATTCGTGCGCAAGCTCAGCGGCTCCAACCGGCCGTCCAAGGCCAACGAGGAGGCCTTCAACCGGGCCGTGGAGGCGGTCGCGCACGCAGCGCGGGAGCTGATCGATTCCCTGGTCACGACGGCGCCGCCGCGCGATCGCGAGGTCGAAGCCGAGAAGGCGAGGGCGCGCTCGGCGTTGCGGTTCGCGCGTCAGTGATGGCGGAGCGTGCGTTCCTGCTGGAGGCGCATGCGGCAGAGGGCGATGGCCTTTTGGGCGGTGGCGGTCTGCCGCGATGAGGGCTCGAGTTCGACGAAGCGTTCCCACGCAACGAGCGCATCGGCGCAGCGATCGAGCCGCGTCAGCAGCAGCGCCAGGTTGAAGTGGGCATCGGCGTAGTCGGGTTGCGCCTGCACCGCGCGACGGTACTCGGCGATCGCGAGATCGGCATGGTGCTCGTCCTCGGCCGCCATGGCGAGGTTGTACCAGGCCTCGGCGAACGCCGGGTCGCGCGCCACGGCGATCTGCCAAGCGATCTTCGCTTCGGTCGGCCGGCCTTGCGCCTGGAACACGTTGCCGAGATTGAAGGGCAGGACGGGATCCGCGGTGTCGGCGCGCATCGCCGTCGTATAGAGGCTCTCGGCGGCTGAAAGGTCGCCGCGCTCCTCGGCGTGCTCGGCTTCGGCCAGCAGATCGTCGATGGTGCTCGCTGCCGTCTGATCCAGGCGCATGGTGAGCTGGCCGTTGAGCTCGGCGAGCTCGCCTGCCATCTCGCGCATCAGCTCGCCTGACGGACCTTCGGTGAGCCGCGCTTCGGCGAGATGGCTGCCACGGCGTCTCAGCACCAGGGAGGCGTCGAGGACATGACGCAGAGCCACGCTGCGCTTCAGCAGCCGCGCGGCCTCGCGGGCGGCCACGAGATCGCGCCAGGCGAACCTGTCGTCGACGGGCTCGAGCACGTCGAACAAGACCAGGCAGGAGAGCAGGTTGGGCGACAAGCCAGCGAGGCGTTCGATCTCCGTCCGGTCCATGCTGTGATCGACCGCCGGCGGCGGCTCGAGCAAGCCAAGCTCGCGGCGCAGGACATTCTCGCTGATCAAGGCCGCTGTCGTGGGCAAGGCCGGCGGAAGCTGCACCCGGCCGTCGTCGAGCGCCCGCGCGGCAGCCGAATGGCCAAAAGCGACCGTCGTGACGCGCGCGCCCGGCCGCGTCGCGAGCTTGCCGCCCCGCGCGCGCACCAGCTGGTCGAGCCGCCGGCGGGTCAGGCCCTGGATGCGGCCGACGAGATAGAGCGTCTGTCCGGTAAGCGGCAACCGGCGTCCCCCTCAGCGGCTGGCCTTGCGTGCCTTGGGCTTGCGCGCCGGCTCGGCCGCCGGCGCTTCCGCGGGTTTCTTGCTCGGGGCGCGCGGCCGACGGCTCACGCCGCCGCCGACCGCTTCGAGGCTGCGCTTCAGGGCATCCATGATGTCGACCACATTGCCGGGCTCGGGTGCCTCGGCGACAGTGAAGGCTTGGCCCTCCTGCTTGGCGCGCAGCATGCCGACGAGGGCTTCCTCGTAGCGGTCGGTGAAGGTGTTGGGCTCGAAGTGGCCGGCGTTGCGGCCGATGATCTCCTGGGCGATGTCGAGCAGCTCCGGCGCAAGCTTCAGGTCGCTGACGCCGGCGAAGTACTCTGCATCCTGTCGCACCTCGTAGGGATAGCGCAGCGTCGTCGCCAGCATGCCCTTGCCGCGCGGCTGCAGCATCAGCATGCGTTCGCGCCGGCTCAGCACGACGCGGCCGATGCCGACCATCTTCTTACGCGTCATGGCTTCGCGGATGACGGCGAACGCTTCCTCGGCGACCTTGTCGTCCGGCACCAGATAATAGGGGCTGTCGAGGTAGATCGGGTCGACCTCGGCTTGAGGCACGAAGCTCTCGATCTCGAGCACCTTGCTGGTCTCGATCTTCACCGCTTCGAGGTCAGCGTCCTCGACCAGGACATACTGGCCCTTGGCGACCTGGTAGCCCTTGACGCGGTCGGCCGTGTCGACGGGCTCGCCGCTCTCGGCATCGACCATGTTTTGCTTCAAGCGGTTGCCGGTCTTGCGATTGAGTGTGTTGAACGACACCCGCTCCGACGAGGACGTCGCGTTGTAGAGCGCCACCGCGCAGGAGACGAGCGACAGCTTGAGATAGCCTTTCCACGTGGACCGCGGCATCGAAAGACTCCCGGATACAAGGCGTTGCCCAATCTAGTTCAGTCGCGCTGCTGATCCAATCGCCCACGTGCTGAATTTCACCCGGCGTGAAATGGAGAGCGTCGGTCCAGACATATTCATGACTGCAATGTGAGAGAAATCACGGACGCCCTCAAGAACGCGACAGATAACCCCGCGCTCCGGGGGCACCAGGCAGGCGACTATGTGATGAACGTGTCCGGCATGACCGGAACGCTCACCACGTCGAACTTCCAGGTGGCGTAGAGATCAGGTCTCGGCACCACCGTTGACCTGGATCATCTGGCCATTGATGTAGGCGCCGGCGTCCGACGCGAGCAAGCGGGCGGCGGCGGCGACCTCGACCGGCGCGCCCATGCGGCCGACCGGGACCTTGGCCACCAGCTCGCGCCGGTGCGCGCCAGAGGGATCGTTCTTCTGCGCCGCGTCGTCGGGTGCGATCGGCCCGGGCGAGATGGCGTTGACCGTGATGCCCTTGGGCCCGAACTCCTTGGCCAGGGCCTTGGTGAGGCCCCATACGCCGTGCTTGGCGACCGACACCGCCGCGCGCCCGCCATGGCCTGCAATCGCGTTCATGCCGGTGAAGTTGACGATGCGGCCCCAGCCTTTGTCGAGCATGCCCGGCAGGCAGAGACGGCTGAGCCGGACGGAAGCTTCGAGGTCGACCGCGAGCACGCGCTGCCAGTCGGCTTCGCTCATGTCGAGGAAAGCGCCGCCCGGCCGCACGGCGGCGTTGTTGATCAGCACGTCAACGGCGCCGAACTGCTTCAGCGCCTCGCCGGCGATGCGCTTGCAGTCTTCGGCATTGCCGACATCACCCATGACAACCAACGTCTTGGCGCCGAGCTTTCCGGCTTCCTGCGCCACCGTCTCGCAGGCGGCGCGATCGCTCGAGCCGTTGATGACGACGTCGAAGCCGTCCGCGGCCAGGCCCAGCACGCAGGCGCGGCCAATGTTGCGACCGGCACCGGTGACCAGTGCCGTTCTCCTTGCGTCGGCCATCAGATCACGCCGCCGGCTTTGAGAGTGTCGATGGCCTTCTTGTCGTAGCCGATGCCGGCCAGCACCTCCTCGGTATGCTGGCCGAGCTCGGGTGTGGGTTGCAGCGATTGGGGCTGCGGAAAATCGGAGAGGTTGATCGGCTGGCCCACCACCTTGATGTCGCCGAGCTTGGGATGTTTTACTGGCCGGGCGATGCCGAGATGCTTGACCTGCGGCTCGGCGAACGTCTGGTCGACGGTGTTGATCGGCCCGCACGGCACGCCCGCCTTGTTCAGCGCGTCGATCCAATGGGCCGAGCTGTTGGTGCGGGTGACGGCGGCGATGCGCTCGTTCACCGCCTTGCGGTGCTGCGAGCGCAGCGCACCGGTGGCGTGCTCGGGATGATCGATCAGCTCGGGCGCGCCCAGCGCCTTGCAGCAGCGCTTCCATAGATTGTCGCCGGAGGCGGCGATGTTGATGTGGCCGTCGCTGGTCGGGAACACGCCGGTCGGGATGCCGGTGGGATGGTCGTTGCCGGCCTGCTTGGGCACCTCGCCCTTGATCAGCCAGCGCGAGGCCTGGAAGTCGAGCATGAAGATCTGCGCCTCGATCAGCGAGGTATGGACCCACTGCCCCTTGCCGGTGCGCTCGCGGTTGTAGAGCGCAAGGATGATGGCCTGGGCGAGCAGCAGGCCGGAGGTCAGGTCGGCGATCGGGATGCCAACGCGCATCGGTCCGCGGCCGGGCTCCCCGGTAATTGACATCAGCCCGCCCATGCCTTGCGCGATCTGATCGACGCCGGGACGTGCCGCATCCGGCCCGCTCTGGCCAAAGCCCGCGATCGAGCCGTAGACGATGCGTGGATTGACCTTGGCCACGGTGTCGTAGTCGACCTTGAGGCGATGCTTCACGTCGGAGCGGTAATTCTCGACGATGACGTCGGCCTTTTCCGCGAGCTTCATGAAGATCGCGTGACCTTCCTTGCTCTTGAGATTGAGCGTCATCGCTTTCTTGTTGCGATGCAGGTTCTGGAAATCGAAGCCATGGCGCGAGCTGCCCGTGGCGTCGGCGCCTTCGTTGGCCGGCTGCTCGATCTTGACCACGTGCGCACCCCAGTCGGCGAGCTGGCGCACCGCAGTCGGACCGGCACGATGCGCGGTGAGGTCGAGAACGGAGATATGAGAGAGCGGCAGATTGGTCATGAGTGTTTCCTTCAAAGTTTCCGTCGCTGCGCTTCGCTCAGGGCGACGACGCTTCTTCTATTTTCCTCGGAAGGCCGGCTTGCGCTTCTCCATGAAAGCGCGCCGTCCTTCCTGGTAGTCCTCGCTGTCGAAGCAGGCC
>Ga0081455_10000600_pt1 | contig 46686 bp, 21 predicted proteins | sample TabmetS3T2R1_FD_70207 | JGI IMG/M metagenome (GOLD analysis project Ga0081455, IMG submission 70207) | Tabebuia heterophylla rhizosphere microbial communities from the University of Puerto Rico - S3T2R1 | ecosystem: Host-associated > Plants > Roots > Rhizosphere ...
CAACCTGCCCCACCCTCGCCACCACAAAATCCTACAACAAACACAGCTAACTTAGCGGTATTGAGCGCTCGGGGAGGTTCTGTGGCACAACGCCAACCGACCGACCGAGGAGAGATGGGACCCCTCCCTCTCCGAAGGGAAGGGCAGAAAACAGTTCAGCCCGGACGCACGTAAACATCAAGGGTCCCCGTCGAAATGTAGCGGTAGTGATGAAGCCGAGCCCAAGCAGTAAGCCCGAAATCACTCCCCCGCCCAGTACTAGCACGATCCAGGATAATAGTCCCAGGAGCAGCACGATGCGGCCGAGGCGCATTCCGCACACCATGCACAACATCATCCGGCAAATAATGCCGCACCAACGTCACGTTACCAACAACCTGCACCTCCCCAGAAGCAACCACCCCAGGCAAAGCCGCATACCCCGAAGGCGCCAACCCGACCGTATGCCCAACGGTCCGCACCCCAAGCATCCCAGCAGGCAACAAAGCAAGGACAACCACCCCAACACGAACCCACCGACCATAAGGAACCAGCCCAAGCCGCCGAATCCCAGCAGCACCCCCAGCCACACACCCACCGATCAACGGCGCCCGCCACACCAGATCATAATGCGGCAACGCCAAGTGAGAAAGCGGCACAAGCCCCACCATAGGAACCACCCAAGCAGCAGTGAGATAAGCAGTTAGCCGATCCCCCACCACCAACCCCGCAACGGTCCCACAAACAGCAACAACACTCAGAACCGGCCCCAACCCAACGTACTGCCACCAAGCCAACGACCACCAAGGCGAGTGCTGATACACCTCACCCCGCAACAGTATCGAGTGCCCCGACATCCCATGCACCCGCTGGAACCGCCACCCCGTCCGCACACTGGCCTCAGCGGCCTTATACCCCATCGGCGAATATGCCATAGCAAAAGCAACCACCCCGCCAACCACCCAGGTAACACCATGCCCCAAAGCCCGAACCACCCGCCCAACAACAACCGGCACCCCCACCGCCCACCCAGGCCCCGGAGCAAACAACGTCCCCAAACTCCCCACAACCCCAGGCACCACAATAATCAGCAAAGCCGGCACCTTGGTAGCCACAGCAGCCCCAGCCAACAACCCACAAGTCAACGCCCAGGCAAGCCGATGCGACCGCCCCCACCACCACCCCGCCGCCAACGTACCCAATGCGAGCACACCAGCCAACGGATCAAGCATCGCCCACCGCTGCGGCAAATCCAGATGCGGCCCAGCCCCCAACGCCTCAGGAAAGCTGATCAACCCCGGAATCGTCCACCACAATACTGCCGCAATCCGCCCCGCAGCCGCCCCGGCAACCCGGGACAACCACCACCACAGTAAAACCCCACCAAAGAGCAAGGCAACAGCCGCAGGAAACCGAGCCGCCCACACGGTAGCCCCGAACACATGCTCAGCAGCCCCAATGAAGAATTTCCCCAACGGCGGATGCTCAGGATTAGCGGAATAATCCCCCGCCCAATACAACTCCCCAGCCCGAGAGTAAACGAGCTCGTCAGAGTTCAACGGCGGCACATCGATCCGCCACAACGACATGAACGTACCAAAACCAAACAACCCGAACCGTACGGCAAACGACCAGACAAGCCCGACGAGCGCCCGCCGGCACTCCCCGCCCCCCGGCGCACCCGCGCCAACCCGTTCATCAACAACGTCGACGACAGCCGTCATCCCGACCCCCTCCAGCACCTGTATAACTCGATGCCGGAGCGGGCCGGTTTACCTCGCAGCCAGGAACAAATTAATTCGGTCGGGTGAATCCGTCACAGAAAAGATGGAGAATTGATACCCAACCGAGTAAACCAAAACCGAGGCTACTCGCCGACGACGATCACCTGGCGCAGCGGTCCGACCAAGGCGCCCACCTCACCCAAGGTCTCCTGCGGCACCCCCCGAGCCAGCAGGATCCCGGCCAACGTCGCCACCACAGCGTCATACGCGGCACCAGTGATCCGGTCCCCGGCCTCGTTGAGGACAGGCGTGTGCGCCTGCGCCATCCGCCGCACCGTACCCACGGTCATCCCGCGCCCGGTCACCATCACCAACGCCGCCAGGAAGTGCCGCTGCAACTCGGGCAGGTCCACCCCACCGAAGTAGCTGGCCACCATCGGCACGGTCGCGGCCTGCGCGTACATCTCGGTGACGATCTCTTCCCACACCCCGTCCCCGGCCTGCTTGCGCAGCCAGTCGTAGAGCACAACGCCATCGTCAACGGGCGTACGGACCAGGGGGGCGGGGGCGAGAAGGTGCTCGTCGGGAAGGTCGCCGTACGGGTCGAACATGATCGGGGGTCCTCCTGTCGCCGCATGTCGGCAGGTCGCAGTCATCCGGCGCGCTGGGGGACACGCGCCGCTGGACACCGCAGACCGTATCGAGGCGGTCGCAATGCGTCGATAGGAGGTCCGTCTTATTCGGGCACTTAGCGCGCAACCTCCCGTACCGCCGCGCGCGCCGCGGCCGGGCTCGCCGCCGACAGGGCCGCCCGCGCCGCCTCCCGGCACCGCTCCAGCGGCCACTCGGCGAGCGTGGCCCGCGACTCACCCAACGCTCCGCCGGCCATCGACAAGCTGCTCACCCCGAGCCCGACCAGCACCACCCCGAGCAGCGGGTCGCCACCGGCATCCCCGCACACCCCGACCGGCTTCCCCGCGGCCGCCCCCGCCGCCGCGGTCAACTCCACCAGCCGCAGCAGGGCGGGCTGCCACGGGTCGAGCAGGTCGGCCAGGTCCGCGCACATCCGGTCGGCCGCGAAGGTGTACTGCGACAGGTCGTTGGTGCCGATGCTGGCGAAATCCACCTCGGCCAGCAGCCGGGCGGCGTGCAGCGCCGCCGACGGCACCTCCACCATGACCCCCACCTTGGCCAACCCGTGCCCGCGGGCCAGCCGGGCAAAGACAGCCGCCTCGGCCGCGGTGGCCACCATCGGCGCCATCACCCACACCTCGGCGCTGCCCTGCCCGGCCGCGGCCGCGATCGCGGCGAGCTGGGTGTCCAGCAGGTCCGGGTACGGCCAGGAGGTGCGCCAGCCGCGGATGCCGAGGGCGGGGTTCGGCTCGTCGGCGAGCGTGGCGAACGGCAGCGGCTTGTCGGCGCCCGCGTCCAGGGTGCGGATCACCAGGCGCTTGCCGGGCAGGGCCGCGCACACCGCGGCGTACGCGTCCTCCTGCTCGGCCCGCGTCGGCGCGGTCCGCCGGTCCAGGAACAGGAACTCGGTCCGCAGCAGCCCCACGCCCTCGGCGCCCTGGTCCAGCGCGCGCAGTACGTCCGGGGCGGCGCCGGCGTTGGCCAGCAGCGGCACCCGGTGCCCGTCGGCGGTACGCCCCGGCCCGCTGGCCGCCGCCGCCCGGGCCGCCCGCGCCGCGGACCGTTCCCGTACCTGCGCCACCAGCGCGGCGTCCGGCGCGACCGTGACCGTACCGGCGCTGCCGTCGACGGCGACCTCGACGCCCTCGGCCAGGTCCGCCGCCGGGCAGCCGACCACGGCGGGGATGCCGAGCGACTTGGCCAGGATCGCCGAGTGGCTGGTCGGGCCGCCGCGGGTGGTGACGAAGGCGAGCACCCGCTCGGGGTCCAGGGTCGCGGTGTCGGCCGGGGCCAGGTCCTCGGCGACCAGGACGTACGGGTGCGGCAGGCGGGGTACGCCCGGCATCGGTACGCCGAGCAGCAGGGCCACGGCACGCGCGCGTACGTCGTCCAGGTCGCTGACCCGCTCGGCGAGGTAGCCGCCCGCGTCGAGGAGCAACGCCCGGTACTCGCCGAACGCCTCGGTGACCGCCCACGCCGCGGCCCGCCCGGCCCCGGTCAGCGCCGTGACCGAGTCGGCGATCGCCGGGTCGCGGGCCATCAGCGCGGTGGCGGCCAGGACGTCGGAGGCCTCCCGGCCGATCGCGGTCCCCGCCACCGCGGCCGAGCGCGCCTCGAACTCATCGGCCACCCGCCCCAGCGCCGCCAGCGCCCGCTCCCCCTCGGCCGCCCCGTCGCTCACCGCCGGCTCCGCGGCCGGCAGCACCGGCGGCGTACCGAGCCGTGCCACCGGCCCCACCGCAAGCCCAGGACTGGCGGCAACCCCCTGCAGCACAGCCCCAGCTCTGTCGCCGCTCACCCCGCGGCTCCGTTCTCCGCGGCGTCGTGGTCGGCTTCGATGACGGCGGCGACCGCGTCCAGGGCAGTCTCGGCGCCCTCGCCTTCGGCGCTGATGACGACGGTGTCGCCGTACTTCGCCTTGAGGGTGAGGACGGACAGGATGCTGCGCGCGTCCAGGGCGCGGCCGCCCTCCATCCCGATCTTGACCGGCACCGGCTGCGCGGCGGCGGTGCTGACGAGCATGCTGGCCGGCCGGGCGTGCAGCCCAACGCGCGATCCGACGGTGACCTTGCGTTCGGCCATCGGGGTACCTCCGAAGAAGGGTGTGAGGGTAGGGAGATCAGCGACTGAGGACCCGCGCCGGGTCGAAGTCCGTGTGCAGGGTGACCAGGCCGCGGTCCAGGTCGCCCGGCTCCGGCATCCGGCTGCCGGGCAGCGAGATCGCCGCGGCCCCGTACGCGACCGACTCGACCAGCGCGCCCACCGCACTGTCCATTGTGGACGAGGCCGCCCCGGCGGCGACCGGGGTCACCTCGCGCGCGGCCACGCTGAGGTACCCGGCCAGCAGCGCGTCGCCGGCACCCACGGTGCTGCGCGGCTCCCGTACCGGCCCGGTCGCCAGCCACCGGCCGGCCGGGGTGATCAGCATGGCGCCGTCCGGCCCGAGCGAGGCCAGTACGCTCCCGGCGCCGGCCGAGCACAGCCACGCGCCGGCCTCGGCGACCTCGCCCAGGGTGTCCACGGGGTGGCCGGCGGCCTCGGCCAGCTCCTCCCGGTTGGGCTTGACCAGGTCCGGCCCGGCGGCGAGCGCGGACCGGAACGCGGCGCCGGAGGTGTCCACCGCGACGCGGACCCCGGCGGCGTGCAGTTGCTCGGTCAGGTCACGGTAGAAGCTGACCGGTACGCCCGGGGGCAGGCTGCCGCACAGGACGGCCCAGCGCGCGGACACCGCGGCGGACAGGGTGGCGCTGGCCAGCGCCGCGGCCTCGCCCGGGTCGAGTAGCGGGCCGGGTTCGTTCAGCTTGGTGGTCGTACCGTCGGGCTCCACCACGGTCACGTTGGCCCGGACCGCGCCGTTGACCGGCACGGCCACGAAGTGCAGTCCGGAGCGGGCGAGCAGGCCGACGAGCTGGTCGCCCTCGGCGCCGCCGGTGGGCAGCACGGCCACCACCCGGTGCCCGTTGGCGGTGAGCGCCCGCGCCACGTTGATGCCCTTGCCGCCCGCGTCGACCCGGGCCGCCAGCGCGCGCAGCACGCCGCCGCGGACCAGCCCGGCGACCTCGATCGTCCGGTCCACGCTGGGGTTGGCAGTCAGGGTCACGATCACGGGGTCACCACCTGGCCGGCGACGGGGCACACATCTGCGTTCAACCGTGCAATGTGTTGTTTTGATTCTGTGTACGCCTGGTTTCCGGGCAACACAAGCCTCCAGGGGGGTTGACTCCCACACGTTCGGGCGTGATCCTGAGTCAAACAGACCCGAAACAGTGGTGAAACAACATGATGTACGCCGAGGAACGCCAGCAGGAGATCCTCCGCCGGGCCCGCGCGGCCGGCCGGGTGGATGTCGTACGGCTGGCCGAGGACCTGGCCGTGACCAGCGAGACGGTCCGCCGCGACCTGACAGTGCTGGAGCGGGCTGGCGTGATCCGGCGGGTGCACGGCGGCGCGATCCCGATCGAGCGGCTCGGCTTCGAGCCGGCGCTGGCCGCGCGGGACGCGGTCATGACGGCGGAGAAGGAGCGGATCGCCAAGGCCGCGGTCGGCGAACTGCCCGACGGCGGCGCCATCATCATCGACGCCGGTACGACCACCGGCCGGCTGGTGGAGGCGCTGCCCACCGACTACGAGGTGACCGTGGTGGTCAACTCCCCGCCACTGGCCACCTCGCTGGCGATGCGCCCGAACATCACCGTGATCATGCTCGGCGGCCGGGTCCGCGGCAAGACGCTCGCGACCGTGGACGACCTGGCCCTGCGCCCGCTCGCGGACCTGCGGGTGGACGTGGCGTTCATGGCCACCAACGGGCTGTCCGCCGAGCACGGCCTCACCACCCCGGACCCGGCGGAGGCGAGCGTCAAGCGGGCCATGATCGGGGCCGCCCGGCGCACCGTGCTGCTCGCCGACCACACCAAGGTCGGCAACGACCACCTCGCCCGGTTCGGGTCGATCGCCGACCTGGACCTGCTGATCACCGACGCCGGACTCGACGACGACGTGACCGAGGACCTGGAGCAGGCGGGGCTCCGGGTCGTACGGGCCTGAATCCGGTACCACCGCGGCGGCCGTGCCCTGAGCCGCCACCACCACAGAGTGTGGGCGTGCCACGCCCGACTCCCCTCCCCAAGGAGCACCATATGGCTACTCCTTACACCCCAACGGTGACAGGGACCGGTGTGAAGGCCACCATCCAGCGGATGGGCGGCTACCTGGCCGGCATGGTCATGCCCAACATCGCCGCGTTCATTGCCTGGGGTCTGATCACCGCCCTGTTCATCCCGACCGGCTGGCTGCCCAGCGAGAAGTACGGCGCGCTGGTCGGCCCGATGATCAGCTACCTGCTGCCGATCCTGATCGCCTACACCGGTGGCCGGATGGTGCACGGGCAGCGCGGCGCGGTCGTCGGCGCCGTCGCCGTCATGGGCCTGATCGTCGGCTCCGACGTGCCGATGTTCCTCGGTGCGATGATCGTCGGACCGCTCACGGCGTACCTGATGAAGCTGGTGGACGGGCTGCTCGAGGACCGGATCAAGCCCGGCTTCGAGATGCTGGTGGAGAACTTCTCCGCCGGCATCCTCGGCGGCGGCATGGCGGTGCTCGGCGTGCTGGCCATCGGCCCGGTGGTCCGCAACATCACCGACGCGGCCGGCGACGCGGTGAAGGCGCTGGTCGACCACAACCTGCTGCCGCTGGCCAGCGTGCTGATCGAGCCGTGCAAGGTGCTGTTCCTCAACAACGCCATCAACCACGGCGTACTCACCCCGCTCGGCGTCGCGCAGGCCGCCCAGAACGGCAAGTCGATCCTGTTCATGCTGGAGTCGAACCCCGGCCCGGGCCTCGGCATCCTCGTGGCGTACCTGCTGTTCGGCCCGCGCCGGCTACGCCCGTCGGTGCCTGCCGCCATCGTGATCCAGTTCCTCGGTGGCATCCACGAGATCTACTTCCCGTACGTGCTGATGAAGCCGCGGCTGATCCTGGCCGCCATCGCTGGCGGCGCTGCCGGAATCCTGACCTTCAAGGCCACCGGTGCCGGCCTGGTCGCCCCGCCGGCTCCCGGCAGCATCTTCGCCTACGCGGCCGAGACGCCTCCCGGCGGCTACTTCGGGGTCTTCCTCGGGGTCGTGATCGCCGCGGGCGTGTCCTTCGCCGTCGCCTCGATGCTGCTCGGCTTCGGCAGGCTGGCCGATCCGGCGGAGCAGGCCGCGGCGGGCATGTACACCGACGACGTGGACGGCCCGGGCGCCGAGCCGGAGGCCCCACCGGCCGAGCAGAAACTGACCCGTACCGAATAACAGGAATCAGGTGAGTGTGATGGCCAGCATCAACGGCAAGGACGTTCACAAGCTCGTGGTCGCCTGCGACGCCGGCATGGGCAGCTCGGTGATGCTGGCCAGCACGCTTCGCAAGCAGCTCAAGAAGGCGGGGGTCACCGTGGAGCACAGCCCGGTCGACCACATCCCGGCGGACGCGGACCTGATCGTCTGCCACGCCGGACTGGCCGACCGGGCCCGGAAGACCGCGCCGGACAAGGTGATCGTGCCGTTCCAGGTGTTCATCGGCGACCCGGCGGTGGCCAGCGTGGTGGCCGCGGTGAAGGACGGCGGTGTGGTCAATGGCTGACGGCGCCGCGCCCGCTGCCAGCGCTGCCGGGCCTGCTGGCCTGCTGGACCCGCGGGCCATCCGGCTCGCGGTGGCCGCCGCCAGCAAGGAGGACGCGATCCAGCGCTGCGGCCAGGCGCTGGTGGACATCGGCGCGGTCGATCCGTCCTATGTGGACTCCATGCTGGAGCGGGAGCGCAGCGTGTCCACCTACGTGGGCGAGGGCGTGGCCATCCCGCACGGCACACTGTCCGGAAAGGACAGTGTGCACCGCGATGCCCTGTCGTTCCTGCGGTTCCCCGACGGGGTGGACTGGGGCGGCAGCGAGGTGCGCGTCGCGATCGGTATTGCCGCCAAGGGCGACGGCCACCTGGAGATCCTGGCCGAGCTGGCCGAGATCCTGCTCGACCCCGACCGGGCCGCGGCGCTGCGCGCGGCCCCCGACGCCGGGGCCGTGCTGCGGCTGCTGGCGCCCGCCGACGACGATGTGGAGAACGCATGAAAGTCGCCCGCTTCCACGGACCCGGAGATGTGCGCATCGAGGGCGCGCCCGAGCCGGTCGCCGGGGCTGGGGACCTGGTGATCCGGGTACGCAACTGCTCCACCTGCGGTACGGACGTGAAGATCTACCGGCACGGACACCACCACATCGTGCCGCCGCGGGTGCTCGGCCACGAGATCGCCGGTGAGGTGGTCGAGGTCGGCGACGGCGTGCCCGGTTGGCGGGTGGGCGACCGCGTGCAGGTGATCGCGGCGATCCCGTGTGGACAGTGCGCCGAGTGCCGGCGCGGCCGGATGACGGTGTGCCCGAACCAGGAGTCGATGGGGTACCACTACGACGGCGGGTTCGCCGAGTTCATGCGGGTGCCGGCCAAGGTGCTCGCGGTCAACGGCGTCAACCGGATACCGGACGGCGTGGACTACGGGCCGGCCTCGGTCACCGAGCCGCTGGCGTGTGTCCTCAATGGACAGGAGCTGGCCCGGGTGGGCACCGGCGACGACGTGGTCGTCATCGGCGCCGGGCCGATCGGCTGCCTGCACGTGCGGCTGGCCCGCGCCCGCGGCGCCGCCCGGGTGTTCCTGGTGGAGCTGAGCGGGGCCCGGCTGAAGCTGGCCGCGGACCTGGTCCGGCCGGACGCGGCCGTCGCGGCCGGCGAGATCGACCCGGTGGCGGCCGTCCTCGACCTGACCGGGGGGCGCGGCGCCGACGTGGTGATCACCGCGGCCGCCTCCGGCCGGGCGCAGGAGCAGGCCGTCGCGATGGCGGCACGGCAGGGGCGGATCAGCTTCTTCGGCGGCCTGCCCAAGGACAAACCCGTCATCGCGCTCGATTCCAACCTGGTGCACTACCGCGAGCTGACCATCGTCGGCGCGAACGGCTCCAGCCCGCGGCACAACGCCGACGCGCTCGGCCTGATCGCCACCGGCACCATCCCCGCGGCCGACCTGATCACCCACCGGCTGCCGCTGGACAACGTCCTGGACGCGATCGCCACGGTGGAGAGCGGCGAGGCCATCAAGGTGACGATCGAGCCATAGCAGGGCACATCGCCGTTCCGACACGTCTTCACCTTCCGCGCCCTAGCCTGGCGGCATGTCTGATCGTGACCCCGTCGGGCCGGGCGCCGAGGAGCCCGACCTGGTCAGGCTGGATGAGGACTTCATCCGGGCGGCCACCATCCAGGAACCGCCGGCGCGGGAGCGGGCGCTGTGGGTGCCGGACCCGCGGCTGCCGCTGGAGCCACTCACGCCGGCACCGCCGCCGCGCTGGCACCGCGCCGTGCCGGCCGTGCTCGCCGCGATCGCGCTGGTCGGCGGGCTCGCCGGGGCGGTCGTCCTGGCCCGCCCGTTACCCTCCCCGGCGCCGGCCGCGGCACCACCGGTCGCGCCAACCAGCACCGCGGCCGCTGGCGCCGCACCGCGAGCCACCATCGACCCGGCCGACCCGTTCGCCGGCACCCCGTACGCCGCGTACGCCGACGGGGTCGCCGGCATCGTGCTGCCCGAGCCGGCCGCGGTCGGCGGTTTCAGCCAGACCGAGGTGGCCGCCGCATTACAGCGCTCCCGGGCGTACCTCATCGCCGCCGACCTGGAGCCGGCGACCCTGCTCGGCGGGTCCGCGGCGGCCGCGGGCGCGCTGCTGGACCCGGGCCAGGCGCGGCAGGCGCTCGACACGGCCCTGCGCGCCCCGTCGGCCGTGCTGGATCCGCTTGCCTGGCTGACCCGCTTCGACCCGACCGAGACCGCGCTCGCCGCCCCGGTCAAGGTGGCCGGCAGCATGTCGTACACCGCGCCCGGCACCGGCACGCTGGCCGTGCACCTGGACTACCTGCTGGTGTACGCGGCGCAGCGCGCGGGCGGCGGCCCGGTCACCCTGGTCGTGCTGCACCACGTCTTCGACCTGGTCAGCGACCACGTCCGGCCCGGCTTCCAGTTCAACGCCACCGGCCACGCCGCCACCGGCGCGATCTGCGGCAGCACCGACGGCTACCTGCACCCCGACTGGACCGCCGGCGCCTTCGCCTGCGACTGATCCGCTGAGACGAACGCGACGCGGGACATATCGACGTTCCGACAATTCTTCATGTTCGGCGACCTAGTCTGCGGCCATGTCGGAGAGTGAGCCGGGTTCGGACGAGCCGGAGCTGATCAGGCTGGATGAGGACTTCATCCGGTCGGCCTCGGTCAAGGAACCCTCGGCGCGGGCGCGCATGCTGGCCCAGAAGTGGGCCGCGGAGCCCCCGACCGACACCAGGCGGTGGCGGGAGGGAGGTGTGGACGCGGACTGGCGGCCGACCCGGCGCCGCCGCAGTTCGCGGGTCGTGGTCGCGCTGGTCGCGATCCTCGCCGTGATCGGTACCGGGCTCGGCGTCGCGGTGCTGTACCGGCCCGGGTCCGGCGGTGCCCCCACCCATGCCGGCCCGCCGGCCGCCAGCGTCCAGGCCACCATCGACCTGCCGAACGGACAGTCGACGCTGTCGCCGGCCAACCCGTTCCTCGGCCCCCCCGCGAACGGGTACGCCGACAACGCCGCCGGCATCGTGCTGCCCGCAGCCGCCGCGAAGGGCAACTTCACCAGGACCGAGGTCGCCGCCGCGTTGCAGACCGCCCGGGCGTACCTCATCGCCGCCGACCTGGACCGCACCACCCTGCTCGGCCGCTCCGGCGCGAAGGCCGGCGCCCTGCTGGACCCGCACGGCTCGCGGCAGGACCTGAACGCGGCGCTGCGCAATCCCACGGCGGACAACGACCCGCTGAACTACCTCACCCGGTTCGACCCGACCGAGACCAGGCTGGTCGGGTCGGTGATCAAACTGCACGGCACGACCACCTACTTCGCCCGCGGCGCCGACGAGTTGGTCGTACACATGGACTACCTGTCGGTGTACCCGGTGCAGCGTCCGCGCGGCGGCCCGGTCACCCGGGTCGTGGTGCGGCATGTCTACAACCTGTCGATCTGGCACCACCGCGACGTCACGCGGGGGACGCTGTGGCTGGGCGAAGCGTCCTCCTACGCGGCTGGTGTCGCGTGCGCCACGACACACGGCTACCTGCACCCGCAGTGGCCCGGGCAGGCTCCCGAAGGTACCGGCGCGCCCTCCGACCCGTACAACCAGAGCGGGGCGGTGAACGGGCGCGGCACCTGCGGCACAGCGACCCGGACCTGAGCTACAGGCGGGGGTCGACCGGTTCGGATTCCAGGGCGAGGACGGCGAAGACGCATTCGTGTACGCGCCACAGGGGTTCGCCGCGGGCGGCGCGGTCCAGGGATTCCAGGCCCAGGGCGTACTCGCGCAGGGCGAGGGAGCGCTTGTGGCCGAGGACGCGCTGGCGCAGCCGGTCCAGGTTGGCCGCCTCGGTGTAGTCCGGGCCGTAGATGATCCGCAGGTATTCGCGGCCGCGTACCTTCAATCCCGGCTGTACCAGGCCTTTCGGGCCGCGGGTGAGGTTGCCGGCGGGCTTGACCACCATGCCCTCGCCACCGGCCGCGGTCAGCTCCTCCCACCAGGCGACGCCCGCCGCCACCGAGGCCGGGTCGGTGGTGTCCACAGAGGACCACCGGGTTGCGGTGAACGTCGCCGGGTCGGCCCCGACCAGCCGGTCGGCCACCTCCAGGTGCCAGCGGTGCGGCCGGTCCTGGTACGCCGCCGAGCCGGCCGCGAGCAGCTGGAACGGGGCGATCCGCACGCCGGCCAGCCCCTCGGTGGTCCAGCAGTACCGCTGGTACGCCGCGGTGAAGGCGGCCCCGTTGGCCGCCCGCGCGCGGGTACGGGCCAGCAGGTCGCCCACCTGCGCACCGCCCGCCGCGGCCCGCTCCAGCACCGCGACCGAGGCCGGCAGCGCGGCGCGCGCGGCGGCGCCGACCGCGGCGTACTGGTCCCGCAGCAGCCCGCCGGCCTTGGCGTTCCACGGCAGCAGTTCGGTGTCCAGCAGCAGCCACGGCGTACCGAGCTCCTCGAACAGCCCGGCCCGCTCGGCCGCGAGCCGCACCCGGTCCAGGAGTTCGCCGGTGAGCGCGGGCTCGAAGAACGGCCGGCCGGTGCGCGTCCACAGCGCGCCCACCGCCCCGCCCGGCGCGCCGAACCTGGCCCGCGCCGCGGCGAGGTCCCGGCACACCAGCAGCACCGCCCGCGAGCCCATGTGCTTCTCCTCGCACACCACCGAATCGACGCCGTCGGCGCGGTAGGCCTCGAACGCCTGGTCCGGGTGCTCCAGCAGGTCCGGGCGCGGCGAGGTGGCCACCGGGCTCATCGTCGGCGGCAGGTACAGCAGCCAGCGCGGGTCGACCGCGAACCGGCTCATCACCTCCAGCGCGGCGGCCGCGTTGCCCTCCCGTACACCGATCCTGCCGTGGTAGGCGGTTTCCAGGACGCGGCTGCCGGTCACGTCGGCGATGTCCAGCGTCTCCGGCTCGCGCCGCGACGGCTCGCTGGCCAGCGCCGCCTCCGGGTTGGCCGGGAACGGCCGGGCCGGTTCGTACCAGACCTTCGCCGCCGGTACGGACACCAGCTCGCGCTCGGGGTAGCGCAGCGCGGTGAGCCGGCCGCCGAACACGCAGCCGGTGTCCAGGCACAGGGTGTTGTTCACCCACTCCGGCTCCGGCACCGGCGTGTGTCCATAGAGGACCATCGCCCGGCCGCGGTACTCGGCCGCCCACGGGTAGCGCACCGGCAGGCCGTACTCGTCGGTCTCGCCGGTGGTCTGGCCGTACAGGCAGAAGGACCGGACCCGGCCGGAGGCACGGCCCTGGTACCGCTCGAGGATGCCGGCGTGCGAGACGACCAGCCGGCCGCCGTCCAGCACGTAGTGGCTGACCAGATCGTCCACAAAGGACTCGACCGCGGCGCGGAACTCCGGCGGCTGCGCGGCCAGCTGCTCCAGCGACTCGGCCAGCCCGTGGCTCACCTGGACGTTGCGGCCACGCAGCGCGCGCAGCAGCTTGTTCTCGTGGTTGCCCGGCACGCACAGCGCGTCGCCCGCGGCGACCATGCCCATCACCAGCCGCAGCACGCCCGGCGTGTCCGGGCCGCGGTCCACCAGGTCGCCCACGAACACCGCGGTACGCCCCGCGTGGTGCGCGCCGACCGCCCGGCCGTCCCCGTCCCGCGCGATGGCGTAGCCGAGATCGCCCAGCAGCGCCTCCAGTTCGGCGCGGCAGCCGTGCACGTCCCCGATCACGTCGAACGGCCCGGTCCGGTCCCGCAGGTCGTTGAACAGCCGGGTACGCACCAGCGTCGCGGTGCCGACCTCGGCCTCGCCGCGCAGCGTGTGGACGGACCGGAATCCCTCCCGCTGCAGGCCCTTCAGCCCGCGCCGCAGCTGGTCGCGCTGCCGGCGGATGACGTGCGGGCCGAAGTCGCGGTCCGGCCGGGAGGCGTTGCGCGCGGCGCACACGGCCTCCGGGACGTCCAGCACGATCGCGACCGGCAGCACATCGTGCTCGCGGGCCAGCGCCACCAGCTTCCGGCGCGCCTCGGGCTGCACGTTGGTGGCGTCCACCACGGTCAGCCGGCCGGCCGCCAGCCGCTTGCCGGCGATGTAGTTCAGCACGTCGAAGGCGTCCGGTGTGGCCGACTGGTCGTTCTCGTCGTCGGCGACCAGGCCGCGGCAGAAGTCGCTGGACAGCACCTCGGTCGGCGCGAAGTGCATACCCGCGAAGGTGGACTTGCCCGACCCGCTCACACCGATCAGCACCACCAGGGACAGCTCCGGGATCGCCAGCTCGCCCATCACGCGGCCTCCTTCGCGAAGATGGCCAGCTGGGTGGGCGGGCCGACCTCCGGGTCGTCCGGGCCGACCGGCAGGAAGCGCACCTGGTAGCCGTACGCCTCGCCGACCCGGTCGGCCCAGGCGCGGAACTCGGCCCGGGTCCACTCGAAGCGGTGGTCGCGGTGCCGCAGCGAGCCGGCCGGCAGCGTCGCGTACCGGACGTTGTGTTCGATGTTCGGCGTGGTGACGATGACGGTCGCGGGCGCGGCGTACCCGAAGACGGTCCGCTCCACCGCGCCCAGCCGCGGCGGGTCCACGTGCTCGACGACCTCCATCAGCACCGCGGCGTCCAATCCGGACAGTCGATCGTCCCGGTAGGTCAGCGCGGACTGGAACAGCTCGACCCGCTCCCGGCGCGGCCCCTCCAGCCGGTCCAGCCGCAGCCGGCGGGCCGCCTGGCGCAGCGCGGTCGCGGACACATCGATGGCGATGACCCGTTCGATCGCCCGCTCGGCCAGCAGATCCGCGACCAGCACGCCGGATCCGCAACCGAGGTCGCCGACCGTGCGCGCGCCGCACGCCCGTACCGCGGCCAGCACGGCACCGCGGCGCTGCACCTGGAGCGGCAGCGGCCGGTCGACCTCGACCTCCTCGTCGGCAGGCACGGCGTTGTCCAGATCCTCCGGCTCGGCGTCGTCCACCTCGGCCAGCCGGGCCAGCGCCGCGTCGGTCAGCCGCCGCCGGTGCGACAGGTACCGCCGGGCGATCAGCTCCCGCTCCGGGTGGCCGGCCAGCCACCCGCCGCCGGCCCGGATCAGCTTGTCCACCTCGTCGTCGCTGGTCCAGTAGTGCTTGGCGCCGTCCAGCGCGGGCAGCAGCACGTACAGGTGGTTGAGCGCGTCGGCGAGCCGTACCGTCCCGGCCAGCCGCACCGACACGTACCGCGAGTCCCCCCACTCCGGGAACGCCGGATCCAGCGGTACGCCAGCCACCTCGGCGCGCCAGCCCAGCGGCTCGAAGACCCGCCGCACCAGCTCCGGGCCGCCCGCGCAGGGCAGCGCCGGCACCCCGATCTCCAGCGGCAGCGGCGAATCGGCCAGCTCCTGCCGCGCGATGCACCGCCCGGTCAGCGCCGTCCGGTAGACCACCTTCAGCGCCATGGCCAGCATGCTGGAGGCCACGTACGGCCGGTCGTTCACGTACTGCCCCAGCGCGAACCCCTCCGGCCCACCGCGCCGCCCGCGCACCAACCCGACCGGGTCCACCTCGAACAGCAGCGCCGCCGTACACCGCTCCACCGACGCCTCGGGGTAGAACACGTGCGCCACCCCGCCGCTCACCTCGAACCCCTGCACCCGCGCGGGATGCTTGTGCAGCAGGAAACCGAGGTCCGTCGCCGGTCGCATGGTCGTGGTGATCGTCAGCAGCACCCGCAGATTCTCACCCGAGCCCCGTCCCACCGCACCCAGGTATTACCGGCCGAACAGTTCGCGGAGGTGCCGGAGGAGGACCGGGGCGGTGAAGGGCTTGTGGATCAGGGGGGTGCCGGGCGGGAGGGTCTGGCCGCCGGGGAGGGAGGTGGCGCTGTAGCCGGACATCAGCAGGGCGGGCAGGCCGGGGCGGGCGCTGCGGGCGTGCGCGATCAGTTGCAGCCCGGACATGCCCGGCATGATCGCGTCGGTGAGAATCGCGTCGAGCTGGGTCTCGGGGCGGGCCAGCAGTTCGAGGGCTTCGGCCGGGTTGGCCGCTTCCAGTACGTGGTAGGCGGATCGGGTCAGGATGCGCCGGGTGATCTCGCGTACGGCCGGTTCGTCCTCGACCACCAGGATGGTCTCGCCCTGCCCGGGAGCCTCCTTCGCGGCGGCGGGCGCGGCACCCGGGCGGCGGGCCTGAGCGCTGCCCGGCGGCAGGTCGATCTGGAACGTGGTGCCCCTGCCCTCCTCGGTGGTCAGCGTGATCAGGCCGCCGGCCTCGTTGACGATCCCGTACACGGTGGCCAGCCCGAGGCCGGTCCCGTGGCCCTGCGGCTTGGTGGTGAAGAACGGGTCGAAGGCGTGCGCGGCCACCTCGGGCGGCATCCCGGTGCCGGTGTCGGTGACGGTCAGCCGTACGACCGCGGCGGTGGCCGAGTCCGGCTCGGCGCGCGCGAGTTCGGTGGCGATGATGAGCTGGCCGCCCTCCGGCATGGCGGCGCGCGCGTTCACCACCAGGTTGAGGACGATCTGCTCCAGCTTGCTGCGGTCCATGGTGATCGGCGGCAGGCCGTCCGCGGCGCGCACGATCAGTTCGATGTCGTCGCCGATGGTGCGGCGCAGCAGCTGTTCGGTGTCGGCGATGATCCCGTTGAGGTCCAGGGTTTCCGGCTGGGAGGGTTGCAGCCGGCTGAAGATGAGCAGCTGGCGGGTGAGCGCGGCGCCGGACCGGGCCGCGTGCACGATGCCGTCCAGGTCCTTCTGCGGCTGGCCCTCCGGCAGCACCTCGCGGACCAGGTCGGCGTACCCGGTGATCGCGGCGAGCAGGTTGTTGAAGTCGTGCGCCACACCACCGGCCAGCTTGCCCAGCGACTCCAGCCGCTCGGTCTGCCGCAGCTGCCGCTCGATCCGGTCCCGTTCCTGCTGGGCCAGCACGTTGTCGGTGACATCGCGCAGGATGCCCTCGACCGCGATCAGCGCGCCGCCGCCGTCGCGGATGCCCACCGCGCGCTGCTCGGTCCAGGCCGGCGTCCCGTCCGGGCGGCGCCAGCAGACCACCAGCGGCTCGGGATCGGGCGAGCTCCACGAGGCCAGCAGCCGGGCCGGATCCTCGGCCAGCGCGAACAGCAGGTCCGGGTCGTAGCACAGCTCGTCGGGCGTACGCCCGGAGATCGCGGTCACCGCGGGGCTGATGTAGTCCAGGTACGGCGCCGGGGTGAGCCGGTAGCAGAAGATGATGTCCTGGGACTGCTCGGCGAGCAGCCGGAAGCGTTCCTCGCTCTCCCGCAGCGCCGCCTGCGCCGACCGCCGCTCGCGCCGCTCGACGGCCTCGCGCAGCTCCCGGCCGAGCGCCGCCGGCAGCCGCTCCAGCCGGTCCTTGAGGAAGAAGTCGTTGGCGCCGAGCCGCATCATGCTCGCCGCGATCTCCTCGCCGATCTGCCCGGACACCAGGATGAACGGCACATCCAGCCCGCTGGCGTCGAGGATCTTCAGCGCGGCCTCGGCGCTGAACTCCGGCATGTGGTAGTCGGAGATGATCACGTCGGGCGACCGGTCCCGCAGCGCCGCCTCGAACCCGCCCGGTGTCTCCACCCGGTGGTGGGTGATCGGCAGTCCCTCGCGCCGCAGCCGGGACAGCAGCAGCACGGCGTCGTCGTCGCTGTCCTCGACCAGCAGCAGGTGGATCGGCGAGCGGCCACTCACTCGCGTTCGCCGCCGTTCGGGGGTGCCCGGTTGACCAGCAGCCAGTACAGGCCGAGCACCCGGGCCGCCTCCAGGAACTCGCCGAACACGACGGGCTTGCGGACGAAGCTGTTCGCGCCGAAGCGGTAACTGTCCACGATGTCCCGCTCCTCGTCGGAGGTGGTCAGCACCACCACCGGGATCGAGGCCGTGTGCGGGTCGTCCCGGATCGTCCGCAGCACCTCCAGGCCGGAGACCTTCGGCAGGTTGATGTCCAGCAGGGTGAGCTGCGGCCGCAGGCCCTCCGAGCCGTCCGGCGGGAGCAGGACGTCCAGCGCCTCCTGGCCGTCGGTGGCGACCACGATCTGGTTGTGGATGTTGTTGCGCTGGAGCGCACGCACGGTGAGTGCGACATCGTCAGGATTGTCCTCGATCAGGAGGATCACGCCGTTGTTCATCCTGGCTCAGCCTTCGCCCGCGGGATATGCCCTCGCCCTTTCGACCGATGCGGGCCAGTCCTTTGTGGATTCGGCCGGCCGATCCTCGGCCCCCCGCTCCGCGCGCGGGCTGTTCAGGGTGAAATGGAACGTGGCACCGGCGCCCACCGCGGCGGTCGCCCACACCTTCCCGCCGTGCCGGCGCACGATCCGGTGCACGATGGCCAGCCCCAGCCCGCTGCCGTCGAAGTCGCTGCGCGAGTGGAGCCGGTTGAACGGGTCGAACAGCTTGTCGGCGTACGCCATGTCGAAGCCGGCGCCGTTGTCCTTGACGTAGAAGGCGCGCTCGCCGGCCGCGTCCAGCCGGCCCACCTCGATGCGCCCGGCCTCGACCTTGCCGGTGAACTTCCACGCGTTGCTGATCAGGTTCATCAGCGCCAGGCGGAGCAGGTGCTGGTCGCCGGTGGCGGTCAGGCCGGGCTCGATGGCCACCTCCACCGCCCGCTCCGGCGCACCCTCCTGCAGTTCGGCGACCACGTCGGCGGCCAGCGCGGACAGGTCGACCGGCACCCGGCGCAGTTCGAGCCGGGTGGTACGGGACAGGTTGAGCAGGTCGTCGATCATCTGCCCCATCCGGGAGGCGTTCGTGGCGATGCGGCGCAGGTAGTCGCGGCCGGTCTCGTCCAGCACCTCGGCGTAGTCCTCCTGCAGCACCTGACTGAACCCGTCCAGGGAACGCAGCGGCGCGCGCAGGTCGTGCGAGACGGAGTAGGCGAAGGCGTCCAACTCGCGGGTGGAGGCCTCCAGTTCGGCGGTCCGCTCCAGGATGCGGTCCTCCAGGTCCTCGTTCAGCCGGCGGACCTCCGCCTCGGCGCGCTGCCGGGCGGTGATGTCGGTGGAGATGCCGCACACCGCGTACGCCCGGCCGTCGACGCCGAACAGCGGGAACTTGACGGTGATGTAGGTGTGCGGGCCGTCCTCGCCGGGCGCGACCTCCTCCATCGACACCGGCCGGCCGCGCTCCACCGCGGCGATGTCGTTGGCCCGGAACGCGTCGGCCACCTCGGCCGGGAACAGGTCGTGGTCGGTCAGCCCGCGCACCTCGTCGCGGCGCACCTCGAACAGCCGCTCGTACTCGCGGTTGATCAGCAGGTACCGGCCGTCCAGGTCGCGGATGTAGATGACCGCGGAGGTGTTGTCGATCATCGCGAGCAGCTGGTCGTAGGTCTCCTGCGCGGCACTGGCCGCGCTGGCGCTGGCCGCCTCCCAGCGCAGCGCCATCCGGACCGCGACGAAGCTGACCACCCCGAAGCTCACCGCGTTGCCGGTGACCAGCAGCCCCACGCCGTACCGGCTGTTGCCGAGGGCGTGCTCGAAGACGATCGGGACCCAGCCGAGGACGAACGGGACGACCAGCGCCGCCAGCAGCAGCCGCCGGCCCACCTGCGCGCCCACCGAACCGCCGCTGATCATCCGGGCGAGGGCGCCGTCGGGCGGCAGGGCCAGCAGGCCGACGGCCAGGCCGACGAAGCAGAGCGCGGACAGGGCGGCCAGGCCCGGCGGCGGTCCGGTCAGCGTCTCGAAGGAGTAGTAGATGACGCCGTACAGCAGGGTGAGGCCGAGGGTGCCGCTGGCCAGCGCGGTCACCTGGCTGACGATCAGCGCCCACCTGCGGTGTACGCCGACCAGCAGCAGGCCGACGGCGGCGAGGACCAGCCCGACCGCGGACTCGCTGGGCACCCGGCCCGGGTACGGGCCGCCGGCCTCCAGCAACTCGTTCGGGAACAGGGCGAGGTCCAGGTGCAGGTCGGCCCCGGTCAGGTACTCGGCCAGCATGGCGATCGCCACCAGGCCGGCGGCGACCGGGCCGAGGTAGGTGGCGATGCGCGCCGGCCGGCGGGCGTGGCCGGGCTGCCAGGCCCGCAGCAGCAGCGCGCCGGCCAGCAGCAGCAGGCACGCCGCGGTGAGCGGCCGGACCTGGGCGCTGGCGGTGGTGAGCGTACGCGCGGCGGCCACCCCGAAGCCCCAGCCGACCACCAGGACGGCCAGCGCCAGCGCGAGGACGGCGAACCCGGTCACGAACGGCACCGCGCGCAGCAGGTTCTCCGGGCCGCTCTGGGGTGGCGGTTCCGGCTTGTCCGGCAGTGGCGGCGCCGCCGGGCGCGCCGCCGGGCGCTGCTGCGTACCCGCCGTCACCGGCGGTACCCGGACGGGACGGCCAGCGCGCCGCCACCCGGGTCGTCGCGGCCGGTGCCGTCCAGGCTGAACAGCGCGTCGAGCTGGTCGCTGGTGATCACATCGGGCAGGTCGAACCCGGCCAGCCGGAGCAGTTCACCGCGCGGTACGGCGTTCAGCGGGGCCAGCGGGTGCGCCTGGCGCAGGCGTACCAGCCGGGCCAGCAGCGGCTCGTCCATGCCGGTGGTGCCGCGCCAGTTGGACACCACCGGGCTGTCCGGCTGCCCGGCCGCCTCGCGCTTGCGGGCCGGCCGGAACAGGAACTTCTCCACCAGCGACAGGTGCGCGGCCGAGGCGCGGGCGTGCGCGGCGGCCAGCAGGTAGACCGCGGCCAGCTCGGGGTGGCCGCGCAGCAGTGCCGGCAGTGCGGAGGGCGGCAGCGCCGCGAGCCGGTCGCGGTGCAGGCCGAGGGTGGTGAGCACCTGCTCGGGCAGCGGCGGCACGTCCATGAGCCGGGTGAGCCTGGCCCGCTCGGCGCTGAGCAGCCCGGGGAAGACGCGCAGGATGTGGCCGTGGGGGTCGGGTACGTCCAGGCCGAGCAGCAGGTCGCGGGCCAGCGCCTCGGGGTCCAGCGCGCCGCTGGGCGGGATGTCGCCGGGCCGCCAGTGCCCGGCGAACTGGCGGAAGACGTCCACGAAGTGCTCCGGCGCCAGCCCCTCGCCGCCGGGCAGCGCACCGAAGTCGAGCATCAGCCGGCGCAGCGCGGTCAGCATGGTGGTGGCCAGCCGGATCCGGTACACCGCGCCGGGCGCCACCAGCGGGATCTCCCCGGTCGCGACCGGGATGAGCAGGTCGTTCGCGGCCCGCTCGACCGCCTCGCACTTCTTGGTCAGCTCGAAGAACAGCCGCTCGCCCAGCTCGCCGGTGTAGGTCCGTACCTGGCCGTCCCCGAAGGCGCCGGGCAGCTCGGCGAGCAGTTGGCCGTGCCAGTGCACCCGGCAGGTGGGTACGTTCCAGCGCACCAGCGCGACGTAGCTGTCCCGGGCCGGGTGGCCGGTGCCGGTACGGTCGGCGACCTGCGCGTAGTAGTCCAGGAACGGGGTCCGGTGCAGCCCGACGGCGAGGTCGGCGAAGCAGCGCTGGGGGGTGGTCCGGTAACGCCGGTGGCGTTCCTGGTAGTGCCGCGCGACCGAGGAGCCGGTGAGGCCGAGCATGACCACGGCCTGCCGGGCCTGCCGCGGGGTGAGCGTGCCAGCATCGGGCAGATCGGTCAGAACGGCACGGTTCAGCGCGTCCACCAGGTCGTCCGGCCGGGCGGAGCGGGTCAGGATCTGCCGGTTGAGCCACGGCAGGAACGTGACCGACCAGCGCTGTAGATACTCGAGTGCCACTCGTCCCCCCATCTGCGGTGACACACAGTTACCCACTACCACCGATAGTAACCATGTGTGGGTGTGAGTGGGGAGAGTTGCCCGGTGTGGTACCGCTGTGTGCATGGCGGACGGGGCTGAGCGGGCGCGGCTGCGCGCGGCAACTGGGGACACCACGGGCGGCGGCGTGGACTGGCGGGCCTGGGGGCCGTACCTCGCCGAGCGCGCCTGGGGCACCGTACGCGAGGACTACAGCGCCGACGGCGACGCGTGGACCTACCTCCCGCACGAACACGCCCGTTCCCGGGCGTACCGGTGGAACGAGGACGGGATGGCCGGGCTGTGCGACGACAAGCAGACCTTCTGCTTCGCGCTGGCCCTGTGGAACGGCGCCGACCCGATCCTGAAGGAGCGGATGTTCGGACTGTCCGGAGTGGAGGGTAACCACGGCGAGGACGCCAAGGAGTACTGGTGGTACCTGGACAACACCCCGACGCACTCCTGGATGCGCTGGCGCTACCACTACCCGCAGGCCGCCTTCCCCTACGGCGAACTGGTCCGCGAGAACGCGCTGCGCAGCCGGGCCGACCCCGAGTACGAGCTGCTGGACACCGGCGTGTTCGAGCAGGACCGGTACTGGGCGGTCACCGTCGACTACGCCAAGGCCGACCCGACCGACGTGTGCCTGCTCATCACCGTCCACAACCGCGGGCCGGACCTGGCCATGCTGCACGTGCTGCCGACGCTGTGGTTCCGCAACACCTGGGCGTGGGGGTTGCCGGGCGAGTCCACGGTTCCGCCCACCATCACCGCGGGGGCGGGCGGGCTGGTCGGCGCGCACCCCGCGCTGGGCCGGCTGGTGCTGGCCGGCGACGGCTACCCGCGGGCGCTGTTCTGCGACAACGAGACCAACACGCAGCGCCTGTACGGTACGCCGGGCCGCTCGGCGTACCCGAAGGACGGCATCAACGACCACGTCGTGCACGGCGCGCCGACGGTGAACCCCGCCTCAGCCGGCACCAAGGGCGCGCTGCACTACCGGCTGTCGGTGCCGGCCGGCGGGTCGGCCACCATCCGGCTGCGGCTCTACCTCGCATCCTCCACTGTGGACGGTGACCTCGGCGCCGGGCACGCCGCGGTGCTGGCCGCCCGGTCGGCGGAGGCCGATGCCTTCTACGCGGCGCTGACGCCGTCCTGGGTCTCGGCCGACCAGGCGGTGGTGCTGCGGCAGGCGCTGGCCGGGATGCTGTGGAGCAAGCAGTTCTACCACTACGACGTACGCCGGTGGCTGGACGGCGACCCGGCCGGGCCGCCGCCGCCCGCGGACCGGCTGCGCGGGCGCAACATCACCTGGTGGCACCTGGCCAACACCGACGTGATCTCCATGCCCGACCCGTGGGAGTACCCCTGGTACGCCGCGTGGGACCTCGCCTTCCACGCGCTGCCGCTGGCGCACGTGGATCCGTGGTTCGCCAAGCGGCAACTGCTGCTGTTGCTGCGCGAGTGGTACATGCACCCCAACGGCCAGCTGCCGGCGTACGAGTGGTCCTTCGACGATGTGAACCCGCCGGTGCACGCCTGGGCCGCGCTGCGCGTGTTCGAGATCGACGGATCCCGCGACTTCGCCTTCCTGGCCAGGGTTTTCCACAAGCTGCTGCTGAACTTCACCTGGTGGGTGAACCGCAAGGACTCCGAGGGCAACAACGTCTTCGAGGGCGGCTTCCTCGGGCTGGACAACATCGGCCCGCTGGACCGGTCCAAGGCGCTGCCGCTGGCCGGCACCCTGGAGCAGAGCGACGGCACGGCGTGGATGGCGATGTACTGCCTGAACATGCTGGAGATCGCGCTGGTGCTGGCGCAGCAGGACCACGAGTACGAGGACGTGGCCTCGAAGTTCTTCGAGCACTTCGCCTACATCGCCGCGGCCGCCTACCAGCAGGGCCTGTGGGCCGAGGACGACGGCTTCTTCTACGACGTGCTGTCCACATCGGACGGTCGGCGGATACCGCTGCGGGTACGGTCGATGGTCGGCCTGCTGCCGCTGGCGGCCACCACCACGCTCGGCCTGGACACGCTGCGCCGGCTGCCCGGGTTCGCCCGCCGGTTCGGCTGGTTCCTGCGGCACCGCCCCGAGTACGCCCGGGTGGTCGGCGCCACCCACGTACGCGACGGCCGGGAGGGGCGGCTGCTGTCCATGGTCGGCCCCGAGCAGCTTGGCCGGCTGCTGGCCCGGATGCTGGACGAGGCCGAGTTCCTGTCGCCGTACGGGCTGCGGTCGATGTCGCGGGCGCACCTGGCCGCGCCGTTCACCCTGGAGCTGCCGGAGCTGCGGGCCACCGTCGGGTACGAGCCGGCCGAGTCGCGCAGCGGCCTGTTCGGCGGCAACTCCAACTGGCGCGGGCCGGTCTGGTTCCCGGTGAACTACCTGCTGATCGAGTCGCTGTGCCGCTTCGCCCGGTTCTTCGGCGCCGACTACACCGTGGAGCACCCGACCGGATCGGGGGTGAAGCTGACCCTTGCCGAGGTGGCCGCGGACCTGTCCACCCGGCTGGTCTCGATCTTCACCCCCGACGCCTCCGGCCGCCGCCCGGTGTTCGGCTCGGCGTTCCCCGACGACCCGCGCTGGCGGGACCAGTTGCTGTTCTACGAGTACTTCAACGGCGAGGACGGGGCCGGGCTCGGCGCGTCCCACCAGACCGGCTGGACCGGCCTGGTGGCGCAGTGCCTGCTCGACCCGCCGGCGCCGCCTAGGTGAGGCTGGTGCCGTTCATCTGCTCGCGCAGGGACCGCGGCCGCATGTCGGTCCACACCTCGTCCACGTACGCCGAGCACTCCTCGCGAGTGCCCTCCTTGCCGACCTTCTGCCACCCGGCGGGCACCTGGAGCCCGGCCGGCCACAGCGAGTACTGCTCCTCGTCGTTGCGCAGTACCTCGAAGCGGGAGTCCTCGTTCATGGTTGTGCTGTCCTCTCTGCTCTTACTCGGTGTTCTCGCGGGCATCGGCGGCGATCTCGCGCAACCCCGCCGCGAAGTCGGTCAGGATCGAGTCCACAGTGGACCGATCGTGGGTGTCCGGGCGGTAGCCGGCCGCGAACTCCAGCCGGCCGTCCTGGACCGCACCGGTGATCTCCAGCAGGTGCGGGCCGCGGTGGCCGGGGTCGTGGTCCTGGCCGAAGGAGCCGAGGATCTGCTGGAACAGGCCGGTGCCGTTCCCGGTGGCGTCCCACTGGCCGAGGTAGTTGAAGACCACGCCGGGCCGGGCGGTTTCCGGTAGCCGGTCGGTGAGGTGCCGCAGCGCGCCGTAGCCGAAACCGTTGCCGGGGACGGCACGCAGTTGCCGGCGGACCGCCTTGACCGTCCGGCGCCAGTCGGACCCGGCCGGGATGTCCAGCGCGACCGGGTAGATGGTGGTGAACCAGCCCACCGTGCGGGACAGGTCGACCCCGTCGAGCACGTCCTCGCGGCCGTGCCCCTCCAGCTCGATCGCGACCCGGTCGCTGCCGGTCCAGCCGGCCAGGGCGCGGCCGAGCGCGGCGAGCAGGACGTCGTTGATGCCGGTCCGGTACGCCGCCGGTGCGAGCCGGATCAGCGCCGCGGTGTCGGCCTCGTCGAGGCGTACCGATGCCATCTCCTGCCCGGCGTCGCCGTTGCCGTCCGTGGGCAGCGGATCGGCCTGCTGGGCGGCCGTCCAGTGCGGGATCTCCGCGGCCAGCGCATCGCCGCGGGCGTACTCGGCCAGTTGGGTGGCCCAGTCCCGGTAGGAGGTGGTACGGGCGCCGAGGTCGATCGCCTTGCCGTCGGTCGCCTGCTGGTACGCGGTGTCGAGGTCGTCCAGCAGGATGCGCCAGGACACACCGTCCATGACCAGGTGGTGCACGACGATCAGCAGCGCCGACGGGCCGTCCCCGCGGCGGAACAGGACGGCCTTGAACAGCGGGCCGGCGGCCAGGTCGAAGCTGGCGTGCACCTCGTCGGCGATGGCCAGCATCTCCCGTTCCGTTTCCACGTACGTGGTGTCGAAGACCTGGCCGTCCTCCGCGGCGGCGTTGTAGGCGTGCCAGCCGTCCTCGCCGCGGGTGAAGCGCATCCGCAGCGCGTCGTGGTGGTCGACGATCGCCTCCAGCGCCCGGCCGAGGGCACGCTCGTCCAGGTCGCCGGTCAACTCGGCCAGCGTGGACTGGTTGAAGTGGTGCGGGTTGTCGGGGTGGTGCTGGAAGAACCAGTGCTGGATCGGGGTGAGCGGCGCGGCGCCCTCGACCGGCCCGTCGGTCCCGGTCTCCTCCTGGACGCCGACCGCGGGGGCGAGTTCGGCGACCGTCTGGTGCAGGAACAGGTCCCGTGTGGACAGTCGCAGCCCCGCCTGCCGGGCGCGGGAGACCACCTGGATGCTGAGGATGGAGTCGCCGCCCAGGTCGAAGAAGTTGTCGTGTACGCCGAGGCTCTCGACGCCGAGGACGTCGGCCCACACCGCGGCCAGCCGGCGCTCGATCTCGGTGCGCGGCTGGTCGGTGCCGGCCGGCCGGCTGAACTCCGGCGCCGGCAGGGCGCGCCGGTCCAGCTTGCCGTTCGGGCTCAGCGGCAGCGCGTCGATGGCCACGAACGCCGCCGGCACCAGGTAGTCGGGCAGCTGCCGGCGGAGGGCCTCGCGCAGGTGCGGCACGTCCAGGGCCGTACCCGGCCGCGGCACCAGGTACGCCACCAACCGCTTGTGTCCACCCGCCTGGTGGACGGTGGCGACCGCCTCGGCCACGCCCGGCTCGCGGCGCAGCGCCGACTCGACCTCGCCGAGTTCGATCCGGAAGCCGCGGATCTTCACCTGGTCGTCGTTGCGGCCGAGGAATTCCAGCTCCCCGCCGCCGGTCCAGCGGACCCGGTCGCCGGTGCGGTACATCCGGCTGCCCGGCTCGCCGTACGGGTTGGCCATGAACCGGTCCGCGGTGAGGCCGGGGCGGCGCAGGTAGCCGCGGGCCAGGCTGATCCCGGACACGTACAGCTCGCCGGGCACGCCGACCGGGGTCGGGCGCATGGCCTGGTCGAGGACGTACGCCTGCGTGTTCGGGATGGGGCGGCCGATGGTGGGCGGCGCGCCGGTGCCGGCGGTGAGCGGGCCGGTCCAGGTGCTGACCACGGTCGCCTCGGTCGGGCCGTACGCGTTGATCATGCGGCGGCCCGGTGCCCAGCGGTCCACCAGCTCGGCCGTGCAGGCGTCGCCGCCGACGATGAGCGTACGCATGCTCGGCATGTCCACAGTGGACGGTACGGTGGCCAGCGCGGCCGGCGGGATCAGGGCGTGCGTGACCTGCCGGCGCCCGACCAGGTCGGCCAGGTGCTCGCCGAGCAGCGGGCCGGGCGGTGGCACCACCAGCGCGGCGCCGTGCGGCAGCGACATGCACAGCTCCAGCACCGAGGCGTCGAAGCTGGGCGAGGAGAACTCCAGCACCCGGTCGCCCGGGCGTACCGCGAACTGCTCGGCCTCGGCCCGGGCGAAGCTGGCCAGGCCGGCGTGGGTGACCACCACGCCCTTGGGCGTGCCGGTGGAGCCGGAGGTGTAGATGAGGTAGGCCGGGTGCTCCGGGCGCAGCGGCGCGGTCCGGTCGGCGTCGGTGAGGTCGCGGGGCGAGTGCAGGTCGACCTCGGGCGGTAGGGGCTGGTCGTCCAGCACCAGCACGGGTGTGGCGTCCTCGAGCATGAACGCGATCCGGTCCGGCGGGTAGTCCGGGTCGACCGGCAGGAACGCCGCACCGGCCTTGGCCACCGCGAGCTGGGCCAGCAGGATGCGGGCCGAGCGCGGCAGCAGCAGTGCCACGGTCCGCTCCGGCCCGGCGCCCTGGGCGGCGAGGTGCCGGGCCCACTGGTTGGCGCGGGCGTTCAGCTCGCCGTAGGACCAGATCCGGTCACCGTCCACAATGGCCGGTGCCTGCGGGGTCAGCGCGGCCCTCGCCTCGATCAGCGCGGCCAGGGTTGCCGGCTCGACGGGTTGCTCGGTCGTGTTCGCGGTGAGCTGGGCGTACTCGGCCGCGGGGAGCGTGGTCAGCGCGTCCACCGGGCTGTCCGGGTCGGCGGCGATGCCGGCGAGCAGCACGGTCAGGTGGTCGGCCAGCCGCCGGACCGTACCGGCCTCGAACAGGTCGGTGTTGTAGGTGATCGCGCCGCGCAGCTCGCCGCCGGCCTGCTGGAACTCCAGGGTCAGGTCGAAGCTCGCGGTGGCCGACTCCAGCGGCAGCTCGCTCACCTCGAGGCCGGGCAGGGTCGGTGCGGCCGAGGGCGCGTTCTGCAGCACGACCATCACCTGGAACAGCGGCGTGCGGCTCGGGTCCCGCTCGGGTTGCAGCTCGTCGACCAGCCGCTCGAACGGCACGTCGGTGTGGGCGAAGGCGTCCCGGACCGTGCTGCCGGTGCGGTCCAGCAGCGCGGTGAACGGCTCGGCGCCGCGGATCGTGCCGCGCAGGGTGAGGGTGTTGACGAAGAAGCCGATCAGGCCGGTCAGTTCGGGCCGGTCACGGCCGGAGGTCACCGTCCCGATGGCGATGTCGTCCTGGCCGGACCAGCGGCCGAGCAGCACCTGGCAGGCCGCCACCAGCGCGGTGAATAGCGTGCCGCCGCGCTGCCGGGACAGCTCGGTGAGGGCGGTGGCCACCTCGGCGCCGATCGCGAACTCGACGGCCGCCCCGCTGGTGGTGCGTACCGCCGGGCGGGGCCGGTCGGTCGGCAGGTCCAGCGGTGGTACGCCCTGGAGCTGGCCGCGCCAGAACTCCACCTGCCCGGCCAGCGCCGGCCCGGCGAACCGGTCCCGCTGCCAGGCCGCGAAATCCGCGTACTGGAGGGGAAGTTCGGGCAGCTCCGGCTCCCCGGCGTACGCGGCGGACAGCTCGGTGGCCAGGATGCCCATCGACCAGCCGTCGGTGACGATGTGGTGTACGGCCAGCACGAGGACGTGGTCGTCGTCGGCGACGCGGATCACGGTGCCGCGCAGCAGCGGGCCGAGGCTGAGGTCGAACGGGCGGCCCGCCTCGCGCTCGGCCAGCGCGGTCAGGTCCCGGCCGGCCAGGTCGATCACCGGCAGGTCCACCTCGTACGGCGGGTGGATCACCTGCGTGCCGCGGCCGTCGACCTGCTGGAAGGTGGTCCGCAGCGACTCGTGCCGGGCCACGACGGTGTTGAACGCCTCCCGCAGGGCCGGCAGGTCGAGGGTGCCGCGCAGCCGGATCGCCATCCTGGTCAGGTATTCCGGGCTGCCCGGCTCGAACTCGTCCAGGAACCACAGGCGTTGCTGGGCGAAGGACAGCGGCAGTTCCCCGCCGCCGCGGCGCGGGATCGGTTGCTCGGCGGTGTGCCCCAGCGCCGCGGCCAGCGCCGCCGGGGTCGGGGTGCTGAAGACCGCGCGCGGCGGTACCTCGGCGCCGAGCCGGTCGCGCAGCCGGGTGGCGGCGCGGATCGTGGCGATCGAGTCGCCGCCCAGGCTGAAGAAGTTGTCGAACACGCCGACCCGTTGCAGGCCGAGCACCTCCGCCCACACCTGCGCCACCGTGGCCTCCGCCTCGGTGCGCGGCGCGACGTACTCCTCGCTCGCCAGCTGCGGTTCGGGCAGGGCGTGCCGGTCGACCTTGCCGTTGGTGGACAGCGGCAGCGCCGGCAGTTCTATCGCGGCGGTGGGGATCATGTAGTCGGGCAGGGTCTTGCGCAGCGCGTCGAGGTCGCAGCTGCCGACGACGTAGGCGATCAGCGTCTTGCGCTCGCCGTGCGCGATGACGACGGCCTGGTCGACGCCGGGTTGGGCCTGGAGGGCCGTCTCGATGTCGCCGAGTTCGATGCGGAACCCGCGGATCTTGACCTGGTCGTCGGCGCGGCCCAGGAACTCCAGCTCGCCGGCCCGGGTACGGCGGACGATGTCGCCGGTGGCGTACATCCGCTCGCCGCCCGGCGCCGCGATGAACCGTTGCGCGGTCAGGCCGGGCTGGCCGAGGTAGCCGCGGGCGACGCCGCTGCCGGTGATGTAGAGCTGCCCGGTCCGGACCGGTTGCAGGTGGTCGTTGAGGACGTACAGCCGCATGTTGTCCAGGGGCGCGCCGATCGGGATCGTGTCCGGCACCGGTTCGCCCGCCGGCAGCGGGTGTGAGGTGGTGAAGGTCGTCGCCTCGGTCGGGCCGTAGCCGTCGACGACCGTCAGGTCGGGGCAGGCCGCCTGGACCTGCCGGACCGCGGCCGCCGGTACGACGTCGCCGCCGGTCCACACCTCGGTCAGCCCGGCCAGCGCGTCGGGGTCGTCCTGGGCGATCATCCGGAACAGCCCGGCGGTCAGCCACAGGTGGCTGACCCGGTGCTGGCGGATCATCCGGCGCAGCAGGGCGGCGTCGACCTCCGCCGGTGGCGCGACCACGACGGTGCCGCCGGACAGCAACGGCACCCACAGCTCGTACGTCGAGGCGTCGAAGGCCGCGGGTGAGTGCAGCAGGACGCGGCGGTGGCCGGTGAGCCTGCCGTCCAGGGCCAGCCCGGCGACGTCGCAGTGCCGGACGGCGACGCCCTTCGGGATGCCGGTGGAGCCCGAGGTGTACATGACGTAGGCCAGCTGTCCGGAGTGGACGGTCGTCCGCGGCCAGCCCGCCGGCTGCGCCGACGCGTCGGTGATGACCGTACGGACACCGGCGCCCGCCATGACCTGCCGCCGGCGCTCGGCCGGGGCACGGGTGTCCAGCGGCAGGTACGCGCCGCCGGCCAGGATGACCGCGAGCTCGGCGACCACGACGTCGATCGACCGGTCCAGCAGGATGCCGACCCGCTCCTCCGGAACGATGTCCAGCGTCGCGGCCAGGCCGCAGGCACGGGCCGCCAGCTCCGCGTACGTCAGCGACTCGGCGTCGCTGACCACCGCGGGGCTGTCGGGCGTACGCGCCACCTGCGCCGCGAACAGCTCGCCCAGGGACGCGTCCGGCAGCCCGGTCACCGCGCCGGCCAGCGGCTCCTGTTCCTTGGGCAGGCGGCCGTCGGCGAGGTTCTCCAGGAGCGTCGCGAGCTGGTCGACCAGACCCTCGGCGGTGGCCCGGTCGAACAGGCCCGGGTCGTAGCCGAGGTCCAGCGCCAGCCGCTCATCCACGTACGCCCGCAGGCTGAGCGGGAAGTTGGTGGCGTCCTGGGCGTGCACCTCTCGCACCTGGATGCCGGAGGTGGTGCCGTCGTCCTCGATCGGGTAGTTCTCGAAGACGACCATGCTGTCGAACAGGGCGGCACCGGCCGGCAGCCCGCTCCACGCCTGGAGGGTGGGCAGCGCCACGTGGCCGTACCGGCGGGACTCCGCCTCCCGTTCCTGCAGCGCGCGCAGCCAGTCCACAGCGGACTGTCCACTCGGGACGCTGACCCGGGTCGGCAGGGTGTTGATGAACATGCCGACCATCGACTCCACGCCCGGCAGCTCCGGCGGCCGGCCGGAGACCGTGGTACCGAAGACCACCTCGGCCTCGCCGGTGGAGCCGGCCAGCAGCAGCGCCCAGGCCCCCTGGATGAGGGTGTTGACGGTGAGCCCGGCCCGGCGGGCGGCGCCGTGCAGGCGGGCGGACACCTCGGCCGGCAGTTCGCGCGCGGCCGAACCGGTCGACCCGGTGCGGTGCGCCTGCCCCGGCGGCCGGTCGTACGGCAGCGGGGTGGTCGCGGTGAACCCGGCCAGCGCGCCGGTCCAGTACTCACGGGCGGCGCCGGCGTCCTGCTCGGCGAGCCAGGCCAGGTACTCGCGGAACGGCCGGCGGGCGACCAGCCGCGGCGGCCGGCCGGCGGTGATGGCCGCGTACTGCTCGCACACCTCGGCGAAGACCGCCCCCGTGCTCCACCCGTCCAGCAGCACGTGGTGCATGCTCCACAGCAGGACGACCTCGCCGCCGCCGAGTTCGGCGATGGCGACCCGCAGCAGCGGCGGGGCGGTCAGATCCACCCCGGCCAGCCGGTCGGCGGCCAGCAGGTCGTGCAACTGCTCGCTGCCGTCCGCCTCGGCCAGCCGGGGCCAGCGGTGCCGCGCCACCGGGACGCTCACCTGCCGGTGCACCAGCTGCACCGGCTCGGCCAGCCCGTGCCAGGCGATGCTGGTACGCAGCGCCGGGGTGTGGTCCACGACCCGCTGCCAGGCGGCGGCCAGCGCGCCGGGATCGTCCACTCCGGACAGCCGCAGCCACACCTGGTCGTAGTACGCCCCGGTGCTGCCACCGCCGCCGTCGACCAGGGTGTGGAACACCATCCCCGCCTGCAGCGGGGTGAGCGGGTAGATGTCCTCGATCGCGGCGCCGTCGCCGACCAGCCGGTCCACAGTGGACTGGTCGAGCCGGGCCAGCGGGAAGTCGGAGGGGGTGCGCCCGCCCGCACCCGGCTGGGCGCAGTGCGCCACGATGCCGCGCAGCGCGGCGAGCACGGCCTCGGCGAGCCACCGTACGGTGTCCTCGCGGTAGACCTCGGTGGAGTAGGTGAGGCCGAGTTCGAGCTCGCCGTCCGCGACCGCGCCGACCAGCTCCAGCAGCGCGCCGCGCTCGCTGCCCGGCTCGGCGTCCTGCCCGAGCGCGCCCGGCCAGCCCCGGTACAGGCCCCCGGCACCGGTGTCGGCGTTCCACTGGCCGTGGTAGTTCACGGTGAGCTGCGGCTGCGGGCCGGCGGGCTGGCCGGCGAGGTAGCGCAGCGCGCCGTAGCCGAGGCCGCGCCGCGGGACCGCCCGCAGCTGCTCCTTGACCGACTTCAGCGTCACGCCCCAGCCGGCGGCCGGGTCGACGCTGAGCGCCACCGGGTACTCGGTGGTGAACCAGCCGACGGTCCTGGACACCTCGGCACCGGGCACCAGCCCGTCCTCGCGGCCGTGCCCCTCCAGCCCGACCAGCACCCGCTGCCGGCCGGTCCACCGGGCCACGGCGTGCCCGACCGCGGCCAGCAGGACGTCGTTGACCTGCGTCCGGTACGCCTCCGGCACCCGGCGCAGCAGCGCGTCGGTGTCCGCCGCGTCCAGCCGTACGGTCACCGTGCGGCCGCTGCCGGCCCGGTTCGCGCCGTCGCGGTCCACCGGCAGCGGCGGCACCGCGGCGATCCCCTGCCAGTACGCCGCGTCGCCGTCCAGCGCTCCCGCGCGTACCCGCTCGACCTGCTCGCGGGCCCAGTGCCGGAAGCCGGTGCCGCGCGGGCCCAGGTCGATCGGCCGGTGCGCGCTCGCCTGCCGGTACGCCGATTCCAGGTCGGCCAGGATGATCCGCCAGGACACGCCGTCCACCACCAGGTGGTGCGCGGCCAGGAACAGCCGCGGCGCCCGGTCCGCGCCCAGCTCGAACAGCACCGCGCCGAACACCACGCCGGCCTCGATGTCCATCGTGGACTGAACGCGGACGGCCACCTCGCGCATGGCGCCCCGCTGCGCCGCACTGTCCAGTGTGGACAGGTTCACGGTGCGCAGCAGCCAGTTGTCCCGGCCCTCGGTCACGTCCTGCTGCCATTCCCCGTCCACGCACTCGAAGCGGGTACGCAGGCCCTCGTGCCGGGCCGCGACCGCGTCCACGGCGCGGGACAGCGCGCCGCGGTCCAGGTCCGGCGGCAGCTCGGCGAGCACCGACATGGTGTAGTGCCCGAGCGGCCCGTAGGTCTCGAAGAACCACCGCTGGATCGGGGTCAGCGGCGCCGGGGCGTCCACTTCGGACACCGCGGCCACCGGCGCGACCGAGCCGGCGACGGCGGCCAGCTCGGCCACGGTCTGGTGCCGGAAGATGTCCTTGGAGGTGATCAGCAGCCCGGCCTCGCGGGCCCGGGACACCACCTGGATGCTGAGGATCGAGTCGCCGCCCAGGGCGAAGAAGTTGTCGGTCACGCCGACCCCGGACACGCCGAGCGCGTCGGCCCAGATGCCGGCCAGCGCCCGCTCGGCGGCGGTCCGCGGCGCCACCTGGCTGGTCTCGGCGGCGAGGTCCGGTGCGGGCAGGCCGCGCCGGTCCACCTTGCCGCTGGGGGTCAGCGGCAGCGCGTCGAGGGTGACGAACGCGGCCGGCACCATGTAGTCCGGCAGCGTGCCGGCCAGGTGCTCGCGCAGCGCCGCCGCCGCGCAGCCCTCCCCGACCACATACGCGACCAGCATCGTCCGGCCGGACCCGGTCCGCGCGACCACCACCGCATCCCGTACCGAGCCGTGCGTACGCAGGGCGGTTTCGATCTCGCCGGGTTCGATCCGGTAGCCGCGTACCTTGATCTGTTCGTCGGTGCGGCCGAGGTATTCGACGCTGCCGTCGGCCAGCCAGCGCGCCCGGTCGCCGGTGGCGTACATGCGCGTCCCGGGCGGCCCGTACGGGTCGGCGACGAACCGGTCGGCGCTGAGACCGGGCCGGTTGAGGTAGCCGCGGGCAACCTGCGCACCGGCCAGGTACAGCTGACCCGGCAGGCCCACCGGCACCGGGCGCAGCCGCTCGTCCAGGACGTACGCGGTGGTGTTGTCCAGTGGCCGGCCGATGACCGGGCGCTGCCCGGTGAAGCGGGTGGCGAGCGCGTCCACGGTGCACTCGGTCGGGCCGTAGTAGTTGAAGACCCGGGTGCGCTGCTGCGCGGCGAGCTGGCGCCACAGCGTCTGCCCGCTCGCCTCGCCGCCGACCATGATCACCGCGGGCGCGTGGTTCGGCTGGTCGAGCAGCCCGGCGGGCAGCAACTGCGCCAGGTAGGACGGGGTCAGGTCCATGAAGTCGATCCGGTGCTCCACCACGTACGCAACCAGCGCGGCCGGGTCGAGGCGGGTCTCCTGGTCGATCACGTGCAGCTCGTGGCCGTCGGCCAGCAGCAGCACGCCCTCCCACGAGGTGTCGAAGGAGAACACCGCGGTCAGCGCGGCCCGCAGCCGCCGCTGGCCGGCCGCAGCGGCGACGCCGTGCCGGTGGTTGGCCAGCAGGTTCAGCAGATTGGCGTGCGAGACCGCGACACCCTTGGGCCTCCCGGTCGAGCCGGAGGTGTAGATGACGTACGCGGCGTTGCCCAGCAGCAGCGGCGCGGTCCGGTCGGCGTCGGTCAGGTCGTCCGGCGAGTGTCCACTGAGGACGGTCTCGTCGACCGCGTCGACCACCACGGCGGGCGCGGCGTCGGCCAGCACGTACGACACCCGGTCGGCCGGCAGGTCCGGGTCGACCGGCAGGTAGGCCGCGCCCGACTTCAGTACGGCCAGCAGCGCGACGATCGCGTCCACCGACCGCGGCAGCGACACCGCGACGATCCGCTCCGGGCCGGCGCCGTTGGCGATCAGGTGCCGGGCCAGCCGGTTGGCGCGGGCGTTGGCCTCGGCGAAGGTGAGGGTGGTCCCGGCGCAGGCCAGCGCGGTCGCCCCGGGCGTACGCCGGGCGTTCTGCTCGAACACCTCGGCCACCGTGCCGGGCGGCACCGCGCGCCGCTCCCCCGCGCCGCCGGCCAGGACCGCGGCCTGCTCGGCCGGCGCGGTGAGCGGCAGCTCGTCCACCCGGGCCGCCGGGTCGGCCACCACCGCGGCGAGCAGCCGGACCAGGCGCGCGGCCATCGCGCGTACGGTCCGCTCCTCGAACAGGTCGGTGCTGTACTCGATCACCCCGGCCAGCCCGTCGCCGACCTCGTGGAAGTCCAGGCTCAGGTCGAAGGTGGCCGTGCCGGTCTCCACCGGCACCTCCTGCACCGACAGGCCCGGCAGGTCCGGCACGCCCGTCCCGAGGTTCTGCAGGCTCACCATCACCTGGAACAGCGGCGAGCGGCTGGTGTCCCGCTCCGGCTGCAACTCCTCCACGATCCGCTCGAAGGGCACCTCGGCGTGCGCGAACGCCGCCAGCACGCTGCCGCGCACCGCGTCCAGCAGGTCCCCGAACGAGGCGGCGCCGTCCACAGTGGACCGGAGCACGACGGTGTTGACGAAGACGCCGACCAGCCGCTCCCACTCGGCGCGGTCCCGGCCCGACACCACGGTGCCGACGGCGATGTCGTCCTGCCCGGAGTACCGGGCCAGCAGCAGCTGGCAGGCCGCGACCAGGGTGGTGAACAGGGTGCTGTCGTGCCGCAGCCCGAGCTGCCGCAGGCCAGCCACGACCTCCGGCGGCACCGCGAACTCGTGCGCGGCGCCCGCCGAACCGCGCACGGCCGGGCGGGGCCGGTCGGTGGGCAGCTCCAGCGGCGCGAGGCCGGCCAGCCGGTCGCGCCAGTAGGCGACCTCGCCGTCCAGCGGCCGCTGCCGCTGCCAGGCAGCCACATCGGCGTACTGGTACGGCTGCGCGGGCAGCGCCTGGCCGGCGTACAGGGCGGCCAGCTCCTCCAGCAGCACGCCCATCGACCAGCCGTCGGTCGCGATGTGGTGCAGGGCAAGGGAAAGTACGTGCTCGGCCGGCGCCAGGCGCAGCAGCCGGGCCCGCAGCACCGGTCCGGTGCGCAGGTCGAACGGCTCGGCGCTGTCGGCGGCCAGCGCCGCGCGCAGGGCCACCTCGGGCTCCTCCGCGCCGGCCAGGTCGTCCACCGGCAGCGGGACCTCCGCCGCCGGCCTGATCCGCTGCACGCCGGCACCGTCGAGGCTCTCGTAGGTCGTGCGCAGCACCTCGTGCCGGGCCACCAGCCCGGTCAGCGCGGCGCGCAGCGCAGCCAGGTCCAGCTCACCGCGCAGCCGCAGCGCCGAGTACGTCACGTACTCGCTGCTGTCCGGCTCGAACTGGTCGAGGAACCACAGCCGCTGCTGGGCGAACGACAGCGGCAGGTCGGCCTCCCGCGGCACCGGCGTGACCGCGTCCTCCACAGTGGACTCCACCAGCGACGCGGCCAGGCCCTCGACCGTCGGGTGGCTGAAGACCGCGCGCGGGGACACCTCCACGCCGAGCGCGGCGCGCAGCCGGGACGCGACCCGGATGCTCAGGATGGAGTCGCCACCGAGGGCGAAGAAGTCGTCGGTGGCGCCGACGCCGGCCACGCCCAGGACCTGCTCCCAGGCCTGCGCGACGGCCCGCTCGGCGTGGGTGCGCGGCGGCACGTGGTCGGCCCGGGCGGCGGCCAGCGGCTCCGGGTCGGGCAGCGCGCGCCGGTCCAGCTTCCCGTTCCCGGTCAGCGGCAGCGCGGCCACCGGCACGAACGCGGCCGGCACCATGTAGTCGGGCAGGGTGCGCAGCAGGTACGCCCGCAGCTCCGCGGTGTCCGGAGTGGACTGTCCACCCGGGACCAGCCAGGCGACCAGCCGCTGCCCGGTGCCGTCCGCGGTGGGCCGGGCCAGCACCACGGCCTCGGCGACCGCGGGGTGCGCCGACAGCGCGGCCTCGATCTCGCCCAGCTCGATGCGGAACCCGCGGATCTTCACCTGGTGGTCGCCGCGGCCCAGGTACTCCAGGCTGCCCTCGCGACTCCACCGGGCCAGGTCGCCGGTCCGGTACATCCGCGTGCCGGCGGCGCCGTACGGGTCGGCGAGGAAGCGGTCCGCGGTCAGGCCGGCGCGGTTGAGGTAGCCCCGCGCCAGGCCGGCGCCGGCCACGTACATCTCGCCGGTGACGCCGGCCGGCACCGGCGCCAGGTCGGCGTCCAGCACGTACACCCGCAGGTCCGGGATGGGCACGCCGATGGTGCTGCCGGTCGCAGCGGCCGCACTGGCCTCGTCCAGCGGCAGGTACGACACGTGCACGGTGGTCTCGGTGATGCCGTACATGTTGACCAGCACCGGCGCGTCGTCGGCGTGCCGCTCGTACCACTCGCCCAGCCGCCGCAGGTCCAGCGCCTCGCCGCCGAAGATGACGTACCTCAGCGCCAGATCGGCCGGCGCCTCCCGGTCGGCCCGGATGAGCTGGTAGAAGGCCGACGGGGTCTGGTTCAGCACGGTGACCCGCTCGTCGGCCAGCAGGCGGAGGAACTGCGCCGGCGAGCGGGTCACCTCGTGCGGCACGACGACCAGCCGGCCGCCGTGCAGGAGCGGGCCCCAGATCTCCCATACGGAGAAGTCGAAGGCGGGCGAGTGGAACAGCGTCCACACCTCGTCCGGGCCGAACCCGAACCAGTGCCGGGTGGCCTCGAACAGCCGCACCACCGTGCGGTGCGGGATGACCACGCCCTTGGGCAGGCCGGTCGACCCGGAGGTGTAGATCGCGTACGCGGGCGCGTCCGGCCGCCGCCGCACCGCCGGCCTGCCGTCCGGCCCCTCCACATCGGACAGCCGCAGCTGCGGTGTGTCCACTCCGGACAGTTCGGCGTCGGTGATGAGCGCGACCGGCCGGGCGTCGGCGAGCATGTGCCGGACCCGGTCCGCCGGGTACTCCTGGTCGATCGGCAGGTACGCCGCGCCGGACTTCAGGATGCCCAGGATCGCCACGACCACGTCCGGGGAGCGGGGCAGCGCGACCGCGACGTACCGCTCGGGGGCGGCGCCGGCCGCGATGAGCCGGTGCGCGACCTGGTTCGCCCGCGCGTCCAGCTCGGCGTAGGTCAGCTGACCGCCGGGCCAGCTCAGCGCCGTCGCCGCGGGCGTACGGTCCGCGGCCGCCTCGAACAGGTCCGGGATCGTCGCCTCGCCGGTGGCGTCGAGGGTGCCGCCGCTCCACTCGCCCAGGATCCGGTCCAGCTCGGCGGCGGCCAGCCACGGCAGCGCCGACACCGGCCGGTCCAGCCCGGCGGACATGCCGCGCAGCAGCAGCGCGAGCCGGTCGGCCATCTCCGCCACGGTCGCGGGGTCGAACAGCGCCGGGTCGTAGGCGAGGTCGAAGCCGAGCCGGTCGGCGAGGTGGGCGCGCAGGCTCAGCGGGAAGTTGGTGGTGTCCAGCGCCCGTACGTCGCTGATGCGGATGCCAGCGCCGGCCGCGGCGTCCCCGTCGAAGGGGTAGTTCTCGAAGACCACCATGCTGTCGAACAGCGCGGTACGCCCGGGCAGCGCGGCCCAGCGCTGCACCTGCGCCAGCGAGACGTGGTCGTACGCGCGGGCGCCGGCCTCGGCGTCCTGGAGGCCGCGCAGCCAGTCCACCAGGGACAGTCCGCTGTGGACGGCGGTGCGAGTGGGCACGGTGTTGATGAACATGCCGACCATCGACTCCACGCCGGGCAGCTCGGCCGGGCGGCCGGACACGGTGCTGCCGAAGACCACCTCGGCCTGCCCGCTGTAGCGGGACAGCAGCAGCGCCCAGGCGCCCTGCACCAGTGTGTTGACCGTCAGCCCGGACCGCCGCGCCGCCTCGTGCAGCGCGGCGGACTCGGCGGTCTCCAGCGCGACCTGCACGGTGCGCGCCGACTCGGTGCGGTGCGCGCCGCGGGGCTGCCGGTCGTACGGCAGCGCGGTCGGCGCCTCCAGCCCGGCCAGCGCGCCGCGCCAGTACTCCTCCGCCGCGGCCTGGTCCTGGTGGTGCAGCCAGTCCAGGTAGTCGCGGAAGGGCCGGCGGGCCGGCAGTTTCGGCGCCCGCCCGCCGGTGATGGCCGCGTACTGCTCGCAGACCTCGGTGAACACCTCCGCCAGGCTCCAGCCGTCCAGCACGATGTGGTGCGAGCTCCAGACCAGCAGCACCTGGTCGGCGCTGCGCCGGACGATGGCCAGCCGCAGCAGCGGCGCGGCGGTGAGGTCCAGCCCGGCAGCCCGGTCGGTGGCCAGCAGGTCGGCCAGCGCCGCGGCGTGGTCGGCCTCGCCCAGGGCGGACCAGTCGTGCTCCTCGATCGGTACGGTCACCTCCCGCTGCACCACCTGCAGCGGCTCGTCCACGCCGTCCCACACCAACCGGCTGCGCAGCACCGGGTTGCGGGCCACCGTGCGCCGCCACGCCCGCGCCAGCGCGGCGGAGTCGGTGACACCGTCCAGGGTGAGCTGCGCCTGGTCGACGTACACGCCGGAGTTGCCGTCCACCAGGCTGTGGAACAGCATGCCCGCCTGGAGCGGGGTGAGCGGGTAGATGTCCTCGACGCCGCTGCCGTCGCCGGCAAGGCGGTCCACAGTGGACTGGTCCAGCCGGGCCAGCGGGAAGTCGGAGGGGGTACGCCCGCCCGCGCCAGGCGCGGCGCAGTGGGCGACGATCTCGCGCAGCGCACCGGTCATCTGCTCGGCGAGCCGGACCACCGTGGCCTCGTCGTGCACGTGCCCGGAGTACAGCCAGGTCAGTTCGAGCGCGCCGCCGATGACGGCGGCCGACACGTCGATCAGGTAGCCGGCGTCGCTGGCCGGATCCTGGTCCGGCCCGGTGTGCGTACCGCAGTCACGCAGGAAACGGTCCACATCGGACTCGCCGCCCCACTGGCCGTGGTAGTTGAAGCACACTTGCGGTGCCGGGTCGTCGCGCAGCGCCTCCCCGGCCGGGCTGAGGTAGCGCAGCGCCTCGTAGCTGAGGCCGCGGTGCGGGATGGCGCGCAGCTGTTCCTTCACCGACTTCAGCGTCGCGCCCCAGCCGGCGTCCTGGTCCACCGCCAGCGCCACCGGGTACTGCGTGGTGAACCAGCCGACGGTGCGGGACAGGTCCGCGCCGGGGAGCACGCCCTCCTCGCGGCCGTGGCCCTCGACCGCGATCCGGGTGTGCGGCCGGCCGGTCCAGCCGGCGAGGGTGTGGCCGAGCGCGGCGAGCAGGACGTCGTTGATCTGGGTGCGGTACGCCTGCGGCACCTGGTGCAGCAGCGCGGTGGTCAGGTCCACGCCGAGGCTGGCGGTGACCGAGCGGCGGCTGCCGGCGGTGTTCGGGCCGTCCCGGTCGACCGGCAGCTCGGCGGGGGCGTCCAGGGCGGTCCAGTACGGCAGGTCCGCGTCCAGCGCGCCGCCGCCGACCGCCGCGGCCAGCCGGTGCGCCCACTGCGCGAAGCTGGTGCCGACCGGGGCGAGCTGGATCGGGTCGTCGGCGCGTGCCTGCCGGTAGGCGGTCTGCAGGTCGCCGAGCAGGATGCGCCAGGACACGCTGTCCACGGCCAGGTGGTGCGCGGCGAGGAACAGCGACGGCGGCCGGTCGGGTCCGAAGTCGCACAGCACCGCACGCACCAGCGCACCGGTCGCCGGGTCCAGCTCGGCCCGGGCCGCACCGGCGACCGCGAGCAGCGCCGGCTCCAGGTCCGTACCGTCCACTGTGGACATGTCCACCACGCGGAGCAGGGCGAGCGGGTCGTTGGCGGCCGGCTCCTGCCGCCAGCCGCCCTGCCCGTCCGGTACGAACCTCGTGCGCAGCGCCTCGTGCTGCGCCACCACGGCGGTGAGCGCGCGGCGCAGCGGCGGGAGGTCGGTGCCGGTGGGAAGCTCCAGCAGCATGGCCATGGTGAAGTGCCGCAGCGCGCCGTGCTCGGCGAAGAACCAGCGCTGGATGGGGGTGAGCGGCGCCGGCCCCGCGACGTGCTCGACCGGCCCGGCCGCAGCCGCGGGCGCCGCGACGGTGGCCAGCTCGGCAACGGTCTGGTACCGGAAGATGTCCTGAGTGGACAGTCGCAGGCCCGCCTCGCGGGCGCGGGAGACGATCTGGATGCTGAGGATCGAGTCGCCGCCGAGGCTGAAGAAGTTGTCGGTCACGCCGAGGCTCGGCACCTGGAGCACCTGCGCCCAGATGCCGGCCAGCACGCGCTCGGCCTCGGTGCGCGGCGCCACCTGGCCGGTTTCGGCGGCGAGGTCCGGGGCGGGCAGGGCGCGCCGGTCCACCTTGCCGCTCGGGGTGAGCGGCAGCGCGTCGAGGGTGACGAACGCGGCCGGCACCATGTAGTCCGGCAGCGTGCGCCGCAGCCAGGTCCGCAGCTCGGCATCGTCGACCGCGTCGCCGACGACGTACCCGACCAGCCTGCGGTGCCCGGCGTCCACCCGGCCGATCACGACCGCGTCGCGCACCGACTCGTGCGTGCGCAGGGCGGTTTCGATCTCGCCGGGTTCGATCCGGTAGCCGCGTACCTTGATCTGTTCGTCGGTGCGGCCGAGGTATTCGACGGTGCCGTCGGCCAACCAGCGGGCCCGGTCGCCGGTGGCGTACATGCGCGTCCCCGCCGGGCCGTACGGGTCGGCGACGAACCGGTCCGCGGTGAGACCGGGCCGATTGAGATAGCCGCGGGCAACCTGCGCACCGGCCAGGTAGAGCTCACCTGGTACGCCCACCGGCACCGGCCGCAGCCGGCCGTCCAGCACGTATGCGGAGAGGTTGCGCAGCGGCCGGCCGATCGTGGGCCGGTCGCCGGTGACCGGGCCGTAGAGAGCGTCCACGGTGCACTCGGTCGGGCCGTAGTAGTTGAGGACCTGGGTGCGCGGGTACGCCGCGAGTTGCCGCCAGGCGGTCTGGCCGAGCGCTTCGCCGCCCAGCATGAGGATCGCGGGCGCGTGCTCCGGGTGGTCGAGCAGCCCGGCGGGCAGCAACTGCGCGAGGTAGGACGGGGTCAGGTCGAGGAAGTCGATGCGGTGCTCCACCACGTACGCGACCAACGCGGCCGGATCCAGCCGGGTCTCCCGGTCGATCAGGTGCAACTCGTGGCCGTCGGCCATCAGCAGCAGGCCCTCCCACGAGGTGTCGAAGGAGAACACCGCGGTCAGCGCGGCACGCAGCCGGCGGCCGGCGGCGAAGCTGTGCCGGTGGTTCAGCAGCAGGTTCAGCAGGCTCGCGTGCGAAACCGCCACGCCCTTCGGTTTCCCGGTCGAGCCCGAGGTGTAGATGACGTACGCGGTGCTGTCCGGCAGCGGCGCCACCGGCTGGTACGGGCAGGGTTCGATGTCGGCGACGGTCAGGCAGGGGAGGTCGCCGGTGCCGTCGAGCGGCCCGGCGGTGACGGCGGCGACCGGGGCCGCGTCGCCGCACAGGTACGCGACGCGGTCGGCCGGTGAGTCCGGGTCGACCGGCAGGTAGGCGGCGCCGCACTTCAGCACGCCGAGGATCGCGGCGACGGCCTCCACCGACCGCGGCAGCGCGACCGCGACGACCCGCTCGGGGCCGGCGCCGAGGGCGGTCAGCGCGGCGGCGATGCCGTTGGCGCGCGCGTCCAGTTCGGCGAAGGTGAGCGACCGGGTGCCGCACACGACCGCGGTCGCCTGCGGGGTCCGCACCGCGCTGGCCGCGAACAACCCGGGCACGCTGGAGTACGGGACGGGCAGCGGCTCGGCACGCCCGGCGGCCAGCGCCGCCGACTGCTCCACTGTGGACAGCAGCGGCAGGTCGGCGACCGGGCGGGACGGGTCGGCGACGATCGCGGTGAGCAGCGCCACCAGGTGGCCGGCGAGCGCGCGTACGGTCCGCTCCTCGAACAGCTCGCTGCTGTACTCGACCAGCCCGGCCAGGCCGTCGGCACCCCGCACGAACTCCAGGGTCAGGTCGAAGTTCGCCGAGCGTCGCTCGACCGGCACCGGCTCGGTGGCCAGCCCGCCCAGGGTGACGGCGGCCGACCGCTCGTCGTGCAGCAGCACCATCACGTCGAACAGCGGGTTGCGGCTCGGGTCGCGCTCGGGCTGCACCGCGTCGACGACCTGCTCGAACGGGATCTGGTCGTGCGCGAACGCCTCCTGCACCGTGCCGTTGACCCGGTCCAGCAGGTCGGCGAACGAGCCCGCACCGTCCACTGTGGAGCGCAGCACCACGGTGTTCACGAAGAAGCCGACCAGCCGCTCCAGCTCCGGCCGGCCGCGGCCGGAGACGGCGGTCCCGATGGCCACGTCGTCCTGCCCGCTGTAGCGCGCGAGCAGCACCTGGCTGGCGGCGACCAGCGCGCCGAACAGCGTCGCGTGCCGGGACCTGGCCAGCTCGGCGAGCCCGCTGGCCACCTCCGCCGGCACCTCGAACTCGACCACCCCGCCGGCCGTGCCCCGCACCGCCGGCCGGGGCCGGTCGGTCGGCAACTCCAGCGGCGCCAGCCCGGCGAGGCGGTCCCGCCAGTAGGCCACGTCCCCGGCCGTACCGCCGCCGTCGTGCCGGTCCCGCTGCCACACCGCGAAGTCGGCGTACCGCAACGGCAGGTCCGGTAGCGCCGCCCCGGCGTACAGCTGGCCCAACTCATCCGCCAGCACACCCATGGACCGGCCGTCGGTGACGATGTGGTGCGCGGTCAGCAGCAGCACGTGCCGCTCGGGCCCCTCCCGCACGACCAGCGCCCGGAACAGCGGGCCGGCGGCCAGGTCGAACGGCTGCGCGTACGCCGCGGCCAGCAGGTCCGCTGTGGACTGTCCACTGTCGACCACCGGCACCTCGAAGTCGCCGGCCGGGTGGACGACCTGCACGCCGCGGCCGTCCACGGTGGCCACCGTCGTCCGCAGGATGTCGTGCCGTGCCCACAGCGCCCGCAGCGCCGCGGCGAGCGCGGCCACGTCCAGCGCACCGGTCAGGCGTACGGCGTAGGCGCTGTTGTACTCCGGGTCGTCCGGCCGGAGCCCGGCCAGGAACCACAGCCGCTGCTGGGCGAACGACAGCGGCAGCGCGCCGGTGTGGTCGGCGACCGGGATGCGCGCCTGCGGCTCGGCGTTGCCGGCCAGCCGCTGGCGCAGCTGCTCGCGCAGGTGGCCCGGCAGCGCGGAGATCCGGCTCTCCTTCGATGAGGTCATGGTCGATCTCCCCCTACCGGCCGGCCGTGTCGCCGGCTTCGAGCGCGAGGGCTTCCAGCTCGCGCAGGATGGTGTCCTCGATGAGTTCGGCAAGTGCGGCCACCGTCCGGCTGACCAGCACCTCGCGCGGGGTGAGCGCCACGCCGAAGGCGGCCTTGGCGCGCGAGGAGATGAACAGGCTGCGCACCGAATCGCCGCCCAGCGCGAAGAAGTCGTCCTCCACGCCGACCTCGGGCAGCTCCAGCGCCTGCGCCCAGATGCCGGCGAGCACCTGCTCGGTCTCGGTCCGCGGCGCGACCCGCTCACCGGCCGGCTCGGGGGCCGCGGCGGCGTCCGGATCGGGCAGCGCGCCCCGGTCCAGCTTCCCGTTCGGGCTCAGCGGCAGCGCGGCCAGCGGCACGAACACCGCGGGCACCATGTAGTCGGGCAGCGTCCGCAGCAGGTACGCCCGCAGCTCGGTGGCGGCCGGCTGGTCGCCCGCGGGCACCACGTACGCCGCGAGCCTGCCGCCGGCGGCGGTGACCGCGGCCTCGGCGATGCCGGGGTGGGACCGCAGCGCGGTCTCGATCTCGCCCAGTTCGATCCGGTAGCCGCGCACCTTGACCTGGTGGTCGGTACGCCCGAGGAAGCGCAGTTGCCCGTCCGCGGTCCACGCGGCCAGGTCGCCGGTGGCGTACATGCGCGTCCCCGGCGCACCGTGCGGGTCAGGCACGAACCGCTCGGCGGTCAGCCCCGGCCGGTCCAGGTAGCCGCGGGCCAGGCCGATCCCGGCCACGTGCAGCTGGCCGGGCACGCCGACCGGCACCGGCCGCAGCCGGGCATCCAGCACGTACGCCCGGGTGTTGCGGATCGGCCGGCCGATGGGCGGCGCGGCGGCGGCCGGGTCGAGCGGGCCGGTCCAGGTGCTCACCACGGTCGCCTCGGTCGGGCCGTAGGCGTTGATCAGCCGCCGGCCGGGCGCCCAGCGGGCCACCAGCTCGGCCGTGCAGGCGTCGCCGCCGACGATGAGCGTGCGCAGGCCGGGCAGCTCGGCACCCGCGGGTACGGTGGCCAGCGCGGCGGGCGGGATCAGCGCGTGCGTGATCGCCTGCCCGGCAAGGGTGTCGGCCAGCTGCTCGCCCAACAGCGGGCCGGCCGGCGGTACGACCAGCGCCGCGCCGGCCGGCAGCGACATGCACAGCTCCAGCACCGAGGCGTCGAAGCTGGGCGAGGAGAACTCCAGCACCCGATCGCCCGCGGCCACGCCGAAGTGCTCGATCTCGGCGGCTGAGAAGCTGGCCAGGCCGGCGTGCGTGACGGTGACGCCCTTCGGCCGCCCGGTGGAGCCGGAGGTGTAGATGACGTAGGCCGGTTGGGCGATGTCCACTGTGGACAGCCGGTCCGCGTCGGTCAGGTCGCGCTCCGGCAGCGCGGCGGCCTGCTCGACGGCCTCGGCGAGCAGCAGGGCGGTCCCGCCGGGGACCTTCCCGGCCAGCTCCGGCTGGGTGAGGACCAGGACGGGCGCCGCGTCGGCCAGCATGAACGCGATCCGGTCCGCCGGGTAGCCGGGGTCGACCGGCAGGAACGCGGCGCCGGTCTTGGCCACCGCCAGCTCGGCGAGCAGGATGCCGGCCGAGCGCGGCAGCACCAGCGCCACCAGGGTTTCCGGGCCGGCGCCGCGGGCGACCAGCAGCCGCGCGAGCCGGTTCGCGCTCGCGTTCAGCTCGGCGTACGACCAGGTGCGGTCGCCGTCGAGGATGGCGGCCGCCGCCGGGGTACGCCGCACCTGGGCCTCCACCAGCCCGGCGAAGGTGGCCGGCACGGTAGGCGGCACGGTGGGCAGCTCGGTGCCGGTCCAGTCCTCGATGGCCTGCCGCTCGGCGTCGGTGCGGATGTCGATCCGGTCCACTGTGGCCGGTCCGGCCGACAGTTCGCGCAGCGCGGCCCGCAGGTGGCCGGCGATCCGCTCGGCGGTACCGCGGTCGAACAGCGCCGGGTCGTAGCCGACGTCGAGGGACAGGTCCCGGCCGGGCGAGGCGACGATGGTGAGCGGGTAGTTGGTGGTCTCCCGCGCGTGCAGGTCGCGCAGCCGCATGCCGTGCCCGGCCGCGGCCTCGCTGTTGATCGGGTAGTTCTCGAACACCACCAGGCTGTCGAACAGCTCGGTGCCGCCGGGCAGCCCGCTCCAGCTCCGCAGCTGCGGCAGCGACACGTAGTCGTAGCGGCGGGCCTCGGCCTGGGCGTCCTGCAGCTCGGCCAGCCAACCCGCGGCGGTGGCCCACTCGGGCACGCTGACCCGGACCGGCAGGGTGTTGATGAACAGGCCGGTGATCTCGTCGGAGCCGGGCAGGTCGGCCGGGCGACCGGAGACGGTGGCGCCGAAGACGACCTCGCCCTGGCCGCTGTAGCGGGCCAGCAGCAGCGCCCACGCACCCTGCACGACCGCGTTCAGGGTGAGCCGGTGCTGCCGCGCGAAGGTGTACAGCGCCTCGGACTCCTCCTCGCCGAGGGTCGCCGACAGCCATTCCGCCGTGCCGGTCGGGCGGTCCGGCACCGGCTGCCGGTCGTACGGGAGCGCCGTGGTGGCGTCTACTGTGGACAGCACTGCGCGCCAGTACGCTTCCGCCTCGGCGCGGTCGCGGCGGCCGAGCCAGTCCAGGTAGTCCCGGAACGGCGGCCGGGACGGCAGCCGTGGCTGCTGCCCGGTGCTGAGCGCGGCGTGCGCGGCGAACAGGTCGGTGAGGACGGCGAAGACGCTCCAGCCGTCGAGCAGCACGTGGTGGAAGGTCCACAC
>Ga0081455_10000601_pt1 | contig 46589 bp, 37 predicted proteins | sample TabmetS3T2R1_FD_70207 | JGI IMG/M metagenome (GOLD analysis project Ga0081455, IMG submission 70207) | Tabebuia heterophylla rhizosphere microbial communities from the University of Puerto Rico - S3T2R1 | ecosystem: Host-associated > Plants > Roots > Rhizosphere ...
CCTGGGCAATGGGACACTACCTCGAGGGCCACTCCACATCCCCGAGGGTGATGATTCCTGCGACCCGTGCCTTCCACCAAACTGCACGCTCAGGTGCCCACGGCTTCCGGTCTCACCGCCTTCACTCATTACTAATGCTTGCTGTGCAAGTATTGTCGGATTAGGGTTAGTAGTTCACAGCTTGAGAGAGGCGAGCAATGCATTGAGAGACTCGGATTTCTCTAGCACGTGAATTTTGCCAATCACGGATTGCGCTTTGGCGTCGCACAGCACCGGCGTGGCCGAGGAGAGAGTTTTCTTCAACTTCCTGCGCCGAAATTGGATTTTCCTTTTCTCCCTTCGGAATGATGATTTCCCGCGTGTGAGCGGAGCCGTCCTTTAAGCTAGTCCTAACCCGGCCGGGCCAAGACTGCGGATAATAGCGGTCCAAGTCAATCTCACCTATAACTTTCACTTTGCCCATCAAGCTTCCAACCTGACTATTTTGAAGGAATCGTCCATCGAAGGATGTCAGATCCATCTGTCCCCTGATCGCCGTCACTGCCATCACGTATTGTCCGCTTCCAAGAGTTACGGCCCGGTTTGTCGAAGACGCCGGGCGGTTCACAAGACTCGCGACTGCGCTGGGCACTGAGAGCTCGATTTCGTCAATAGACGATGACGTAATAGAGTAATCTTGAAGCAGTCGCAGCAACGCCTCCACACCCGCGTGAAGCTCTGCCGCGCGCAGGGATAGGGTTTAAAAGCAACCACCGGCAAATGATAGTGCTCGGTCGTTTGCAAGTACCCAACAGAGTTGAAGTAGAACTTGAGCTATTGTCATTGCTGGCCATCACGCGAGGCGATAAGCAAGCTCCCCCACCTCGAGACGAGACCCGGCCAGCAGGCAGCCCAGAAAGTCGAGAATGTGTAGTTTCGCCGCTTCAACAACCCCGGGCGGCACATCCTCAAGGCGAAGATCAATGTGGCGGCGGGAAAGCTTCTCGCTGAGAGTGTCTTCAGCCGGTTTCTTTTAGCGAGCTGAGCCCTACTGGACAGCCACATCGATGACGAGGTGGCCGAATTCATTAACCTGCATTTTATCACCGGGATAGAGCAGGATCGTTGCGCCCAGTTCTTCGATCACGGCCGGACCGTTGACTCGATCACTGACTTTCAACTCGTCGCGCAAGAGAATTGGGCAAAGTAAGGACTGTTGGCCGTGATCAAAAATGACCCGCCGCTCCTCCTGCTTCACGCTGACGCTGCCTTGCGACGACAACGTCTTCGGCAGCTGATTGCCGAATCTTCCCAGGGCCGAAAGGCGGAGGTTGACCATCATGACTGGCTCATTGGGAGCCGAATGACCGTAGTGTTCCTGATGTAGCTGATCGAACCGAGATCGAATTGGGCCGAAGTGAGTTATCGACTGCAGATCTTCCGTCAATGGCACTGGCAAAGTGTATTCCTGCCCGCGGTAGCGCATGTCTAAGAAACGCCTGAGAACGATCTGCTGCTTGCCGGCTCCTTCTTCAGTCAAAGTCTCGATGGCCGACGTTTCGAGACCGGCAAAGGTATCAGCTAATTCCGGTCCCGTCGTCTCGTTCAGCTCGCGGACAAAAGTTTGCACGTAGTCATGCTTGAGATCCGCCACGAGCATGCCGAACGCTGAGAAGTAGGCTGGCATGGGTGGGATGATCACCCGCGGCACGGAAAGTTCTCTGGCGATCGCCATCGCGTGGAGCGCTCCGCCTCCACCGCTGGGCACCAGCACACACTCGCGGGGATCGTAGCCCTTCTCCACCGAGACGGCGCGCACCGCCAGGGACATATTGAAATTGGCAATGGTGAGAATGCCCAGCGCTGCTTCCTCTAAGGACAAACGGAGGGGTTTGCCGATCTTTTTCGCGATCGTCTCTACGGCTTTCTCTCGTTGCAGGCGAATCCCGCTGCCAAGAAAATATTCCGGATCGATGCGTCCAACGACGAGGTTGGCGTCCGTCACCGTGGGTTCGCTGCCGCCTTGGCCATAGCACGCCGGGCCGGGCGCCGCTCCAGCGCTCTGCGGTCCGATCTTGATCCCGCCAGCGGGATCGATCCACGCGATGCTGCCGCCGCCGTTGCCGACTTCGACGATGTCCACCACCGGTAGCATCATCGGATGACCCGCAACATATCCGCCGACATAATAGCTACTTGTGACTTCAGGATGAAAGTCTTTGATGAGACTCGCCTTGGCGGTGGTGCCACCCATGTCGAAGGAAATGATGTGACGGCAACCGAGCGATTCACCAAGATGGGCTGCGGCGATGACGCCCGCCACCGGTCCCGACTCCATCATCGTGACCGGCATCTTTTTCGCGATCTCCGCCGACATCAAACCGCCGTTAGATTGCATGACACGGAACGTCCCTCGGAAACCGGAGTCGCTGAGCCTTCTCTCGAGGGAGATGAGATAGCGACTGACGATAGGACCGACATAGGAATTGAGGACGGTTGTCGAGGTGCGTTCGTATTCTCTGAACTCGCGAAGAATTTCATGAGATAGAGAAACGTAGGCCTCGGGAAACTGGCGGCGGAGCAGTTGCCCCAGTCGTTCTTCATGCGCCGCATTGGCATAGGAATGGAGCAAGCATACGGCGACGCTTTCAACCCCGGCCGCTTTGAGCGCTCCGATAGTTGCGGACGCCGATGACTCATCGAGAGGTTTCAGCACCTCACCCATGGCATAAACCCGTTCGTCAACTTCTAACCGTAAGTCACGAGAAACTAAAGGTACAGGACGCTTGAAAAATAAATTGTACCCTTCCGGCCGGTTGCCCCGGCCGATCTCATAGACGTCGCGGAATCCTTTGGTCGTGATGAGTCCGGTACGCGCGCCTTTGCGCTCGAGTACGGCATTGATGGTAACGGTAGAGCCATGGACGAAGAAGCTTGCCTTCGAGACTTGGATCTGCGCGGCGTTTAAACAATCTTGGATCCCTCGAGCCAGATCGTCCGGCGTCGTCAGAGACTTACTTCGGTAAATTTGTCCCCCATCGTCGATGGCGACTAGATCAGTGAATGTTCCTCCGATGTCGACAGCGATTCTCATAGACGTTCGATATTCGTATCCTTCACCTCGTCAAATTGCGCGAAAAACTCGACAGGGCCCTTCGACTACCTGGGCGAACGGCTAAGCATCTGATTGCATTGTCTTGAGTTTCCGTCTGTGATGAGCTTCGTCGAAGCATTCCTAAAGCAGTTTAAGACATTCTGGCGCAAAGAGAAGTGTCTCTTGAAGTTCGCATTAGCTGAGAACGACCCGACGCTAAAGCATCTACTTCTAGCTATTTTGTGGTCAGAGATTTCGGCCCGTCGGGTGTCACTTCATAGCTGTCGCCAAAAAGAATGAGCTTTCCTTCGGTCTCAAAGGCGACCCGAAGTGCCAACGTCATGTTTTCGTTCAGCAACGTTGCTCCTACAGACGTGGATCCGACTTGGCGTGCTTCATCTTCGCTGAAAAAGGGCGCTTCCCACTGGTTGAGACCGATGCCGTTGCCGAGGCCGTAGGTTCCCGCGGTCGCGTAGAATTCTCCAAGTTGATTCCGGGCCGTTTCATCGATGGCCTTGACCGAATTGCCTCGGTTCAGTTGCATGGCCATTTGAGTGACGATCTCTTGGGCCTTTTGATATGCGCTCTGAAGCTTCGGCTGGTCGGAAGAAACATACGTGCGGCCAACCTCCGCCCAATAGCGCTCATGCTGTATCGCCAAATAAAGCGCCCAATGATCGCCCACGTTGGCGGTCATCTTGAAGCTCGGCGGTTGCAATCGCTTCTCGCCAGCGAGGATACGTATGTCTTCGACTCCCTTGTCGCGGACCAGTCGATCGATGTCGGCGACAATCTCATACTCCTTTCTCCCCGGGCTGATACGTTCTCTCGCGCCCTGCCAAATTTCGTTAAGCACCCGGCCGGCTTCGCGCAAAGCCGCTAGCTCTTTCGCGCTTTTCTGCAACCGCATCTGCTGGAGCATCGAGTGGCTAGGCTGCCACTGCACCTGCGGCAGGCTTTCTTTCAACTCTTCCAGTTGCGGCAGTGGAAATCCCTTACCGGAGTCCACCAGGCTGACTCTGGCTTGAGCCAGCCCTTTTTCTTTTAAGACTTCGGCGCCGTCGCGTCCCAGTTGGCCCGAGGCGCGCACATCGTCAAGCCAGGTGAGACTCTTGGCGAACGGAACGTCGCGGCTGCCGATATTCAACAGAAGCGATATTGTCCCGCTGCGCGGGATGATACCGATGCCGCCGCGGACCTTGGGAAAGTAGTTCGTGAGATAACAGAGATCGGCGTAGGAATAGTTGTCGCCGTAGATCACCAGCGCATCCAACCCTTGTTGCTCCATCTGTTGGCGCAAACTGTCGAGACGAGCCTGATACTCTTCCTGGGGCATTTGTTGTCTGTCCCAGGTGGAGCATCCTCTTTTTAGTACCGAGTGACGGCTAAAGATCATAACTTCCTCTCAAATCGGTGGCGACCGAATCTCTCTCGAACCTTGGAACCATTGGAACCGTTGGAACGACTGGAACCTCTTCGTTCCAATCGTTCCATTCGTTCAAGACGTTCCAAACGTTTGAATTCAGCACGATTCATTCCTTGACATAGATATCCCACGACGAGCGCACCAGCGACTGCGCTTTCGTTTTCGTCATCACCACAGTATCGCCGAGCGTCAGATAGCCGGTCTCGGGTAAATACTGATTCGGATGAATGATAAACGTCATCCCTTCTTCCAACTCGGTCTGATTGTTGTCTTCCAAACTCCCCGGGGCGAAAGAGCCGCAGCCGAGGCCGTGGCCGCGCACCCGCATGAACGGCGGCCGGCAATACTTTTCGTAGCCCGCTTCCACGAAAGTCCCGTTGATCGCCGCCGCGATATCGCTGGCTGGCGCGCCGGTTTTCGCCGCATCCAGCCCGAGCCTCATCGCTGTTTTGAGTATCGCGTATTTCTCGTTGACCATCGGCGCTGGTCTACCTAGAACCATCGTGCGGCAAATCTGCACAAATAATCCGCCGATGCAGGGAGTGATCTCGCCGATGATGATATCTCCGGATTGCACAACTCTATCCGTCGGCGGATGCAATGCCTGATTGTGATTGTTTGCCACCACCATGCCGAAATTATCCTCGGCCCCCAGCGAGCGCATTTTGTACTCAACGATCGCGGCGAGCTCGAACTCCTTCAGTCCGATGCGCGCATCTTCGTGCAGCGCCTCCACGCCGGCGTCGGCGATTGTCGCAGCTCTACGCAGCCGTTCGAGTTCGAATTCGCTTTTCTGGCGGGCCATGTTCTCCAGTATGTCTTTAGCGTTCGCCGGCGTTTGATTCAGCGTTTTTACAAGCTCATCGTGCAAATCGGCGTTCATGGCCTCTCGGCCAATCAGGCCGGCTTCGCCAACGTTGTTTCGCAGCCGATTCCAAAAGCCTTCCATCGGCCGAACATTTTTGACCCACGATTCTTCCCGCGCCCGCTCCGTGTCCCACGCAGGCGAAAGAAAAAGCGTAGGCTCATCTTCGAGTGGCAGCATCAACATCGTTTCCGGTCCCACGCTGATAAAGTCCGTGAGATAGGCAACATAGTTCATGCGCAAGAAGTTATGGCGTCCCGAATCAAAGACGAGAAGGGTTTGCAGGCCTTTTTCGCGCATGGCTTGTCGAGCTTTCGCTATACGCTTATCGAATTCTTGCTGTGGATCCATGTGCCTCCCTTAGGGCGTGAACTTGCGGGTGCAACCGACGTCGTTCAAAACGTTTAAGCCGTTCAACTGCTTCGCTCCGTTCAATGTCTTGAACTACTTGAACGATTTGAACGTTTTGAACTTTTCGACACCGTGGCATCTTACACACTGGACTACGTGTAGCCAAGTCGGCGGTCGTGCTCAATAAGCTCAGGGGAGCGTTCTTCGACTGGGCCATAGCCACCGCCGCCCGCCGTGAAGTAGGTGACACTGCCATTTTTCTTCAGTGGATAGTTGGGTCGCTTAGAAATCCATGAACCGGAGTCATTCGAATCTTGCTTGACCAAAGCCTTTGCCGGCTGGCCGCATTGACCGCCGAACAATCCCCACGGCGGTGTTAAAGTACGCTCGACATTGATATTCACAAAAGCGTCGCAGAGGGTGCGCACGGTGATTTCGATACCCAGCCCGCCGCGGAATTTTCCCACGCCGCCGCTTCCTTCCCGCAGCCGATGTTGCTCGATCAGCACCGGATAATAGAGCTCTTGAAGTTCGATGGGTGCGTTCTGCACATCGCCTTGACAGATCGACACCGTTGCGTTTTCACCGTCCTCGTTGGCCCGCGCGCCCCAGCCTCCACCCATAATCGTCTGGCAAAGAAACCGCTTCTTTGTGCGCGGGTCGGTGCCAAAGAAAGCATAACCCCCCATATCGCCCTTGTGACCAGCAGCGATACTGTACGGCATAGCGGGCGCCAATGCTCTTAAGATCAAGTCAATGACCGTCGGCAAGGTGCGGCTCCAATTTCCCACGGGTGCCGGGGACGTCGCGCTGAGAATCTTCCCCGCCGGAATGACGACTTTTAACGGCCGAAAACAACCCTCATCGATGGGGGAAAAGGGACTGACCAATGATTTGAAGGCAACCCGGGCTGCAGCCACGGCGCCGGATTCGCCGGAATTGATCGAACCGGGCACCTGATCGCTGATCTCGGAAAAATCAATCGTCATCTCACTGCCCGCGACTTCGATTTTTACCTTCAGCGGCACCGGCCGGCTGAGATCAACGCCGTCGCTGTCGAAAAGCGCCTCGGCGGCGTATTTGCCGGACTTGATGCGCCCGACTTGTTCCCGCGCCAAAGTCTCGGATTGATCCCAAATTGATCTCACGCACTGGGAGAAAGTATCGAGACCGTAGCGACTGACCAGTTGCGTGAGCCCGCGATCGCCGACCTTGCAGGCCGCGATTTGCGCGCGCAAATCACCCAAACAGGAGTCGGCAAAGCGGACGTTATCGGCGATTAGCTGAAAGAGATCTTGATTCGGCTCCGCGCCGCGATAGAGTTTGAGGGAGCGAAACTGCAATCCCTCCTCGTAAATCTCTCGCGTCCCGCTGTAGCCGAACCCGACGCGAGTGCCGCCGATATCGATCCAATGCGCCCGCACGGCGAGAAACGCCACAAGCTCGTTCTGATGAAAAAACGGTGTGTAAACGACGACGTTATTGAGATGCTGACCGCAAACGTAGGGGTGATTCATGATCAACACGTCGTCTGGGTGAAAACCGTTCTTCCCGTATATGCGCACGCCGTCCAGAATCGCCGGTCCCAAATCCGCTAAAAAAATCGGCAGCGCGCCGAAATTCTGGGACAGAATACTGCCTTCCGGGTCAACGATACCGACGCAGTAATCGCGTACCTCATAGATCATCATGTTGTAGGAAGTCTTGCGCAGCACGGTGGCCATTTCGTTGGCGATATGGGCCAGACCGTTGCGCACCACTTCGACGGTGATCGGATTAACGGCTGGAGACATCTATTTCTTTTCTTCGGCGGTGACGCCTCGGGAAGCAGAATGCACCGGCACCGTTGCCTCGCGCAAAGAGTAAAGATAGCGGATGACCTGTTCGTTAGTCATGTATTTGCTCATGTCGTAACGCTCCCGATGGACCATCTCTTCCAATGGCCGGCGCACGCCTTCGCGAGCGGGAACATCGGGATGGCCGATGGGAATGATCAGATAGACCATCAGTAGATCGGGGATACCGAGGATACGCTTGTATGGCTCTTGAATGTGAATGGATACCCACTCGGACGTAAGACCCAAAGAAGCGATGGCAAGATGAATCAAAAAGGAAGCATTGGCCAGCCCATCGGTGAGATGCGATTGGTCACGGCCGAAAGTATGCGCTCCCTGTACCGTGCCCCACTGGCGTCGGCCGTCGCCCAGTACAACGATCACGGCCGGTGCCTGGTGCCAATTGGCTTTCGCTTTGTTGAATTTCAGAGATTCGTGCGGATCGTTCTTCACCTGATAAGAGGGGTGCCGCAGGTTGTACTCCCGTTGCTGCTCCATCCAAAAAATAAAGTCGGTATTGTATTCCGAGTAAGCGTCGCGCAGCTGCTTCTTGGTCGCGGGATCGGTCACCACGATGAACTCCCATGGTTGCGAGTTGGCGCCCGACATCGCCCATCGGGCGACTTCGAGGATCTTGTTGATGGTATCTTCCGGGATCGGATCGGAGCGGAACTTGCGCACGCTCATGCGGCTCTTTACGAGTTTAAGCAGCATGTCATAGGTGTCGCTGTTGCTGCGAGTCATTCTAATCCTCCGTTAAATCCTTAGGGCGATAGGTCTCGTCTAATTCGCTTCCATTTCCATCTGGAATATTCTCCGCAATGCCCAATTGCCGAAAGATTATTCGTGAAGAAGCGCTCTGTCAATCATGAGGCTGCGCAGGCGTGGGTTACGCTTTCGTGACACTGCTTCTGATTTGCTGGTGACCAAAGCAGGAGTACTATCGTTGAATTTGACAAAGTAAGGTAATCACCCTAGTATTTCGACTACACTCAAGCGAATTTGAGATTTTCAGTTGAGGTCAGCTGAGATTCTCAGCCACTACGATACTCAACCCTCTCACTTGGGCTAGAGAAAAAGCTAAGTAGGCGGTTGTTCCGAGTTTCGTCTTACGTTTGTTTTCAGCTCGATGAAAAAAAAGGAGAAGTGACGCATGGAAGAAGTGGTTAAGCGATTATTTGTGGGCATCAAGATTTCAAAGGCGCTGCAAAGTGAACTGGACAGCCCAGCCCCAGGAACGGAGCATTACTTCAAGGAAGACAATGGGGATTATCTTGAGATTATCAGCTTGGGGGAGGAAAAACTCATTGGCAGATACGTCAAGGACGGATTTCCCGCGGCCGGGATCGACGATGTCAGCCGCAATGTCTGCAGTATCGTAAAACTGATCACCCGCGGTCATCGCATCGAGGAGAATTCCGTTCATATCTACGCCCCTTGAGTTCGCTGTACCGGCCATAGAATACAAACTTTATTCGCTGGATGAGCTCCTCACGTGAGCTCCCTACCCATACTCCATGCTTAGCTTTACAATTGGATCAAGGTAGTGAGCATGAAGCCTCGGCATCGGTAAAGGTCACTATCCGAGAACTCTTCTCACCCTGTCCACGAGGTGCGAAATGGAAATGGTAGGCTTTGTTGGTCTGGGTACTATAGGCGGTGCCATTGCCAGGAACATTCGGCAGGCCGGCTACCCCATGATGGTCCACGACATCGTGCTGGAGGCAGCCCGGCCGCTCGTAGAGGGAGGAGCTCGGCTGGCAGAATCTCCGGTGGAGGTCGCCCGCCATTGCCCGGTAGTGTTCACCTCTCTCCCAGGTCCACGGGAAGTAAGAGAAGTTGCCCTCGGCCCCGATGGTCTGGTGCAGGGAGTACGCGACGGCAGTGTCTATATAGATCTTTCGAGTAGCAGCCCGGACCTCATACGAGGTATCGAAGCGGAGTTCCGAACGCGTGGCGCCCGGGTCATGGATGCGCCGCTGATTGTCGGTAAAGATGGAGTTGCCAACCGTAGCTTACAGGTGTTGGCGTCCGGCGCTCTGGAAACCTATGAAAGAGTGAAATCTCTCCTCGATACATTCGGCGACACGGTTGTCTACACAGGAGAGCTGGGAAGTGGCTCTGTAATCAAGCTGGCGCACAACCTGGTTCGTCGTGGAATTGGTTTGGCGATCGGAGAAGGAATCGTTCTCGGCGCCAAGGCGGGAGTAGATCCCCAGATGCTCTGGGACTGCATGCGGTGGGGTCTGGAGGTTCAACTCCATCAACTGGCAAAAACCTTCTCGGAGACGATCTTCAAAGGAAACTATGAGGCTCCTGCCAGTTTCGACATCGCCCTGTCACGAAAAGACGTTGGGCTTGCGACGGAACTTGGCCGCCAGCACAATGTGCCTATGCCCATCGCGGCTTTGGTGGAGCAGGTCATGGTCCGGGCTATCGGTCGAGGGTGGTGCGAGCAAAGCACCGCATCCCTTTTTCGGCTTCAGGAAGAAGCGGCTGGTATTGAGGTACGTAGACAACCGGAGTAATAACAATTTGGCATAGTGGACGGGTGAAGAGATAGATCGATGCTTCTGTATGCAGTGCTCTCTTTTCCCCTATCATTTGCGGGAGGTGTCCATGAAAATGCCTAGCAGGCTGGCGCCTTACGTGCTTTTGGTCGGGCTACTGGCTATTTCGCCAGGGGGTAATGCGTTCGCCCAAGCGGACTTCTACAAGGGGAAAACGATCAAAATAATTCGCGGCGGCGGGCCCGGAGGGTCGGGTGAATTTCAGACCAGAGCCCTCGTGCGGTTTCTGGAAAAATACATCCCCGGGAAACCTAATTTGATGGTTGAATTCATAGAAGGTGCGGCGGGGAGAAAAGCCGCAAATGTTATTTTTAGTTCTACCCGGCCCGATGGTCTGACTATAGGATCGATCGGCGCGGGGCTCGTGGTAGGGCCGATCCTGGGCTTGCCGGGCAGCAACTATGATCTCGACAAGTTTATCTACCTGGGGTCCACTGACGCCGGCGATCCGTACATCTTTTATACAAAGGGTGATCTGGGGTTAGATACCCTCGATAAGGTGCGAGCTAAAAGTGGTCTCAGACTCGGTGCTCACGCGGTTGGACACCCGGTCTATGTCACTGCTCGCATCGCAGCCTACCTCCTTGGTTTGAAAGATCCGAAATTCGTAACCGGCTATACCGGCCCTGAAATCTACATTGCTCTGACCCGCGGTGAGTTGGATGCCCACGCCACCGGGGCTGCTCGATTCGTCGTGGAGCAGCCTGAATGGATCGAAAAGAAACTGGTCCACTTCCATGCGACTCTGACGGTTCCCAAGGGGCGCCATCACCCTGCGTTTGCGCGCGTGCCCGAATTCGAGAGCTTCACTAAGTCAGAGACGGAGCGAAAACTACTCGACATGTTCCGCGCCTTTCAGTATCCGCGCTGGCCGTACATATTCCCTCCGGGAACGCCCAAAGAACGTGTTCAGATCATCCGCGAGGCGATGCGCAAGACGTTTGCGGATCCGGAATTTCCCAAGGAGTTTCACAAGCTGATGGGCGACGGTCCTGCACCCCTTGGTGGCGAAGAGTTGGAGCGCGCGATCAAGGAATTACCCCGAGATCAAGAGGTCGTTCAGCTGTATCAAAAGCTTGCCGGCGGCGATCCTCTTCCTGCTCGATGAAGCGATAGAAGCAATGCTCTTTGCGCGATCGGTTGATCGAGCTAAGGTAGGTAGGCTACGTTCCAGCCGCCGCCCAGCGCCTGGACCAGGAGCACGGCGGCGGTCATGCGCTGGCCGAGAATCTGGATTGCGGTTAACTCGTCCGTCAGGGCGATTGTCTGCGCCGTAACGACGTTGAGATAACTGACCGTCCCCGCCTGGTACTGGTTCAATGTCAAGAAGACGGACCGCCCTGCCGCCTTTACCGCTTCATCCTGCACCGTAGACTCCTGCTCAAGGATACGAAGCGCAGCGAGGTTGTCCTCCACCCCCTGAAAGGCGGTCAGCACAGTCTGCCGATAATTTGCGACAGCCGCATCGTAACCCGCCCGCGCGAAGTCGGTCTGCGCCCGCCGCAGACCGCCGTCGAATGCGGTCTCCGAAATGGATGCCCCTACCGACCAGAAGCGACTCGCCGCCGAGAATAATTTCCCTAAGCTCGAGCTCTCCGAGCCAAGCGACGCGTTGAGCGTGACGGTTGGGTAAAACGCCGCTTCGGCAACGCCGATCTGTGCATTCTGAGCCGCAACAAGCCGCTCGAAAGCAGCGATGTCCGGCCGTCGCTCGAGCAGCTCAGAGGGCACGCCGACAGGAATCTCCGGGGGTGTGCCCTCAAGGGGCTTCACCGGAATCGAAAACTCGGAGGCCGGTTTGCCAATCAGCACCGCGATCGCGTGCTCGAGCTGCGCGCGCTGGACGCCCACGTTGATAAGCTGCGCCTCTGTAGTTTTGAGCTGGGTCTCCGCCTGTACCACGTCCACCTCGGAGTCCACTCCTTGAGCAAACAATCCTTTGGTTAGCTCGAGAGATTTCTCAAAGGCAGCGACCGTCTCCGTGAGGAGCTGTTTCTGCGCATCAAGCTCACGCAACTGGAAGTAGTCCTGCGCCAGCGCCGCCTGGGCGCTGAGACGCGCGCTTTCCACATCAGCAGCGCTCGCTTGAGCGCTCGCCTGGTTCGATTCCACAGTGCGGCGAATTCGCCCCCAGACATCGATCTCCCAGGAGATGTCGAGAGGTAGGGAATAATCGGAGATCGTGACTCTTGGCGACGCTGCACCTGACCCGGTGGTCGTCGATGGGCTCGAGCGGTTCGCCCCGAAGCCGATCGTCGCCGTCGGATAGTAAGCAGCACGAGCTTCCTGAACGAGGGCGCGGGCCTGCCGATACTGGGCTTCCGCAGCGGCGAGGTTCTGGTTCGAGATGCTGACCTGAGCCTCCAGCGCGTTCAGTTGGGGATCACCGAACATTTCCCACCAGGCCCCGCGGATCACGTCGTCCTTTGGCTGGGCGATTTTCCATCCGTCGGTCTCTTTGTAAGCAGCGGGAGTGTTGACCGTGGGACGGACGTAGTCCGGCCCGACGGTGCAGCCGGCGAGTATGGCAAGAAGAGACGCCGCGAGTAGGCTAAGGGCCAAGCGCAATGCGCAAAAAGTTTTTTCTCTGTTGTTGGTCAAAAATCTCCCCTAACCCCTCCCTTCGACAAGCTCAGGGCATGCTTTTTCCAAAGTGGGGAATCGGACGAACTTTCCCCTTTGAAAAAGGGGTGTATAGACCGGGGACATAGGTAAAGGGGATTTTTTTTCGAACTCACGCGGATCATACGTTGGCAGTCATTGAGCAAAGTTTTTGAAACGTCACATTAGAGCGCGGGCTCCGAAACGATCCGAGGCGAACGGCTTCTCAATTTCTGAACTCTCAGCCGGACGCGCTCCATGTGGAGATAAACAATAGGCGTCGTGTAGAGCGTCAGCATCTGGCTTACGATCAGGCCGCCGACGATCGCGATGCCGAGCGGGCGGCGAAGCTCCGACCCTACTCCGGTGCCCAAAGCCAACGGCAGCGCGCCCAACAACGCTGCCATGGTCGTCATCGTGATCGGTCGAAAGCGCAGGAGGCACGCTTGATAGATCGCCTCCTGCGGGGTCTTGCCTTCCCGGCGCTCCGCCTCGAGCGCGAAGTCGATCATCATGATCGCGTTCTTCTTCACGATACCGATCAAAAGGATGATGCCGATCAGAGCGATCACACTGAGTTCGGTGCGGCAGATCAACAGAGTCAGGACTGCGCCCGTCCCAGCCGACGGCAGAGTCGAGAGAATCGTGATCGGGTGAATGTAGCTTTCATAGAGAATACCCAGCACGATGTAGACTGCCATGAGCGCCGCAATAATCAGGATGGGTTGAGTCGCCAAAGATGCCTGGAATGTCTGCAAGGTTCCGGAAAAGCTTCCATGAATCGTCGCAGGCATTCCGATGCTTTGTTCCATCTGATGGATGCGGCTTACGGCATCGCTGAGTGCGAGCCCGGGCGCAAGATTGAACGACAAGGTCACCGACGGGAACTGTCCCTGGTGGTTCACGGCGAGGGGCGCCGTGGATGCCTCGTAATGCGTGAATGCGCTTAGCGGAACCATCCCGCCGTTGGTTCCGCGAATGTAAATCTGCTTCAGTCCTTCCGGGCTTTGCCAGAATTCCGGTTCCACTTCCATGACAACGTGGTACTGGTTCAATTGCGTGAACATCGTCGACACCTGCCGCTGCCCGAAGGCGTCATCGAGTGTGTCGTCAATCAGCTGCGGCGTGATTCCTAATCGCGCTGCTGTCCAACGGTCGTATACCAATGATGCCTGAAGACCGTTGTTCTGTTGATCGCTGCTGGCGTCCGTCACGCCGGGAAGCTTGCGCATTTGTTCCAGGAGGACGGGGCCCCACCGGGTTAAATCCTCGAGATTCTCACTCTGAATCGTATATTGATATTCCGCGTTGCCGAGCCTGCCGCCGACGCGCAGGTCTTGGGAGCCTTGCAGATAAAGCGCTGCTCCCGGCACCGTCGCGAGTTTAGGCCGCAAACGATTGATCAGTTGATCTGAGCTCACGTCGCGCTCATCGAGAGGCTTCAGTGCCATGAATACTCTGCCGGTATTTGTCGTCGTGCCGGCTCCGCCGCCTGTGAAGGCGATGACGTTGGCTACGGCCGGGTCAGCTTTAATAATGTCCACGAAGCGTGCAATCCTATCCCGCATCGCCTGAAAGGACGTATCTTGCACACCCTGAATGCCTCCCAAGATGCGCCCGGTATCCTGCTGCGGAAAGAATCCTTTAGGCACAATGATGAGGAGATAGATGTTGATACCGACTGTGAGCAGGAGAATAACGAGCGTGATCGCGGCGTGGCGCAGGACCCATCCCAGGCTGTGCTCGTAGATGCGCAGTATCCAGGCAAAGACTTCCTCGCTCGCCCGATAAAGTTTGCCGTGATTTTCCTCGCACTGGTGCTTGAGAAGCCTCGCACACATCATGGGAGTGGTCGTCAATGAAACAATGAGCGAGACGAGAATAGCGGCCGACAGCGTAACGGCAAATTCCCGGAACAAGCGCCCGACGATCCCGCCCATCAACAGGATCGGGATGAATACGGCAACCAGCGAGATGGTGATGGACAGCACGGTAAAGCCGATTTCCCGGGCTCCTTTCAACGCGGCTTCCATCGGTCGCATTCCCTGCTCGAGATGCCGGGTTACGTTTTCGATGACCACAATCGCGTCATCGACGACGAAGCCGGTTGAAATCGTGAGCGCCATCAGCGAGAGGTTGTCGAGACTGTACCCACACAAATACATGATCCCGAAGGTCCCGATTAACGAGACGGGGACCGCCACACTGGGAATAAACGTAGCGCGGACATTTCTGAGAAAGATGAACACGATGAGAATGACCAGCGCGATCGAGACAAGCAGCGTCTGCTCCACATCACGTACCGATGCGCGGATGGTGGTCGTCTGATCGAGGACAACCGTGAGATCGATCGCCGCAGGAATGGCAGCCTTGAGCTGAGGAAGGGCCGCGCGCACGCGGTCCACGGTCGCGATGATATTCGCCCCCGGCTCGCGAAAAATAACCAGCAACACCGACGGCTTTCCATTGGTCATTCCAGCCGCTCGTAAATCTTCCACTGAATCTCGCACGTTTGCGACATCCGCCAGCTTGATCGCCGCACCGTTTTGATAGCTGACAATCAGCGGCTTATAGTAGTTGGCCTTCAGGAGCTGGTCGTTCGTTGCGACACTCGACGTGGTTGTATCATCCGCTATGTTTCCTTTCGGCCGATTCGCATTCTGCGAGCTCAACAGCGTGCGAACATCCTCCAGCTGAAGACCATATTTGTTCAACGCGGTAGGATTCAGCTCTACGCGCACGGCCGGCAGCGAACTGCCGCCGACAATCACCTGGCCGACGCCCTGCAGCTGCGAGAGCTTCTGCTGCAGAATCGTGGACGCTAGATCGTAAAGGCGCCCCGGATCGTAAACGTCGGAGGTCAGCGCCATAATCAGAATCGGCGCATCCGCCGGATTGACTTTCCGATACGTGGGATTGTTCGGTAGATCGGTCGGCAGATAACCGCGAGCAGCATTAATCGCGGCTTCAACATCCCTCGCCGCTGCGTCGATGTTGCGGTTCAAGTCGAACTGCAGGGTGATCGCAGTCGTGCCGAGATAGCTCGTGGAAGTCATTTCAGTGACTCCGGCGATACGCCCAAACTGCCGCTCCAACGGCGCCGCGACCGACGAAGCCATGGTCTCGGGACTCGCTCCCGGCAAACTCGCGGCCACCGTAATGGTGGGGAAGTCGATCTGGGGCAGCGGAGATACCGGCAGGATCGTGAACGCGACGCTCCCCGCCAGTGCAATAGCCACCGTCAGTAAAACAGTCGCTACCGGCCGATGGATGAATGGGGCGGAAAGGCTCATGGTTGCTCGAACGGAACGGGCTCCGCGCTTTCCTGACGGGCACGGAACGTTGAAAGTTTTTTTGCAAGCCGATCGAAGAACAGGTAAATGACCGGCGTCGTGTACAGGGTAAGGACTTGGCTCACAAGCAGTCCGCCCACGATCGTGATGCCGAGTGGCCGGCGCAATTCCGAACCCATTCCGGAACCGAGGGCCAGCGGCAAACCACCGAGGAGAGCCGCCATGGTGGTCATCATGATGGGGCGAAAGCGCAGCAGACACGCCTGATAAATCGCGTCCACCGGATTTTTCCCTGCATGTCGCTCGGCATCGAGCGCAAAGTCGATCATCATGATCGCGTTCTTTTTCACAATGCCGATCAGCAGGATAATCCCGATGAGCGCAACAACGGTCAGCTCCGAGCGGCAGATCAGGAGCGCTAGAATCGCTCCCACTCCGGCAGAGGGAAGCGTCGACAGAATCGTGATCGGGTGGATGTAGCTTTCGTAAAGAACCCCGAGCACGATGTAGACGGTCACCACCGCGGCCAAAATAAGCACCGGCTCGTTGGCCGCCGAAGCTTGAAATGCCGCTGCCGTGCCTTGAAACGCCGCTTGAATGCTTGCCGGCATGCCAAGCTCACTTCGGATCTGCTCAATCATCTCCGTCGCCTCTCCCAGAGAGGCGCCCGGAGCGAGATTGAATGAAATGGTGGTCACTGGGAATTGCCCCTGATGGTTTATGGCGAGGGGCGCCGTGCCCGACTCCAAATGAGTAAATGCGCTGAGCGGCACGGCCGCTCCATTGATGGTGGAGGCGGTAGGAATGCTCGTTGTCGTGGCAGGCGTGGACGAACCTACGGTTGCCGGCGTCGCAGTCGGAGCTGTAAGCGCCACCGAAGCACCGGAACTTGGAACAGGTGTCGTCGTCGGAACAGTGGCCGAGGAGCGCACATAGATGTCCTTCAGCCGGTCCGGATTTGTTTGAAACTCCGGCAGGGTTTCCAGCACCACATGATATTGGTTCAACTGCGTGAACAAGATCGAAACCTGGCGCTGACCCAAAGCATCGTAAATGGCGTCGTCGATCATCTGCGGCGTGATCCCCAGCCGGGAAGCGGTCACGCGGTCGATGACAAGCGCCGTTTGCAGACCTTCCGTCTGTTGGTCGGTGGCGACATCGCGAAGCTCAGGCAGCGCCTTGAGCTTGTGGACCAGCCGCGCCGTCCACATGCTCAACTCGTCGGCGTCGGGTTCTTCCAGCGTGTACTGGTACTGCGTCCGGCTAGTCCGGTCCTCAATCGTCAAATCCTGCACGGGCTGCATGTACAACGTGATGTCATCGACTTTCGCCAACGCCGGCTGCAACCGGCGCATTACTTCCGTTGCGCTTATTTTGCGTTCGGCGAGCGGCTTTAGATTAATGAGAATGCGCCCGCTGTTGAGGGTCGTATTGATACCATCCACACCGATAAAGGAGGACAGGCTCTCCACCGCCGGATCCTTGAGAATGACTTGAGCGAGCGCTTGCTGTCTTTCGGCCATCGCCGGAAACGAAATCGTCTGGGGTGCTTCGGAGATGCCCTGAATCACACCGGTATCCTGCACCGGGAAAAAACCTTTCGGGACGATGACGTAAAGCCATGCGGTAAGGGCGAGCGTGGCAGCCGCGACAATTAAAGTTGCCGTCTGGTGCCGCAGCACCCGCTGCAGGGTCTTGCCATAGAAATCGATGACAGTCTGAAATGCGCGTTCCGACGCCTGGTAGAGGCGTCCTCGTTGCGCCGCGGATTTCTGCCGCAACAGCTTCGAGCACATCATGGGCGTGAGGGTGAGTGAGACGACCGCGGAGACAAGAATTGTGACGCTGAGAGTAATCGCAAATTCCCGGAACAGTCGCCCGACAATGTCTCCCATGAACAGCAACGGTATCAATACGGCAATCAGCGAAACCGTCAGCGACACAATCGTGAACCCGATTTGCTCCGCGCCCTTCAGCGCCGCGGCCAGCGGCTTCTCGCCTTCTTCGATGTAGCGCACGATGTTCTCAATCATGACGATCGCATCGTCGACGACAAAACCTGTCGAGATCGTGAGCGCCATGAGCGTCAGGTTGTTGAGGCTGTAGCCGAGCAGATACATCACGGCGAACGTGCCCACGAGCGACAACGGTACCGCAACACTCGGGATGATCGTCGCCGCTACATTGCGCAAGAAAAGAAAAATCACCAGCACCACGAGCGCCACGGTCAGCATCAGCTCGAACTGGACATCGGCGACGGAGGCGCGAGTGGTCACGGTGCGATCTGTCAGAACCTGGATTTGAAGTGACGACGGGAGCGTATTGTTGAGTTGCGGCAGGAGGCGTTTGATGCGATCGACAACCTCAATAATATTAGCCCCGGGCTGCCGCTGGATATTAACGATGACGGCCGGGACGTTGTTCATCCACGCTGCCTGCTTGACATTCTCGACGCCATCGATCACGTTTGCGACATCCGACAGCATGACTGGCGCGCCATTGCGATACGCGACCACCACCGACTGGTACTCCTTGCTTGTCAACAACTGGTCATTGGCGCCGACTTGGTAGGACTGGTGCGGCCCGTCAAAGTTGCCTTTGGGCCGATTGATGCTTGTTTGCACTAGCGCCCCGCGCACATCCTCCAGGTTGACGCCATAGGATGAGAGCGCCGTGGGATTGGCTTCAACACGAACGGCGGGCTTCTGGCCGCCCGTGATGGTCACCAGTCCGACACCGGACAACTGTGATATCTTCTGAGCGAGCCGTGTATCCGCCAGGTCCTGCACCTTCGACAACGGCATGGAATTCGATGTCAACGCCAAAGTCAGAACCGGCGTATCGGCCGGGTTCGTTTTGCTGTAAATGGGCGGACTGGGGAGATCGGCGGGCAAAAACGTTTGTGCGGCATTAATTGCTGCCTGTACCTCTTGCGCCGCTACATCGATATCCAGGTCAAGCGAGAACTGTAATGTGATGAGCGAGCTCCCGCCCGAGCTGGTCGACGTCATCTGGTTTAGGCCCGGCATTTGACCGAACTGTCTCTCGAGCGGCGCGGTAACGCCGGAAGCCATGACATCCGGGCTCGCTCCGGGAAAGAAAGTCACCACCTGGATCGTGGGGTAGTCGACTTCCGGCAGTGCCGAGACAGGCAATTGCAAATAGCCCGCGATGCCGGCGAGTAAAATCGCCGCCATCAGCAAAGAGGTAGCGACCGGGCGAAGAATGAAAGGACGAGAAGGACTCATGATTTCATCGGTTCAAGCGGTTCCAGCAGTTCAAACCGGTTTAGTTTCTCCTTCCCCTCGGACCCGGGGGGAGGGCGCTTGAACGGCGGGAACTGTTGGAACGGCTGGAACATTTCCCATCATTATTTTTGCGGCGGATTCCGCGCGGCGATTTTGACTCCGTCGCGCAGCCTGTCGAAATTGTCGGCAGCAATGATATCGCCGGCCTTCAATCCCTCTACTGCCGTCATATCGCCATTGGTTGTGCCCACCGAAACCTTATGCATCGTCACGGTTTGGTCGGGGTTGACTAGGTACACAAACGCGCCCTGAGCGTTGCGCTGAATGGCCATCGTCGGAATCAACGTGGCGTCGTGCTGCGTTTCAACCAGAAGGCTCGCGTTGACGAACTGGTTTGGGAAAAGAGCGTTGTCTTCGTTGGGAAACTCCGCCCTGAGCTTGACGGTGCCGGTGGTTGGGTCAACTTGATTATCGATCGTCAAAAGGTATCCAGTGGCGAGACGGTGCTGCAGCGCGCGGTCGTACGCCTCGACGGCCAGCCGAGCCCCACGCTTGAGCTTGTCGACCACCGACGGAATGCTGTCCTCGGGGATAGTAAAGATAACCGTGATCGGCTGGAGTTGGGTGATCACAACGAGGCCATTGGTGTCAGTCGTTTGCACGAAGTTCCCAGGATCGACCAGGCGCAGCCCAACTCGACCGCTGACCGGTGCGGTGATGCGGGTGTAGATAAGCTGCACTTTGACACCCTCGATTAGTCCCTGATCGTTTTCAACGGTGCCTTCGAACTGGCGCACAAGAGACATTTGCGTATCGTACTGTTGCCTTGGAATTGAATTCTGCTGGACGAGCACCGTGAAACGCTTCAGATCGAGGCGCGCGTTGTCGAGCAGAGCCTGATCACGCGCCAGCTGTCCCTCGAATTGGGTCAGCTGCGCCTGGAGTGGCCGCGGGTCGATCTCGGCGAGCAGGTCTCCAGCTTTCACGATCTGGCCTTCCTGATAGCGGACGCTCATCAGGTGGCCGTTGACCTGAGTCTTGACCGTAACAGTGTTGAGTGGTGTAACAGCGCCGAGACCCGTCAGGTACACAGGGATGGAACCGGTCTTCGCTGCTACTGTGACAACCTGGACGGTTTGCTCGGCGGAAACCGGCGCTCGAGGCGCGCCGCGCGATTGAGCTCTGCCAGAATGGCTCCAGAAAAAGTAGGTAACCACTGCCACAAGACAGATCCCCAACAAACCAATCTTCCAATTTCTGAGTAGTGCAGCAACCGAAGTCGGTTTTGGTTCGTTACTGCTTCCGGTTTCTTGCGTTGACGTGTCAGTCTCAGTCATGACTTCTCGATCCTACCGTTTTTCTGCGCTCTTGATTTTCTGTTTCCTGGTCAGGCCATCTGGAGAATTTGTTGGGCAAGTGGTGTGCCAAATTGCCCCATCAAGCGCGTGGAGATGGGCAGCCGCAAGATCGGAAATCAAGAGATCTGAGGCTGAACGAGGTCTGTGCCGTGACAGAAATGGGTGATGAGTATGGCTTTCTCGCGGTGTACGGCGATCAGGTGAAGAGTTCTAACTGGACTCAACCAAAGGAAGCCCAAAGAAAAAATAGCAACAGTTCCAATCGTAAGAGTGGCATCGTGTCGGCAAGTGTCGAAATAAACATCGACAGTGTCGCAATGCCGACACGTATCCTCTTTAGAAGTATTCCCCCCTGTGACTCGGTTCGCTTTGCGAAGGGTTAGGTGACCCCCGATCCAAAAGTGGGATTTTCTGAGTTTGTCGTATGCTCCGCGCTTTGAGAATGATTCGCTGCACAAGGTTGGGCCTCGCCGGCTCGATCCGGCGATAACGGAGCATCGCGTCGAGTTTTTCGTCTTGATTTTCGCTCACAAGATCTCCACGGCACGCTCCGCACATAGTTTCATGTTTATTAAGTCAGTGTAAACCCGGTACTTGGCTTCTTGGCCTGTCAAACATCGGTGGCATTCCATTGCCGGTCTCCTTCCGGCGACGCTTAGTTGCCATAATTGTGCTCATACCAGACTTACCCAATCACGCCTCTGAGACTGAGTTTGATCATTCTGAGCAGCTACAGGGGCGCATCCCACAACGAGACTCCCCGCTAAAACCAGGGCTGCCAAAAATGCCGTTGCGATCTTCATGAATCTCACCTCTTTTTCTTTCCTGTTCTTCCGAGCAGAGAGTCAAGGCAAGGGCTGTGCCAAACACACCGGCGCCCGGAAAGTTTTTTGGGAAGGTGTGATAAAGTTCGTGCAATGTTTAGGCATGCGATAGTCGAGAGCTGCCGCTCAAGCGATGCTGCCACAGATGACTACCATGGTTCAGGGCTGGCACCAGGAAGACCAGCCGTGACGACGATCATTGAAGAATCCACGTCGCGCAGCTCAATGAGCGGGAGAAACCGGTAGCACACGGCTCAGGGCCGGGTCACCCCGCAGCTAAGGTGCGCTCACGTATCGTAGGAAGTTTCCGATAGCAGTTACCGGTGACACTTAGGGCCTGGAGCGTTGATCCGTTTCCTCCTTCCTCTGGGATTGGATCTCACCTTTCCCAGAGGATCATGATCACATGGGGGCGTAATAGTCGATGATGTCGCCCAGGCTAAGGTAGGTTGGCTACGTTCCAGCCGCCGCCGAGGGCTTTGATCAAGAGCACCGCAGCGTTCATGCGGTTGCCCAGGATAGTGGCTGCGGTTCTTTCATTGGTGAGCGCCGCCGTCTGAGCAGTGACAACTTCGAGGTAACTGGTGATGCCCGCTTTGTATTGATTCGTGAAGACGGTTACCGATTGTTGCGCGGCCTTTACGGCTTCGTCCTGAACTCCGGCTTCGCTTTCGAGAATCCGTAGCGCAGCGAGATTATCTTCGACCTCTTGAAATGCGGTTAACACGGTCTCGCGGTAAGAGGCCACGGTGCCGTCATAGACACCGCGAGCCTGCTCCGTCAGCCCCGCTCGCAGGCCGCCGTCAAAAACAGTCTCCGAAATAGCTGGTCCCACTGACCAGAAACGGCTTGGCGCCGAGATCCACTGGCTCAGGCTGGTACTTTCAAAACCGCCGGTGGCACCCAGTGAAACCGTTGGATAGTAAGCTGCGAGGGCTACTCCGATCTGAGCGTTGGCAGCGACGACCTGCCGCTCGGCGGCGGCGATATCGGGTCGGCGCTCAAGGACTTCCGATGGCACCCCTACCGGAATCGGCGGCGGCACCGTAGTCATAACTAGGGGCGCCGCAGGAATGGAAACCACAGAGGCGGGTTTGCCGATCAGCAGCGCGATGGCATGCTCGAACTGCGCGCGCTGCACGCCCACATCGATGGCTTGGGCCTGGGTCGTTTTAAGCTGGGTCTGGGCTTGCAGAACATCCGCCCTCGAGACGACGCCGCTGGCGTATCGATTGTTGGTCAGCTCTAGAGATCGCTGAAACTCCACGATATTTGCGTCGAGCAGCTGTTTCTGCGTATCAAGGGTTCGCAACTGAAAGTAGTCTTGCGCCAGCTCAGTCCGGGCGCTCAATCGGGCGTTTTCGAGATCCGCGGCGCTGGCCTGGGCGCTGGCTTCGCTTGACTCCACAAGGCGACGGATTCGACCCCAGACATCTATTTCCCAAGAAGCATCGACGGCCATGGTAAATAGTGTAGGTGCCGTCCTCCCGGAGGAGCCGTTGAAGGAGCCGTTATTGTTTCTACTCGTCGTCGACCGACTGGCGTTATTCAGGCTAGCCCCGATGGTCACCGTTGGAAAGTAGGCAGCCCGGGCTTGCTGGACAAGCGCACGCGCCTGGCGGTACTGCGCTTCCGCAAGAGCTATGTTTTGATTTGAGATATCGACCTGCTGTTCGAAAGCATTTAGTTGTGGCTCGTTGAACATTTCCCACCAGTTTCCGCGGAGGGTTGCATCTTGGGGTTGCGCGACTTGCCAGCCGGCGTTCTCTCTGTATGCCGCAGGAACTTCGACAGTGGGCTTCACGTAGTTTGGGCCAACAGTACAAGAGGCGAGAAAGAGGATCATACCGATCAGGGTAGAGAGGAGCTGATTTTTGGTTTTGCTGGAGACATGCAATTTCCCCTCTCCCGATTTCGAGACAGGACCTGTGATCCTCTCCCTCCTAGGGAGGGCGAGGAAGTTGTCGTAAGCGATTCTACTTGTCATGATTAGCAACGATGAATTTCTTATGCCGTGCCCTGTGCTAGCTCCGTTTGCCGTCTCCGCCTGCGCTGGAACCAAAGGCGGCGGCGGTCGAGATAGAGATATATCACCGGCGTCGTGTAGAGCGTGAGCAACTGACTGAAGATCAATCCTCCGACGATGGCGATGCCTAATGGCCGCCGCAGCTCCGATCCTACTCCCGATCCCAGGGCCAACGGCAATGCTCCCAAGAGCGCCGCCATCGTCGTCATCATAATCGGCCGGAAACGTAGCAGGCAGGCCTGGTAAATGGCGTCCACCGGTCTCTTTCCTTCGGTACGCTCGGCCTCCAACGCGAAATCGATCATCATGATGGCGTTTTTCTTGACGATACCGATCAGCAAGATAATACCGATGAGCGCGATGACGCTCAGTTCGGTGCGGCATAGGAGCAGCGCGAGCAGCGCACCCACTCCCGCCGATGGCAAGGTGGACAAAATCGTGATGGGGTGAATGGTGCTCTCGTAGAGTACGCCGAGTACGATGTAGACAGTTATTAGTGCGGCGGCGATGAGGATTGATTCATTGGACAAGGATGCTTGGAACGCCTGCGCTGTCCCCTGGAAACTGCCATGGATACTCGCCGGCAGACCGATCTCGCTCCGAGCTTCCTCGACCGCTGCTACCGCGTCGCCCAGCGCTAACCCGGGCTGTAAATTGAACGATAGCGTGACGGAGGGAAACTGTCCCTGGTGTGTCACCACGAGCGGGGCAGTGGACGGCTCGTAATGGGTGAAGGTGCTCAAAGGCACCTGAGCGCCGCTCGGTGTTTTCACGTAGATGTGTTTTAGACTCTCGGGACTTTGCCAGAATTGGGGGTCTACCTCTAGCACGACATGGTACTGATTGAGCTGAGTGTACATGGTCGATACCTGTCGCTGGCCAAAGGCGTCGTAAAGCGTGTTGTCGATCATTTGTGTCGAAATCCCGAGCCTGGCGGCGGTGGCTCGGTCGATGACCAAGCCTGCCTGGAGTCCATTATTTTGTTGATCGCTGTTAACGTCGAGCAACCCGCGCACGGTTTTGAGCTTTTGGAGCATGCGAGGCCCCCATACGAGGAGGTCCTGCACGTTGTCGCTCTGCAACGTGTACTGGTATTGCGCCCTGCTCGAGCGGCCGCCCACACGCAAGTCCTGCACGGGCTGAAGGTAGAGTGTGACTGCGGGAATACGAGCAAGCTTTTGACGCAACCGCGCAATGACCTGGTCGGCGTTGATCTTGCGTTCTGCCAGAGGTTTCAAAGTGAGAAACATATTGCCCGTGTTCAAAGGTCTGCCGCCGAATCCGCCGCCATTAAAGGCCATGACTGAATCCACCGCGGGGTCCTCTATCACCGTCTCGGCCAACTGCGTGATTCGGTTCCGCATTTCCTGGAAGGAAATATCCTGATCGCCCTGGATCGATCCGTTGATCCGGCCCGTGTCCTGTTGGGGGAAAAAGCCCTTCGGGATTTTCACGTAGAGAAAGCCGGTCGTTCCCATCGTCAGGAGCGTCACCAGAAGGATCAGCGGTTGATGCTTGAGCACCCAGGCGAGGGAGGAGTCGTATTTTTCGAGGATCCACTGAAACACGCGCTCGCTGGCCTGGTATAGCCGCCCGTGTTTCTCCTGATCGTGGGACCGCAGCAACCGCGCACACATCATCGGTGTGGTCGTCAAGGAAACCAGCAGCGAGACACCGATGGCCAACGACAGGGTGACGGCGAACTCGCGAAAAAGGCGGCCGACAATGCCGCCCATCATCAAGATCGGAATGAAAACTGCCACCAACGACAAGCTGATCGAAATCACCGTAAAGCCGATTTCCTTGGCGCCGAGTAATGCCGCCTCCAACGGCGCCATCCCCCGCTCCAGGTGGCGGGTGATATTTTCGATAACGACGATGGCATCGTCGACGACGAATCCGGTGCCGATGGTGAGCGCCATGAGCGATAGATTGTCCAGACTATAGCCTAGCAGATACATGCCGCCGAAGGTGCCGATGAGAGAAACCGGCACAGCGACACTCGGGATGATCGTCGACCGCACACTGCGTAAGAAAAGAAAAACCACGAGGATGACCAACCCGATAGAGATCAGCAACGTGATTTGCACATCGCGGACCGAAGCGCGAATGGTTGTGGTGGCGTTTAAGACTACGGAGAGTTTGATGGTCGGAGGGATAGAAGCGCGAAATGACGGCAACAAAGCGAGCACTCGATCGACAGTATCGATGATATTTGCGCCCGGTTGACGATAGACGACGAGCAAAACGGCGGGTTTTCCGTTCGCGAGACCCCCGGTGCGAATATCCTCCACCGAGTCGGTGACGGTGGCGACATCGGACAAGCGTACTGGACCGCCATTCTTATAGGTGACTACCAGCGGCCGGTAGCCATCGGCTTTCAGCAATTGGTCGGTAGCGCCGAGCGACCAGGTGTGGCTTCGATCCGCGAGAGAGCCTTTGGGACGGTTAGCATTAGCGCTGCTCAAAACCGCCCGCAGATCTTCCAGACCGAGTCCATAGTGATTTAGAATCGTCGGATTGGCATCGACCCGGACCGCCGGGAGCGCCCCGCCACCGACATCCACTTGACCGACACCTTTTACTTCCGAAAGTTTCTGCTGCAGGATGGAAGACGCAATATCGTACATTCGAGCTTTTTCGACTAAGTCAGAAGTCAAGGCAAGCATCAGGATTGGCGCGTCGGCGGGATTGACCTTCTTGTAGGAAGGATTGCTTGGCAGATTGGTTGGCAGCTGGCCCCGGGCGGCGTTGATCGCAGCCTGGACATCCCGCGCCGCTGCGTCGATATTCCGATTTAAGTCGAATTGCAAAACAATGGAAGTCGCGCCGATGGAGCTTGACGAGGTCATCTCGGTGACGCCGGCGATGCGTCCGAATTGGCGCTCCAGCGGCGTTGCGACGGAAGAGGCCATGGTCTCGGGGCTCGCGCCCGGGAGATTCGCCCGAACATTGATGGTGGGAAAGTCCACCTGAGGCAAAGGCGAGACTGGCAGAAAGCGATAAGCTACGGCGCCCACGAGTCCCACCGCCACGGTCAACAGCGTTGTCGCGACCGGTCTTTTAATGAACGGCGCCGAGATACTCATGAACCCGCCTCCGGTTGAAGTTGCGGCTCGCGGCCTTTAGCACGCAACCGGGTCAGGCGTTTGGCCAGACGATCGAATGCGAGATAGATCACCGGCGTCGTGTATAGAGTGAGCAGTTGGCTTAGGATCAAGCCGCCGATAATGGAGATTCCCAACGGGCGGCGCAACTCCGCTCCCATTCCCGTCCCCAGTGCCAAGGGCACCCCACCGAGGAGGGCTGCCATCGTTGTCATGAGGATCGGCCGAAAGCGAAGCAGGCACGCTTGATAGATGGCATCCAAGGGGTTTTTTCCTTCCCGGCGTTCAAGGTCGAGAGCGAAGTCGATCATCATAATGGCATTTTTCTTCACGATGCCGATGAGCAGAATGATGCCGATCAGCGCGATGACACTGAAATCGGTCCTGCAGATTATCAGCGCGAGCAGCGCGCCAACTCCGGCCGAGGGCAATGTCGAGAGAATCGTGATCGGGTGAATGTAGCTTTCATAGAGCACACCGAGAACGATGTAGACGGTCACGAGGGCCGCCAGAATCAAGAATGGCTCGTTGACCAGGGAGACCTGGAATGCTTGCGCCGTTCCCTGAAAGCCGGCCTGAATGCTCGCGGGCAGTTGGAGTTCTTGCTTGACTTGGTTGACGGCGGCTACTCCATCGCCCAGTGAAGCGCCGGGCGCGAGATTAAACGACACCGTGACTACCGGAAATTGCCCTTGGTGGTTTACCGTGAGGGGAGCACTGCTGGTCTCCAAATGAGTGAAAGAGCTGAGTGGCACGGCTCCACCCGTACTCGATTGAACGTAGAGATGGGTTAAATCCTGTGGATCTTTTCTGAAATCAGGTTGGGTTTCCAACACGACGTGGTACTGATTCAATTGCGTAAATATGGTCGACACCTGGCGCTGCCCGAATGCGTCATAAAGCGTATTATCGAGCGTCTGTGGCGAGATGCCGAGCCGGGAAGCCGTGGCGCGATCGATGACGAGTCGCGTCTGGAGCCCTTGGTTCTGCTGGTCGTTAGCCACATCGCGGAGCATCGGCAAGGACTGGAGCTTTTGCATAAACTGTGGAACCCACACCGCAAGCTCACTCACGTCGGCATCTTCCAGGCTGTACTGAAATTGGGTCCGGCTCACCCGGTCTTCCACTGTCAAATCCTGAACCGGCTGCATGAAGAGCGTGATGCCATCGACCTTCGCAAGCTGTGGCTGCAGGCGACGAATAATGTCGCTGGCGCTGATCCGCCGCACTTCAATGGGCTTTAGATTGATTTGGATGCGACCGCTATTCAGCGTTGTGTTGGTACCATCGACGCCGATAAAAGAAGACAGGCTTTCTACCGCCGGATCCTGCAGGATGACGCGCGCCAACGCCTGTTGCCGATCGGCCATGGCGGTGAAGGAGATACTTTGAGGAGCCTCGGATACACCGAGGATGACGCCGGTATCTTGTACTGGGAAAAAGCCCTTAGGAATAAAAATGTACAGTAGCACCGTGCAAACGAGCGTCGCCGCGGCGACCCATAACGTCGCGGTCTGATGATCAAAGACCCAGGTGAGCGTCCGGCCGTAGAATGCAATGACCGACTGAAATGCCCTGTCGGAGGCCCGGTAAAACCGGCTCTGCTCCGATTCAGGCTTATGCCGCAGCAGTTTGGCGCACATCACGGGCGTGAGCGTCAGCGATACGACCGCAGAGACTAAAATGGTCACGCTGAGGGTGACGGCAAACTCACGGAACAGGCGCCCGACAATATCGCCCATGAAAAGCAGCGGGATTAAAACCGCGATTAGGGATACGGTGAGCGAGACTATGGTGAATCCGATTTGCTCTGAGCCTTTGAGCGCCGCTTCGAGCGGCGAGTCGCCTTCCTCGATGTAGCGCATGATGTTTTCGATCATCACGATGGCGTCGTCGACTACGAAACCGGTGGAAATGGTAAGCGCCATCAGCGAAAGGTTGTTCAAGCTGTAGCCGAGCAAAACCATCACGCCGAAAGTGCCCACGATGGATAGCGGCACGGCGATGCTCGGGATCACAGTGGCGGAAAGCGTGCGGAGAAACAGGAAAATCACCATGACCACCAAAGCAACGGTGAGCATCAGCTCGAACTGCACGTCACTGACCGAAGCTCGAATCGTCGTGGTGCGGTCAGTCAGAATCAATAGATCGACTGAGGACGGCAGCGAGCTTTTGAGCTGCGGCAGGAGATTCTTTATGCGGTCGACGACGGTGATGATATTGGCGCCCGGCTGCCGTTGAATATTGACGATGACCGCAGGCACCTGATTCATCCACGCCGCCTGTTTGACATTTTCGACGTCGTCGATGACCGTGGCGACATCGGAAAGATGCACAGGCGCGCCGTTGCGATAGGCGATGACCAGAGGACGGTATTGATCGCTTGACAAAAGCTGATCATTTGCGGCGATCGTATAGGCCTGATGGGGCCCATCGAAGTTGCCCTTGGCCTGGTTGACATTCGACTGGGCAATGGCGGTGCGAACGTCTTCCATGGTAAGGCCGTACGATGAAAGGATCGTCGGGTTGACCTGAATGCGCACCGCCGGCTTCTGCCCGCCGCTGATGCTCACCAAACCGACACCGGAGAGCTGCGAGATCTTCTGCGCGAGCCGGGTATCGGCTAGATCTTCGATTTTGGAAAGCGGCAAGGTCTTTGACGTCAGGGCGAGAGTTAAGACTGGGGCGTCGGCTGGGTTGGTCTTGCTGTAGATCGGGGGATTGGGCAGATCCGCAGGTAAAAACGTCGACGCGGCGTTGATGGCAGCCTGCACCTCTTGCTCCGCTACGTCGATGTTGAGATCCAGGCTGAATTGTAACGTGATGACCGAGCTACCGTCGGAGCTGGTGGACGTCATCTGGTTCAAACCTGGCACCTGGCCGAACTGGCGCTCCAGCGGCGCCGTGATGGACGACGCTACCACATCGGGGCTCGCGCCGGGATAGAAGGTGACGACCTGGATCGTCGGATAGTCGACCTCCGGCAGCGCCGACACCGGCAGCTGTCTGTAGGCAACCGCTCCAATCAGCAGCAAACCTGCCATCAGCAATGACGTCGCAATCGGTCTGAGGATAAACGGTTTAGAGGGATTCATATTGGTCTGCGCTTCGCGGGTTCAAGTCGTTCAAACCGTTCCAAACGTTCAAATCGTGTAGAACTTCCTCCCCCGCTTCGCGCGGGGGAGGAAAGAGGTGGGGGTTTGAACGTCTTGAACGATTTAAACATTTTGAACCTCCTTCATTCTTAGGAACCCGAGCTTTGCGACCCCTGCAAAGCAACTTTTGCTCCGGGTTGGAGCTTATCGACTCCGTCGGTCACGACGACCTCTCCCGCCGTAAGGCCGTGCGCGATTGCTGTCTGGTCTCTCTCGGTTCCTTGGACCTCGACGTTGCGGGCCTCCACGGTATTGTCCTGTTTAACCACGTACACGAACGCCGACTTCGGGCTGTGTTGGATCGCAGCGTTCGGAACGAGGACTGCGTTGCGGATCGTATCCACCAGCAGACGGACATTGACGAACTGATTCGGGAAGAGGGTATTGTTCGTGTTCGGAAACAGCGCCTTAAACTTGACTGTACCGGTCGTCGGATCGATCTGATTATCGATCGTCAGCAGCGTTCCTGAGGCGAGCTTATGCTTCAGGTCGCGGTCGTAAGCTTCGGCCGGTAACGGGTGCCCGGCTCGCATCTGCTGTTGGACCTGAGGAAGGCTGTCCTCGGATATCGCGAAGATCACGGCGATCGGGTCCATCTCGGTAATAACGAGTAATCCGTTTGTGTCGGCGGCGTGCACGATGTTGCCCGGATCCACCAGGCGGAGTCCCACCCGGCCGGTAATTGGCGCTGTGATGCGGCAATAGGTGAGCTGCAACCTGGCGTTGTCGATCTGTCCCTGATCGACTTTGACAGCGCCCTCGTACTGACTCACGAGCGATTCCTGAGTGGCTAACTGCTGCTGGGGAATAGAGTCCTGCTTGAATAGCACTTGATAGCGCTCTAGGTCTACCTGGGCGTTTTTGAGCAGTGCCTCGTCTTTCGCCATCTGTCCCTCAGCCTGGGTCAACTGCACTTGAAAAGGGCGTGGGTCGATTTCCGCTAACAAATCGCCGCTGCGAACGAGATCGCCTTCCTTGAAGGAGACCTTCATGAGCTGGCCGTCAACTCGGCTTTTAACCGTTACGGTGTTGAGGGGCGTCACCGTGCCAAGGCCGGAGAGATAAACAGGCATATCACCGGCTTTGGCCTTCGCTGTCACGACTGAAACTGGACGTGCGGCGGAGTTTTGACGCTGCCGAGTAGCCGGCAAATCCGCTTCGCCAGGTTTCGCGAAATAGACGTACATTCCCACTCCTAAAAAAGCTATCCCGATCAGTCCGATCCAGTAGCGCCTGTGCCGGCTGGTCAAACCTTGTCCTGGCATATCTTTGTTCTCTCCTCGTGCGCAGCCAACGTTGCGCCTTCGAGCCAGTGAGCTAATACGCCCGCAACGAGTTCCGTCTATCACCGTTATCTAGGCTTTTCGTCATAACTGCCGTTGCTGAAAAACCCTTTCCACCTTTTACCCTTCAGCCTTTACACTGCCATGAACTTCCCCTGGCGTTTTCTTACAGAGCCCCTCGAGCGCGAGCAGAGAAAATTGCGTAATATGGTCCGTTAATCTCTCGACTTCTTTGGAGTCATATGGCTGTTGGGGGTACAGTCGGGTGATCACCGGTCGTGCGCGCCGATAATAAACACACTGACTGACAACGCTGAGGGCGCTCAAGCGAACAACCTCATCGTCTGCCGCTGAACCGAGCAGTTCCCGGACGATGGAAGACAACTCCTGGTGAAGTGGACGGGCACCTTCTTCCACAAGCATATCGAGCGCACGCGTCGGTTCGAGCATCTCTCGCATCATGATCTTCGTGTGCCAACCCGGACGCCCTTCGTCGAAGATGCGGAGCAATAGCGACCGAACATAGACGCGGAATTTTTGCTCCGGGGTGGTCGCTGGGCTTACGCCGAGATTGGACGGATATTTCTCCACACTCGCTCGGTGCACTGAGCGAAGGGCTGCCATATAAAGTCCCTCTTTATCACCAAAATAGTAATTGACTGCAGCAATATTGGCTCTGGCTTTTTCACAGATCTGCCTTACCGTGGCTGCGCGATAGCCGTGCTCGGCGAAAATCTCACCGGCAGCCTCTAAGAGACGCTTTTCCGTCCCGGAAACCAAATCTGCAGTTTTCTCTTCGTTCTCAAACATATGTTTCAAGCAAGTGTGTTAGTTAGAATCGACAAACATCTTGATGGTGCTCTTGCACCTGTCCGCGAAAATTCGACGATGTCACACGAAATTCGGGAAAGTGACAGCACCCAATCAAGCTGATGGCCTGTTGGGTGACTCAAGTAGGGCTAAAAGATCAGAGATTAAGAACCGGAGATAAACTGTGGACTGATCGCTTGGGATAGATTAGCGAATGCTCTACGAAAGAGGTTCTATAATACGCGGCAACGAGTTGAGGTGATAGGGGGACCTCGCCGATTTGCTGTAGGCGCTCTGCGCCTTGCTCTTTCACCATCAGGCCTTTTCTGAGGTTATCTCGTTCCGCTCTGCCGAGAACACGGCGCAGCGCGTGATCATAGGTAATGTATTTCGCCGCCCCAGTCGAGAAATGTCTGTACGCTGCGAAGTTCCCGGACAAAAGCACGACAGCAAAAACAAGGACCGCCCAGGCAATTCGACTTTGCCTAAAATCGCTCATAGCCAACGAAAATATGTTAAACCCCACCGATGTATTGTCAAGCTCCTATAGCCATGATTACAAATTTTAACGAGCACATACAACTGTCTCAACGCTCTTCTTGCCTCTAGCAATTTCGACGGCAAGCCTCGTGCCAAATTCGGCTTAAGTCAAAAGTAAATCTCGCGCCGGAGGGAAAATCAAGAAGCGATAAAAACTGGGTCTGGTATTTTGGACTGCAATTACGTCATACCCTGTGACAGAAATGTGTAGATAAGTGTGGCTTTCTTGCAAAAGTCAGAGCCCCTTCTTAGAGAACCGAACACTACGCTTGGCTGGAGTCTCCAAAAGAGGAGCCAGTTTGGGCAATGACACTTTCTACTGACTTGTCTATGGTCGACAGGAGGTCGAGCAAGGCTAAGTCGGCGCGATTCAATTTTCGACACGACGAAGGATTGGGCATGCCAGAGGGAAGCTGCGGCAAGGTACGATTGATCGCCTCCTGAACATCCTGAGCCACAGTATCTATGTTGCGGTTCGCATTAAATTCTAGCGCGATATCGGTGAAGCCCACGTCATTGACGGATGTCATTGCATCCAATCCGGCTAGGGTCACGAACTGTCGCTCCAACGGCGTTGCCACCGACGACTCCATGATTGCAGCGCTGGCGCCGGGAAGATTGGCGGAAACCAGGATAGTTGGAGAATCCAAGTTTCGCGGCTTAACTGCGGCAAGAACAAGTAGCCGGTGACGCCAAGTAACAGAATTCCCAACATCACAAGTATCGTCACGACAGGTCGACGGATAAACCGCTCCGCGACGTTCATAAACTCCTTTTCCTGCTACTTTACTGGCTGTTTTGAACGAAGAAACCGGACAAGCAAACACCCGGTGACTGATGAAGCTTACCGGTTCCGTACTATTGATAGTTTCCACAACACGGATCACGAGCAACGATTGTACCAAGGCGCTACTTGCCGTTATCGCCAGACGAGAGTTACAGACTGCCTTTCGTTCCTCCTAATCATGGTTTGGGTAAAGCGTGTGCCAAACTGTATCGAGATTTCTAGGCACATATGAAAACAACGCGGATTAGAAAGATAGATTCTGAGTGCGCCGCCCTAGTCGTTTGCGTTTAGACCAAAGCCGTAGTCGAGCGAAAATGGCTGAGTCCAGTTTCTTGAGGCGTGTGTGACGGGAAGTGAACGTTAGATCGAGGAGAGGGCGGTGCAAACAGTTCCGTTGTTTTTTTGCTTCCCATTATCAAGAGGTTCAACGGTAAGTCCAAGTCTCCGGGCCTCATCGGCGCACGCTGCACAGACTTTCATGTCTATGATGTCACTATAGATCCGGTACTTGGCTTCTTTGCCCGTCAAGCATCGCTGGCACTCCATTGCCGATCTCCTTAAACGCGATCCGTCTGCGTGGCTTTCTTTTGTTCGGATTCGGAATCCCGCGTAACCAGCTCAAGACGTGGTCGTTCTTTGGGCTTGACTACGTGATGCCTCTTTCGGATATCACGCAGCCGCTCCTGGAACCAGGTCTGCTGTGGCCAGCTCCAGTTTTGCCGCGGGAGCCTATCTCCGTCATACGCGCCGCGATTCACTTTGCTCTGAAGAAAAACGAGCTGCCAATAGCTCATGGCGATTTCTCCCTCTGCAATTATGCGAAGGGCAAGGAATGTGCCATCGTGGGTCAGCGCTATCGGAAACAAGAAAGGGCATCAGTTTGAAGGCCGCAGGGGTTCGTTGGGTGACTCGTCACAAAACTGTCGTGTCGAAATATCGTCGCGTGTCTAGTGCCGATAGTCGATCAGTCTTCGTCGTAATAATGATGTGGCCAATGAGTTTGGTATTTTTGGCAAGCTCGTTGATCGTAGCTTTGCGGAGCTAAACAACCGCATCCTTCTAGACAAGTGGCGACTAACATGATGACCACACAAACTGAGGTTGCGATTTTAGTTCGATCAATATCTATCGTACGCGGCGCTTGACGCGCTCTTCACCACATCAAGGTGACTTCTCATCTTCTTTATCGGGTCGTTCGCCGATGGAGTTTTTCGGGTCATTCAAAGCTTTTTTAAAACCGCGGAGCGCCTCTCCAATCGCTTTTCCTACGTCAGGCAGCTTTCCCGGGCCGAATAGGACAAGCACGATAATAAAGATGACAAGCAGTTCCGGAAGGCCGATATCGCCGAACATCGCTATTCTTCTTTCCGCAGTGCGAGGAAAATCGAGCTGTCTTCTCGCTGCACCAAGAAGAGTATGCTTCTACTTTGTGCGGCGCTTGCCATAATTTTTCTATAATCGGATAGATTTCGTACCGGTTGACGATTGACCTCGCGAACGATGTCCCCCGGCTGCAAGCCGGCTTCCTCACCGAGGCTATCCGGCGCCACAGCCCTAATGACGACTCCTTGCGTGCGATCCAGGCCGAGATTCTCGGCAATCTGGGGTGTAATTTCCTCCACCGTAAGTCCCAGATCTCTTTTCTCAGAAGTTGCAGCAACCGCTTCCTCTTCCTGCATTTTTTCGATGGTCACGGGAAGCGTCATTGTTTTCTTGCCGCGCAACACTTGGAGCGAGACGGTCTTACCCACCGGCGTCCCGGCTACCAAGAAGGGTAAGTCATGAGCACTATCGATGTGTTTGCCCTCGTATCCGACAATAACATCTCCTGCCTTGATCCCGGCACGGTCCGCTGGGCTATCGTGAACCACGCCGCTGACCAACGCGCCTTTCGCTTTGTCCACCCCCAGAGAGACGGCAAGATCCGGGGTCATACCTTGGGTCCATGCGCCCAACCAGCCGCGGGTGACCTTTCCGGTGCTTTCGAGTTGCGGCAGCAGTTCCTTTACTAGGTTGATCGGAATAGCGAAGCCGATACCAATGTTCTCTCCCGACTGGCTGAAGATAGCACTGTCGATGCCGACCACCTCTCCGCGCAAATTGATCATAGGCCCGCCTGAATTGCCCGGATTTACGGAAGCGTCGGTCTGGATAAAATGGTCATAGGGACCCGCCCCTATTTGTCTGTCCTTGGCGCTGACGATGCCCGAGGTCACGGTGTTGTCGAGACCAAAGGGATTGCCGATCGCCATCACCCATTCGCCTACTTCAAGCCGGTCAGAATCTCCGAGAGGGGCCACGGGAAGGTCCTGAGCATTAATCTTGACTAGAGCGATATCTGTTTTTTGATCTTTTCCTACTACTTTTCCTGTGAACTCCCTCCCGTCGAGCAATCTCACGGTGATTCTGTCGGCGTTATCCACCACGTGATAATTCGTTAGGATTAGGCCATCCTTCTCAATGATAAAGCCGGAGCCAAGGCTCCTCTGCTTGAGTTGTCCCCGAGGTACAGGAGCTTCGAAAAATCTTTTCCAGAATTCATCAAACGGGTCATTTTGATTCTGACCAAAAAAATCCCGAGCGTCCGATTCCTTTACCGTCTGGGTCGTCGAGATATTTACGACCTCGGGCTTCAGCTTTTTCGCCAGTGCGACAAAATCGGGGAGTGCTTGCGCTATCGTTGCCGGCTTGGGCTCCTGAGCTGTGGAGTCGCGAGAGGAAAGTCCACCGTGACTCGTATCCTCGCCTATACCCATACCGATAAGCAAAAAAATCAAACTCGATGCTCCCAATCCAATGATCCAACGCCGGTTGGGTTTGTCTCTCGACGGCTTCATAGTTCTCTCCTTGTAAATCGATGGAACACTACAAACTTGCCTTCAGGCCTTCAAAACGCTCTCGGGATGCTGTTCATCGGGTTCCACGCTTGGTTCCATACGAAAAATTTTACTTTTGTCGACTACAAGCTGGCCATCTTCGCCGCGCATGATTTGAAAGCGATCTAGAGGTCTCGGCGCCGGTCCTTCAAAATTCATACCGCTACGGTAAAAGCCGCTGCCGTGACAAGGACACTTAAATTTGTCTTCGGTTGCGAGCCAGCGCGGGGTACACCCGAGATGCGTGCACTTGGCGAACAGCGCATAAATCCCTTCGTCCTCGTGAACAATCCAAACCCGGTAGTCTTGTTTGTACTTTTCGCTGACTTCTCCGAGCGCGTAATCGGATGGCAGTCCCACCTTCAATATCGATGGCGGTTGAAAGAGAACTCTGGGGAATGCCGAGCGAATGAAACCAAGTAAAGCGGCCAAAGAAACAAATCCGAATCCCGCCCAACCCATTCTCGTTAGAAAATCTCTGCGGCTCCAAATGCCCCTCCGTTTGCTTGCGGTCATCCTTTTCTCATACGGACATCTTAATTGTTCTCGGCGTGTCCCAGCGAAACGGTGCTTGAGCAAAACGTACGCCATCGAGTTGTTGTTGGCAGCGACAAAAAGGAAAAACATCTCGACGGATTGTTATTAGGAAGAAGCCCGCATAGACGTGTGGCCAAACGGCAAGATGACGCGGCAAAATGTCTCAGTCCTATGGAAGTTACGAATCGCTACCTCGTAGCCACCGAGTGTTTTGCAAATGGCATCGCTCTTGCTCAAGTGCGAAAAACAGCCAAGACAGAAAGGAGGTGAAATCATGAAGAACATGAAAGCAAACTTGTCGATGCTGCTTATAGTCGGCGTGCTTGGAACAAGTGGCGCAGCTCTAGCCACCGATGACGCGGAAGTCGAAGGGCAATTAGCCCCTAATAGTTACTGTCACGAAAAGTTTCCGGCGATAACCGGGCGCAGCCTGGACGGTAGTCAGCCACAGTTGAAACAGTCAGCCACGGGAGACGTTATCGACTACTACGGTCCGTGCGACGAGAACCCCACCGGACAAGGCCAAGTTTTGACTCAGAAACTCGAACACCAACACCAGATGGAGGGGTCCCGGGGCGGAGAAATTGGTCGGTTTTGATCGAATGGGACGCCCGGTCCGCGGTAGAGGAGAGAGGCAGCCCTCTCCTCACCATCTTTTGTCTTAGTGTTCTCTGGAGGTGACTATTTCACAGTTGGATATAACACGAGGAAGGTTGTGAAAAAGATTGTAATTGGAACTGTCAGCGTATTTCTTTTGGGTGCGAGTCCGGTCTTTGCGAATTCATTTACGGGTTCAAATTCGCGGCCTGAAGTGCAAACCTCTAAGGGGATCCCCTATGTGAGCGGTGGGTTTGGATTGGAAGAACGCGCAGAACTTAAGGCGATGGGGAAAACGGACAACCTGGAGCTCAGTTTTGCACTGCAAAATAAAGCCTATATAGGCAGTGCCAACGTTCTCATTAAGGACAAAAACGGAACCGAGATTCTCGAAGCGGTTTCCGACGGTCCCTTGTTTCTTGCCAAGCTGCCAGAAGGTCTCTACACCGTAAGGGCGACAGCGATGGGGAAAACTCTCGAGCAGACGGCGCACGTGCCGTCCCGGGGACAGGTGCGACTTTACTTCGCTTGGAAGGATTCGCTCGCAACCCATACGCTGGCAAAGAAGTAATCGATATCCGCCCGCATTTTTGATAGCGATGGTTTTGTATCAAGCAGCAAACATGAAAGGAGGAATCCCGAGCTCGTTCTATTTTTTCAGCCAGTGAATCTCGGGATAAAATGTGAAGATGGAAAAGCAAGATATGCCTAATGCGATGGACGAAATAAGAAAACTCAAAGAAGCGCTCAAAGGGGATGGTGACGGTTCGGGTTCCGCCGATGAGATTAGGCCAAAAAAGACAAAAGCTAGTGGAAGGAGGCTTGAAAAGACTAATGTCATCAAGCCTAACCGCAGGCCCAATGAGTGATCCCCAGAAAAAATCGTTGTCCAAAATCCCACCAAGCAAATGCGAAAGAGATGGAGAGAGCGGAGTTAGCTTTCCGACTCTCTCGAACAGGGGCCAATCTCTGGCCCCTGCTTACCAGTTCCCCCACATGGTTCAGTGAGCAAGCCAGATCACCAGACGTCTGCCTGCCAAAAGAACTCCGATAAATTGCCTGGTTAAGTTTTTCTGAGATTGCGCCGCCTACTTGAACCGTTCAAGAGACGTTTTATTAACCCAAGTAATCGGTGCGCACCAAAGGGCTTCGATAGAAGCGGGGAATCGATGCTCTTGGCAATATCATCGAGCGCTTCATCGGCGAAGGCCGAAGTCAAGATAATCTTCGCTTCTGGATTGTCCTCTCTCAAATACTCAGCGAGTTCGCTTCCCAAAACCAACGGCATGCGTTGGTCGAGGATGAAGAGATCATAAGGTTGGTCCAGTGACATCTCGTAACCCCCAAAGCCGTCCGTCGTCCACTCCACTTCAATTCCCTTTTCCTCGAGAGTCTCAGCCAAAAGCTCGCAGAAGATGACATCGTCGTCGATGATCAGGACCCGCACTTCCTTTTCCTCCGGTCGTTTTCTATTTTTGCGCGCAAAAACGATGCCGATAGACACCGGTAAAGCGGGTTAGAGTTCAGCAAGGAGTCGCGTGAAGAGATTATCAATTCTTCCTCAAGTCTCATGATTGTACCCTACATGTGCCCGGAGGCACGTCGGTGAGTTTGAAGACTACGGCGTGAGGCAAGGTGGTTCTTTTGCTGCACGTCTTTGCCACGGCACCCTTATCCAGATGTCTTTATCAGTGAGCACGGCACCAAAAGTCTTTGTTTTTCTGTTTCTGTTTCATGGCATTCTTCTTGAATTCTTTTTGCGCCATTCGTGGAGATTCCGTGCCGCCGCGGAACCAAACAGACAAGGAGAATCTATGGCAGCACATGCAAAGACCATTTTAATGGCGACCGAACAGAGCCGGGCTCTGCCAGAATACTCGTGGGAGGAACTTACCGAGCCAGGAACGTATGTGGAGAAGGAAACGGGAGATCTTTATCGAATTCCTAAGGCGCTGATTCAAGAAGCGTCTCCATTGATTCGCAGGGCGAGCTTACGGAGTTCCACACTCGTTCAGTTGAGCAAAAATCCTTTTATGACGACCTTCGTAGCTCGGATTACGTGCGTCGAACATAACGTCAAACCCAATTTCTAGTTTTTGCGTCACCGTCCTTGATCTTTTATCGACATTTTGGGGGCGAGACGGCACCTTATTTTCCTTGGATGAGATGAAATACTGCAAACTTCCTGCTAACCCCGGCTAATACCTTTTTATGGCCAATGAGGTTGGAGCGTTTTAGGAACTGGCCGAGGGATCGACCACCCTCGGCGAACTTGCTCAACGTATCGTTGTTTCTGTTCGAACTCTCCGCATCCTCGCCGACACAATGGTTGCACTCGGTTTTGTGCAACGACAGAAAAAAATCAGTACGAAAACGGCCCGGTTGCCACCACCACGTTCCTGGCGGGGAAGCAGCGCTGTCGACCTGTGTCCGTTCTTACGTTTCTGGAATCGTGCTAGCTACCTCAGGTGGACAAGATTTGAACAGGCGATCCGGACGGATCAGACTATCTTTGGGGAGTTTACAAAATAAGACCAACAACTTTTACTGCGAGGGAGTCGAAGCCAGTGGGCGAGACAGCGAAAGCTAACTACGACTTATGGTTTTGGCCAACATCGACGTGGATCATGAACCGTTTATCCAGCGCGTTGGGCTTCTTAGCCTTGATTGGGAGGGAACACTCGATTTCTTTTCGCTAGAGACTCCTGGGACCACTGCGGTGGTCCCCGCGTCGGAAGACTGGCGCCGGATCGGGACATATAGCACGGAGGGTCTGGTTGTTCCCGCTTGAGGATAAAGGTCCATGAGCTGGTAGACGGTCAGGGGCATGTCCGTGGATACCGGCAAACCTAGCTGTCGGGCGCCCGCGACGGTAATTGGAAAATCATGGGTCCAGTGTCCATCGCTCAGAATGGTCGCGAGTTCGATGGCTTTTTCTTTGGGAAGCCGCTTGAGCAGCACCTCAGTGATAAAAGAGGCGACTTGTAGCTGTGCTTTGGCTGCAACGTCCGCCAGAATCAACATCTCATCGCTCATTTGGCTCGGCTTCTTAAGCGTCAAAACCTTGATAATCGATGCTGCGGGCATGTCTCCTACCTCAGGGTCGATGGGACCCAGAACCGCATTGCTGTCCATGACGATCTGGTCTGCAGCTAGAGCAATGAGTGTTCCGCCACTCATGGCGTAGTGTGGTACGAAGACGGTGACTTTTCCTTTGTGCTCGACCAGGGCTTTAGCAATTTGCTCGGCCGCAAGCACCAAACCGCCAGGGGTATGAAGGATCAAGTCAATGGGTTGTTCGTCTGGGGTGAGACGGATTGCACGGAGTACCTCCTCGGAGTCTTCGATGTTGAGATAGCTGCTCACGGGAACACCGAGAAAATTAACGGTTTCCTGGCGGTGAATCATAGCGATCACACGTGATTCCCTTTCATTTTGTAGCCGGGAGAGAACTCTCGCACGTGCGAAGTCTGGCCACCATGAGGCCCACAATTGTTGAATGAGAATGAAGGCAAGAACAAGCCAGAAAAGTGTTTTTGCCGCGATTACAATCCGTCTATACAATGGATGGTTACTGCTTTCCACGCTATCACACCTACTTACATGGGCACGGTTAGGAGCTTCGTTCGGATTCGGAATTCGAATTTGCGGGTTTAACGGAGTTGGCCAAGATGCTTTCCACCGCCTCAAGCAGATGCCGCGCGCTGAAGGGTTTAGACAAGACCGGAAACCCAATTCGTTCGGAAAAGTTTAGCAAGGTTTCATCGGCAAAGGCAGAAACCAGAATAATCTTGGCGAATGGATGGTCTTTCTTTAAGGCCTCGGCTAATTCGGTTCCTAATACTAAGGGCATGCGGACATCAATGATAAAGACGTCATAGGGATGGCGACTAGCCAGCTCGTAACCTGCGAGACCGTCGGTGGTCCAGGTCGCTTCTACCCCTTGGCCTTCCAAAATTTCCGCCAAAAGTCGGCAAAAGATTTCATCATCATCTACGACCAGAACACGCATGGCTCTCTCTATGAGTCTTATTCTCGGATACGAGCAAAGACGGTGCCTACAGAAATTGCACTGGATGAAGACGGTTTTCTACTCTCCCTGCCATAGAGAGAAAGACGCAGAGCAGAGGTGTGGTCAGATTGCGGAAAAAGAGGTACTTTGCCTCAGTCTTGCTTGAGAAAGGGCTCGATTTTAAAGCGGGCGAGCATGCGGTATAGCGAGCGCCGGTCAATACTCAGAACTCTAGCGCTGCGGGAGACGTTCCCTTGATTTTGTTTGAGGACATGCAGCACGTAACGCTTTTTGACCTCTTCGAGGGTCGGCGTATCGGGAAAAAGGAATTGTGCGTTTTGCGAGTCGTTTTGAAACGATTTTGCAACCGCGTGATTGCGTACCGCCTCCGGCAAATCGTCCGGGGTCAATAGCGATTGATAAGAAAGCGCGACCGCTTGCTCGATAGCGTTTTCCAGTTCGCGAATATTGCCCGGCCAACTATAGGCGCAAAGCAGCTCCATCGCTTTGTCAGAGATGGCGGTGATAACTTTGCTGCTCTCCTGGATGTAGCGCTGTAGAAAATATCGCGCCAGGAGCGGAATATCTTCGACTCGCTCCCGCAAGGGTGGGAGGTGAATGGCGACTACATCCAATCGGTAATAAAGGTCTTGGCGAAAATTTCCCTTGCTCACCGCCTCGCTCAAGTTGTGGTTCGTGGCGGCGACGACGCGAACGTCTACCTTTATCCAATCTTTACCGCCGACCCGTCGGATCTCGTGCTCTTGGAGAACGCGCAGAAGCCGCGCCTGCATGTTTGGGCTGATGCCGCCGATTTCGTCCAGAAAGCAAGTGCCGCCTTGAGCTTCTTCAAAAACTCCCTTCTTGTCTGCTAGCGCTCCGGTAAACGCCCCTCGGACATGGCCAAACAGTTCACTTTCGAGAATCGTCTCGGTGAGTGCTCCGCAATCCACGGCGACAAACGGACGATTGGCTCGCGGACTGTGCTGATGAATCGCTTGTGCAATTAATTCCTTACCTGTGCCGCTTTCACCGAGAATAAGCACCGTGCTTTTCGTTGGAGCGACCCGCGCCACGGTCTTGTAAACCTCCACCATCGCCGGACTCTTGCCAATGATCTTGCCGAGCTGCTGCGGGTTCTCATCATCCCCGCCGTTGCTCATTTCCGCATTGCGCTGCAATGACCACTGGGCTAAGGCGCGCGACACGGTCTTTTTTAGCTCTGCCAGATTCATCGGTTTGGAGATGAAGTCAAATGCCCCTTCGTGAATCGCCTCGACGGCGGTTTCAATGGATCCGAACGCAGTCATCACAATGATCGGCAACGAGGGATACTTTTCATGAACGATTCGTGTCACTTCCAAGCCCGATGTTCCTGGCATCCGCACGTCGATGATCAGCAAGTCGGGGGTATCTTCACGCAAGCGTGAAAGCGCGGCTTCCCCCGAGGTGGTCTGGTCCACCCGAAATCCTTCCGATTCCAAGGTTTCGGCGAATAGCTGACAACTCACTTCATCATCGTCGGCAATCAAAATATGTGCGCTCATTCGGTTTCCTCGCTTGGACCAGACTCCGCCGATCTCTCATCAACTGGCAGATAGATCCGCACCGACGTGCCCGTTCCTACCTCGCTCTTGATATTGATAGTACCACCATGAGCTTTGACTATCTCCTGACAGACCGCTAGCCCAAGTCCGGTCCCTTTGCCGGAACGCTTGGTGGTCACAAAAAGGTCGAAGATCTTCGGGAGCAACTCCGCCGGTATGCCAGCACCATCGTCCGTGATCTTTATCTGGATCCCCGGATGTTTAGCATCGGCACTAATGGTCCGGGCAGCGACCTCCACCTTGCCCCCTTCCTTGCTCGCATTGACTGCGTTGTCGAGGAGATTGATCAGCACTCGTTGCAGCGAAGCATCGTCGCCCCAAAGCATGGGTAACGGCTCGGCCAAGTCCGTCGTCACCTGCACTCCACTTTGCTGAAAAATGGGATCGAGGAGGAGAAGGGTTTCTCCCACAAGCTCCTTGATAGCGATTTCCCTTCGACGCGGAGAACCGCGCGTATGAGAGAGATAGTGCTGAATGATGCCTTCCATCCGTTGGACCTGGGTCTCAATAATATTGAGGCGGCGCCGCGCGCTCTCCGACAACTGCTCCTGAGCCAAAAGCTGGGTATAACCGAGCACGGAGTTCAGCGGGGTCCCTAACTCGTGGGCAATCGTTCCAGTTACGCGACCCAAGGCGGCAAGCCGTTCCACTCGTCCCATCTCCAGCTGGACGCGCCACAATTCCCGCTCAGCTCGCTTGCGCTCGGCAATTTCGGCGCGCAGCGATTGATTGGCTCGAGTCAGCTCGGCGGTCCGCTCTTGGACCCGTTCTTCTAACTCTGCGTGCGCTTTGCGAAGCTCCTCTTCGGCGCGTTTTCGCGCCGTAGTCAGATAGCTCGTGATGAGGGCTACCACAGAGAATACGGCTAGGCGCAAAAAGGCTTGCCAGTCTACGGTTATGGAGTGAACCGGGGCGATAAAAAAATAATCGAGAGACAAATCGGAAAGGAGGGTGGCCAGAAGTCCTGCTCCAAGGCCGCCATACCAGGCACTCACCATCACAGCGGCGAAGAACAATGTAAAATGACTGGGATCGGCGCGAAATGGCAAAAGCGACGCTAACGATAGTGCGGCTCCGACACTCGCGATGGAGATCGCATAGCGTAATAAAGGAGGACGATTGTCAACCAACATCTGCCTGCACCAGTTGGAGAAGGTTTGCTCGGATGTAGATGAAACAGGCATTGGAATCACATGTGAGAGTCGGAAATCTAAGGCCTGGCCGGAGGTTCTCCAATGAGTTCGGCGGTGTGTTCCGGTACGGCCTTCCCGCCACAGCGTGACTCGATGTGGTTCCTTTCAGCATCACAAATTTCATTCCAGTTGGAGGCGTTTCACTAATCTTCAACATTCACGGTATGTTCAACGTCTACTTCAATTAATTAGCCGCCGCAATAATGCCACACTCACCACGCATTTTTGCCTCACCCGAGCTAAGGCGGCTCATTCTTGCCTCAAACGCTGCAGCCGAAAAGCTTTTCTAGTGACTCAAAGTTTTCAGCTCTCATGCGCGCGAAGGCGCAGACCAAATTCTTTAATGTCGCGCCGCGCATCGCGGTGAGCTACGGACAAGCAATCGTGCTGATGAGTTTTTTCACGAGTGGCATAGAGATTGCCCCCGGGAAAAATTATCATGCGCAGGCAAATGTTTGTCGTGGGTCATCTTCAGGGAGGAGCAATGAAAAGTTCTAGACGAATTCGAGTAAAGACAACTTTGGGCGAGCTTGTCTCGGCGATATGGGAAGAAACCGAAGTTTTATTCAAATCTAAAAAAGACGAGAGGCAGCTGGTCGTCGCCTATGTCCTGAATGATTTATTGAGGAGACCGGATCATGGAAGTCATCGCATCCCCACTAAAAAAAGATGATGGGAAAGGACGCGCAATCGTGGAAGGCTGGCGGAGTGGGTGCCTTCAGGCTGAGCGTAGATTTCGCTGCTTTGTTGGTAGCGGTAGCAATCATGGCCATCATCGGCAGCAAGTTATAACCGCGGGTGGCAACTTGATTCGAGTAAGATCATCTTTTGGAGTGTCCCAGACATTGAACTATTGAAACAACGCAACTCTCTCCAGCCTAGAGGGCGCAACGGTCGACTAGTGTTCCCGCCAAGCTAAAGCTTACAGTCAAAACCGCGACAACGCCTCCTGTGCCGGAACCCCAGCAGGTTAACATGGTGTTGCTTCCTCCGTCGATTCTTCCGAGAAACATTCTCACACTCAGGCGCGTGAATGGCGGCATTCAGGTGTCGTCCCGGCTCATCCATGCTGCTTCTGCCGCGTTGCCGGAGTTGGTTGCCGAGTTGAGGAGCAGAGTTGAGGGCCTTACCGAAGAGGAAGCTCAGGAGCGGTTGGCGGAATGCGGCCCCAACGTGGTGGTCCATGAACAGCGCTTTACACGCCTCCGACTCTTTCTAAAAGCGTGCGTGAATCCGCTGGTGATCTTGCTATTGGTGCTTGCAATCATTTCTTTCGCCACTGCTGAAAACGCGTCCGATGTAGTCTCCGGGGTGTTGATGGTTATCATGGTTATCCTAGGGGTTTCCTTGCGTTTCATCCAAGAAGCCCGTGCCGATGCGGCGGCCGCCAGGCTGAAGGCGATGATCCATGTCACCGCCACTGTCATCCGGGCGGGTAGGGAACGGGAAGTTCCATTGGCTGAGCTAATCCCCGGAGACATCATCAAGCTTGCTGCCGGCGACATGATTCCGGCCGACCTGCGCATTCTGTCCTGTAAAGATTTGTTCCTGATCCAAGCGAGCCTCACGGGAGAATCCTTGCCGGTGGAAAAGTTCGATACCCCCGAGCTGCTTGGAGATAAGGCACCGCTGGAACTCAAAAACATTTGTTTCCTGGGCACTAGCGTTGAAAGCGGTTCTGCAATTGCCATGGTCGTCGAGACCGGTCTGGGAACTTACCTAGGAACCATGGCCAGTGCCATCTCCGAAAGACCAGCTCCGACCAGCTTTGACAAAGGCGTATCCGGGTTTACTTGGCTGATGCTTCGGTTCATGGCGGTTATGGTGCCGCTGGTTTTTCTCATCAATGGCTTCAGCAAGCATAACTGGGGCGAAGCGTTCTTGTTTGCGCTCGCGGTTGCGGTGGGGCTCACGCCGGAAATGCTCCCGATGATCGTAAGTGTCTGCCTCGCCAAAGGCGCGCTGCTGATGTCACGCAAGAAGGTGATCGTCAAGCGGCTGAACTCTATTCAAAACCTTGGCGCGATGGACATCCTCTGTACCGACAAAACCGGCACCTTGACGATGGACCGCGTCTTTCTTGAAAAGCACTGTGATGTCGTTCGGCAACCAAGTCTCAGTGTATTGGAATTCGCCTTCCTCAATAGTCACTTTCAGACCGGACTGAAAAACGTTATCGACCGCGCCGTCCTGCAGCATCAAGAGATTCATCGCGACCTCTCTATTACGGACTATTCCAAGGTGGACGAGATCCCCTTCGACTTTAGTCGCAAGATGATGTCCGTGGTGGTTTCGACACCGATGGATAAGCACCGGTTGATCTGCAAAGGTGCGCCGGAGTCGGTCTTAACCCGCTGCACGCAGTTCGAGCTCGACGGTGACCTTTATCCTATGGACCCGCTCTTGCTTGACGATCTCAAGCAAGAATACGATCGGTTATCTGCCGACGGCTTTCGCGTCCTAGCCCTCGCTTACTCTGACAGCGATCCCAAGCCCAGTTATGGCAAAGACGATGAATACAATCTTATCCTGAAAGGCTACGTAGCATTCCTCGATCCGCCAAAGGAAACAGCGGCAGCGGCTATCATCGCTCTTCAGCAACACGGCATCACGGT
>Ga0081455_10000602_pt1 | contig 46523 bp, 40 predicted proteins | sample TabmetS3T2R1_FD_70207 | JGI IMG/M metagenome (GOLD analysis project Ga0081455, IMG submission 70207) | Tabebuia heterophylla rhizosphere microbial communities from the University of Puerto Rico - S3T2R1 | ecosystem: Host-associated > Plants > Roots > Rhizosphere ...
AAGCTAACGGCGGCATCTTCAAGCCGCAAGGGCAGGCGATCAACGACAACGCTGCCGATGACGTCAAGGTCCTGGTGACCGGCAACCCAGCCAACACGAATGCACTCATTGCCATGCGCAACGCTCCCGACATCCCGGCCGAGCGGTTCAACGCGTTGACCCGCCTCGACCACAATCGAGCGAAGGCTCAGCTCGCCGCAAAGACCGGTGCCAGGGTCAGTGACATCACCCATATGACGATCTGGGGCAATCACTCTGCAACGCAGTACCCGGATCTCTTCAATGCCCTGGTGGGTGGCCAAAACGCCGCTGAGTTGATCAATGATCAGGAATGGCTGGAAGCGACCTTCCTGCCCACCGTGCAAAAGCGTGGCGCAGCAGTTATCGAGGCCCGCGGCGCCAGCTCAGCGGGAAGTGCCGCCAACGCAACGATCGGGCATATGCGGGATTGGGTGGGCGGTACGCCGCAGGGCGATTGGGTGTCAATGTCGGTCCCGTCGGACGGCTCGTACCAGATCCCAGAAGGCCTGATCTGCTCATTCCCCTGCACGACTAGTGGTGGCGGCTACCAGATCGTGCCGGATCTGACGATCAATGACTTCTCTCGCGCCAAGATCGACGACAGCGTGGCGGAGCTGCTCGAGGAGCGCGAGGCCGTACGAGCGCTAGGTCTTATCGACTAATGCGCCCGCAACGTTTGGCCGGACCGCCACACTGGTTGCCATGACCGAAAGCCAGCGACCGAACCCGTTCAGCCGCGAAGGATCACAACCCTCTGACGGACTCGGTGGCGATCCGGACTCAGGGGCTCCAACCCAACAGCCGTACCAGTCGCCGGCGGAGGCGAGTAATCCTGAGACCGGTGACTGGCCGTCCTATCCTGCCGAGGACCCGTACGGTCGGTCTACGGCTGACCCGTACGGCAGGTCTGCAGCCGACCCGTACGGCAGGTCTGCAGCCGACCCGTACGGAACGCCCGGCGAGACGAACTCGATGTACGCCGGGCCAGCGCATGGCTTCAACGTTGGTCCGAGCGCGCCGTACGCCGACCCCGACCAGAGCTACCAGCCCTACGACTACGGCAGCACTCCGTATGAAGCCAATCCCTACCAGCCGTCCTTCGGCGGGGTGAGCCCGTACGGCTCAATGCCACGTGAGGAAATTGCGCAGACGCAGCACCCGCAGGCGACGCTGGCGCTGATCTTGGGCCTTCTTGGCACTGTGCTTGGGCTGAGCTGCATCGTCGGAGGACTGGTGGGAATCGGCGGCATCGTCGTCGGCCGGCGTGTCCGCAACGAGATTGACGCCGAGCCGGGACGCTTCACTGGTCGCTCCCAGGCGGTCGCCGGTATTGTCACCGGAATTGTCGGAGTATCGATCTTCGCACTTGTGACGGTACTTATTGTGCTCGCTGTCGTGGCCGGCATTTCAAATGCCGACTTCTAACTCTTGGCCACGCTAACAATTCGCGCAGCGGGCGAGGCGACTGCGTTCCGCAGAACCCATAAGGAACAATGTTGGTCATGACCAACCCGTATGAGGAAAATCCGCCGACTCAGCCGAGCCAACAAAATCCCTACGCTCAGCCGGGTCAGCAATACTCACAGGGCGGCGGCCAGCCGGGGCCATATGACCAGCAGTCGCCCATGCCTTATGGCCAGCAGTCACCCATGCCTTATGGCCAACAGCAGCAGCCCTACACTATGCAGCCCTCGCAGGAGCATCCGCAGGGAACGCTGATTCTGATCTTCGGCATCCTGGGAATCTTCGTCACGATCTTCGCCCCGATCGCCTGGTACCTGGGCAACAAAGCCAAGAGAGATATTCAGACCTCGGGCATCCAGTACTCCAACGAGCAGAACATCAGCATTGGGCGCATGCTCGGGAAGATCTTCACGATCATCGCCATTATCTCGATTGTCTTCGTGATCATCTTGTGGATCGTGATCGCTATTGCAGCGAGTACCAGCGGGTAGTTTCGGAGCGCTTTAGCGACCCTCGGGAACAACGATCGCCAATGCGATGATTGCCGCACCGGTGACGGCAAGAACGGTGACGTCGAAGGCCTTGGTCCTGACCTGAAGTAGGCCGGCGTCGCGGCTAGGCAGTGCGATCCGTTCCACCGCTCCGATTCCGAGGGATGCACCGATGAGCAGGCAGCCCAGGCGCCAGGTGGACTCGCCCAGAAAGCTGACCACCAGGCCGGCGAGCACCCCGATGACCACGATCAACAATGGCCACTGCCGCAAAGATCTTGTGGCCGCGCTCGGCTCAGGCCGCGGCACGAGCCACCAGTTGCTCGGCGCGTTCGACCACGTTGCTGAGCAGCATGGCTCGGGTCATCGGGCCGATACCGCCTGGCATCGGCGCCACCCAGCTCGCAATGTCGTGTACGCCCGAATCAAGATCACCAACCAGTCCCGCATCGGTCCGGGTGATACCGACATCCACGCAGACCGCGGCAGGCTTGATCATCTCTGCCGTGACGAGACCAGGACGGCCCGCCGCCGCAACGATGATGTCAGCCTGAAGCGTGTGCCGAGCCAGATCAACGGTCCCGGTGTGACACAGCGTGACGGTCGCATTCTCGCTCTTGCGCGTGAGCATCAATCCAAGCGGTCGGCCAACCGTGGTGCCTCGGCCGATGACGCAGACCTCCGCCCCATTGAGGCCGATCCCATTGCGGCGCAGTAGTTCGACGATGCCCCGCGGCGTACAGGGCAAAGGTCCGGGCTCGCCCAGCACCAGCTTGCCGAGGTTGACCGGATGCAAGCCGTCGGCATCCTTCTCGGGATCGACCAAGGCGAGCGCGGCATTGTCGTCCAGATGTGCCGGCAGCGGCAGCTGGACGATATAGCCGGTACAGGCCGGGTCGGCATTCAGTCCGGCAATCACAGACGCCAGCTGTTCCTGGCTGGTCGATGCCGGCAGTTCCACCTGAATCGAGGCGATGCCGACCTGTGCGCAATCCCGATGCTTGCCCCGCACGTAGGCGTGACTGCCCGGATCATCACCGACGAGCACTGTGCCGAGACCCGGAGCCACGCCATGCTCGGCGAGAGTCGCCACGCGAGCCCTCAGCTCGGCCTTGATGGTCTCGGCAAGCGCCTTGCCGTCGAGAATCCGCGCCGTCATGTGCACACCTCAGTTGATCAGATTCAGTGGAAGAAGTGTCGCGCACCGGTGAAGTACATGGTCGCTCCTGCAGCATGGACCGCTGCGATGACGTCCCCGTCCCGCACCGAGCCGCCCGGCTGCACGATAGCCGAGACCCCCGCGTCCAGCAGAATCTCCGGTCCGTCGGCGAACGGGAAAAAGGCGTCGGAAGCAGCGACCGCACCTGCCGCCCGGTCTCCGGCGCGCTGCACCGCCAGCCGGCAGGAGTCCACCCGGTTTACCTGGCCCATCCCGACTCCAACCGATGCCAGGTCGTGTGCCAGCAGGATCGCATTCGACTTCACCGCGCGCGCCGCCTTCCAGGCGAACTCCAGATCGGCGAGCGTCTCCGCGGATGCCGGCTGACCCGCGACCAGCCGCCAATTGGCGGCCCGGTCCTGATCAGCATCAACGGTGTCGGAGCGCTGGACCAGGAGTCCACCATCGATGCGCCTGCTCTCGGCGCCGCCTCGGGCCGGCGGTTCTACGACGAGAATTCGGAGATTCTTCTTGGCTGCAAGTACATCCACCGCGCCCTCCGCATACTCCGGCGCGATGATCACCTCGGTGAAGATCTCGGCTACCTGTCGGGCCATCTCAACGCTGACCGGCCGGTTGGCTGCGATCACGCTTCCGTACGCCGATGTCGGATCGCAGGCATGGGCCTTTCGATGGGCTTCGGCGATGTCTGATCCCACTGCGATGCCGCACGGGTTCGCATGTTTGATGATCGCGACGGCAGGAGCACCGAAGTCGGCGGCGGACCGGCGGGCGGCATCGGCGTCGACGTAGTTGTTGTATGACATCTCCTTGCCGTGCAATTGCTGAGCACTGGCCAGCCCGCGGATCGCTCCGCTGGTGCGGTAGAGGGCTGCCGGCTGGTGCGGGTTCTCTCCGTACCGAAGTCCGGTGACCTTCTCCCAGGTACCTCCCATCCAACGAGGGAATCCGGTGCCCTCGCTGAGATCAGTAATGACGCTGCCCATCCAACTCGCCACCGCCACGTCATAGGTCGCGGTGTGCACAAACGCGGCCGCGGCGAGCGCCTGCCGTTCCGGCAAGGTGAAGCCACCCGCAGCCAAGGCGTCCAGAAGCTGCGGATATTGCTCAGGTGAGGTGATCACTGCCACTGAGGCATGGTTCTTTGCCGAGCTGCGTACCATCGCCGGGCCGCCGATGTCGATTTGCTCGATACAGGCCTCGGTTGTCGCACCAGACGCCACCGTCGCAGTGAACGGATACAAGTTGCTGATCAACAGGTCGAACGGCTCGATGCCGAGCTCGGCAATCTGTGTGCGATGCGACTCCAGCCGCAGATCGGCAAGCAAGCCGGCGTGGACCATCGGGTGCAGCGTCTTCACTCGTCCGTCGAGACACTCGGGGAATCCGGTGACCTTCTCGATAGGGGTGACCGGCAGGCCCGCCTCGGCGATCCTCTCAGCGGTCGAGCCGGTGGAGACGATTTCTGCGCCGGCGTCGACCAATGCCCGTGCCATGACGAGCAGGTCGGTCTTGTCGTAGACCGAGACCAGCGCGCGTTTGATCGGACGTCGGCTGCCGTCATCCCCATTGGGTGAAGCGGTCATGTCCAGAGCACCTTCCTGTCAGCGACTCGCCAGCTCCGGGTGGCGAGTTGATGAGTAATCATGACGAGCATCTCGCGTTCGGCAACCTTGATTCTTTCGTGCAGGCTCTCGACGGTGTCATCGTCAGCCACCGGCACCGCTCGCTGGTCGAGGATGACGCCACTGTCAATCCCCGCGTCCACCAGAAACACGGTGGCACCGGTGATCTTGACGCCGTACGCCAAGGCATCACGAGGACCATGAACGCCGGGAAAGGCAGGCAGCAAGGTCGGATGTGTGTTGATCATCCGGCCTTCGAAGCGCGCCAGGAACTCAGGTCCGACAAGCTTCATGAAGCCGGCGCTGATCACCAGATCAGGCTCATAAGCGGCAACATCTTCCGTGAGGGCTCGATCCCAGTCGGCTCTCAGCGCGTGGTCCTGCAGCGGCTCGACGAAGGAAGGAATGTCGGCATGTGCCGCCCGCTCAAGTCCCTCGATGCCACCACGATCAGAGCCGACGGCCACGATCTTGGCGCCGTACGCGGGGTCAGCGCAGGCATCCATCAATGCCTGCAACAAGGTGCCGCTCCCAGAGATCAATACCACCAGGCGGGCCGCCCGGCCCAGACGAGTAGTAGCGAGGGGCTCGGGCACGACGCACAGCCTAGTGCCGCAATCCCCGCCCACGGTGTGGCAGATCAACCGGGGCTTCTGAGCACAGCGTCAGTCATTTCGCTTGGGCCGAGCAGTCCAGCCCAACACCAGTCCGGTCATCAGACCCGACAGGCCCATCGTGGTGCCGGCCATCACGAGTAAGGGGAACAGGCGTGGGCCCAGATCCGCGAGCCGAACCGTTCCCAGGTCACCGCTGGCCGCCCAAGCCAAGCCGGTGAACACCACACCAGCCAGTACGCCACACGCTCCGCCTGCCAGACCGGCTGCGTCAACCCGGGCAGCTCGTCTAGGCGAGAGCACAACCCAACATGCGATTGCGCCGGCAACAGCGCCAGTAGCGAGCCACCAGAGTTGAGCAAGATCGCCTGGCCCAGGCGACGGCAGTGCACCCAACAGCGGGATGCCGGGCACCATTCCTAGTTGCGTCGCCGCGGGCGCAACGACCGAGCCGGCACCGAGCGAGAAGCCGGAGCCTAGCGCGTAGGACGCGGACCAGACCATGGCATTTGGCGCGAACGCGAGCTGGAGGAGCAGCAACGCGATCCCGCCGGCAACACCGGGCTGCAGCGCCTGATGCAACGCTTCCACTTGTTTGAGATGCATCCAGAGACTTGTGACCAGCGCTGCGGCACCCGCCACCAGCATCGCGAGCTGGGCCGCCAACACGGCGCGCGGGATCGCGCGCGTCCAGCTGGGCACATCGGCTCGCATCCGAACCCAACCCCGGCTGCCGCCCCACCACGCCGCTATCACGAGCACTGCAATCACTGATGCCCAGCGGGCTGGTGCCTGCCACGGCTCGCCCCGCAAGACTGCGGCAACAAGTACAGGCAGCTGATACGCAGCAACTATGCCGATGCCGATCAGACCTGCATTCGCTTTCTGGTCGGCATGAACCTGCCGAGCGCTCGCCGCCGCAAATCGCGAGATCATGAACGCGATCACCGCGGTTGCGCCCCACGGCACCAGCGTGACCGGGCTTGTGCCGATCCGAACCCCGACGCCGTTGCTGAGCAGCCAGAAAGCGGTGCCAGACTGCAGTGCGCCGCCCAAGCTTCCCGCCTCGGTGCCAAGCCAGCCAAGAATTACCACACCAGAGCAGAGGACCCAGCTCGCGGCTGCCGTCGCAGCTGCGCCCGCGAGTGCCATGACTGGCCAGCTGATCGGTGGCGAGGGCGGTTGCGTCGTCGCCTTGCGAGCATTTTTTTTCCGCACAGAAGTCCGGTGCGGTGAGACCTCTGCAACGGCTCGTCGAGAGGAGAGAAGTGAAGGCATGGGCTCTTTTATGCTTGCTCATCTCACGGCCACGAGTGGGCGAGACACGCCAGCCCAGGTAAAGTCATCGGGGATCGCCGGCGTTTGAGGGATCCGGGGGTCGGCCCAGCCAGCCTGTGATGGCGCTCCAAGACCCGGGGGGGAGCAGTTCAGCATGGTGGACCAGAAGTCCGAGACCTATCGGCCACGGCGAGCCTTCATCGAACCCGACGTTGAGGCAGCCGAGCCGGAGCAGCCGACACAGTCTTTTCGCGGCAACGGGTGGCCGGTTCCGCCTCCCGCCACGGATGAGGAGGACCATCCACGGCCGCTGTACCGCGACCAGAGGCGTACCAACAGCTGGTCGTCGCCGGCGCCGCCGTCAGCTCCCATGCAGCGGGCCGATCCACCCAGCGCGGAGCCTTCACGGCCACTGGGCCCGCCGCCACGGCGTCCGCGGGCCGTCGACGATGAGACCACCGCGATCCTGCCGCGTAGCCGGGCGGGTCAGCTTCGCACCCCACCTCCCGTCGACGCTATCGATGACTTCGATGAGGACGAGCGAGGGCCTTTGGGGAAGCGCACCAAATTGGCGTTGCTCATCGGCGCAGTAGCTGTTGTGGTCGTCATCGGCCTCGCCATCGGGTATGCAGTCCTCGGTGCCAACAACCGACCCCAGGACCCGCCCGGCGCCGCAGGCAGCGGCACCTCGGGCAACGGCAGTCAAAGTCCGGATCAGAGTGGGACCGCATTGTTGACCGAGGCGGCCATGCTGAATCCGGATCAGGGAAAGATTCTCGACCGAGATCGCACCTGGAAGATCGGATTGACGCAATCCAGCCCGGCTGAAGATGCGCCGACCCCAGCCTGCTTCGGCAGCGAAGCACTGGTTGGCCAGCCAGCGCCACAACAAAAGATCCTCCGGGTATTGGAGAGCGGCGGGAAGAAGAACCCGACGGCGCTGCATGAGGCAACGGCGTACACCTCGCCTGAGGAAGCCTCGCAGGCGTACGCGATCGCCTCGAGAACCCTCGGCGGCTGTGCAATCACAGGCTCCTACATCGAATCCGGGCACGCTGTCAGCGGGGTTGGCAACCAGGCTGTCGGGGTGGTGGTCATCGATGCCTCAAAGGGCCAGGCTCACAGTGTCGTCCTCAACCGCACGGGCCGCGTGATGAACGTCGTCGACGCTGCACAGCCGTCAAAGGCGCTGGCGATCCTCGCCGTCGCCAAGGCGCTGGGGCAGATCAACAAGGTTCAGTGCAGCTCAGCCGGCGGCGAGTGCGGAGGCACTCCCACTGTTGCCGATGGGCCTCCGCCGATGGGCGGGGATGAGCCAGGATTTCTCACCACTGGAGACCTTCCGACTCCAGGCAAGATCGCCCCATGGGTGGCTACGCCAGTCGAGCTGCCGAAGGATGATTTCAAAGGATCGCAGTGCGAGAACGTGAACTGGGAAACCATTGCGGCGAAGTCGAAGGCCTCACGGGTCTACCTGATCCAGGAGAGTGGAGCGAACTTCTTTGGCTTGAATGAGATCGTGCTGACCATGAAGGACCCCAAGGCCGCCAATAAGCAGGTCGCCAAGATCAAGTCCAGTCTTACCGATTGCAAGAAACGGGTGCTCACAGCAGGCGTGAGTAGGCCTAAGAAGGTCACCAGCGTCGGCGCCCAGAACACCGAAATCGCTGGCTGGACGGCAGTGGTGTCGCAGAAGTCGACGCAGGGCACAGCCAGGTACCGAGTCGGGATCGTCGCCGCTGGACCGAAGGTGGTCTACACCTTCCTGAATCCGCGAGGTGATTACGACTTCACCGGTAATCAGTGGAACACGGTGGCCGTGCGCGCCGGGGAGCGCATGACTCAGGTCAACTGAGGCACTTTCAGGAAGGCTGATTCTCGACGCTCACGGCACCGAGATTTGTCATGATCTCGCGCATCAGAGATGCGGTCTCGCTCGGCGTCTTGCCGACCCTGACTCCGGCACCCTCCAAGGCCTCTTTCTTGGCGGCCGCCGTTCCAGATGAGCCTGAGACGATTGCGCCGGCGTGTCCCATGGTCTTGCCCTCAGGGGCGGTGAACCCGGCGACGTAGCCGACTACAGGCTTGCTGACATTGGCGGCAATGTAATCAGCGGCCCGCTCCTCGGCATCGCCACCGATTTCTCCGATCATCACGACGGCGTCAGTATCAGGGTCGTCCTGGAACGCCTGGAGTGCATCGATGTGGGTGGTGCCGATGATGGGGTCCCCCCCGATGCCCACCGCCGACGAAAAGCCGATATCGCGCAGCTCGTACATCATCTGGTAGGTCAAGGTGCCCGACTTGGACACCAGGCCGATACGCCCGGCCTGAGTGATGTCGCTCGGGATGATGCCGGCGTTGGACTGCCCCGGCGAAATCAAACCCGGACAATTGGGTCCGATGAGCCGTGTTGAGCTTCCCTGCGACATTGCAAAGAACGTCGCCGTGTCCTTCACCGGTACCCCCTCAGTGATCACCACCGCGAGCGGGATGCGCGCCTCGATTGCCTCGACGACCGCGGACAGCGTGAACTTCGCCGGCACGAAGATCACAGTGACATTCGCTCCGGTCGCGGCCATCGCCGAGCCCACTGAGTTGTAAACCCGTACGCCGCCGTGTGCGAACTCCACCACCTGTCCCCCCTTGCCGGGGGTGACGCCGCCGACGATGTTGGTGCCGGAGTTCAGCATTCGGTGCGTGTGCTTGCGTCCCTCAGAGCCGGTCATTCCCTGGACGATGACCTTGGAGTCGGAGTTCAGAAAGATTGCCATGATCACGCCCGCCCTTCAGCTCGCCGCCAGTTCGGCGGCCCGGCGGGCCGCACCGTCCATCGTGTCCACTTGCTCGAGGCCTGGCAGGTTGGCCGACGCCAGGATCTGCCTGCCCAACTCAGCGTTGTTGCCGTCCAGGCGTACTACCAGGGGAACATCAACATGCTCGTCCCGGCTGCCCAGTAGCTCGAATGCCTGCACGATTCCGTTGGCAACCGCGTCGCAGGCTGTGATGCCGCCGAATACGTTGACGAAAACGCTCTTGACCTGATCGTCGCCGATGATGATCTCCAGGCCGTTGGCCATGATCTCGGCGCTGGCACCTCCTCCGATATCGAGGAAGTTGGCTGGCTTCGGCGATCCGGGGAACTCTTCGCCGGCGTACGCGACGACGTCGAGGGTGCTCATCACCAGACCAGCGCCATTGCCAATGATGCCCACCGAGCCGTCGAGCTTGACATAGTTCAGGCCTTTGGCCTTCGCTGCCGCCTCCAGCGGGTCTTCGGCCGACGTGTCGGCCAGCGCCGCATGATCGGGATGACGGAACGAGGCGTTCTCATCGAGGGACACCTTGGCATCCAACGCGATGATTTTGCCGTCTCTGGTTTTGATCAGCGGGTTCACCTCAACCAGCGTGGCATCCTCTTCCTCGTACACAGTGCCGAGTAGTTGCAGCACGCGCGCGATCTCCTCGGCATCCGGCCCCGAGAAGCCGGCTGCGGCGACTATCTCATCGGCCTTCGCCTCGTCGATGCCGCTTCGCGGGTCGACCGGGATCCGGGCCAACGCCGCAGGGCGCTCAGCTGCAAGCGTCTCGATGTCCATGCCGCCTTCTTTCGAGCACATGGCGAGATATCGGCGCTCCGCACGGTCCAGCAACAACGAGAAGTAGTACTCCTCAGCAATGTCGGCGCCCTCCGCAATCATGACGGTCTTGACGACATGTCCCTTGATGTCGAGACCCAGGATCTCCGCCGCCCGAGCCTCTGCCTCATCGGGACTTTTGGCGATCTTGACGCCACCTGCTTTACCTCGCCCACCCGTCTTGACCTGGGCCTTGACGACTACCACGGGCGTGCCGATTGCGGCGGCGGCTTCCTTGGCCTCGGCAGGGGTAGTTGCCGTTATGCCGCGGAGTACCGGAACCCCGTGGGCCTCGAAGATGTCTCGCGCTTGGTACTCGTACAGATCCACACTTGCCTCCGTGCTTCCCTGAGGTTGGGATAAACCAGATTGTGGCGAAAGCCCGCTCGGGTGGCGCCACCCGACAGACGCTCCGAAGCCTATCCGTGACGAGCGAGCTTAGGACGCCGCCATTGGTCTGTGGCATCCGCACGATTCCCGAATGACGAATTCGGTCGCGAAGCGTTGATGCGCAGCAGAGGGCGAATTGTGATTGAGAACCGAAGAAACGGCAGCCTCCGCCATTGTCTGGATCGGTTGCCGAGCAACGGTGAGCGCTGGCGAGGAGAACTCCGAGTCGGATGTGCCGTCGTAGGACACGACCGCAATGTCATCTGGACAGCGCAAACTTGCTTCCCGGATAGCTTTGAGGGTGCCGATGCTCAGTTGATCCGAGGCCGCGAAGATCGCGCTCGGCCGGGTCGGCCAGTTCAGCAGCCGTTTCGCCGCGTGGTAGCCGCCATGGAGGCTGAAAACCGTGCGCACGATCGGCCCAGGAGGCAGATCATGCTCCTGGAAAGCGTCGCTCCAACCCTGTTCCCGGGGATCTGGTATCGGCTCGGTCGACTCGCCGATGATCAACGCGACCGATTGATGGCCATGGACGGTGATGAGATGGTCGATGAGAACGCGAGCGCCCTCCCGTGAGTCGGCTCCTACGCCGGCGTAGCCGGCGAAGGGAGTAGAGCAGTTGATCAGCACCGTCCGCCCACCGGGAGGGCTGACTGTGCTGAAACCGGTGGGTGAACGAACGGTGGCGAGAATCAGCCCGTCGATGTGTCGGTCAGCCAGGTCGCTCACGATCCGGTCTTCATGAGCCGCGCTGCCATCGGAAGTCGCGACCACCAGAACGTAGCCATGAGCAGCTGCCGCGACCTCAATCGCCCGGACGTACTCGGCGAAGAACAGGTTCGTGATGTCGGGAAGCACCAGCCCGAGCATCTTCGTCGAGCCCTTCTTGAGGGCCCGGGCGTTGACGTTCGGTCGGTAATTCAGGATTTCAATTGCCGCACGCACTCGTGCCGCCGTCGCAGGAGCCACCCGGCGGGGGCCGTCGTTGACCACATAGCTCACAACAGCTGTACTGACACCGGCATAGCGCGCGACGTCAGCTCGGGTGGGCGGACGTCCCCGCAGTGGGGGTGCCGGCGGCTCAGCCGACACGATCCGCGTCAGGTTCGGATGCGGGGGGCAGACCACTCTTGGCGACCATGTCCACGATTCCCTCGCGTCGTCGATGGGGTGTCCAGAATCTACAGCTGTAGATGAGGCTTTGACAAGCCTGCTCCAGCAAGCCTGAAGATCCGCCGTGCTCGAGCCGATTCCAAGCCTCACACGCACGCTGGTTCTACAGCTCCGTGTTGCTGAATGAGACAGCGGCCTAGTGCTTGAATCGCTGCTCTGGAATCACTGCTCTGAGTCTCAGTCGCGCGGAGTATTGGCCCAATAGCCTGAGTGATGGGTGAGAACCGACACTAAATTCTTGGACACAACTCCGAGGAAAGTCTTGCTACCCCCACATCTACAGGTGTAGCTTCCGGGCCAGCGCAACAGTTTGCGACCCCGCGGCATCGTATTGGCCAGCGCCCGGGAGCCTGGAGAGGAATTGACAATGACGTCCCACATGATTGCGCCTCATCAAACTTCTCAGACCCGTGTTGAGGGGGCGAGGGCATGACAACAGACACTGTTGAACCCCTCGTCCCAGCGGACTACAAGTCCGGCCCAAGGGGGACTGACAAGCCGCCGGGCCGCGGTGATCTGGCCATGGCGATGATCTTCATCCTGCCGGCCCTCATCGGCTTCTTGGTGTTCTATGTCTATCCGTTCTTCCGCGGTTTTTACTTCAGCTTGACCAGGTACAACCTGCTCGGAACACCGCACTTCATCGGCTTCGACAACTTCACCAAACTCTTCCAAGACAAGCTGTTCTGGAACGCGCTGGTGGTGACCGTTGAGTACGTCGTGATCAACATCGTGCTGCAGACCATCCTCGCTGTCGGGATCGCAGTGCTCATGCACCGGCTGACGCAATCGACGGTGGTCCGGGGCCTGATTTTGCTACCGTTCTTGATCTCCAACGTCATCGCGGCCATGCTCTGGTTCTGGCTGCTGGACTATCAGATCGGCCTCGTCAATGAGTTCATTTCCTTTATCGGGCTGAACAAGATCGCCTTCTTCGGAGACGCCGCATGGGCGATTCCGACGATCGCCGTGGTCAATGTCTGGCGGCACATGGGCTACACCGCCCTGCTGGTGTTTGCTGGATTGCAGACGATTCCCGGCTATGTGTACGAGGCGGCTGCCGTCGATGGCAGTACCGAGTGGAAGTCGTTCTGGCGGATCACCTTGCCGCTCCTGAGGCCGATCCTCGCGCTGGTGTTGGTGATCACGGTGACTGGTTCGTTCCAAGTGTTCGACACCGTCGCGGTGACCACTAGGGGAGGCCCAGGCAATGCTAGCCGCGTCATGCAGTTCTACATCTTCCAAAAGGGCTTTACCGAAGGCCAGTTCGGTTACGCCAGCGCCCTTTCGGTGATCTTGTTCATCATCCTTGCCGCAGTCGCGCTATTCCAGCTCAGAATCCTGCGCGCAGGCGAATCGGACCTGGCCTGAGAGGAGTCAGCTATGACGACAACTGCCACCGTCCACTCTCGTGCAGCTGAAGTCGCGCCCAAGCCAGACGCCAAGGGCAAGCGGATCAACGTCGGCCGGGTAGCTGCCTGGACAGTAATGATCATCCTCATTCTGATCACCCTGTTCCCGTTCTACTGGATGCTGCGCACCGCGTTCTCCACCTCGAAATCGCTTTTCTCCGACCCAGCGTCGCTGCTGCCGGTCGATTTCACATGGGGTGCCTTCAAGCGTGTCCTGGGCCTCGCGACACCAGCAGAAGCGCAAGCCGAGGGCGGTTCCGGCGCGGCCGTGAACTTTTGGCTCTTCCTGCGTAACTCGATCGTCTACGCCACGCTCTCCACAGCTGGTCAGGTGTTCTTCGGCGCCCTGGCGGCATACGCGTTTGCCCGGCTGCGCTGGCCCGGGCGGGACAAGGTGTTCTTCATCTTCCTCACGGCGCTGATGATCCCGCCGATTTTCGTCGCGCTGCCGAACTTCATCCTGATCAAGAACCTCGGGCTCCTCAACACCTTCCCGGGCTTGATCCTGCCCTACTTCTTCATGACGCCATTTGCAATCTTCTTCTTGCGGCAGTTCTTTCTCGGCATCAGTCGAGAGATCGAGGAAGCCGCCAAGCTCGACGGGGCGGGGCATTGGCTGATCTTCTTCCGGATCGTCCTGCCCATGAGCTGGGCACCAATCATCACCTTGTTCATCTTGACGTTCATCACCCAGTGGAACGAGTACTTCTGGCCCCTGCTGGTTGGCACGAACGATCAGGTGCGTGTGCTGACGGTCGCGATCGGGGTATTCAGATCCCAGACCCCGCAAGGCAGCCCGGACTGGGCCGGGTTGATGGCCGCAGTCCTCGTCGCCGCGCTGCCAATCCTCATTCTGTTCTTCGCGTTCGCAAAGAAGATCGTCAACTCGATCGGCTTCTCCGGCGTGAAGTGACTCATCCGACCCATTAACAACCTTGGTGATCTTCGCCGAGGTGGAAGCGAAAGGATCCGCCAACGATGGCAGGAATGCGCAAGAAGCTAGGAGCCGTGCTGGTGGGCGCGGCCGCCCTCAGCCTGACACTCACCGCATGCGGTGGTGGTGGTGGAGCCGAAGGCGAGGCCGGCGCCGAAGGTGGCGCCATCGACACGAGCACCGCTTCGGGCGACGTCAGCTACTGGCTGTGGGACGCCAACCAGCAGCCCTCGTACCAGGCGTGCGCTGACAAATTCAAGCAGGCCAACCCAAATATCAATGTCAAGATCACCCAGTACGGGTGGGATGACTACTGGGCCAAGCTCACCAATGGCTTCGTGGCCGGCGACGCTCCCGATGTTTTCACTGACCATCTGGCCAAGTACCCGGAGTTCGTCACTCAGGAGCAGCTAGTCCCGCTGGACGACACGCTTACCAAGGACGGCTTTGACGTCAACCAGTACCAGGAAGGCCTAGCCGATCTCTGGAAGGGCCCAGACGGCAAGCGCTATGGCCTACCCAAGGACTTCGACACCGTCGCGATCTTCTACAACAAGAAACTGGTCGCCGACGGAGGTGTCAAGGAAGCCGATCTGCAAAGTCTCCAGTGGAATCCCCAGGATGGCGGCACGTACGAAAAGATGATCGCTCACCTGACGGTGGACCAAAGCGGCAAGCGGGGAGACGAGCCGGGCTTTGACAAGTCCAAGGTCAAGGTCTACGGCCTGGGACTCGACGGTGGTTCCGGCAGCGGGGTCGGGCAGACGCAGTGGAGCATGTACACCGGCTCCAACAACTGGCAATTCACCGACAAGAATCCGTGGGGAACCCACTACAACTACGACCAGCCCGCTTTCCAGGACAGCATCAAGTGGTTCGCCTCGCTGATCGATAAGGGTTACGTGCCCTCTGTTGCAGCGGTCACCGGCCAGGGATCCTCCGACATCTACGCCGCCGGCAAGTACGCAATGATCACCAACGGCTCATGGATGATCAACAGCATGTTCGGCGCCAAGGGCGTTGAGACCGGCGTCGCGCCTCTGCCAGCCGGTCCTAGTGGCAAGCGGGCCAGCATGTACAACGGCCTGGCTGATTCCATCTGGGTTGGCTCGAAGAACAAGCCGGCAGCGGCGAAGTGGGTCGAGTTCCTCGGGTCACCGGACTGCCAGAACATCGTGGGCGAGAATGCCGTCGTGTTCCCGGCGATCCCGCAGGCGACTGACAAGGCTGAGGCCGCGTTCAAGGCCAAGGGAGTTGACGTCTCGGCCTTCCTGATCAATGTGAAGGAGAACACCACGTTCTTGTTCCCGATCACCGACCACGCCTCGCAGATCGAGGGGATCATGCATCCCGCCATGGATGACGTCTTCTCCGGCAAGGCGCCCGTTACATCACTGACCGACGCCAACAATCAGGTAAACCAGCTGTTTGGATAACCGGTGTGTTAGGGGGCGTCATCCGGGCACTTTCTCGGGTGGCGCCTCCCCCTAATGCCTCGAGACCAGCGCAATAACGCGCACTTAGCCTGTGGAAGGGCGGGATCGAAGCAGCTCAGGCTTCGAGCAGCTCAGCTCGCGTCGACGTGGCGCGCATTCCCAACATTGGCTCGCACCCAGGACACGATTTCGCTCATCGTTGCCCCAGGCGTGAAGACCTCCGCCACACCCATCTCCGCCAAGGCTTCCCGGTCGGCGTCGGGAATGATGCCACCGCCGAACACAACGATGTCGTCGGCCTCGGCCTCCTTCAGCAACGTGATGAGCTTGGCGAACAACGTCATGTGTGCACCCGAGAGCACCGACAGCCCGATAGCGTCGGCATCCTCCGCCAGCGCGGTTGCCACTATCTGTTCCGGCGTCTGATGCAGTCCGGTGTAAATCACCTCCATGCCTGCATCCCGCAGGGCTCGTGCCACCACCTTGGCGCCCCGATCGTGACCGTCCAACCCGGGCTTTGCGACAACGATCCGCAGTGGAGCCGAGGACGAAGACGCCACATCAGATTCCACAATGCCAAAACTACTACCGAGTAATATTTCGTCGTGCGGCAGAGTGCCGATGGAGGCATTTCACCCGCGGCGTTTTCTCGCCTCGTAACGCGAGACCTGCCGCACATTGCATCAGGACTAGTGGCCGAGGCAGCCTGGGCCGCGGCACACATGGTGATGTATCCGCTGGGACTGCTGGCGCCGGCCCGGGTGACCGATGCGCCTCGCCACCACACCCTCAGTGGGCTCAGCCCCGAGCAACGTGGGCTCTTCCATTTCGACTTAGCGGCAGCCGAAACACCGATTCTGCTGGTGCACGGCATCATCGACAACCATGTGACCTTCACGGTCATGGAGCGCTCGCTTCGCCGGCGCGGCTTCCGCACGCTGTCCGCCTATGACTACGGCTTGCTCACCTACAACGTCCCGCGGGCAGCCGTACGGTTGGGCGAAGCCATCCAAGAACTGTCCACGGCTACCGGCTACGAGCGCGTCCACGTCATCGGGCACAGTCTTGGTGGACTGATTGCTCGCTATTACGTGCAACGCCTCGGAGGGGATAGCCAGGTACACACCCTGGTCACTCTCGGCACGCCGCACCACGGCACCCAGCTGGCGTGGGCAGCACCCATGCTGCCGCTGATCCGCCAACTCACTCCAACCTCGCCCGTGATTCGGGAGCTCGCACAGCCCGCACCCGGATGCCGAACACGGTTCATCGCATTTCACAGCGATATCGACCATCTGGTCGTGCCCAGCCGCAACGCCCGGCTAAACCATCCTGACCTCAACGTACGAAACATCGCGGTGCACGGTGTCGGTCATCTCTCGATGCCCAACAATGGGCGCATCGCCTTCCGCATCGCTCGCGCGCTACGACAGCCTGATCCCGACGGAACCACGACAGCACTTAACTCTTAGGCCCGACAAAATTTGGACGGCCGTTGAGGTCCCGTAATCTGTTTGTTATCTTTCTCACGATGTCTGGCCTACTTCGGGGGTCCAGTCAAGAACGGATATAGATCAGACACAGTTGGCGCACGGTCCAGGATCGGATCTCCTGGATGCCGGGTCGGGCTTTGGCTCGATCGCGTGCCAGCGCCGATACCTGAGGGGCGAGGGAGCTGTCCGGGGAACAGCGAACCAAACACAAAGAAGATCCAGACCTCAGCGTTCCGGCTGAGCCCAGTGCCGGCCGGGGCTGGCTCTGGCACGGATTCGCCGCACTTGGCATTTCTGCCCTGGGCCTTGTTGTCGCGGGCGCAGTCGGTCTGACAACGAAGGCACAGACCACCGACGGCGAGTTGTCCGCACTGCCCGAAACCTCGACCGTCGCTGCGCCGATCGAAAAGGCGACCGATCAGCAGTCCGCCCCTAAGACTGAGACCTATCCGGCTTTCGACCGACCGGAAGCGGCCACAGATCGACCCGCCAGGACCGCGGCTCTGCGAGACGCCATTGTGAAGGAGCAGGCTGCTCAGCGAGACGAGTCACTGGCGAAGACCGCAGACGAAGTGAGCCGAGCAGCTGAGCTGGCCAGCGGTAACGCCCGTCAGAGAGAACTCACGGCGGTGGGCCGGGCGAGTCGTGAGGTCGGAGCCCGAATCGCGGCTGAGAACCTGCGTCGCGCCATCGCTGCCCGAGTGGCGGCAGCGAGCAGGCGACAGGCGGTCGAACGCTCATCGAAAGATTCCGAGGTGTCGTCGTCCAAGGACCAAGGAACCAGGAATGCTAGCCCCGGGAGTTCTGGCAGCAGTGATTCTGGAGGGACCGGCAGCGGTGGCGGATCAACCGCAGGTGTATCACCTGTTCCGGGAGCTGTCGTCGGTGCACACTTCGGCGAATATGGCAGCTGGTCGCGCTACCACACCGGGCTCGACTTCCGTGCCGCGTACGGCACTCCGATTCGCGCGGTGAAGTCAGGTGTTGTGCTCTACGCCGGAAACTCCGGCAACTGGGCCGGAAACCATGTCGCGATCAAGCATGGGGACGGTAAGACCACCATGTCCTCGCACATGTCGTCGATGGCTGTCCGCGCCGGCGAGACGGTGCAGGCTGGGCAGGTCATCGGCCGCGTTGGCGAGACCGGGCGGGCATTCGGCGCTCACCTGCACTTCGAGCTCTATCCCGAAGGCGTCAAGTACGGCGACGTGTACAAGGCGATCAATCCGCAACCCTGGCTGAAGGCCAACGGCGTAACCACGCACTGAGCTGCGAGCGTCGGGAATCGCGCGCCGCGGCACGGAGGAGTAGGGAGCGAAGGCATTCTTTTTCCGCGAGCGACGACGACGGCGGCGGATCCAACGCGCGATGCGCGAGCAGCTCTAAAAAAAGCGTGCAAGACGACACGCCGTAACTTGGCCAGATTGACTTGCGTCCCGTTACTAATCCGTTATTGTTGCCCAAGCGTCCACCGTTTGAAGTCAAAACGCGGGCCTCCTAGCAGCAGTCGATCACTGACTTGTACTGCGGCAGAGGCAGGACTCGGGGAACCTGTCGTCGTACGAGGAGATTTGGAGTGCCCAGCTCGTCGTCGGAGCGCACATTTGCGCGTCGTGCCTTCATCGAGGACATCAAGAAGGATCGAAAGAGCTGGCTGCGCCATGGGGTGGCGGCGCTCGCAGTGTCCGTTCTGGGACTTGGGGTGGCCGGGTCGGTGGCCCTGACGGGCGCCGCACAGCACACCACGTGGACGACCACGGTGGCGACCGACGAGCTACCCCAGCAAACGAGTCGAGGAGCCGAGCGGGGTCGCCTCGATCCAGCCCGCGTCAAGAGCCTCGCTGATCAGCGGGCCGAGGAGCTCAGCAAGATCGATTCGGAGGTCACCGAGGCCTCCATGGAAAAGTCGGCGAGGGCACGCGACAAGGCCCTGGAAGCTGTCTCGGACGCGACGCGACGCCAGGCGGTACTGCTCGCCCGCGGTCAGGCCAGGCGGAGCGACCCGCAGTCACCGCAACTCGACGCCAACGCGGGCTCTGGCAAGGGTTGCCTGCCAGTCACGAGCGGCTACAGCATCGCGGCGCGCTTCGGGCAGGTCGGGCCATGGGCGCGCTACCACACCGGCTTGGACTTCTCCTCTCCGGTCGGTACTCCGCTGCACGCTCCTGCGACGGGTGTCGTGACCAACGCCGGGATCGGACCCGCCAGCGGCTGGGCCGGAAACTATGTCGCTATCAAGTACCCGAACGGCACTCACACGCTGATGGCTCATATGTCGACTGTCTCGGTCAGCGTCGGTCAGACGGTGTCCGCGTGTCAGATCGTCGGGGCTATCGGCATGACCGGCCGCACCTTCGGGCCCCACGTCCACCTCGAGGTCTATCCGGCAGGCGTGAAACCTGGTGACGTCTACAGCGCGGTCAACCCGGTTCCGTGGCTCAATGCCCACGGCGTAAAGCTTTAGGTCTCCGCCGACTGCGCGCTGAGCTTTGGACGCGCGCGTCATGCTCTTCGATAAGCTCAGGGCACATGAAATGCCCCTTCTTTGACAGCTAGAGCTTCTCCAAGGGCGCATACCGCAGTGACAGCCGCTTGAGTCCTGAGGATCCAAAGTCCACATCGGCCATGGCCTTGTCGCCTTCGCCGGACGCTGCGACCACCGTGCCCATGCCGAAGGTGGTGTGCAGCACTCTGTCTCCAGCCACCAATGTCGGAATCTGCCGCACAGTCGGTTTGGCGCCGTATCCCACCGCATTGCGCCAGGTCTGGGTGGCTGTCGCGGAGGTGTTTCGCCAACTGGTGACTGCGGCTTCAGTACGCCGCCAATCGACCAGCTGGCTCGGCACCTCATTGAGGAAACGGCTTGGGGGGTTGTGCTGCGGAGAGCCCCAGGATGATCGGGCGATGGCTCGAGAGATGTAGAGCCGCTTGCGAGCCCGCGTAATGCCGACGTACGCCAGCCGCCGTTCCTCCGCCAGCTCGTTACCGGTACGGTCGGCAATCGCCCGCTGGTGAGGAAAGACACCGTCCTCACAGCCAGTCAGAAAGACCGTGTCGAACTCCAGGCCTTTCGCAGTATGCAGGGTCATGAGTGTGACAACACCGGCATCTGACTCATCCGGAGCGTGTGGTATCTGATCGGAATCCGCGACGAGCGCCACTCGCTCCAGGAAGGCGCCCAAAGACGCATCCGGCTCTGCCGCGCCCGCCGCCAGATCGGCTTCTGGATCCAGTGCGACAGCCAGGTCATCTTCGGGAGCCATTCCGGAGTCGCCCGGCAGTCCGAGTGCGTCCAGCTCCTCCTCCGGTACGGTCAGAGTCGCGACCCCAGTGACGAACTCCCGCGCAACCGTGATCAGCTCCCTGAGGTTCTCGAGCCTGGTCTCGTCCTGGGGATCGGTGGAGTTGTGCAGCTCGGCAAGATAGCCGGACCGGTCCAGCACGCTCGTCAAGATGGCATCGGCCGGCAGTCCGTCGGCCACCATGGCCTCGTGGTCGTCGAGGAACCTGGCGAACGCCTTCAGCTGATTCGACGAGCGGGACGCCAAACCCGGAATCTCATCGACGCGGCGCAGCGCGTCACCGAAGCTGATGCTCTCCCGAGTCGCCAGGTCGGCCACCGCGCCTTCCGCCCGATCACCGATTCCCCGCTTGGGGACGTTCAGGATCCGTCGAAGCGAGACATCATCGGCTCGGTTGGCAATGGCGCGCAGGTACGCAATGGCATCGCGCACCTCCCGTCGCTCGTAGAACCGAACGCCGCCGACCACCTTGTACGGCATGCCGACCCGGATGAACGCCTCCTCGAATGCTCGGGACTGGGCATTGGTGCGATAGAACACCGCCGCATCGCCGTACCTGTGCCCGCCCTCTTCGTTGAGCCGCCTGATCTCCGCAGCCACGAACCGCGCCTCGTCGTGCTCGCTGTCAGCGACGTAGCCGACGAGTTGCTCACCGTCGCCTGCATCGGACCAGAGGTTCTTCGGCTTCCTGTTCTCATTGCGCGTGATGACGGCGTTGGCAGCACTCAGGATGGTCTGCGTCGACCGGTAGTTCTGCTCGAGCAGGATCACCCGCGCGCCCGGGAAGTCGGACTCGAAGTCGTTGATGTTGCGAATCGTCGCACCACGGAAGGCGTAGATCGACTGATCCGAGTCTCCCACCACCATCAGCTCCGGCGGGTCGACGGCGACAATATCCGGATCCGGTTGCGGATCGGCCGCACAGAGCTCCCGGATCAGGACGTACTGGGCATGATCAGTGTCCTGATACTCATCAACCAGCACGTGCCTGAAGCGCCGGCGATATTGCTCGCGCAGGTCGGGAAAGGCCTGGAACAGATGCACGGTCGTCATGATCAGGTCATCGAAGTCCAGGGCGTTGGCAGCGATCAGCCGCCGCTGGTACTCCCGGTACGCCTCGGCGTAGCTCTCCTCTATGGGTGAGCGGGCTCGCGAGGCCGCCGACTCATGATCGACGAGCTCGTTCTTGCAGCCCGACACCCAGTTCATGATCGCGCGCACCGGAAAGCGCTTCGGATCAAGATCAAGATCATGAGCCACCAGCTGCATCAGTCGCTTGGAGTCGGCATCGTCATAGATCGAGAACGTTCGAGAGATGTTGAATCGGCCGATCTCCGATCGCAGGATGCGAACGCATGCGGAATGGAAGGTCGACACCCACATCAGCTTGGCGCGATTGCCCACCAGGTCCATCACCCGGCCACGCATCTCAGCCGCTGCCTTGTTGGTGAAGGTGATGGCAAGGATCGATGCCGGATGTACCCGGCGCTGAGTCACCAGGTAGCAGATCCGTCGGGTCAGTACCCGCGTCTTGCCCGAACCCGCGCCCGCTACCACAAGAACCGGGCCGCCCTCATGCAGCACGGCTTCCCGCTGTGGCGGGTTCAGTCCCTCAAGCAGCTGTTCGGCGGTCAGCCGGGCTCGGGCCGGTCTCGTTTCGGTCGTACTCGTCATGGCCGCTCGTCGCCAGCGCAGGAGCTCGCGCCGTTCCCGCAGAGTTTCTTCATGACCAGCCCACCCTAGACGTCAGCAACGACATAGCCTCACCACGGTAGATTCGCTCATCGCCAGCGTAAATTGGCGCTATGCGCGTGCCTTCAATCTCGCTCGGTACGCTGCTCAAGCGCATTGTGCAGGCGGTTGTCGTAGTGCAGGGAGCCACCTTACTCGCCCTGGCAGTTGTCGACTATCGACGTAAGAAACTCCGCAAACCCGCCACATTCCCGCGCCTCTCACCTCGCTCGGTGACCGTGGGCAGCTCTGAGGTGACCGTCTACACCTACGGCGAAGACCTCTATCGCGACATGCTGCATGCCATCAGTCAGGCCAAGTCGCGGATCTTCTTCGAGAGCTTCATCTGGAAGGCCGATGCCGTCGGTCAAGCCTTCAAGGATGCCTTGATCGCTGCAGCCGATCGCGGAGTCAAGGTGTACGTGGTCTTCGACGAGTTCGCCAACCTCGTCGTCCCGCGCTCCTTCTTCATCTTCCCCAAGAACATCGCGGTGCGCCGCCATCCGCTCATCGCTTCCGGTTTCCGCTTTCCGCGCAACACCGGGCGAGATCACCGCAAGCTGCTGGTAGTCGACGACCACGTCGGGTTTCTCGGCGGCTACAACATCGGCAGCTTGTACGCCACGGACTGGCGCGACACGCATGCACGGCTCACCGGTGACATCGTCTGGGATGTACAGAATGCGTTCGTCGACTTCTGGAATCTCTGGTCGGGACGGCACCGGGCTGCACTGCCCGATTTCGGCAGTGCCAGCTGGCAGTCGGAGATTCGGATTCATCGGAACATTCCGCGCAACATGGTCTACCCGATTCGCGGCATGTATCTGAACGCGATCGACCGGGCATCTCACCACATCTACATGACACACGCCTACTTCATCCCCGACACCGACATCCTGTCCGCACTGATCAGAGCGGCGCGTCGAGGTGTCGACGTCCGGATCATCATTCCGGCAGAGTCCAACCACATCGTGGCGGACTGGTTGTCGCGCGGCTTCTACAGCCACCTGCTCCGCAGCGGCGTACGGCTACTGCTGTATCAGGGAGCGATGGTGCACGCGAAGACCGCCACAATCGACGGCCAGTGGTCGACGATTGGAACCGCGAACATCGATCGGCTGAGCCTGCTCGGCAACTATGAGATCAACATGGAGGCGTTCAATCGGGACGTGGCCCGGCAAATGGAGGAGATCTTTGTCATCGACTCCACCAACACAGTTGAGCTGACCCTCGACAATTGGCAGCGCCGGCACGCCATGGTGAAGTTCTCCGAAACCGTCCTGACCCCGTTACGTCCGCTCCTCTAGCACGGGAATTCAGCTTCAGGCGTTGGCGGCTTCCAATGCCACTTCGGCCGCCGGAGCGGCGGCCCTTCGCTTGGCACGCAGGGCCGCCACATAGAGGCTGGCTGCGGTAACAAGCACGATCGCGATATAGACCGGAATCCGGGCCGAGCTCGGCACCTCGGATGAGGCCAGAAGCGTACGCGCATTGGTCAGCACGATCAGGCCGCCCACCGCCACACCAAGTAGGTGAGCAGGTGCGATCCTCACCAGCAAGGCGGCCAGCGGAGCGGCGATCAGGCCGCCGACCAGCAGGGCGATTGCGAAGCCCCAGTGAATCCCCGAAGCGCCGATGCCAATCAGAAAGCCCAGGCTGGCGGCGGCGCTGACTGCGAACTCGGCTGTGTCGACTGAGCCGACAACCTTGCGCGGCTCCAATCGCCCGCCACTGAGCAGCGCCGGCGTGGCGACCGGACCCCAGCCGCCACCACCGGTGGCATCCACAAAGCCGGCGAATAGCCCGAGCGGCGCCAAGAACTTGATCGTGAGCTGTTTCTTGAGCTGGGGGCGAATGCCGATGACAAAGCGGATGATGATGTAGAGGCCCAGCGCGCCCAGCACGACACTCATCAGGGGCTTCGCCCAATCTGTGGCCAAGGCAGACAGAACTGTCGCGCCGAGGAACGCACCGATGGCACCTGGGCCAGCGATTCTTCCGACGACTCGCCAATCGACGTTCTGGAGCCGAGAGTGGGCTACTCCCGAAGCGAGATTGGTCGCGAGCTCGCTGAAGTGGACCGACGCTGACGCCACCAGCGGTGTCAGGCCCGCCAGCACCAGCAGAGTCGACGATGTCACGCCGTACCCCATGCCGAGGCCGCCATCGACTAGCTGCGCAACCAGGCCAACCAGGCCGAGAACGATGAGCTTTCTCACTGCGTCACCTTGGAGACTTTGCCTATACAGTCGCTAGGGATTAGCGAGAAACGTATCCGATCTCAGCGACAGAGGTCGACGCGGGTCTCAGGACCCGGACACGACGATCAGCTCCAAGCTGCAGGATTCGCAACCAGCGCGGCGACCGGTTTCGGCATTTCGCCAGTAACGACGTGGGCCAACGTGACGCCCTCCAGGATCGCCCGCTCAGAGGCGCGCAAGGCGATCCACACCTCCTGAAGTGCGGCGGCCGAGCCGGTGTAGGCCAAGTTCTCCGGCCGACTGCCACGCACGTTCGCCAGCTCTCCATCAAGAGCCCGGATCACGTCGGCGATGCTGATGTTGTCCGCTGGCCTGGCCAATCGGTATCCGCCCTCGGGACCGCGCTGGCTTCGAAGCAGACCAGTACGACGCAGCTCACCAAGGATGCTTTCAAGGTACTTGTTAGGTATTCGCTGCGCTTCGGACAGCTGCTCCACGGTGCGCGGCGCCTCAGCTGCGGCAAGCTCTGACATCGCCCGAAGCGCGTAGTCCACTCGAGCCGATAGTCTCATCCGAGTAGACCCCTAACGGCACGACAATGTTCCGTCACCACTTCACCTCACGACCGACCCTACTGCCACATCACAGCGACTGCAGCGTTGACAATCGTGAGTCCGCCGATCAGCGCCCAAAGCCCGCGCGGAATCGCGGCGAACTTGCGGTTCTTGCCGACCAGCAGCACGATCACCGCCGTGATGATCAGCTTGATGGCGATCTTCAGGTGATTCACCGGATCGGGGCCAATCTCGTCCAACGTGACGAGCGCCAGCCCGGTGATCAGGAGCGTCAACGAGCCGTGCAGCATGGCGGCGTTGATCTCAGGCTCCTTAGACCTCAACTGAACAAGAAATCCGCCGAAGAGTGCAGCGAAGCCGATCAGGTGGATCAACACCAAGATCTGATAGGCGAGCTGCATGGCCCGACACTAATGGCGAAGTTCGGTCAAATCGTCGAAGCTGATGCCCGTAAGGCTTGAGTTTCGCCAGAACCTAGACGAGCCGGCGGTCGGTGGCCCAGCGAGTCAGCTGGTGGCGATTGGAGAGCTGTAACTTGCGCAGCACGCTGCTGACGTGCGTCTCGACGGTCTTGATCGAGATGAACAGCTCTCGGGCCACCTCCTTGTACGCATAGCCGCGGGCGATCAGCCGGAGCACCTCCCGCTCACGCTGGGACAGCCGATCGAGATCCTCGTCAACCGTGGCAAGATCAATCGACCCGGAGAAGGCATCCAGCACGAATCCGGCCAGCCGCGGCGAGAAGACCGCATCGCCCTCTGCCACCCGGCGGATCGCGTCGACCAACTCGCTGCCGCTGATCGATTTCGTGACATAGCCGCGGGCACCTGCGCGGATAACACCGATGACATCCTCCGCGGCGTCCGAGACCGATAGTGCGAGGAACTTCTGCTCGGGATTCTTCTCGTGCACCCTACGGAGGACCTCAACGCCGCCGCCGCCCGGCAGGTGCACGTCCAGCAACACCACATCCGGCTGCGTCTGCAGCACGACGGCTATGGCCCGATCCGCATCGGCTGCCTCGCCGACAACCGCTACCGACCGGCCGATCTCGGCCTTGACGCCGGTGCGAAACATGGCATGGTCGTCAACGATCACGACACTGTACGGCCGGCGCTCGACGTTCGTTGTCTGAGCATTGAGCTCGCTGCTCGCGCCGCCTAGTCCGCTGGGCTGGTTCGGTGTCACGCTCATCTGTTGATCTCCAGTCGTACCTCGGTGCCGTCCCCAGGTGCGGAACGAACTGCGGCCTTGCCCCCGTGCCGCGCCATGCGGTCAATAATGCTTCCCTTGACGCCCATCCGGTCATCGGCCACGGCGTCCACATCGAATCCTTTGCCCCGGTCTCGGACGAAGACCTCGACAGTGTCCTCGTCGACCTCGGCATAGACATCGATCTTGTCGGCCCCCGAGTGCTTCGCTGCGTTGACCATTGCTTCGCGCGCGGCACGTACCAGGGCCTGGATCGAATCCGTGGTGTCGCAGTCGCCGACCACGACCAGCTCGACCGGGACACCTCGTTCGTCCTCAATCTCTGCAGCGGCCAAGGTCAAGGCGGCCTTGAGCGTCGCTTCATGCAGCTCGTCGCCATACAGCCAATTGCGCAGCTCCCGCTCCTGGCGGCGCGCCAGCTGCTGTACCGCCTTGGGGTCGTCCGCCTGGCGCTGAATCATGGCCAGGGTCTGCAGCACTGAGTCATGCAGGTGAGCTGCCATGTCTGCACGGGCGTCTGCCCGGACCTTCTCAGCCCTAGCCTGGTTGAGAGCCGAGCGTGAGCGGTGCAACCAGGGTGCAAGGACGATCGCCAGGCCCGCGAGCGCCAGCATGGTCATCGCCATCACTTCGGGCAGGTGCGAGATCTGGCCTTGCTGGGCGATGACGATGCCGAAGGCCGCGCCCACCAGGCCCAGACCGACGATGACCCGAACCAGAGCCGGCCATCCACCGCGGGCGACGAACGGAGCCAACCAAGCCTTGCCGCCGGCTTCCTGGCGCCAACGCTTTTGCTGTTCGGAGTCGGCCTGGCGCCACACCAGCGCGGCCCCGGCGCAAGCAAACGCCACGGGCCAGAACAACTGAGAGCTGATGCCGAGACCGGTGTTCTGCATGATCCACAGCAAGCCGGCACCTAGGGCGACTAACGCCAGCAGCATGCCCCAATCGATGCGGCGCTTGGGCCGGCTCTTGTCCCGCATGCCTGCCCGGCTCGCCGACTCCAATCCAGGAGCCTTGACCGTCGACTCCGGCGGCAACAACAACCACAAGGCGCCGTACGCAATCACTCCAATGAACTGGAAGGTCGCCAAAGCGACGAAGGCGATTCTGACTGCCATCAGCGGCCAGCCGAGATGCCGGGCAAGTCCGGTACAGACGCCTCCTAGCCATGCTCCCTCGGCCACGCGGCTAGCCCTGGGCTTGTCGTCAGGGGCCGCGGAGCTGTCCGAAAGACCTTCCGTCGCAGCTTGCTGGGGTGGTGTGATGTCGGCGGCCGATGCTGAACTGTCCCCGATGGTGGTTCCGGGCTGCGCGGGCGCAGCCGCGGGAGTGCGCATGTCAGGCTCGAGAGGACTCGAGTCGGTGGCAGTCATGATTTCCTACCCTCACACGCATACAGGCATACAACCAGCAGGGTGGTCCCCGACTTCTCCCTTAGCCAGAACAAACTCAGACGTTGCATCGGCACAAACGGTTCCGTGTTCACGCACAACAGCCGGGAGCATTGGGGGTCGTCCCTGATAGTTCGAGGGTAGCCCGGTCGGCAGGATGGACGGCATGAGCTCGATCTGGACGATTCGTCGCTCCGCGACTGACATCAAGCTCACAGGCCTTTGCGGCGGGGTGGCACAGCAGTGGGGGATCGATCCCGTGCTCGTCCGTGTTGGTTGGGCTTTGCTGGCACTAAGCGGCGGAGTTGGCCTTGTTCTCTATCTTGCTGGCTGGCTGCTGATACCCGTCGAGGGCAGCGACAAAGCGTTGGTCGATGATCTTTTCGGTGATTCGGTCCGGCGCTGGCCAAAGGAACTGTGGATCACCCTCGTCGTCGTGGCCAGCCTTGCGATGGTCGCCATCTTCGGCTGGCTCAGTCCGTTCACTATCGGGCCCGCAGTCGTCATCGCCGTCATTTGGTACTTCGGCTTCTATAAAGCTCGCCAGAGCAAGGGAGATGGAGCATCAGCGTCCCCACCGACCGCTGATGTCGAGCCGACACCACCGTCCGAAGCTCAGCTGGTCCAATATCCAGGGCCGCCGACGCCCTTCACCGAAGCCGCCCAGGCATGGCAGCGCCGGATCGAAGAACATATGCATCAGATGGCCACAGACGGTCGCACGACGGCTGCGCCGCCAAATGAGTGGCCGAACCTTCCACAGGCGGATAGTCCGCAATCGATGTTGGATCCACAGCCCAGCGAACACGCCGCTTTCTTGGCCCAGCCTGATCCAGTTGGTCTCTATGCCGAACCGGCAGCAGTGCCGGCACCGATCAAGAGGTCAGACACCCAGTCGGCCAAGCGGCTCCGGCTGGTTTCACTAATTGTGCTGGGGCTGACGCTGTCTGGGCTCGGCGTCGTACAAGGCCTCGGCTTCGCACTGCCGCTCGCCGCCTATCTCGCAGCCGCACTGCTGATCATCGGCCTGACGCTCGTCGCCGCAACGTGGCTTGGCTTGGCGCGTGGATTGTTGCCGGTCGGGGTGCTGCTCGCGATCGCTGTGTTGATCGTCACTGCCGGCGGGCCCGAGCTTCGAGTGCCCGTCGAGGCGAATCACAGCCGTGCGTACGCCACGCTGGCCGAGCTTCCTGTTGCCGGCGACTCGGAGGACTTCGGCAAGCTCTCGATCGATCTCAGCCAGCTCGCCGTTACTGCGGATGCCAGCTACACAGCACACGTCGATGTTGGTCAACTCGAGGTCACAGTTCCTGAAGGCGCCCATGTGATCGTCAATTACACCGCTGATATGGGAGCGGTACGCGCGTACGGCGACGAGGTTCAGGCGGGTTCGGAACTGACCGGCCAAGTCCCAGATCCGCAACGAGGGCAGCCCAGCCAGCACACCTTGACGCTCAACCTCTCCGTAGACGCCGGCAACATACAGGTGCAACGATGAGAAAAACCTACGACGTCGTCGCCCTGATCTTTGGCCTCCTGTTCAGCTGCGTGGCAGTTGGATCGCTGTGGCTAACTTTTGTTGGACCTCTCAACTGGCAGGTGATCAGGATCGTGGCTCCGATGGGATTGGTAGCCGTTGGTGTTCTTGGCCTCGTCCTTTCCCGGAACCATCAGTAGCAACTCTCATCGAAAGGTGTCTCATGAGCAGCTCCTATCCCCCACAGCCGCCACGCAAGCTTGAGCGGAGCAAGTCCAACAGAGTCCTGGGCGGCGTTTGCGCGGGAGTCGCGACCTACCTGAACATGGACCCGACACTGGTGCGAGTTCTCACCGTGGTGATCTCACTGTTCACCGGTGTCCCCGTCATCCTCTACATCATCGCCTTGTTCGTGATACCTGAGGAAGGTTCGCAGCCGGCGACGCCGACGTATCCGCCGGTGGGAGGCCCGCAGGGTCAGGCGGCTGGCTACTCAGCACCACCGCAGGCCACTGGCTATTCGACAGCGCCACCGCAAGCGGCGCAACCGGCATACACACCGCCACCTCAGGCTTCGCAGCAGGCAGCGCCCGCGGCCTCAGCGGAGGACTCCGTCTGGGGCACCGAGGGCCCGCCTTGGGAACAGCGTCAGTCCAGCTCAGAAGCCCCTGCAGAGTCTCAGCCAGAACCTACGGGTCCATCGGAGCCGGAGGCGCCGGTTGCTCCCGCAGCCCACGAGGAGGATGCCACCGAGTCTGCGCTGGAGCCTGAAGGCCCCGAGGAGCGGCCAGCCGAGAATCCTCAGACCGAGCCGCGGGCCGGCGCCGAATCGGAATCCGAGGGCGGTCAGCAGACGGACAAGTCCTGAGCGTCAGCCTGGTGCTGCCTTGTCACTGAGCAGCTCGGACAAGGTCGACAAAATAGCGGTGGATGCGTAGGTCGTCGGTGACCTCTGGATGAAATGAGGTCGCCATGACGTTCTCGTGCCGAACGGCGATCACCTTCGATTCCGGAAGGCCAGGCGGAACGACCGCCCCCATGATCTTCACCCCGTTATCGATGCTCTCCACCCAGGGTGCCCGGATGAAGACCGCATGCACCGGGCCGCCGTCGATGCCGTCAAGATCAACATCGGTCTCAAAAGACTCCACCTGACGACCGAAGGCGTTGCGTCGTACGGTGATATCCAAGGTGCCGAAGGTTTGTTGATCTTTGGTGCCGTCAAGCACCCGCTTGGCTAGCAAGATCATTCCAGCGCAGGAGCCGTACGCCGGCAGTCCGTCGCGCAGCGCGGCTATCAGTGGCTCGCGTACCTCGAAGATCCGCGACAACTTATCTATGGTGGTGGACTCGCCACCGGGCAGCACGATCCCATCCAGCCCGGTTAACTCGGCGGGACGGCGTACCGGTCGGACGTCCGCGCCGCACGCCGTCAGTGCATGGAGATGTTCGCGTACGTCACCTTGCAGGGCGAGGACACCGACAACAGGTGAGCGGCTCACCAGCCGCGTTGCGCCAGGCGATGTGGCTGCGGGATGTCATCGACATTGATACCCACCATCGCCTCGCCGAGCCCACGGGACACCTTGGCGATCACGTCAGGGTCATCGTAGAAGGTCGTCGCCTTGACAATGGCTGCCGCCCGCTCGGCCGGGTTGCCAGATTTAAAAATTCCGGAGCCAACGAAGACTCCTTCAGCGCCTAGTTGCATCATCATGCCGGCGTCGGCTGGGGTCGCAATGCCGCCGGCCGTGAACAGTACAACGGGCAGCTTGCCCAACCGGGCGACCTCGGCAACCAGCTCGTACGGTGCCTCCAGCTCCTTGGCGGCGACGAACAGCTCATCGGTTGCCATGGTGGTGAGGCGAGCTATCTCGGCGCGAATCTGGCGCATGTGAGTAACGGCGTTGGAGACATCGCCGGTACCAGCCTCGCCCTTGGAGCGAATCATTGCCGCGCCCTCGGTGATCCGGCGCAGCGCCTCGCCGAGATTGGTGGCGCCGCACACGAAGGGCACGGTGAACCGCCACTTGTCGATGTGGTTGGCGTAGTCGGCCGGAGTGAGCACTTCGGATTCGTCGATGTAGTCGACACCGAGAGATTGCAGTACCTGGGCCTCGACGAAATGCCCGATACGGGCCTTGGCCATGACCGGAATCGAGACGGCCGCGATGATGCCGTCAATCATGTCCGGATCGCTCATTCGGGAGACGCCGCCTTGGGCGCGGATGTCGGCAGGGACGCGCTCCAATGCCATGACGGCGACCGCGCCGGCATCTTCAGCGATCTTCGCCTGCTCCGGAGTGACGACATCCATGATGACTCCGCCCTTGAGCATCTCGGCCATGCCGCGCTTGACCCGAGCGGTGCCGATCAGGCTGTTAGGCGAGGTGGGGCTGGTGATCTCGGACACGGTCAAATCCCTCTTGATTGCGGTGTTTCGCGACGGAGCCTGCTGCGGCGCAGATCGCTCGCAACGATGCTTTCGCCCCTCAGTCTAGGTGCGCTTCGCACGGCGTCGACGTGATTTCCGTGGACGGACGAGGTCGTCTACTCCCACTCGATGGTGGCCGGCGGTTTGCTCGTGATGTCCAAGACGACCCGATTCACCTGATCCACCTCATTGGTGATCCGGGTGCTGATTGTTTCCAGCAGGTCGTACGGGAGCCGGCCCCAGTCCGCAGTCATCGCGTCCTCGCTGGTGACCGGGCGAAGCACCACGGGATGCCCGTACGTCCGGCCATCGCCCTGCACCCCGACCGAGCGAATGTCGGCCAGCAGGACGACCGGAAACTGCCAGATGTCGCGATCCAGGCCGGCCGCGGTCAGTTCTGCTCGGGCGATCGCGTCCGCCTCGCGCAGGACGGCGAGCCGCTCCCGGGTGACCTCGCCGATGATTCTGATCGCCAGCCCTGGGCCGGGGAACGGATGCCGCCAGACAATCCCGGGTGGCAGCCCGAGCTGGACACCCACCGCCCGGACCTCGTCCTTGAACAGGGTGCGTAGCGGCTCCACCAGTTGGAACTGCAGATCATGTGGCAGGCCGCCGACGTTGTGATGACTCTTGATATTGGCCGCGCCTTCACCGCCACCGGATTCCACGACGTCGGGATACAGCGTGCCCTGCACCAGAAATTCGACCTCGCCAGCCTCGCCGACGACTTCACGAGCCGCGGTCTCGAAGGTCCGGATGAACTCCCGGCCGATGATCTTGCGCTTCTGCTCCGGATCTGTCACTCCGGACAGCGCGGAGAGAAACTGGCTCGACGCGTCGACAACCTTGAGATCGACGCCGGTCGCGGCTACGTAGTCCCGTTCGACCTGCTCGGCTTCCCCCTTGCGCAGCAGACCATGATCGACGAAAACACAGGTCAACTGGCTACCGACCGCGCGCTGCACCAGAGCCGCCGCCACCGCGGAGTCAACTCCTCCTGAGAGCCCGCAGATGATGTGCTTGCCGCCGACCTGTTGCTGGATGGCCTGTACCGACTCCTCGACGATGTTGGCCGGAGTCCAGTCCGGAGTACATCCGGCGATGGCGTACAAGAAGTGCTCCAGCACCCGCTGGCCGTGCTCGGTGTGCAATACCTCCGGGTGCCACTGGACGCCGGCAAGGCGCCGATCGACATCCTCGAACGCGGCAACGGTCGCCCGTGGTGAGCTGGCAGTGACCTGAAATCCAGGTGGCGCTGCGATCACTTCATCACCGTGGGACATCCATGCGCTCAGCGTGGATGGCAACCCCGCAAGCAGTACGCCGGAGTCGGTCACATTGACCGCCGTCCGGCCGTATTCCCGCATCCCGGTGCGCGCGACTGATCCCCCGAGCACCTGTGCCATCGCCATGAAGCCGTAGCAGATACCCAGAACCGGGGTGTCGCCGCCAACCAGTCCCGCGTCGAGCTGCGGCGCTCCTGGCTCGTAGACCGAGGAAGGGCCGCCGGAGAGGATGATCGCCTTGGGTTTCCGCGCCAGGATCTCCGCTGCCGAGGCAGAGTGCGGCATGATCTCGGAATAGACCTTCGCCTCACGTACCCGACGGGCGATCAGCTGGGCGTACTGAGCACCGAAGTCGACCACTACCACCAGATCGTGGTCTCGCTGGCTCATCTCGCGTCCTCTCCCCCGGCCAGGTCCCGAAGCGACGAGTCTATGACTTTCAGGTGCGGCTCCACGCTGGTAACTGCGAGAGCAACCCGGTGATGCTGAGTGCTCGCGCTACGCCCGGCCCGTCTTCTTCATCATGCGCAGCACTCCGGTCATGACTGAGGTGAAGGACTTGCCGTCCAGACCATGGCTGGGCGCGATAGGAATTGCGTTCTGGGTGGCAACTGACTGGACATCGACGAACCGCCGGATACCGTCCTGTCCCTGGCGGCGCCCGAGTCCGGAGTTCTTCATTCCACCCATCGGCGCATCGATACTGCCAAACGTGGCCGCGAAGCCTTCATTGACGTTCACAGTGCCGCATTTGATCTTGCTCGCAAGGTGCCGTCCGCGCTCATGGTCGGAGGTCCAGATGCTGGCATTGAGGCCATAGTCGGAGTCGTTGGCGCGGGCAATCGCTTCCGTGTCGTCAGCGACCGGATAGACGCTGACGACCGGGCCGAACGTCTCCTCTGCGTAACATTCCATCTCCGGTGTCACGCCGGTCAAGATCGTCGGCTCGTAGAACAGTTCGCCGAGGTCTTCACGCCGCCGCCCGCCAGTCAGCACCTTGGCCCCTTTGGCCCTGGCATCCTCGACGTGAGCGGTCACCCGATTCAGCTGGGAATGGTTGATCAAGCTGCCCATGTCGTGCTCGAAGTCAGGCGCATTGCCCATCCGAATCGCCTCTGTCCGCGCGACGAAGGCGTGCATGAACGGCTCGAAAAGCGGCTCAGCGACATAGATGCGCTCGGTAGAAACACAAAGCTGCCCGGCATTGGAGAACGAGGCTCGCACCGCGCCCGCTGCCGCAGCGTCGACATCTGCGTCGTCCAAGATCAACAATGGGTTCTTGCCACCCAACTCGAGCGAGCACCCGATCAGCCGCTCAGCGCAGCGGGAAGCGATCATGCGTCCGGTGGTAGTCGACCCGGTGAAGCACACATAGTCGCTGACGTCGATCAAGTTACGTCCCACCACAGTGCCACGTCCGTGCACCACCTGCCAGAGGTCGGCTGGTAGCCCGGTCGTGCGAAGCAACTCCACTGCCGCCAGCGCAACCAGCGGAGTGTGGTGATCAGGCTTGAGCATGATGGCGTTGCCGGCGACCAGGGCGGCCAATCCATCGGAGATCGCCATCGTCAGCGGATAGTTCCACGGTCCGATGATGCCGACGAGGCCTTTCGGTAGGTAGTTCCGGTCGACTCGGGTGAGTACCGGCAAGAGGCCCTCGCCGCGCTCGGAGCGCAAGTATCGACGTGCCGTGCGTCCGTAGTAGCGGGCGGTGAGTGCAACGTGCAAGACCTCTTCCGCTGCACTCAGCCGGGCCTTTCCCGCCGCTTGCAGTAGATCGATGAAGTAGTCGCGCCGATCCAAGAGATGATCATGAAAATCGAGCAGCAACCGAGCCCGCTCGTCGATTGAGCGAGCGGCCCAGTCCGCCTGCGCCCGGTGGCCGAGCTGAACGCCGACCTCGACATCAGCTGCCGTGGAGGTCGGCAACTCACCCAGTACCTCTCCAGTCACCGGCGAGCGGAGTTCCATGGCCGGCCCCGTTGCGGTGAGCAGCCCCCGCAACCGCACCAAGTCTGAGGAGGAGAGAACTGCTGCCTCGGTCATGGGCCCCAGATTAGTGCTGTATCCAGTGGCAGCATTCGGTCTATGGACTGTGACGTCATCGTGGTCGGCGCCGGCCTGTCTGGTCTGGTCGCCGCTCACGAGCTGGCCGCGGCCGACCGGTCGGTGATCATGTTGGATGCCGAACCGCTGGAGTCCCTCGGCGGCCAGGCGTTCTGGTCGCTGGGCGGACTCTTCATGGTGAATTCGCCGGAGCAGCGGCGGCTGCGGATTCACGACTCGGAGAAGCTGGCGCTGGCCGACTGGTTGGGCAGTGCCGGCTTCGACCGGCCCGAGGACTACTGGCCGCGACGCTGGGCCGAGGCGTACGTCGACTTCGCAGCCGGCGAGCAGCGCCGGTGGCTCCACAACTTCGGCATCGGCTGGTTTCCGCTCGTGCAATGGGCCGAACGAGGTGGTTACCCCACTCCAGGACACGGGAACTCGGTTCCTCGGTTCCATATCACGTGGGGCACGGGTCCTGCGTTGGTTGAGCCCTTTGCCAATGCCGTTATCCAGTCGAAGTGGGTGCGGATCCGGCTGCGGCACCAGGTCACCTCGCTGCAGGCCGACGGCTCTGGCGTACAGGTGTCGGGACGGATTCTGGAACCGGCCGACCTGCCCCGCGGAGTCCAGACATCGCGAACCGCGGTCGGGGAGTTCACGTTCTCGGCACAGGCCGCCGTGGTAGCCAGCGGCGGGATAGGAGGCAACTTCGACCTCATCAGGCAGAACTGGCCGGTCGGGTGGGGCTCACCGCCGCACCACATGATCGCCGGCGTGCCCGACTATGTTGACGGGTCGATGCTCAAGATCACCGAGGCCGCAGGTGGCCGGGTGATCAACAACGACCGCATGTGGCACTACCCCGAGGGGATCGTGAACCACTCCCCTATCTGGAGCCATCACGGCATCCGCATCCTCCCCGGACCGTCGTCATTGTGGCTGGACGCCCGCGGGAAACGCTTTCCGGTGCCGCTGTTTCCCGGCTTCGATGCGCTCGGCGCGCTGCGGCATGTCGTCGCCAGCGGCTACGACTACTCATGGTTCGTGCTGGACCAGGCCACGGTGTCCGCTGAGATCGCACTCTCTGGATCAGAGCAGAACGGCGATCTGACAGGCAAGAACCTGCGGTTGCTCGCCGGGCGGATACGACCCGGGCCGACACCGGAGGTGCGCGAGTTCCAGGAGCGGGGCGTGGACTTCGTCTCGGCTGGCTCGGTGCTGGAGCTCGCCGCTCAGATGAATCAGCTGGTCGGTGAGCATCTCATTGATGGCGAGGCGCTTCAGCAGGTGATCGAGGCCCGCGATCTGCAGGTGCGCAGCGGACTGGGAAAGGATCCGCAGGTGGTAGCCACGGCCGCGGCTCGGCGGTTCCTCGGAGATCGGCTGCTACGAGTGGTGACGCCGCATGAGCTGCTCGATCCGAAGGCTCCCAGGACTGGCCGGTCCGGATCAGGAGGTCCGCTGGTCGCGATCCGGTTGCACGTGCTGACCCGCAAGACCCTCGGTGGGCTGGAGACCGACCTGGACGGGCGCGCCCTGCGGGTGGGCGGTTCAGCACTTCCGGGCGTGTACGCGGTAGGCGAAGCGGCCGGCTTCGGCGGCGGCGGCGTCCACGGATACCGAGCCCTGGAAGGCACCTTTCTGGGCGGTTGTCTGTTCACTGGCCGAACCGCCCGGCCGGGCCCTGGCCAACAGCCTCTGAACTACGACTGCGGCGTTTGCTCGTTTGCCCGGCTCTGATGAGAGACGTACGCCTCAGAATCGTGGGAGGTGTTCTGTCGTCGAGCAGCCTCGTGATGGCGCACTACCTCGGCCACCACAAAATTGAGAAACTTCTCGGCGAACTCGGGATCCAGTCGGGCCTCCTCCGCCAGGGCTCGGAGTCGCTCGATCTGCTGGGCCTCGCGTACCGGGTCGGCGGGAGGCAGGCCATGCGCGGCCTTGAGCTCACCCACCTGTTGGGTGATCTTGAATCGCTCGGCCAGCAGGTGCACCAGTGCCGCATCCATGTTGTCGATGCTCATCCGCAGCCGCAGCAGCTCCTCGGCGACCGGGTCAACCATGGCGCTCAGCCTAGCCAGTGGGATCCTCCCAGGGCGGTCTCGTCCACGGCACCGCAGGCCGCCAAGGCCGGGTGCCTCAGCGGACCGCCTGAGCCGTGCCGGCCACTGCTCCTTGCGCTCCGGGCGCCGCCGGTGAGACCACCACGGGCAGTCGGGCCAGGGTTCCAGCCCCTTCGAACTTCAGTGATCCGAAGGCTGTCCCCGACAGCGAACCCCCATCCGGGGAGAAGGTAACCGTGACGACCTTGGTCTCCCCAACATGTGCGAACTGCAGGGTCGAGGGGCTGACGCTCGCTGTCACCCCCGGCACCGAGATCGCGGCCTGATACGACCCGGCCTTCACAGCAGTTACCCTCCTGATCACCTGCTGCGAACCACCGAGTTCTCCGATCGCAATCGACGGCGCGTTGTAATTGCTTGCTTCGATTGGCTTCGCCGCTGTGTCGGTGTCGACGCCAGCGCCCTCTAGGAAGCCCAGCCAGTCCTTCTCCCTAGCATCGAAGATCACGCCCGGGTTGAACATCCGATCTGGTCGGACATTGCCCGCGCCCTGGGCGAAGTAGTCACCGCTCACCTTGCCACTGCCAGTCTTCACCCGTGCCGAGGTGGTCATGATCGCGGACTTCACCGCCATTGGAGACCACTTGGGATGGACGCTGAAGTACAAGGCGGCGACTCCTGCAACGTGTGGTGATGCCATGGAGGTGCCGGAGTAGAAGTCGAACTTGCGCTTCAGATTCGATGGCGGCGCCACCGCAGCCAGCACTGCCACGCCAGGTGCTGAAATGTCAGGCTTGAGCAGGTTGCCGTGGTTGCCGACAGAGGGCCCACGTGAGGAGAAACTCGCAACTTGGGGATACCTGATCGGGGTCGAGGAAAGATTCCCTGGCTTGAGCTTCGCAGTCGCGCCCGCTTTCTTGGCATAGGACTTGACGGCCGACCCGAAAGGCGCATTCAAATGAACCGTCGGTTCCGCATGGGTGTCAGCATCGGTCGAACCCTCAGCGAGGTTCGCCAACACCATGCCTTTCCCACCAGCGCGCTTCACCTCGGCGGACTTATCGACCCTATCGACCAGCCCGCGGTCGCAGACCACGATCTTTCCGGCGGTCTTGGCATGACTAAGGGTGTTCGGTGCGCAGATGGTCGCATCGTCTGCAGACGCTGAGGCCCGCTTTACCGACCGCGCCGTGACAAGCCGAGCCGGGCCGACGGTGCCATGGACCGTGGTGCTGATTCCGGCGTATTTCTTGCCGTTGCCGAGGATCACCGTTCCGGCGTACGGGGCAACCGTGCTGGCGGCAACCGTCGTTACCCAAGGCGTTACATGGTTCGCAGTCGACGCTGCGGGTCCAGAATTGCCTGCTGACGTTGCCACGAAGATGCCAGCCGATGCCGCGGACAAGAAGGCCAGGTCGACCGGATCATCCACGGCGTCCGAGCCGCTGACCGAGTAGTTGATCACATCGACGCCATCGGAGACGGCCGCATCGATGGCAGCCAGCGCATCACCGGTGTAAATAGCCGGTTCCACATCAGTCGTGCTTGTGAAAGCGATCTTGTAGATCGCGAGCTTCGCGGCCGGCGCAACGCCGGAGATCTTCCCGAACGAGTGACCAGCGACCGATGCCGTAACGCCCGCCTTGCCGGCAGCTGTGGAGGCAACATGGCTGCCGTGACCATCACCGTCGCGTGGCGAAAGGAAGTCGGTACGCTGCTCCGGCGGAGTTTGCGCCTCGTACGTCGCGGATAGGGAGCGAGCGCCGATCACCTTGGTATTGCACTCCTTGCCGGTGAACGAGTCGCCGGCCTCGCAAATCCCGGTAAACCTTTGGCCGTCCGCCTTGTGCATCACGATCTTGTTATGGGCCGATCGGTAAGGCCGGTACGGATCCGACGGTGTCGGCCGGGCCGTGCCAAGCTCCTCACCAGCGAATGACTTACTTTCCGGCCAATAGCCCGAATCCAAAATGCCGACGACCACGCCACGACCTGCGCTCGTTTTGCCGCCGTGTGCTGCCCAGACGCCGTTGCTGCCCGTCAGCTTCAAGAAATCGACAGGGTTCTTGTTGCTGGTGAGCCTGCGTGGTCGGTCCTTGGTCACCGACAGAACACCAGGTGTGTCTTGCAGCGTTCGGACCTGGTCGGGCGTCAGCGTCGTCGCGAAGCCGTTGAGGCTGACCGCGTAGCGCTTGAGCGGTTTGGCACCGACCCGTGCGGCCGCGTCGTCCTGCTCGCGCTTCAGGTAGTCCCGATAGCGCTGGGCGCGGCCTGACTTGACATCCACTCGCTCGCCTTTGCCGGGACGGGTCGCAGCAAGGCCCCTTACTTCGCCGCCGTAGGTTGCGATCGGCTTCCCAGTCAGCGTGACGATGTAGCGACCGGGAGTCGGGTCTGGCCGGCGCTGGTCTGAAGGATCAGGCGGCAGTGCGTAAGCCGTCGGCAAGCCGCACAAAGTGAACAGAGCGGCGGTTGCGACGCTCGTGGCAATGACCGCCCGATGGGCGCGACGGCTACGCAACAGCACGAAATTCCCCCGTTGATTTCGGATGCCCCCGGACTCTGTCGACAGCGAGCGCAGCGCGTCGAGCAAAAGTAGGCTCGACCCTAGCAGTGCGCGAGGAGGTGCGTGAGAGATCAGCAACATTCGCCCGGGGAGCGACGAGTGGGGGTATTTCGCGCTGCCCGGCGATCGGCGGCACTCGCCATCCCCGTCCTGATCATGACCGTCGGATGCGCCAACCAGATCGCCGAAACCTCCGATCCGACCCCAGGAAATACCATGCCCGTCACACCGAGCGAGTCCGCCGCTCCAACCCCGAACGGTGAGACCGATCTCACGATCGTGATCAACAACGGATCAAGTCCCACCATGACGTGGCGGCTGACCTGCGACCCGCCAGGCGGTACCCATCCCGACCCAGAAGCGGCTTGCCGTGCGCTCGATGCCCATGGCGTAGCGGCCCTGCCGCCGGTGCCGAAGGACAAGGCCTGTACGCAGATCTATGGCGGCCCGGAGACGGCCAGCATCACAGGCACCTGGCAGGGTCAGCAGGTGATGAGCAGATTTGCCCGCAATGACGGCTGTCAGATCAGCCGCTGGAAGCTGATGGAGGGATTGCTGCCACCAGGGGGCACCTGAAGGCGCCGTCACTTCCCGGACTTGTCAGAACTTCAGCACCATATTTGGTGCTGACGTTCTGACAAGTCGGTAGCAAGAGGGTCAGCCGACGACAATCTCGACCCGCTGGAACTCCTTGATCTCGGTGTAGCCAGTGGTCGCCATCGCCTTGCGCAAGGCGCCGACGAGGTTCATGGTGCCGTCGGGAACGGTGGAAGGGCCGAGCAGGATGCGCTCAAGGCTGCCGACTGTGGAGAACTCGGCACGCTCACCGCGCGGCAGCGTGTCATGCCAGGCCTCAGGTCCCCAATGGTAACCACGACCGGGTGCCTCCTCGGCCCTGGCCAACGGCGAGCCAACCATGACCGCATCGGCGCCGCAGGCGATCGCTTTGGCGATATCGCCGGAGTTGACGACCGAGCCGTCGGCAATGACGTGCACGTACCGGCCACCGGACTCATCGAGATAGTCACGTCGGGCGGCCGCAACATCGGAAACCGCCGAGGCCATCGGTACCGCGACACCCAGCACCGAACGGCTGGTGTAGGCCGCTCCGCCGCCGAATCCGACCAGGACACCGGCGGCACCGGTCCGCATCAGGTGCAGGGCGGCCTGGTACGTTGCGCAGCCGCCGACGATCACCGGCACGTCCAGTTCGTAGATGAACTTCTTTAGGTTGAGTGGTTCCAGCTCAGAGGACACATGTTCGGCCGACACGGTGGTGCCGCGAATGACGAAAAAATCGACTCCGGAATCTACGACCGCTTGCGCGTACGCCTGGGTGTTCTGCGGCGAGAGCGCACCGGCTGTCGGTACTCCGGCTTCTCGAATCTCCGCGACTCGTTTGCCGATGAGCTCCGGCTTGATCGGCTCGGCATAGATCTTCTGCATTCGACGGGTTGCCTCGATCGGGTCCTCGATTGCGATGATCTCCTCGAGCTGCGGTTGCGGGTCGTCATAGCGGGTCCATAAGCCCTCGAGATTCACCACCCCGAGCCCACCGAGCTGCCCGATCTTGATAGCCGTAGCCGGTGACATCACCGAGTCCATCGGCGCTGCCAGCACCGGGAACGCGAAGGTGTACGCGTCGATCCGCCACTGCAGCGAGACCTCCTCCTCACCGCGGGTGCGCCGCGAGGGGACGATCGTGATGTCGTCAAAAGCGAAAGCCCGTTGGGCGCGCTTGCTGCGGCCGACGTCAAACATGCTTACTCCATCAACCTGAATAGTTGGGCGCCTCGACGGTCATCTGGATGTCGTGCGGATGGGATTCCTTCAGACCCGCGGAGGTAATCCGGACGAACGAACCTCGCTCCTGCAGCTCGGGAATGGTCGAGGCTCCGGTATAGAACATGGCCTGCCGCAGGCCTCCGATGAGCTGGTACGCGACCGCCGCCAGCGGACCACGATACGGGACGTGGCCCTCGATCCCCTCCGCGATGAGCATCGAGTCCGAGGTGACATCAGCCTGGAAGTAGCGGTCCTTGGAGTACGACGGGCCAGTCCGACCCCGGGAGGCCATGGCGCCCAGGGATCCCATGCCGCGGTAAGTCTTGAACTGCTTGCCATTGATGAAGATCAGCTCGCCCGGGCTCTCCTCGCAGCCGGCCAGCAGCGACCCAAGCATCACTGTGTCGGCGCCTGCCACGAGTGCCTTGGCGATGTCACCGGAATATTGCAACCCGCCGTCACCGATCAGCGGCACTCCAGCAGGACGGCAGGCCAAAGAGGCATTGTGGATCGCCGTCACCTGCGGCACCCCGACACCAGCCACCACCCGGGTCGTACAGATGGAGCCGGGGCCGACGCCCACCTTGACGCCGTCGGCTCCAGCATCCACCAGAGCCTTCGCCCCCGCGTAGGTCGCCACGTTTCCGCCGACGATGTCGACCTTGGTTGTCGCCGAGTCAGCCTTCAGCCGGCGCACCATATCGAGGACGCCACGAGAATGGCCGTGGGCGGTATCGACCACCAGCAGGTCGACACCCTCCTCGATCAACGCCATCGCACGCTTCCATGCGTCGCCGAAGTACCCGACGGCTGCTCCGACCCGTAGCCGCCCTTGATCATCTTTGGAGGCGTCCGGATACATCCCAGACTTGACGAAGTCCTTGAGTGTGATCAAACCTCGGAGCCGACCTTGATCATCGACGAGTGGCAACTTCTCGATCTTGTTGCGGGCTAGCAGCCGCATCGCGTCGTCGCGACTGATGCCTACTGGCCCGGTGATCAGCGGCATCGGAGTCATCACCTCAGACACCGGCCGCGCGGGATCGGTCTCAAAGCGCATATCCCGGTTGGTGATCAGGCCGAGCAGCCGCAGCTCGCGGTCCACAACAGGCACCCCGGAGATATGGAAACGGGCGCACATCGCGTCTGCTTCACCGATCGTCGAATTCGGGGAAATGGTGATCGGCTCCTCGATCATGCCCGCCTCGGAACGCTTGACTACGTCCACCTGGTGCGCCTGATCCTCGATCGAGAGATTGCGGTGGATGATGCCGATGCCACCTTGCCGGGCGATGGCAACGGCCATTCGCGCCTCGGTGACGGTATCCATCGGCGAGGAGATCAGTGGCACCTTGACAGCAATGCGTTTGGAGACCCGGGACTCGGTGCTCACCTCTGAAGGCGCGATGTCGCTCTCGGCCGGCTGCAGCAGCACGTCGTCGAAGGTGAGGCCGAGGGTCTCGAAGGCATGCGGCACACCTACTGGACTGAGATCACCGGATGACGGCAACACGGCAAGCCTTTCCCCTGAGATAAAAGGACATGCTAGTCGAGTCGGCCTACATTACCCGCTCAGACGTCCCGAGCCCCAGCTCGAGTGCCCGCGCTAGGAGCCAGGTACCGGTGGGCGCCCGGTATTGCGCAGCGATCCGATCCGGTCCAGGAAGCGATACCAGAACGGCGCCCCGAGCGCGGCCGCTCCCACTGAGATCAGCAGGCCGAGAATCTTCAGCGGCCAACCCCAGATTCCATCTTCGGGATCTGGCCTCGACCAGCCAGCCCACCGCACAGCAGCGCAAGCGCATAGAAGAGGAGAACAATCCGAGAATGGTGTCCAGCACAGCGCTGTCGGTCATTCGATCACACCTCTGGTTGCCGCGCACCCGATCGCAGCATCAGGTGATGCCGCGACGCCGGGCTTGGGGCTCACGGTACTGAGATCGGTGACGTTCCCGCGGGAACAGCACGGTGATCGGCGTTTCGATCGCGCCGCGTTGCATCCCAGCCTGATTAGGTTGATCGCTGCTTGAGGTCGCTGGTGGCTGGTCCTTCGAGAACGGTCCCATCCGCGGCGAACCGGGAGCCATGCAGTGGGCAATCCCAGGACTTTTCAAGATCATTGAAGCGAACAATGCCGCCCAGGTGCGTACAAATCGCCGAGACTGCGCAGGTCCGGCCATCAACTGTCGATATCGCCACCGGCTCACCACGTTCAGCACCGACTACGCCGGTGCCTTCCGCCGGAGTCCGATCCTCTTCCTTCAGCGGGTGCAGCTCGGCCCCGAGCCATCCCTGGGCAGCCGCGATCCCAATGGCGGCGTTCTCTCGGAAGTATCGGACGGCACTCGCCGGCTTGCTGACCCGGGTTCCGAGGACACGTGCCCAGGGCGGCACTTCATCAAGGATTTCCCCGCTGATTCGCATCGCGGCTGCGACCGAGTTCGTCATCCCCCACTTGCTGTATCCGGTGGCCAGATATACCTGGCCGCCACCTCGGGGCAACTTGCCGACGAACGGCACTCCGCCATGTGACACGTAGTCCTGTGCAGACCAGACATGGGTACGCTCCCGGACCTCGAACCAGTGCTGTGCCCAATCGGTCAGGTCGGCGATCAGTTCCGACGGCTCCATCTGGTGGCGCCCGACCGGATGTCCGTTGCCGCCGACGAGCAGCAGCTCCTCGCCGTTGCGCGTCGCAGTACGCAGCGAGCGGGTCGGCGCATCAGCCGAGATGTACATGCCCCGGGGAACCCGCGTCGCGCCCCGAAACGCGAGCGCGTACGAGCGTTGGGCGGTCACCTTGGCGAAGTACAACCCGCGGTCCAGAAACGGAATACCGGTGGCCAATACCACGATGTCCGCTGTGACGCTGCCATCCGGGGTGATCAGCTCGCAGGTTTCGTCTCGGCCGACTCGGGTGACGCGAGTGCGGTCAATCAGTACGCCACCCGCCTGACGCAGATCTCGCGCCAGAGCTGTGAGAAGGTCGACCGGATCGACCTGCTGTTGATCCGGGAGGCTCAGCGCAGCATAAGTCGGATAGGGCAGCTCGACGGCATCAGGCATCTGAACCGGCAGCCCAAGCCGCCGGGCAATGTCGAACTCACGGCGGACGGCCGAAGCGCCGGACTGGGTGCCGGCGTAGGTGTAGGCGTCCCTGTGCTCCATCTGGACGCCGTGCTCGGCGGCGTACGCCAGCAGCCAATCCTGGGCGTCACGATTGCCTTCGACGTAGGCAGCCGCCACATGCTCGGTATGGCTCGCTACGATCGTGGATAGCCGAGTGCCCTGCAGCAGGGTGATCTTGGCAGTCGAGTGCCCGGTCGTTACGTCACCGACGGAGCGGGCTTCCAGAACGGCAACTTTGCGGCCGGCACGTGCCAGCAGCAGCGCGGTAGCTAGACCCGTCAACCCCGCCCCGACGACGGCGACGTCGTAGTGGGAGTTGCTCTCAAACTCGTCGGTCTCGATGGCGGGTGGAGGATCCAGCCATAGCGAGGGCAGCCCATTGGTGGACACACCATTTCGGTACCCGTTTCAATGGCCTATAAGCAAACCAAAGGGTCTCCCTCCAAGAGGGAGACCCTTTGTTGCGAGGTATCGCTTAGCTGGCCTCAGTGAGAGTGCCCGTGGCCAGCCGGTGCCTTGTCCTCCTCCTCGGGCTTCTCCACCACCAGTGTCTCGGTGGTGAGCAGCAGCGAGGCGATCGAAGCGGCATTGGCCAACGCCGAACGCGTCACCTTGACCGGATCGATGACACCGTCGGCGTACAGGTCGCCGTAGGTGTTGGTGACAGCGTTGTAGCCTTCGCCGGGCCTCAGCTCTGCCACTTTGGAAGTCACCACGTAGCCCTGCTCGCCGCCATTCTCAGCGATCCAGCGCAGTGGCTCGACCAGGGCCCGTCGCACGATGGTGACACCGAGCCTTTCGTCACCGTCGAGGCCCAAGTTGCCGTCGAGAGACGCTGCGGCGTGGATGAGCGCCGAGCCACCGCCGGCGACGATGCCTTCCTCGATCGCGGCGCGCGTGGCCGAGACGGCATCCTCAATGCGGTGCTTCTTCTCCTTGAGCTCCACCTCGGTGGCGGCGCCGACCTTGATCACGCAGACGCCCCCGGCGAGCTTTGCCACTCGCTCTTGCAGCTTCTCGCGATCCCAATCGGAGTCGGTACGCGAAATCTCGGCCTGCAGCTGTGTCACCCGGGCCTTGACTTCGTTGCTGTCGCCGGCACCGTCGACGATCGTGGTGTTGTCCTTGGTCACCACAATTCGACGGGCCCGACCGAGGACGTCGAGACCGACCTGATCGAGCTTGAGACCGACCTCAGGTGCCACGACCTTGCCACCAGTCAGGATGGCGATGTCTTCCAACATGGCCTTGCGGCGATCACCGAACGCTGGGGCCTTGACGGCCACCGACGTGAAGGTGCCGCGGATCTTGTTCACGACCAGCGTGGACAGCGCCTCGCCATCGACGTCCTCTGCCACCAGGAAGAGCGTGCCGGAGGCACCGATGACCTTCTCCAGCAACGGCAGCAGGTCGGTCATCGAGGAGATCTTGCCGGAGTTGATCAAGATGTACGGATCATCGAGAACCGCCTCCATCCGCTCCGGATCGGTCACGAAGTACGGCGACAGGTAACCCTTGTCGAACTGCATGCCCTCGGTGAACTCCAGTTCGGTGCCCATGGTCTGTGATTCGTCGACGGTGATGACCCCGTCCTTGCCGACCTTGTCGAAGGCTTCGGCGATCAGCCGGCCGATCTCCTCGTCACGTGCCGAGATGGTGGCCACATGGGCCATGTCTTCGGTCGTTTCGACCTCGCGTGCGTTCTCCCGCAGCCGGTCCTCGACTGCATCCACGGCAGCGTCGATGCCGCGCTTGAGGCCGACCGGGCTGGCGCCGGCCGCGACCGCGCGCAGACCTTCATGCACCATCGCCTGGGCGAGCACGGTTGCCGTAGTAGTGCCGTCACCGGCGACATCGTTGGTCTTGGTGGCGACTTCCTTGGCCAGCTGCGCACCCAGGTTCTCGTACGGGTCGTCGAGCTCAACGTCACGTGCCACGGTCACGCCATCGTTGGTGATGGTCGGAGCGCCCCACTTCTTGTCAAGAACGACGTAGCGGCCCTTGGGACCAAGGGTGACCTTCACGGTGTTGGCGAGGGTGTCGACACCGCGCTCCAGAGACTGGCGGGCCTCCTCGTCGAACTGAAGGATCTTTGCCATAGGTGCAGATCCCCTTACTTGGTAACAACCGCGAGGATGTCGCGGGCATTGAGGAGCAGCAACTCCTTGTT